>Ga0315273_10002116_pt1 | contig 23149 bp, 38 predicted proteins | sample YL17G02_0_MG_FD_205753 | JGI IMG/M metagenome (GOLD analysis project Ga0315273, IMG submission 205753) | Sediment microbial communities from Yellowstone Lake, YNP, Wyoming, USA - YL17G02_0 | ecosystem: Environmental > Aquatic > Freshwater > Lake > Sediment | place: USA: Wyoming | collected...
CCCCTCAACAAAACATCAACTTCCATTCAACAGCCTCCGTGCGGCAACTTCCAAGTAACAGCTCCTAGGGGGTTATCCTCAGGGGCTCTCCATAATATAGTATAACTTTAGTAGTATATAAATCTTTCTGACTCTCATCTAAGGAACTGTGGGGACAGGCGCCCCCTGATAGTCCGTTTAAATTTCCGAGACGAAACACCAGCGTCTTATTATATATATACATATGTTTATATATATAACATGTACTTCCACCATAGGAATGGGGATATCCTATACTTGTTGGTTGTGACACAGCCATAATAATATAAAGACCTAAAACAGAGGGATTCTTTAACAGGGTGGATAAACAGGGGGGAGGGTTGGGGGTGGACAGGTGATTGTGGATCAAGACATTGCGCAGGAAATACGTATAAGACAACACAAGGCCGGGGGGAATGAAGTACGTTGAAATAAAGCCATAGACTACCTTAGAAGCCCAGCCCCTCCTCGGAAAAAAAATTGTTCGCGCGTGTCGTCTAAAAACCAAGATATCTGGCAATCTTGTATGAACAGTCCGCAATATTTATATAGGATGACTTTTGCGGCGCTTCTCGAGCTGCTCGGCAAGTTATGGTCACCATATGGTTGAGCGGGGCATTACGAGGTACCCAATCTAAACTCCGCGCGTCGCAAGCTTTTTTGGGTGGGTTTGACTGGCGGATAAGCGATTCTTTGGGCCCCAAAGGATGACAGTCCGCAGTTGGGGACTGTCGAACTGTCGACAGTCCGCAAGTAAGATGGGCCCCAACTACCGTTGCATTCTTTTTGTTGTTGCCCAGCGCAATCGTGTTCAGACAACCCGCCGCCCTTCCAGACAGTCCTGCCCCCCGCCCCCCGCTCTTATGTACGATTTTCGACGGCTGATGAGATAGGCAGAATGAAATATGGCCCCCTGTAGCTGGCCTATTGGCAGGGGCACCTGTCTTTTTGAATTTTGTCACCGGCGGCCCTAGGCAACTGACTCAATGTTTTTTGTCCCCGGCTATGGAACAATAAAAAAAGATGGAAGGGATGATGCCCTTCCCATCACGTACCACTACTTGGACAAGGCGTAGTATATCAACGTCTTGCCGTTGGCATCAGCCACAGAGGCCCGGCGGACAGTCTTCTTCTCCACCAGGTTCCGCAGTATCTGGTTGGCGTGCGTGGACCTGATCCCCACAGCCTTCCCTATCTCTGCCTGCGTATGGGCCTTCTTGGGGTCCTTGCGCAGTAACGACATAACGGCCTCAGACCGGGCCGCCCTCGGTTCAGTCCCTACCTCGTGCCCCTTCTCCTCCAACTCCTTTATGTCTATCGGACTCATATTTCCATCTCCTTTGAACCAATTCTATTGGTTCTATATATAAATCCCATTTCAAGTATATAAACTATTCTCTGACGGTAACTCCGTCCAAGCCGTCTCTTATGAGCTTTGTCTAGGGAGGGGAGCTGTCTCTTATGGAAGATGTTGATGGACCAATGTAGTTGTTCTTATGTTTTTTGTCCCCGGCCAGGCCCCGATGAATTTTGTACCCGGCCCTGGCAGGGACCCCAGGCAATTTTCCAGAGGAGATGACCAATGAAAAAATGCACAATGCGAGCGGGAACGGGCTGGGCCTCGCCCCCGATATTAGCCGGAACCAGCTGGTCCTTACGGTTCCAATACCCCATCAGTAGACGGCGGCTGTGCAGCCCCTTAAAAAAAGGGGTAGGGGGACTTCAACCCCCCACTCGAACTACGGCATGTGCAGTGCTTGCCAGTACATGTCGTGAACCTGGGCTAGAAGCTTCTGCAGCTTCATCTCAAGCTTCTCCTTGTCCATTTGGCGCATGTGTATGAAGTAGAGTAGGGTCTTCGGGCCCACACCCCTCCGCTTGGTATTGCACCACTTGGCTCGGACTTCCTTGCCCCACCTTAGGGTCCATAACTGACTGTACACTGATTGCACAGGAGCTTTTACCCATTTGGCTATCTCATTGGCAAGGAAAGCTTGATGCCTATTATGCTTGAGGAATGCGAGAATACGTCCTCGTACTCCCCAGCCCTGTTCCTTTTTGCTCAGCTTGACGATTTTCATTCTTCACCTCCTCTACGTCCGACCCTTTAGTTCTCAATACTCCACATACGTGAAACCGACCCACATTCCGGTATCCCAACATACGATGGTAGCCCAGACGTATTCCATTCCGGGATTCATACCCAACTCGGTTACAAATGATACACCATCGACGAATATGTCGGCAATGAACATCTGTCCCCATTCGTTATACTTGATATCTCCCTCTACCATCCTACCCATGTGAGTACCTCCTCTACTACTTGACAAAAATATAAAACTGGGGAATCCGAGGTGCGTTCCTCAGACCCCCCTTTCGGAGGCTATCTAGCCACCTACTTGTCGTTCTTCTTGGGAAGACCGTAGTAGATGAGCTGCTTGCCGTCCGCGTGGACAATCGTCTTCCTGACGACCTTCCCCTTCTCGCAGAGGTTTCGCAACACCTGATTGGCGTGAGTCGACGCGATGCCGACTGCCTTGCCAATCTCGGTCTGGGTGTAGGCCGCCTTGGCGTTCTTCCCCAGGAAGGCAACTATTGCCGACGCACGGGAAGCGCGGTTGACGGTTCCAACCTCCTTTCCGAACTTCTCCAAATCCTCTATGTCTATCGGGCTCATGTTCAATCACCCCCATTGTCCCACTGCATGTTCAGCGCTACGCCACAAGACGTAGTTTAGGACTGTGAATACTCCTGGAACTTCTTTTTCAGTTCCTTTATGAATTGTTTCTTTTCACTATCCATCATTATCATGATTCTCATTCTGATATAATAATCCTCAACAATTGATTGAGAATATTCATTGCAGGCCGCCATATCATATACAACAGCCGCTACTACATGTTTGTATTGGCATGCCGCCCTTTCAGGCAGCTTCATCATAAATCCGCTCATTCTTCCTCACTCTCAGGTTTATCGGCTTCCATTCGCTTTGCGATATTGTCCCTCTTGAGACGAGCCTTTCCATCTTTGACCCACAAGATGTCCCAACCGGTCTTCTCGATGAGCAACTTGATACCACTTTCAAGCGCCTCGGTCGGCACACGCTTTTCCAAGAGAAACAATCCCTTGTCACCATCGACCTTGATGCATCTGTACAATGTACCATTCAATATGTACAGGTCGCCAACTTTCATGTCCTTGGACATATGATTCACCAGTGAAAATAAAAAGAGAATCCTCTACTTAGCTGTGTAGAAGATTCCGTAGTAAACCCTATCGGTCTTATCACCGTGGCCATCCTTAACCTCGCGCTGAATCGGCTTCCGCCAACGCTCGACCAACCCTTTCTTGACGAGTCGCATTGCGGCCTGCCTCGTCTGCTGCTCGGTTATGGTCTTGTCCTTCGAGATAACTCCCATTCTTCGCATCCTCTTGGTCATCTCGATTGCCAATTCTCGCTGCTGCCACGCAACCTTATTCTGTCGAAGAAAATCGAGAACCTCGTGCTGAAATAGCCCGACACTTGTTGCATCGGGGCACAATTTCCCGTTCTTCTCCAACTCATCCATGGTTATTGGCGTTCTTCTCACCCCCTGTTCCATCCATCATCTTTCTTTATTTTGACTTACTTTCTTTATCTCCTGTCTTTCCATCGTAGTTCCTTTCAATCGACGTTCCATCCATCGAGTCGACACACCAACATAAGACATTTGAAACGTTAGGTCTGGGCCTCAATCTACTATCTTTCCTCCCATCATCTTGAAGTTCGACGAGTTTATCAATTCCTCGAATGTGATATATAATATCTTTCCTGCCACTGGCGCTGGTATCATTTGAAATAACATGGCAAGTCTTTGAGCTTCTATATCATTCTCCATCTCAAAGTATATCTCAGCATTCCCTCTAACATTACCTCCGATATACGCCATCCTCTTAACTGCTGGCGTTTGTTTCTTCACATCCCTGGCAGTCTCCTCCGGCTCTCTAAGAGCCCCTACCAATATAGCCAAGCTCATGTTCACTCCATCCTTTTCCTTATCAACATCTTCCTCATATATTCCTGTCAACACTGAGGACATGTATCGTGATCTCTTAGATATTGGAGTACCAACTCCTGTCTCCTCTTATCTATCACATAGGGCACAACTGTCCCCTTGCGAATGAGTTCCTCGACCTCAATCATTATTCATCCTCCGCTTGTGAGATTGCCCTTTCGTATATTCTATCTATCTCTGCGAGAAGCTTCATGGCTCCTCTTGCCATCCCTATGGCATCCACTCCATAGAGTTTGTCCTTTCCGATCTCGTAGGCATACAGTTCTTCTGACAAATCTATTAGTGGATCCATTATACCTTCGATATGTACTCTCACCAACTCCCTTTCCACTATTAGCTTTGATCTGCTCATCCTTGCATGATCTTCCATTCAATCACCTACTATCCCGTAATATTTAACTATCTTGCCATCTATCATTCTCTCATAGCGTTTGATTCTTATATCAGAGTATAGTGCACCCCTTACATAATATGAAACTATTCCCGTCAAGTTGCATATGTCTGTTAACGTGAAGAAATTTCCCTTGTTCTTCTCTAACAGTTCTATTACCTTTCTCCTTACTGAATCAATGAAGCTCATTCATTCACCTCACTCGTTCTTTGCTTTCTCTACCAGCCAGTCTCCGAAGTCCTTGAACAGATCTCTTTTCGTCTGCGGCCATTCCGTTTCACGATCGAGCATATGCTCCGTTTCACCCATATACTCGCAGAAATCGTCTATTACATCCTTATACATATCTGCGATGTACACGTACTTGACGTCCATCCCTCTTGTCATATGCTCACCTCACGGCGTACCAGCGTACCTCTCCATTCCTGTTCTTGAAGTTCGCGACCTTCTTCGCAGCCTGCAGCTCCCTCAGTATCGACAACGTCATGTCGTACCTCATGTGGAACACACGGCTCAGTTCCTGGTACACGAATGTCGCGTACTTGTTTGCGGTCATATAGCCTAGCACTTCCTCCATCACTGTTTGCATTTTCTTACCACACTCCTCGATAGTCGAAGATGTCGGATTTGAACCGACCATTATCGTTAGGCGAGTTTTTGTAAGGTACTCGCGAACCAGTCTACCACCTACCTGTTACATCACCATCTCCTGTCATTAAATTGACTTTGATTCACCTCTCCAGCATTTTGATATCTAGCTTAACATCATACTGATTACCATCAATATCTGACGTTAAATTCGACGGCATCTCATCGCACATCTCTACATGCATTATGATTACCATCGCCATCATCTCGTTCATCACTCCCTCTCTCCAATCAGAGCATTCGTCTTTTTCCGAACACTCCTCACATCCTTCGTGCTTCATTAGACCCTTTATGCCCTCTATATCCTTCTTCCATTCCTCATACGTCTTCATTCCATCACCTCTTATTTTTCATCTAATTATCCTTATTTTCAACTTTATACATCGTCTTTACTCCACTCCATTCCATCCAACGAGTTTAATACCAACAAAATCCATTCTAAACGTTAATTCTGAGCCAATCTCACTCCCTAATATTTATCTATATAAACTTTTCAAACTCCTTCCACTCTACCATCTTCCTTCCATCTTTTAATATAATAATCTTCATCATATCAATATAATCTCTTCCACCAACTATATATTCCACATTTCCCATCATCTCATCAATTATATCTCCAACATTTAATCCTATTACTTTATCATTACCAACAAACACATCTCCTCTATCTTCAACCTCAAAACCATCTATCTCTTCCATTAACTCATCACACATCTTTCCCACTCTATCAAACATCAACCTTTCAACTATCACTATCACATCATTCACTACATCTATCTCTATCCTTAACATTCCATACTCTTCCTCAATCAAAAATCCATTCACTCCACCCATATCCATTATATTAACCATCTTTTTCACACTCCATCAATCTTACTCTCAATTTTCTCCAACGTAACCCGCTATATTACCTCTAACACAATCCAAATAAATAAAACCCCTTAAATCCAAAAAAAAAAAAATTAAATCCTATTTACTCCATCAAAATTCCTATCTTCTCCAACTCAATCCTTCTATACCTTAATATACCATCATAACTCAAATCTCTTACTTCTTTCCTTACCATTTCTTTCTTAACCCTTTTCAAATCCATTATAACTTCCAACCTCTTATCTCTCTTTACCCTCCATTCTTTTAAATAATCACCATTCTCCCATTTTCTTTCAAATTCTTCTCTACCCTCTACAATCTTCTTTACTATATCTTCCCTATACATCCTATTCCTATTTACCTCAACCAACCATTCTCCACTATCTACATTCATATCTATATTAAACAATTTCTCACAATACCCAACCCTCATCCATCCATTCTTATCTACCTTATCCCTCAAACATTTCTCTTCTAAACATCCAAAACATACATCCTTTTCCCTATTTACATTCCTTCCCCTCTCTATCCCATCTTCCTTTCTCTCCATCAAATTCTTTCTTAACCTCTTACCATCAACCTCATACAACTCTTCCTTAACTCCATTTATTTCCATCTTCCAATAATCCCAACCAAACCCTTTCCTAACTCCTAACTCATCTATTATACCAATCTTCTTTACAAACTCCTTTATAATCACTCCATACTTCTTCATTAACCTCTCATCCTTTACCTTCTTTTTATATTCCAACCATCCATTATCTATCTTAACATCATTCTCTACTATCAATCCCCTAACCAACTCCTCCATTCCATCCATTCCCAACTCCATTTCAACCATCTAAACCACCTCTTTTATAAATTTTAAACTAACTACAAACTCATCTCCATTCACATACATCCTAACCTTCTCATTCATATTCACCATACCTATCTCATCCTCCTTCCTATTCAACCATTTCCTAACCATTCAAATCACCTCAAATCTATTCTCAATTACCAACTCTCTCACTACCCTATATCCCTCATTAACCAACTCATCATTCAACTCCATTATACCTAATATAACCAACTCATCTACTACATTCACACATTCTACACACTCTACTCCAACCACTCCATTCTTAACCACATCTATCACCTCATATATTTTATAATAAACTTATTATAAAATATATAATATCCATTTTATTTACCACCACATTTTTTTTTTTTATTTCAACAACTACTAAATTATATAACTATAACTACCATAAAATTTTTTATTCATAAAAAATTTTATTACCCAATATTTATTTTTAAATATATATTTTTTTTTACTATAACCCAAACTAACAAATCATAAAACTATACCAACCAAAAAAAATTATATAATTTAAAAATATATACAAATTATAAAAATAAAAAAAAAAAATACAATCCATCTTACTCTAACCACCCCACATTTCCTAACAACTAACAAATAATAACAACTCAATCTATATCATAAACATAACCAATATAACCTATCATATTCAAAATATTATCACCAACATAAACATTATACCTAAACCAATTTATTAACCAATATCAAATATAACCAATCATATATCTAATATTAATCAAAAATTAAAACTACTCTAAACATTTTCCTTTTATTATACAATAAAAATTATTAAAATAATAAACATACATATATATATCTATATTAGGGAACGTACGTAGAAAATTTCACCTCCCCAACCCCCTGGCTCATAGCTCACAGGAGATAGGTGGAAGTAAATGGCCGAGTAACAATGATCATTTAAACCATCCAACTCCAGATGAAAGCATATCTCCGGTCAAATGCCAGAGTGTTTTCCATCCAAAAAGTCAGGGAAATGGCCCTTATGCCCAGTGTAAAAATTGGGGAGAGGGTTAGTGAATCCATCGGCTCCCGGAGGATGAGTTGTCAATACCCCCCATACTTCAAACGATAGTCCAGACATTATATATAGTAATATAGAGATAATACTACCTGTTATGCCAATCCCGGCAGTTCGTATGTCAGAGGGCAAGCCAACAAATGGCGGAGCGTTGGCTGTTCGTAAGGAAGAGGTTCCCTCTCATTATGATGATGAGGAAGGGGATGCGTTAGTGGTAACTCAGCCGAAGTCACTTTTCAAAGAGAATATAGAGAAGAAGGTTGGTACTCCGAGAGAGAATTGTATATTATGTAAGCACAAAGATAGGAAGATGATTGAAGAAGGGTTGGCGAAGCAAGAGCTGACCAAAAGGACTGTATCAGAGGATTTGGGCTGCTCAGTTGAAGATATTTATGATCATATGATGAACCACTTTAGGAGTGGTCCCCTTTTAATCGATGTTGATGATAAGCCCAAGAAGCTCAAAGAGCTCTATGATAAGAAAGACATATTGATGACCTCTTTTATACAGCTTAGTGAGAGATTGAATGTTTTCATTGCCAATGATAAGTTTGAGGCGAGTGATACTAATCAAATAATTAGGCAGACGGAAGAATTGCGTAAGCTCTCCGAAACCCTGGCCAAGCTAGAAGGAGAGTTAAAGTCAGAGGCCTCGTACACTTTAAATATGTATGTTGATTTGCGGAATGTTGTTCTGGGATTGCTCTGCCCGGAATGTAGAAAGAGAGTCATTGAAGAGTTAGCAAAGACAGAGCAAGCGATGCAGACTATTGATTTAACGAGGGTGGCAAGATGAGCGGGATAACTTGGAAGAGTGGTAGTGCTTATACGTCGTATGCTTTTCTATTGGATACCAATGGTGCTGGAGTTACTGGTGCAGCTGGTAATCTTGTTTGTAAGGTGCTCAATGTTTCAGATGCCGTGGATTCAACACCAACCATCTCAGAGGTTGATAGTACTAATGCACCGGGATTATATAAAGCGAGTTTTACTCCAGGCACCCATGGTATATGGAAGACGCATTGGAAATCTACCTCTCCTAGCGCAACTGTAATGGGTGGAGAAGTTATAAACGTTATAAGGGTAGTGGAGGAGAAGTCCTCGTTCACTTATCCTGCAACTGATACTACTGAAAAGGATGTTACTGAGATGTTTACGACACCTTGGTCAGGTTTCTATTCCAAGATAAGATTTCACAAGACCACAATATTGGACATTAATGCCGTTCTCGCGGATGCTGCCGCACCTAATGTCACGGTCAGAGAATATCATAAAATTGATGCTACAAACTGGCGAAAGACCTCTGAGAATATATATTCGAATGCTACTTGTATGAGAGCATTAACCCTTCCAGAAAGGCATGTGGGTGCTGATTATAAGATAACTTTACAATTATCTGCGGGGTTAAACTCCGGCAGAACAGTTTACTATCATGAGATTATCGAGTTGGAGGAGCTGTAGTGAATAAGTCAGTTATCTTTTGGAATGTGACGCTTTACCTATACTGTCTCATCTTCGCTGTGCTCTTTGTTCAACATCAAATGTTTTATAACTTTCCGCCAAGTGGTCAGTGGAATAATGTTTCACTCCCCACTTACTTTTTCGTAGGGTTGGTTGTTATGGGTGGGTATAAGATAGCCAACTACGCTGCGGATAGAGGAGAGTTTATAGAGGATGGGGAGTATGCTAGGTCAATAAAGAAGGAGGAATAGATATGTTTGGGACTAAGGCTACATGGATAAGGACTGTGAAAGGAAGTCATTTTACAACTGCGATTGCAGCTGGGGCTAAGGAAGATGAGAATATTACCGGGTTGTCTTCCAGGGGGCCCGAGTTTAAGATTGCTAGGATTATAATTGTCAGTACTGAACAAAAGGCCTGGGAAGTTCAGTTTTATGGTAGTGATCTCTTTGCAACTGGGGATGCTGATACGGAGAAGTATTTAGGGAGTAAGATATTCGCCGAGGGGGATGGCCAAAGAGTTGGTGGGGCTGGTCTTTATAAATATGATTCTGGAAATCTAAACATGTATTATAAAGACTTTGATGCCAGTGGAGAGTTGCATATATCATTGGTGAATAGGAGTGCGACGGCTAAGACTGTAGATGCTGGTGGTTATCTAACGGTGTTAGTAGAAGTGCAGGGGTGAGTTAAATGGATGTCGGTAGCTCACAGCCAAGAATGGCTATGCATGTCACTATGCCGAATATTGCAGCAGCTGCGGTTACCATTCTAGCCGTACAATCCGCGAATTTTGATACAGGGGCTGTTACAAGTCCTGCCAGACCTAGAGCAGCCCAATGTGTATTCGCGTCCACTTGGAATGGTGGAGATATAGAGTTTACTGGGGTGGATGTTGCTGGAGAAGTGGCCACCGATGTTATTATAGCGGTAGGTACTGGCACTGTAGTAGGGGTTGTTCCTTTTGCAACTATTTCTAGGGTGAGGAATTTAGGGAATAGGACAACTGGCACGTGTACCATACAAACGTCGACAAAGATTGGGATTCCCTGTAAGAGGGGGCAGTTGTTAACTGTTCAAAAGTCATTAATTGCGGATGCCGGAGAAGCTGTAGGGACTGTAGATTACGCCAATAGCACAATTATCTTTACCACTGTGCCAAATGGTACGGGTGATTATGAAGTGTATTTCTCGCAAAGGATTAGTATAGGTGATTGAAATGACATTGTTAGCTATTGAGAAGACATCAGAAGTGGATTCCATTGCTGTTGGTGGAGCATATGATGATGATAAGTGGAATGTTACCACCTTGATTAGGAAGAGGACTGATACTTCTCCTAAGTTTATTGGGCCCATTTCTCCAGCAACCGCAAGACCCGTTGAATCTCCTCTGGCCAATGCAGGTAACTCCATATTGGATGGTTACAAGTGGTCTGATACTGAAGACTATGTCTTTATTGGTGATAGTTCGACGGCTGCAAATACAAGAAAGATTCAAAAGTTCACATTTAATAAGACAACTTCTGTATGGACATGGGATGGATATATTACATTAACCTTACCCTATAGGACGGCAGCTGCAGCAGTTACCATGAGAGGGTTTAAAGTTGTTAGGGAATTATACACTGCAGGGACAGCTGCGGCCTCTGGTACGGCTGTTACGGGTACCTCTACGGTTTGGCAAGCATCAAGACTTACTGTAGGTTCAAGGATAGGGTTTGGTTCCATTAATCCAACGGCTATTAGTACTTGGTATCAGATATCAGCAATAGGTTCAGATACTGGAATTACTCTTACTGGGAGTGCTGGGACTGTTGTTGATGGCCCATATGTCATTGAAGATATAAGAATAGCCTTCACAGTAACAAATGCCACTCCAGCTAATGGTTCGGGGTTATTCCTGGTGAAGGGGATGAGGCCCGAGTTGTTTACAGGTGGAGGAACAACTATACCTGCAGCGACAACTGTTGATAATATAAGGGCGGTATATTGGTTATCTGATGCTGCTGTTACACAGGTCCACAATGTACCTTATAATTGTTGTGTGATGCCTACGAAGGATAGTTGGACACAACACTATGCATATTATCTTGATGGTCATTCGCCAACGGATATTTCCAAATTTAACATTCGGGCGGCATTGACATTGACAGCTGGTGTTGATCCAGCCAATGCTTGGATATTTGCTACGGGTGTAATGACAATTGCAGGAACGATAGTGGCCACTAATGATGGTGGGATGTGGATGGCATCCCATGGAACTGGTAGTGGGTTAAACTGTATGTATTGGTGTACAACCACTAGAGTTTACTGCTCGAAGGATTCGAGTATAACTAATGGGGGTACTTCTTGGTTTGATGCAGCAATGACTGAGGTTCCTCCGGGTGGTGCGAATACTTTCGCTTTGTCAGCTGCTATTAACCAAGTATGTTATGATTCTGTGATAGATAAGTTTATAGTTACTACATCTGGAGCGACTTCTTTCAGGCATTATGTTACGCAATTCCGTGGTGATGGTTCCCAGATGGACCATATCTGGGGGTGTAATTTAAAGCAAATATCACAAGGGTCTGCAGATGGAAGCATTACTCCCTTCCACAACAGCTTAGAAGTTGCTGCAACAATGATAAGTGTTGAGGGGATGCTTTATATATTAACTACAGGAACGACTGCCCTAAATAACATAATGCATAATATACCAGTGGGTGCACATTGGACTTATGCTGCGAGCAAGAGTCAGAGGTTAATATGCCCGAGGTTTGAAACTCCAAATTGTCAGAAGTTCCAAAGGGTGTTTGTTATTAGGGACAGGATAATTGGTGGAGATAACTTAGGTCAACCGCCAGAACCAATTACACTATATTATAGAACTACTGGAATCTCAGATAACGCTGGTAGTTGGAATCAGGTAACTGATGGAAATGACTTGACTGGAGTGAGTGGATCTACTGAGATACAGTTTGCCATTGATTTCAGGATATTGGGGGCACAATGTGTTCCTGCAAGGATATATTCAGTGGGGATTGTCTATAATGACTTTGGTAATGATTCCCACTATCAATCATCTGCCGATAAGAGTAATAAGACTACGAAGAAGTTCGCTTGGAGATTTGCAACTGCGTTTGGTGGAACTGTTCCCAAGTTGTATGTGCGTCTCTATGATGCCACGAGCAAAACATTGTTGCTGACTGATAATACGGTGGATCATACATTGGGGGCGTTTGATAAGAGTACAAATGATGGTGGTGCTTGGGGAGCATATGATACATCAGATAAGGGGAATGAGACAACTTACATTGGATATACTCCTACAACTCTCGCGGATAATATTAAGGTGATATATGTTATTTCGCAGACTTAGGGTGATTAAATGTTGAGCAATGGAGAAGCTAAAGAATTGGCTAAGGAGATAGATGCTGACCCTAAGAAAGTTATATCTTGTAAGAAGGGTCAGTGTCTAATAAAGCAGCAAGAGTACACTGTGTCAGAAGACTGTGAAAAAGAAGCGACTGACCTCGTGGTTGTCAAACATAAAGATGGCTATGAGGTTCAATTCCAAGCAGGCTATATAGCAACTGGTCATAATCCTGGAGTAGACTAAATGGCCCTAGATGATTGCGTATCGTATGATGGTGAACTTGGTGGGATGGAACTTAGTATTCCCGCCTTTGGTAGTGGATACACTATTAATGATATATTGGTTTGCGGATCATGCGCAACCCATGATATGATGGAGTTATCTATACCTATTGCTGCACAGGGCTCGCCAAATGATATATTAACAGGAGAGTTTCCGCATAATAACTCGATGATGTTGACCTATGGATATGTTTGGCCGGATGAAGATAATGTGGATAATGGTGTGCCGTATGGTGTAACTGGTGAGAGGACAGGGAATCTTGTACAACCAGCAGTGAATGATGTTAAGAAGACTGTTCAATATGGTGCACATGGAACGGAGTTCACTGGTACTTATGATCCTGGTGGAGCACCTACACCACCGCCGACTCCTAGACCAAGATTTGGTGGGGGGTTAGGATAATGCCATTCGCCGTAAAGCTGAGTGAATCAACAGCTGCAAGACGTAGAATCCCTATTTACCTCGTTGATGTTACTGATAGGATTACGCCGAAGACTGGGATATTAGCACCGACCATTGAGATTTCGAAGAATGGTGGGGGACAGGGTGCTGGGGCTGGAAACTGGGGGGAAGTAGGTGATGGCCTCTACTACTATGAATTTACTACAGGGGAAATAGATACCTTGGGTGGGGGACATACTATCCGAATTGTCAAAGCAGGTGTTACAGCGGAGTTTGTAGATTCGATAGTTGTTACGGCCTATGACCCATATTCCTCAACAAATTTAGGGTTGTCTTACTTGTCTGGGAGTGTTGCTTTAGATTCAACTGTATCGAAAGAAGCAACATTAAATACGAAGATACCTACTGCCCTCTCTTTCACTGGTGCGAATGTCAATGCCGAAAGCAAAGTAACTGCAGCTCCAACAGATATGGCCCTAAATTCCACGGTTGCGAAGGATGCCACAGTGTCGAAGGCAGCTGGGGGCAAGGGTACAGATGATATCCACGATACGATGGCTACGGAGGCAAATGTCAATGCGAAGATTCCTACGGCTTTGTCATTTACTGGAGCTAATGTAAATGCTGAGAGTAAGGTGACAGCTGCACCTACGGACATGGCACTCAATTCAACAGTCGCTAAAGAGGCGACGTTGAACACTAAAATACCAACCGCGTTGAGTTTCACGGGTGCCAATGTTAATAGTGAGAGTAAGATTACAGCTCCTCCCACGGATATGGCGTTGAATTCCACTGTTGCAAAAGAGGCGACGATTAATACAAAGATTCCTACTGCTCTGGGATTTACAGGTAGTAATGTCAATGCGGAAAGTAAAGTGACGGCTGCTCCGACTGATATGGCATTAAACTCAACGGTGGCAAAATCCGCTGGATCAAAAGGAACGGATGAAATACACGATGATGTGGCAGGTATAACTGGGTTTGCGCTGGATTCCACCGTTGCTAAGGAAGCAACACTGAATACTAAGATACCGACGGCTTTAGGATTTACTGGAGCGAATGTTAACAGTGAGTCTAAAGTTACTGCACCTCCAACCGATATGGCATTAAATTCGACTGTGGCTAAGGCAGCTGGTACAAAGGGCACTGACGCAATCTATGATGATACTATACTTCATCCGACACTTGGGGAGATTGAAGGGTCGACTGTGTTAGCGAAGCAGGCAGAGTTATTAAGGGCATTGGGATTAATGCAAGAGAATCAGTACATAGATACTATCGTTTATACGTTGGGAAAGGTTACTTCGATGAGATTAAGGACCTATGACACTAAGGCTAATGTAGGGACTGGGACTGGAGTAATTGCAACTTATACCATAACTGCAAATTACACTGGTGATGTGCTGAATTGGTTTAAGGCGGTTAAGGAATGAGGGCAGAGATAATAGGTAGCAGGGGTCATACAATTGACCTCTCAGAAGAGTGGGCAGCGTTAGGGCACCTCTCATCATTTGTAGAAGGGGTAATAGTCAGTAGGGATTTGATTAATTTCAATATGGAGTTGGATATTGAAAATAAAGCCGCTGGAATTGGTCCTGAAAATTATACCATAACTTTTAGTTCCAGAACAGGATTGTCGCTAAATTATCTTAAATGTCAGCAATTTACAGCGAATGCTGATATAACTGATTTGGCTCTGCCAATATTTCGAGAGAATGCTGCAACTCAAAATGCAATTGTGCAGATTCGAGAATTGGTTCTCGATCCTACGTCTGGGCTTTATGTTCCAACTGGTAGTGTGCTGGCAGAGATAATAATAGCACCTGGTGATGTTGGACAGTATGTGTGGTCAGCCCCCATGACCATCCCTTGGATACAATGGTCTTTGCCAGTGACTTTAGAAAAGAGTAAGATGTATGGAATATACGCTTATAGCCTAGAGTCTAGCTCAACCATATGGAAATGGGCCTTACAAACTGGGTTATTTTATGGCAGCGTCGGAGACTTCGTATTTTCGAATAATGGCGGGGCTTCTTGGTCTACATATGGTGGATATGATTTAACATTTAGATTATGGGAGTCGAGTTGGTCGTATATTGATAGTGATGTTTACAATCTCGAGATGGCTAGAGAAGTAGAGCAAGATGTTATCCTTGAGGGTTTAGTAAATGATATGAATTTAGTTTTAGACCAATTGAATGATGCACCAGTAACTGTACAGGACGGTAGTGGTAATTCAAAACTTGCTCAGACGTTTGTTCCAGCTGTGTCAGGGAGATTAGGAAGAGTTGATGTATATAATAGAAGAGCATTTTCAAATACAACGATATCAATTTATGATACCGTGGGTGGTTTACCGAATAATAGGATAGCGGGGCCTTTTTATCCTTCTTTCGCCGACTCTGGACAAACTATTCCAAATTACCATTGGTCAACGTATTATGTCGATTGTGATATATTAAGTGGTATAATGTATGCAATTATTGTAGAGGGAGCTGACGTATGGGTATGCACTAGGAATAATCCATATCCTAATGGCGCGCCATATTTATGGTGGACAGATCATTGGGAATTGGACTGGATTATGTTTAATGATGATTATTGCTTTAAGACATATGTAGACATTGGAGAGGGGTGTTATATAGAGATAGAGAAAGAACTTGAATTAATACCTGATGAACCGGAGTTCTATTTAGAGATAAATTCCATAGTTGATTTTGAGTTAGAATTGATTAATGAGGAGGAACCCTAATGGTAGAGATTCATAAGGGAGATATTGGAACGAAGTTTATACTCACTATTCTTGATGATGGTGAAGCTGTTGATATATCGGCGTGTACTTCTAAAGAGATTATGTTTGAGAAGGCCGATAAGACGATAATGACAAAGACGGCTTCATTCCGGACGGATGGCACAGATGGTAAAATCTTTTGGATGACGACCCTAGTAACCGATTTAGATTTACCTGGTCAGTGGAAAATTCAAGGGAAGATTAGCATTGGTGGTGGAACTTGGCGAACACAAGTGGGTGTCTTTAGAGTGTATGATAATATAGCATAGGAGGCACAATGTTAGCAAAGGATTTGGATGAGTGTTTCCGAATTATTGAAAAGGGATTAACAGTAATTGAGACTGCGGCAGGCAATGGTGGAATCAAAGATGTTAATCATGTGGAGGTTGAGAAATGGCGGGACAAGGAATTGAGAGAGAAATTGGAGAGATTAAAGCCTGCGTGCAGTACATCAAGCTCGGTTTAGATAAGCAGTCTGAGCATAATACAGAGATTTATAGAAGGTTAAATTCCATAGAGCAAAGAACTGCGTTGGCGGAACAATGGATGAATAATTATGATAAGGACATTGATAGAAAAATGGCCAGCGCAAATATCAAAATTGGGGTGGTGGGAGCTGTGGTGGCTATAGTTAGTATTCTTGTGTCAACAGGATTGGTAATATATTTCGGAGGGTGAAAAATATGGATTGGGAAATGATAATAGCGGCAATAATAACGATGTTGGTGTGTGGTGTAGGATCTATTTTGTGGGTGGTAATACCGCCTCAGGAGACAGATTGGAAGAAGATTGTACCCAAGTGGGTGTGTGCACTCATAGTTGGGTTAGCTCTCTTCCTCGGAGGGTTGGATCCGCGACAGTTCGAAATACCATCGTATGAAATACTGTTCGTGTGGTTTATACCTCTGGTGTCAAGTGGATATGTGTCGATTGAGGTTTTGAAGAAGATGTTAGAACCTCAGACGCTGCCTCCAAAACCTCCAGAAGCGTAAGTTTAAAGGGATGGTGTCCTAATGGTAGAGATGAAGATGGAATTTGGTAGTAGGTCTATGGTGATGCTCACCAAGTCCTACTTTAGCAAGTCATTAGGACATCGTCTCCCTATTTTGAGAAAGAGCTCTCCAGTATCTGCTGTTTGCAATATAGTCGATAGGTTAATGTCTAGGATACCTGAGGCTTATTATAAGGTGTCTGATGGTAATTTGTATAAGGTGGAACAGGTGGAAGCTAGTCAACTATGTTTGATTAGGGATATGTTGGAAGATGTCCAAGAGGCACATTGGGTGGATTATGCTTTGGGACCAGCTTTAGATCACATGGGTAAGTTGTTTGGTATTACGCGTAGAGTGGATGAGAGCGATAGTACGTTAAGGTTGAGAATTAAGACGATGATACCCACATTGACTGGTGGGGGCACTTTAGAATCATTGGCTAGGGCAATAGTACCTATTCTTGGGGTTAGTGAAAGTGATATAGTGTTGAGTGATGGTTATCTAGCTGGGGATTCTAAAGGAGGTAATATATTTTTGTTAAAGTTAGATGGGAATGGGAATGACTGGGAGGGGAATCACAATGCTATACCGCAGTATATAGTTAATCCATATGTAACTGGTAGATTTGATCAGGCAATTAAGATGTTGCCTAATGAATATTTCATTATGCCAACTCACTCGGATTACAATACTCAAAGTTTCCAGGTTGGGGCATGGATAAAGAAAACTAATGCCAATAGTAGTGGGGTAATTATAAGGAGACATAACTTTGATGCCAATATAACAGAGTGGTCATTATCTTGTTTGGCGTCTGGGAAGTTGAGGGCGGCTGTTAAGACTATAGATTCATTAGTTGTGACTTTAGATTCTGCATTTACTCTTAAAACTGGTGAATGGTATTTTGTTGCAATGTCTTGGAATGAGACTACCAAAACACTATCTCTGTATCAAATACAAGATGGAAAGAGGGGAAGGGTTTATTATATAGATAATGAGTCAATTGTTGGTGCTGTGGGCGCAAGATTCTTTGTAGGTGGAGATATAGAGATTGGTGGTTCTAGGGTACTTGGCAATACAATCATGGCAACCCTCGACCATGTTTATTATAGGTCACATACTGCCAATATAAAGGAAATAGCTGAGTTAGCATATTGCGCGCCTGGATTAGATCATTATGGTCATTTTAATTTGACAATAAAGGGGAATGTTGCTGGTATTTCAAATGATCAGTGGAATTTCGCCGAAGGGGTTGTTAATAAGTATAAAGCGGCTGGTATAGTATTTGATGGATTTGGCAATAAGTTACCGCATAATATTAGTATGGATGTAGATGGTATGTACTGGCATTATACAGATTGTTCGAAGACCGACTCATTGAACAAGGTGAAATTGGCATGATAGAAAATATAGGGGTAAAGTTAGTGGGGAATGTTACCTGGGTTCATCGTAGTAAGGATGGTAGCATTATAGCTATGGGACAGAAGAGAAACTTGCTATTGCAGGATGGACAAGAGGTAATAGTAGATAGGTTAGGAGGTTTAGGTGGGGCGGCTGCTATTACAGTCATCGCTATTGGTGATTCTGATAGTGCGGCTAGTATGGATCAAACAGATTTACAGGGAACTGAATTACATTATCATACATGTACGAATAGCCGTGTTACTAACAATAAGTTAGTGTGTTATTCCGACTTTGCCGCAGGTCATGGTACTGGAACTATTAAGGAGACGGTTTGTGCTGATACCAATGCGGCTAAGGGAGCTAGGAAATGTTTGGCGAGATGTGTAATTGGGCCCATTGTTAAGGCCGGTGGGGATACGGTTACTATAATTTGGGAGTTTATCTTTGCGGAGGTTTGAATATGGCATCTAGATATACGCAGAAGACTTGGGTAAGTGAGGTAATTTCCTCGACTGATATGAATAGGATGGAAGCTGGTATTTCAGGAAGGGTTTGGTTCGTTGACCCTACTGGTAATAAGGGTGATTTTGCAACTATTGCACTTGCGTTAGCTCAATGTGTAACTGATGGTTATGGTACTATTAGATTAATGTCGGGTCTTTACACATTGGCTACAAAATTAACTATGTCTACTCTCAATGTAGCAATAGTTGCTAATAGGGATGCTACTATTAAGAAGGGGAATGCTCTTAATGATAATTTGATTGAGATTAATAATGGGTATGTTACTTTGTCTGGGTTGATAATAGATGGGAATAATACAAATCAGGCGGGTGGTGCGTCTGATATCTATTTGACGGCTGCAAGTGATTTAATTATTGAGAATTGCCAATTTAATAGTGCATATACTCATGCTATAATGTGGGCGAATAACACGACTGGGTTTAACACCAGGATAACTAACTGCACGTTCTATAATTGCAATACATCTGCTATATATGGAAGTATTAGTGGGGCTGGAGCGTTAAGAAAGTTATGGATTGAAAACTGTAATTTTAATACCATAGTAAATGAGGCAGTATATCTGATATTGGCCAATACTAGTTATGATATAAATATCCTGAATAACAATGTAGATGGTTCGTCAATGGCTGCTTCAAAGATAGGTATATATGTTGATTTGAATACGACACCTGCCGCTAGGGTATTTGTAATGCATAATGATGTTGTGAATACCACTGGATCTGGAATATTTGTAACTGCCTCCGCTAGTAAGGTGGATGACAATCACACTGGAGGGTGTGTTGGATCTGGTATAGAATGTTATGGCAATGCAAATTCGATATGTGATAATACAGTTGATGCTATAACACTCTATGGTATTTATATCGATGATATAGTAGGTGGGACGATAGTGGCGAATAATAATCTATTTCAGGTCGGAAGAGATGGTATAATAGTAACAGATACCAATTGTCTTGATGTGAAGATAACTGGTAATATGATGAAGAATATCGGCACAGCATCTAACAACACATATTCAGGGGTGAAGTTAGTTGGTGGCACCACTATAGTAGTAGATGGTAATTCCGTGTCAGGGAAAGCCGCAAATAAGCACAAGTATTCTGTTGATGAGGCTGGAACTGGAAACTTTGTAATGAATAACACGTCTAAGAGCGATGTAAGTGGTGGAGCGACTCTTGGTATAAATTTAACGGGAGCTGGTTCGTTGCAGGGTGGAAATCTGAGGATAGCATAATGAGTGGGAATCCCTTGGGTTCGCTAATGATTGACGATTTGCGTGCGTACGATGATGTTATGTACTTCGTTAAGAAGCACCTGGGGATTGGATGGTTGTATCCTAAACAAATAGAGATATTGACTGATTTTTACAAGCCTGGGAACCAGAATATGGTATTAATTTGTGGAATGAGGTCAGGGAAAACTACCATAGCCTCCATTGTCATGTGCTATGAGGCCTTTAAAATGATTTCGAGGGGCACTCCGAATAAGTTCTATGGACTGCCTGCTGGTACAGAAATATTTCTCATAAATGTAGCGACGTCTGATAGACAGGCAAAGGACACTGTATTTGCGAGTGTTAAGGCGAGAATAGCTAATAGCCCGTGGTTTCAGAATCAGCCAGTCGTAGAACATTACAACGAGTTTATCTTCCCAACGAGGGATGGTAGGGTAATCATTAGAAGTGAGCATAGTAATAGCGCTTCGCTGGCTGGTAAAACCATATTAGCTGTGGGTTTCGATGAATTGTCTCGGTTTAAGGATACTGGTGGTAATTCTTCGGCATCGATGGTGTATGATACTCTTTCAAGGTCAGTAAAAACGTTTAGAAAGGATGGGCGGAAGGTTATTATTACCTCTCCCATGTATGTACATGATTATGCCATGGAATTATATAATCAGATGAAGGGGCAACCTGGCTGGTATTGTCGGAAGTTGCCTACTTGGGAGATGAACCCGACTATCTCCTTTGAATCTCTTGAAGAGGAGTTTATACGAAATCCTGAGACCGCTTGGAGAGACTGGGGAGCGGTTCCTAGCGCGGCTATTGAGGCCTTCTTTAAGGAGCCTTATAGGTTGGATAACTGTATTTCCTCCAGGTTGAAGAACCAGTTGGGAGAGGATGAAAATACAGGGAGGGTGAAAGTTAATCCTGAGTGGAGGGGAATACCTGGTATGACATATATGATGGCAGGTGACCCCGCAGTTAAGAACGATTCGTTTGGTATGGCTTTGGGTCATCTGGATCAGGAGAGGGACATTCCTATTATTGATATGATACATGAATTTCAGCCAGTGAGGAAAAATGTAGAGGAAATTAAAGAGGTAGATGCTGGTGAGATTAAGGCGTTTATACTGGATATTATGACTAGGTGCGAGTTAACTACATTTATCACTGATATATGGAATTTCCCCGAGACTTTGCAAGATATCAGAGAGAGAGGGGTAGAGGTAATACAAAATCACGTTGGTATAGAGCATTATACCTCTTTTAAAGAATCTGCATATTCAGGAAAAGTGGAGTATGTAAGGAATGAGAAGTTTTTAGAGGAGATGAAGAGTGTGGAGTTGATTAGGGGGATGAAGATTGACCATCCCAAGAGTGGATCTAAGGATGTAGCTGATGCGGTAGTTAATCTTTGCTGGCATTTAAAGCCAGAAAATGCATTAGATGGCGTGAGAGAAGCCCCAGTATATGTTACATTTTAAAGGGAGAGGTTTGAATGACTGAAGTTGTAATGCAAAGAAGTTTAAGTCAGAGGATTAGAGGAGTTTATCCTGAGAGAGCATTAGGGAATACTGTCTATTGGTCAATGGAAGAAATGCTTAGAACTGATGTAAATAATGAGGATATTACTGTACATGATGTTTATGATGCTTTTAAAAAGGTGTCTATTGTAAGGAGAAGCATCACGTCAGTAGGGTTCTATACTGTTAGGAAGGGGTTTCAGACGGAGGTTACTGGGCCCAAAGCAAGTATATGTGAAAAGATTAAAGAGATGGTGGATAAGATTAACAGGATTGTTAATCTGGATAATGTTTTGTATACTTCTGTTGTTAAGAGGCAGGTTTGGGGGAAGTGTGCCTGGGAGATAGCTCCAGATAACCAGGAGAATATTGCAAGTTTGGTGCCCTTAGTTTCGAATAATATACATCCGGTAGTTAATTCAGAGACTTTGGCAATTGAATATTTTGTTTATAGAACAAATCAAGGGGAGAGAAAATTATTACCTGATGATATTTTGTATTTTAATCTTGACTCTTTGGAATTGGATCAAGAGGGTATTTCGTCTATTCAAACGGTAATGGGCCCTATAAAGTCGAAGATGTTATATGAGAGGGATTTGAAGGAAGCATCTAAGAGACATTGGGCGCCCATTGGTCTTTTCCAGATGGATACTGCCGATATACGCGGGCAGTCTGAAAAGACTGCTGCTATGATTGCCTTTAAGGATCAGTTGAAGCCGGGGCAGTCAGTAGTTTACAATAAGAAGATAGAGGCGAAGGTAGTTGATTTAAAACCGGATTTGGGTGCAATTATTCGAGCAATTGAGAAGGTGGATGAGGAGATTATAGGTAATTGGGGAATTCCTAAGATGTTATTGGGTAGGGAAAAGACTACCATGAGAGCATCTTTAGAGGCGGCCTTAATAGCATTGTATGATGGGCCCATTGGATTTGAGCAATTGTACTTTAGAAGAGCGTTGGAGAGGCAATGGTATGATCTAATAGTGAGGAAGATGGGTTATGATCCATTTGTATATAGGGTTAAGCATCAGTGGACAAATGCTGCGCCTATTGACTATCAATTGTTAAGGGCATGTACATATGCTGGTGTTAATGGAATGATGACAAAGGAAGAGATGTTTGATATAATGAATATTGAGCAGTATATGAAGAGTCCTCAAACATTGCCGCCGAAGAGTGGTGGTGGACCAATACCAGAGGATGGCAGTCCAGCTGATGATGGAACGCCTGGGGGGCCGGTAGACAGTAAAGATGATGAGCCTGAAGATGATGAACCTGTGGATGATGAGGAGGGAGCTTAATGAAA
>Ga0315273_10002117_pt1 | contig 23146 bp, 21 predicted proteins | sample YL17G02_0_MG_FD_205753 | JGI IMG/M metagenome (GOLD analysis project Ga0315273, IMG submission 205753) | Sediment microbial communities from Yellowstone Lake, YNP, Wyoming, USA - YL17G02_0 | ecosystem: Environmental > Aquatic > Freshwater > Lake > Sediment | place: USA: Wyoming | collected...
CGTCCGACTTCGCGATGAGCGTGACTGGGACGAACGTGAGCAACGCGTCGTTCGCGGGTGTGGAGAGTCCCGGCACGACGGTGACGCTCAATGCCGGCTCGTTCAGCGTTGATGAGGGTGCTCACGTTGGGTACACGAAGTCCCTCTCGGCTGACTGCTCGGGCTCGATCGCGTTGGGCGAGACGAAGACCTGCACGATCACGAACAACGACCAGGCGGCAACGCTGACGGTGATCAAGCATGTGATCAACGACAATGGCGGCACGAAGGCCGCTGCGGACTTCGGGATCACGGTCACCGGCTCGTCGCCGGATCCGGCCTCCTTCGCGGGCGCCGAGGATCCCGGTACGACCGTCGCCATCCAGCCCGGCTCGTTCGGCGTTGACGAGGGTGCCCACGTTGGGTACACGAAGACCCTCTCGGCTGACTGCTCGGGCTCGATCGCGTTGGGCGAGACGAAGACCTGCACGATCACGAATGACGACATCGGTCCGCAGTTGACGGTGATCAAGCATGTGATCAACGACAACGGTGGCACGAAGACGGCGTCCGACTTCACGATGAGCGTGACGGGCACTAATGTCAGCGACGACTCGTTCGCAGGGGCCGAGGATCCCGGCACGACGGTGACGCTCAATGCCGGCTCGTTCAGCGTCTCGGAGGGTGACCACACCGGCTACTCGATGAGCACGTCGGGTGACTGCTCGGGTTCCATCGCGGTCGGCGAGCACAAGACGTGCACGATCACGAACAACGACCAGGCGGCAACGCTGACAGTGATCAAGCACGTCATCAACGACAACGGCGGCACCAAGACCGCCGCCGACTTCACGATGACCGTGACGGGCCAGTCGCCGGATCCGGCCTCCTCCGTGGGCGACGAGGAGGGTACGACCGTCGCGATCCAGCCCGGCGAGTACAGCGTCTCGGAGGACGACCACACCGGGTACACGATGACCGCATCGGTTGACTGCTCCGGTTCGATCGCGCTCGGTGAGCACAAGACGTGCACGATCACGAATGACGACCAGGCACCGAAGCTGATCGTGATCAAGCACGTGATCAACAACGACGGCGGCACCAAGTCCGCCGGCGACTTCGCGATCACGGTGACCGGCAACGAGCCGAACCCGGCGAACTTCCCGGGCTCCGAGCAGGGGACGGACGTGGCGATCAGCGCCGGCGCGTACGGCGTCGCGGAAGGTGACCACACCGGCTACGCTGTGAGCTACTCCGCCGATTGTGTCAGCTCGATCGCGCTCGGTGAGACGAAGACGTGCACCGTCACGAACGACGACATCGCGCCTCCGCCTCCGCCTCCGCCTCCGCCTCCGCCTCCGCCTCCGGCGCCGATCGATATCGGTGTCGCGAAGACGGCATCGACGCCGACGCAACTGAACGGCACCGTGACGTACACGATCACGGTGACGAACGGCAGCAAGGGAACCGCCAACGGTGTCGACTTGGCCGATCCGGCGCCGGCGGGGATCACGTTCACGTCGATCGCGTCGGTGTCCGACCCGACCGTCACATGCGCGGTGCAGCAGTCCGGCGCGCTCGTGGCCTGCAACCGGCCGGGAGCGTTCGCGCCGGAGCAGAAGTTCGTGATCACTGTCCTCGCGAAGGCGACGCAGACGGGCACCATCCTGAACACGGTGACCGTCTCGACTTCGGGTGACACGGACCCCGCTAACAACCGGGCCTCGGCACCGACGCTCGTCGTCGCCCCGATCACACCTCCGACGCCCAAGCCGAAGCCGCTGCCGGAGATCTGCTCGACCCTGACGGTCGCGCAGAAGTCGGTCACGGTCGGCAAGAAGGTGACGTTGTCCGCCACGGTGACGACGGCCGGCAAGGCGACCCCCGGTGTCAAGGTGCAGTTCAAGGGCGGTGGTCTCAGCAAGGTCGTGAAGACGAACAAGCAGGGTGTCGCGAGCGTGACGGTCAACGCCAAGAAGGCGGGGATCATCGTGGTCTCGATCCCCGGTAAGAAGGGCTGCAATACGGCCCGCGTCGGCGTCGTCGGCGCCTTCGAGCCGCCCGTCACCGGCTAGAACAAGCTGCAGACGGAACGCAAGGCAACGCCCCCGGGAGACCGGGGGCGTCGTTGTTTCAGGCCTTCGCGAGACACCCCGATTCGTCGGGAAACACGGGTACGGCGAGTCCCGCCACGTGTTAGAGGTATGTGAAACCCTCGAATGAGGCATTGGCGGCCCCCGAAAGGGGCACTACTCTCTGGGCATGAGGTTTTTCGCCCCGCTTGTCGCTGCCGTCGCGCTCGTTGCCGTTCCGGTGGCAGGCGCCGGCGCTTCGGCCGCCGCGACCGCTTCGGCCCCGTCGGCAACCGCATCCGTGAAGGCCGTAGGCTCCGGGCCGATCACCTGGCCGCAGGTTGCTGTGCGCTCCGAGCCGAGCCGCTCTGCACCGGTGCTGAAGACGATGAGGCAGTTCCGCTCGGACTTCCGCCCCCGTGTCGTGCTTGCGCTCGCGCAGCGCGACGACCCGAAGACGGGGAAGCCTGCCTGGTACCGGATCACGATCCCGGGGCGACCGAACGGGCGCTCCGGCTGGATCCCCGCCGGCAGCGCCTCGCTGAAGCCGGTCGACCGCTGGCTCGTCATCTACCGTGGCGCCCGCAAGTTCGAGTTCTACGTCAACGGCAAGGTCGCGCGCACCGGAAAGGTCGCGGTGGGTCGAAAGGGGATGGAGACCCCCACCGGGCTCTTCTACGTACAGGCGAAATTCGACCCGACGTGGGAGGTGCTCGGCGCCTATGCCTTCGAGACGAGCGGTTACTCCAAGCTCTCCGACTGGCCGGGTGGCGGCGTCGTCGGTGTCCACGGCACGAACACGCCGGAGCTGATCGGCCAGGCCGTCTCGCACGGCTGCGTCCGCCTCTACAACAAGGACATCCAGTACCTACGCTCCGTCGTCGGTGTCGGTACTCCGATCAAGATCGTTGCAGCGTAGGAAACGTGCTCGCCGTGACGAAAACACCATCCCCATGAACAGGTATCCTGGCACCGTGCTGAGGCTTCTCTTCGCCGCCGTAGCGGCGCTCGCATTCCCGACTGCGGCCCTGGCGGTCAGCCAGTCTCCGCCGAGGCAGGTCATCGGATCCGGAACGATCAACGTGTCAACGCTCTCTGTGCACAGCGCCCCGAGCGGCGGCGCGCGCGTGATCGCCAAGCTCAGCGAGTTCCGTCCGCAGGACTACAGGCCGCGGTATGTGCTCGCTGTCGCGGCGAAGAAGGGCAAGAAGGGTAAGCCGGCCTGGTACAAGATCACGGTCCCCGGCCGCCCGAACGGCCGCACCGGCTGGGTGCCGGCGAAGCAGGTCACGATTCTCCCCATGCCGTGGCAGGTCGTCGTGTTCCGCGACTCACGCGTGATCCAGCTCTGGAAGAAGGATGAGCTCGTCTACACCAACAAGGTCGCGGTCGGCGCCCCCGGAATGGAGACGCCGATCGGGCTCTACTACGTCACGGTGCGCTTCAAGCCGGTGACGGAGCCGTTCCTCGGCGCCTTCGCCTTCGAGACGAGCGCCTACTCGAAGCTCTCGGAATGGCCCGGCGGCGGTGTCGTCGGGCTGCACGGCTGGAACGACCCCTCCGTGCTCGGCAAAGCCGTCTCCCACGGCTGCATCAGGATCTCGAACGAGACCGCCGCTTTCCTGCGCGACCGTATCCCGCTCGGCACGCCGATCCGTGTCCTGCCTGCGTAGATCGCGGTGGAAGCGCGTACCGCGAGCTACGCAGGCCTATTCTCGTTTGCAGATCTGGGCTTCGCCCGTGATCGCGAAGATCCCTGAAGGGCCCGTCTGCGGGCCTGCTCTCCTCCTGCAAGATCTCGAATCCGCCGTAGGGGCTATGCGGAGTCTCGCGTCAGCGAGGCGCAGCGTCGCCCGCGGATCCCTTGATCGCTCGCAGAACCCCTGAAGGCGCCGGCCCGGGGTGAGGGGTTGGTGCCCTGACGCTTCAGCCGGACTCCTGCGTTGCTGCGCCAGGAGCAGCAGCTACTGCGGCCTCCCCGAACGTTTGACCTGGAACTCGTTGTCGGCGTCGGAGGCCGAACTACAGGCTCGAGGCTTCGAAGGCGTACGGCGCAGGCGCGCCGCCCGCCAGCGTGCGCTGCGCACCCGGTGAGGCGCTCAGGCGCTTGACCGCGAACCCGCGATCCTGAAACTTGAAGCCGGGCGCGAACGGGCGCCACGAGCCACCCGTCGAGGTCGCCACACCGACGCCGTCGAACCGGAAGGCAAACTTGTTGCACACCGACTGGCCACCGTTCCACGACTCGGCCGTCGCGATCGGCCGCCACCGATTCGTCGAGTTCTCGAGCAACACGGGTTCCGTGACTGCCTTGCCGTCGAGCCAGACGCGCCACCAGTTCGGCTTAGCTGACATCTCGAGCACCGCCACATCGTGGCTCTCACCGATCTGAACGTCCTGGACGAGAGGGACAAACACCGGATCCTGGCCGCCGCGGGTGATCTCCGCGTACACCATCGTCGGCGTCTGTGGCATCGATGCCACACCGATCTGGAGCCAGAGCGTCTGGCCGTTCGCGCCCTGCCCCGGGCCTCCGACACCGACCCAGCCGGCGACGTGACCCGCCGTGACATCCGCCGCAGCGGTCGGGGTGATCGTGGCGCGGACGCCGTGAGCGACTCTCGTTGCCTGGTGCCCTGCATAGGCATATCCCTGCGAGCCGTTGGCGCCGGCGCCGCACGGCTGGCCGTTCGCCTCGGCAGTATCGCTGCCAGTGCCGGTCAGGGCGGCTACCGAGGTGGCCACCGCAACAAGGGCAAACGAGAGGAAGCGCCGCACACCACACAGATCGGCACCGGAGGCCGCACCCGTCCATCCCTCGTTTCAGCGATCGACCTACCCGGACAGGGGAACGCCACCTGGTGAAGTCCCTCGTTCGATTCGCCCGAACGGGTGACACTGTCCCTCGGTTGGTCGTCAGGCAGCCGCAGCCGAAGAGCAGTCCAGAAACGGCGCTGCAGAGGCGGCGCATCGCGCTGCCCCGGCAGAACATTACAACTCGAACTCGAGCCCGTCGTAGGCTCGCTCGATGCCGGGAGGTACCACGAGCTCGGCCGGGCGATGGGTGAGGAGCACACGCTTTGTTCCGGCCTCGGCGGCGGCGGCGAGCGCTTCGTCGGCGCTCAAGTGCCCGCGCGGCTGGCCGTCGTCGGCCCCGCGATCGAGCGTGGCCTCGCAGACGAACAGATCCGTGCCGCGCGCGAGCTCGACAAGACGTTCGCTCGGGCCGCTGTCTCCCGAGTAGGCGATCGTCAATGCGTCCGCCGACAGCCTGAACCCGTAGGTCTCGAGGGTGTAGTGCGGCAGAAGTAGCGGGGTTACTTCGAAACCGACAGCCATGAACGGCTCCTCGGGCGTATACTCGCGCACCGTGAACACGCGATCGAACATGTCCCTGAAGCCGAACCGCTCGCCGAACTGCTCGAGCACCGCCCGCCCTCCGGCGTGAACCCAGAGCTCCGGGCGATCGTCGATCGCGACACCGCCCGCTCGATACATCGCGCCCCACACCCACGGGACGAGATCCCCCCAGTGGTCGAGATGGAAGTGGGTGATCGCGATCGCATCGACGTGCGGCCAGCCCTCCCGCTCACGCAGACGCGCCAGGACACCCGGCCCGCAATCGACGAGTAGCCGTCCCGAGGGGCGCTCGAGGATGTAGCCGGAATGAGCACCGCCCGGATTGGGCCAGGCGGGCGAGCAGCCGATGACCGTGAATTTCACCGCCGTATACTGCCCACGTGGAGCGGAAGATACGGGTGGTGATCGCAAAGCCCGGCCTCGACGGGCACGACCGAGGGGCTAAGATCATCGCGCGCGCCCTCCGTGACGCGGGCATGGAGGTGATCTATACCGGTCTCCATCAGACCCCCGAACAGATTGTCGAGACAGCGATCCAGGAGGACGCCGACGCGGTCGGGATCTCGATCCTCTCCGGGGCGCACATGACTCTCGTGCCGCGGATCATCGAGGGCTTGCGGGCGAACGAGGCCGACGACGTGCTGGTCGTCGTGGGAGGGACGATCCCTGCCGACGACGCCGCCGAATTGATCGCGGGGGGCGTTGCCGCCATCTTCACTCCGGGCGCACCCACGGGCGAGATCGTCGAGTTCCTCCGCTCCGCCGTCGCTGTCCCGTAGGGGCGAGGCGAATAGCCTGGATCCAGGTGTAGCAGGGCAGCTCACCCGGGACGGATACGATCGACAGACAGCGCGCCGGGTGCCCCTTTCATTGCCTCGAAGGTCGGTACTACTGGACGCGTGAAGACGATCAGGCGGGTCGCCGACCTGATGCTGAGCGCACGCCTGGTCGGTGCGACGATCTGCGTGGCAACCGACTGGTCGAGGAGCGCATCTTCCGGAACAGCGAGCTCTATCGAGCGTGCCGGAATCATCGTCCACGCCCCGCCCGGCCAGACGCGGACGGCCGTTACCGAAAGCTCGATCACGCGGGCTCCGGCCGATTCGGGCATGCCCTTCAACCCGAGCGTCACGGCTCTCGCCGGCTTCGCAGGCAGCGGGAACAGCAACTTCGTCGCCTCGTCCAGGTACGGAACCGGGTCGACGTCCGTGCCGTCGTTCGGGTGGACCTCGAAGTGAAGGTGGTAAATCCCCTCGGCGTCGCCGGAGTCGCCGTTGTAGGCGATCTGCTGACCTGCCTTGACCAGGGCCGCGTTCTTCAGCCCGTCTGCATAGGCGACGCCGGGAATGCACTTGCCCCGGTTGTCACGCTGTGCCGTGAGGTCGTTGTTGAGGTGGATGTAGATGTAGGTGGTGCCGCTCGCGCCGTAGAGATAGAGCATGCACCCGGCGCGCGCAGATGTCGTCCAGAACTTGATCTTGCCGTCCTCGGCTGCGACGGCCGGAGAGCGCCAGGTCGTCACGATGTCATTGCCTGCATGTCGCCCCTGGCCACGTGGGGCACCCCAGTCGTCGGAGTATGTCGCTGCACCCACGATCGGAAAGACGATCGGATGGGATCCGGTGGCGGGCGGCGAGCCCGAATCGTTCAGGGCTCGCGAGGCCGACGCGGCGGCAAGGCTCAGCGCCGTGAGTAGTAGGAGGAGGAATGCTCCTCGGGCTGTCGTCCGGTGGTATCTCATCCTGATTGGGGGCGAGAGAGATCCCACCCACGTCCGGTTCGTGCTCGAAGGACGTGACCCTACCTGAAATGCTCTTCTTCCCCCCATGACGCTGGCGAGGGCTGGAACCTCTCCGTGAAGGAAGAAGAGCATTTCAGGTTGCGCCTTCGGCGTTTCGAATTTCAAGAGCAAGGCGCAACCCAAAGACCAAATCTACTTCCCCACAGAGCGTTTTCTCCCTTACCTCGAGCGTTCGTCAGGGGGAAGTAGATAGGGTCGGTCTGTGAAGATCGCGGTGTGTGTGAAGCAGGTGCCCGATGCGACCTCCGTGAGGCGGATCGACGCAGCCACGAATCGGCTCGACCGGTCGGGCGAAGGAGCGCTGAACGCCACGGACCTCAACGCGATCGAGGAGGCACTCCGGATCAAGGAGGCCCAGGGCGGTGAGGTCGTCGTCGTCTCATTCGGCCCGGTGAAAGCGCTCGACTCGCTTCGCAAGGCGCTTGCGATGGGAGCCGACCGGGCGATCCTCGTTTCCGACGAGGCGGCCGCGGGCTCCGATCTCGTGGCGACGAGTTACGCCCTCGCAAAGACACTCGAGCGTGAGAACGCCGACCTCGTGCTCTTCGGCCAGCAGGCGTCCGACTCCGACGGTTCCGTCCTCTGGGCCGCCGTCGCCGACCGGCTGCGATGCCCGATGGTGTCTCAGGTCGCCGACCTCGGAATCGAAGGGTCGTCCGTGACCGGGAAGCGCCAGACGGAGTTCGGGTACGACGTGATCGCCGCGCCGCTCCCGGCTGTCGTGGCTGTCTCGGATGCGATCAACGAGCCGCGCTACCCGTCGCTGAAGGGGATCATGGGTGCGAAGTCCAAGCCCACCGAGACCCTGTCGCTCGCCGATATCGGTGTCGAGCCAGACAGGGCCGGCGCGACCGGCTCGCGGACAACCGTGCTCGCCTTCGCGCCGCCTCCGTCGAAGGGTGACCAGGTCAAGATCGAGGACGACGGCGCCGCAGCGGAGAAACTCGTCGACTGGCTCGTGGGGAGGAAGCTCTTGTGAGCACGCTCGTCTTCCTCGAGCATCACGGCGGAGCGATCCAGAAGGGCGCCCTGGGCGTCCTCGCGCGGGCGCTCGCCCTCGGCGGTGACGTCGCAGGCGTCGTCGTCGGCCACGGAGTCGCCGATGTTGCGGTGTCCGCAGGCGCCTACGGCGCCGCCATGGTCTACGTCGTCGACGCCCCCGCATTCGAGGCCCCGCTTCCTCAGCCGCGCGTCGATGCGCTCGAGGCGGTCGTCGCCGCAAGCAGCGCCGAGAACATCCTCTTTGCGGCATCCGTCCTTTCAGCAGACGTCGCCGCAGGGTTGTCGGCGCGGCTTGATGCCGGGCTCAACTGGGATGTTACGGACTTCGCGGTCGAGGGCGGTCAACTCGTCGCCAAGCGCCCCGCGCTGGCCGACTCGGTGCTCGTTACCGTGGGCTGGACGAGCACGCCGCGGATCGCCCTCGTGCGCTCCGGCTCCTTCGAGCCCGTCGAAACGGGCGGGAGCGCGACCGTGCATGACGTTGCCGTCACCCTCCAGGACTTCTCCACCGGCGCGCAGATGGTCGAGCAGGCCCACGAGCAGGCGAGTGGGCCCTCGATCGAGGACGCAGACGTGATCGTGGCCGGTGGCCGCGGGCTTGGTACACCGGAGGGCTTCAGGCTCGCAGAGGAGCTCGCGGCCGCACTCGGTGGCGCCGTCGCCGCGACCAGGGCCGTCGTCGATGCAGGTTGGTACCCGTACGCGACCCAGGTCGGCCAGACCGGCAAGTCGGTGTCGCCGAAGCTTTACATCGCCCTTGGCATCTCGGGCGCAATCCAGCACAAGGTGGGCATGCAGAACTCCGGCTCGATTGTTGCGATCAACAAGGATCCGAACGCACCGATCTTCGATTTCGCCGACTTCGGCGTGGTCGGCGACCTCAACCAGGTCGTCCCGAAGCTCGCCGAGCTCGTGCGAGCCCGCAAGGGATAGCGTGAGCAAGGGCAGCGTGGCCTCCGAGATCCGCGCTGCGGACTCCCCGCCGCCGTTCTCGAGCGACGAGGTCATTGCGGCACCGACCGACGCACCCGACGAGCGCATCGACGTCGGCGTCCTGATCGTCGGTGGTGGGCCTGCCGGACTTGCGTGCGCGATCCGCCTCGGCCAGCTGCTCGAGGACGATCCGGCGACGGCAGAACGGCTGGGCGAGGTGCCCGTGGCGCTCGTCGACAAGGGCAAGCAGCCAGGCTCGCATCTGCTCTCCGGTGCTGTGATGAACCCACGTGCCGTCCGGCGCCTGTTCCAGGGGCGCCCCGAGCAGCTCGCCGGCGTTCCGACCTACGGCGAGGTGCCGGGGGAGGGCGTGTACCTCCTGACCCGCAAACGAGCGCTGCGGATTCCGCCACCGCCGACGCTGCGCAACCACGGCAACTGGATCGTCTCGATCTCGCAGATGTGCCGGTATCTCGCGGAGCAGGCCGAAGCCGGTGGCGCCTTTATCCTGCCGGAGACCTCGGCCGACCGGCTACTCGTCGATCACGGCCGCGTCGTCGGCATCCGCAGCGGCGACAAGGGGCGCGGGAAGGAAGGCGAACCGCTCGGCAATTTCGAGCCGGGCGCGGACATCGTCGCGAAGGTGACGGTACTCGCCGAGGGAACGGCGGGTCATCTGACGGGCGCCGCCCTCGACCACTTCGGGATTCAGGGTCGCGAACCCCAGATCTGGGAGCTCGGCGTCAAGGAGGTGTGGCGGGTGCAGAAGCCGCTGCGCAAGATCGTCCACACCCTCGGTTGGCCGCTCCGCAAGCCGGCGAAGTACCGTGAGTTCGGAGGCTCGTGGCTGTACCCGATGGGCGACGACATGGTCTCGCTCGGGTTCGTGGTCGGCCTCGACTATCGCGACGTCGAGCTCTCTGCACACGATCTCCTGCAGGAGTTCAAGACCCACCCGTTCATCCGTGAGATGCTCGACGGCGGTGAGCGGATCGCCTGGGGCGCGAAGACGATCACGAGCGGCGGCTGGCACGCGATGCCACGAAACCTCGGCGCACCGGGGTTGCTGTTGACGGGTGAGAGCGCAGGCCTCGTCGACCTCGCCCGCCTGAAAGGCCTGCACTACGCGCTCGAGTCCGGTCGCCTCGCCGCGGAGTCGGCGTTCCGATCGCTCCAACGTGGCGAGAACCCGGGTCGGATCGGTGCTTTCGACGGGTACGACGCAGAGGTGCGCAACGGCTATCTCGGCCAGAGTCTCCGCGAGGTGCGGAACATGCGGCAGGCGTTCGAGAAGGGGTTCTTCGTTGGAGGCGCCCTGGCGAGTGGGATGACCGTGACGAAGGGAAAGCTGCCGCCGAAGGAGTTTCACAACGTGCCGAACGCCGCCGCGCCGCTGCTTCGTACCGGCCGCGCGGCGAGGTACCCGGCGCCCGACGGCCGACTCACCTTCGACAAGCTCTCGTCGGTGTTCGCCTCCGGCAACCGCACCCGCGACGATCAGCCGAATCACGTGCGCATCGAACGTCGGGTGCCGCGCGAGGTGGCGGAGATGTGGGCCTGGATGTGTCCCGCCCAGGTGTACGAGGTGGGGGAGGCCGACGGTGGCGGCACTGTCGAGGTGAAGTTGACTCCGTCGAACTGTGTGCAGTGCGGTGCGATCACGGCGCGGGGTGGCCGCCTGACGCCGCCCGAGGGTGGCTCTGGCCCCGAGTACACGCTCACGTAGGACTCACGGGATGGCGACCGTATCGCAGGGGCCGGTGGGAGATCGCAGCGCAGACGTTGCGGTCGTGGGCGCCGGCATCGTCGGTCTCGCTGTTGCGCGCGCTCTCTCGCTACGACACCCCGGCCTGAGAATCGTCGTGCTCGACAAGGAGGCCGAGATTGCGCGGCACCAGACCGGGCGCAACAGTGGCGTCATCCATTCGGGTGTCTACTACGCCCCCGGCTCCCTGAAGGCGCGCCTCTGTGTCCAGGGTGCGGCTGCGCTCACGGCCTACTGCGATGTGCGATCGATCCCGTACACCATCTGCGGCAAGGTGATCGTTGCGAGTGATGAGACCGAACTGCCTCGGCTCGAGGAACTGCACCGTCGAGGAACGGAGAACGGTGTCGCTGGGCTCGAGCTGATCGGGCCGGAGCGCCTCCGAGAGCTGGAGCCCCACGCGGCAGGCGTGCGGGCGTTGCACGTGCCGGGCACCGGGATCGTCGACTACGGCCTTGTCGCTTTGGCGTTCGCCGACGACATCGAATCCGCCGGCGGCGAGTTCCTGCTCGGCTACGAAGTGGTAGGCATCGCCGAGAGCGAGGGTGACGGCGTGCACCTGTCGTGCGCAGCGGGCGAGGTGACGGCCCGCAACGCCGTGTTCTGCGCCGGCGTGTACTCCGACCGCCTCGCGCGCCTCGGCGGAGGCGCTGTCGATCCGCGGATCGTCCCCTTCCGCGGCGACTACTACGTCCTCAGCCCCGGGGCCCGTCACCTCGCGAACGCACTGCTGTACCCGGTGCCGGATCCGGCCTTTCCGTTCCTCGGCGTCCACACGACGCTGCGCATGGATGGCTCGATGTGGCTCGGGCCCAACGCGGTGCTGGCGCTCGGCCGCGAGAGCTACGGGCGCTATCAGGTGCGCCCCGGCGATGTGCTCGAAACGGTCCGTACGCCCGGCTTCCGTCGACTGGTGCGCAACCACCTACGCATGGGGCTCGAGGAGATGGTTCGCTCTACGAGCAAGCACCTGTTCGTCGCGTCTGCGAGGAAGCTGCTGCCCGCACTCGAGGCCGGCGACGTGCTGCCCGGAAACGCAGGAATCCGTGCGCAGGCGCTCCGGGCCGATGGGGGCCTCGTGGACGACTTCGTGCTGGAGCGGCGGCAAGGGATCGTCCACGTCCGGAACGCCCCGTCGCCAGGAGCGACGTCCTCGCTGATGATCGGCGAGACGATCGCCACCATGGCCGAAGAGGCGTTTGGGCTCTGACTTCTAGCGCTGTCGTTCCACCCACGCGTCCGCCATCGCAATGCGCTGTGACAGCGTTGGGTGACTGTCGAGGAGGACGTGAGCCCAGAGCGGGGGATCCGGATCTCCGAGCGACGTCTTGCCGAAGCCCACAAAGAGGCCGCGTGCGGCGGTGGGATCGCGTGTCGTCTGCAGCGCCTTCCAGTCGGCCTCTGCCTCCATCCGGCGGCTGATCCAGCTCTGCGCCGGAGCGAGGGAGAGCTGAATCGCGGCGACGACGAGGAGCGCCAGCGGTACCGCCGCGGCCTCTCCCATGCCGCCGCGTCGTCGCGTCGTCCGCATCAACACCCACGCACCCGGAAGTGCGAAGAGGGCGAACCACGCGAGCCCCTTCGGGATGTGGCGGCTCGAATGGTGGCCGATCTCGTGGGCGAGGACGACGCGCACCTCCGCATCGGTGAAGCTGCCGTCGACCATCGTGCTCCACAGAACGATTTTGCGGGAGGCGCCGAAGCCGATGGCGTACGCATTCGCCTGGTTCGTCGTCCCGCTGACGTCCTCGACCGACACCGGGATCTTCGAGACACCCTGTTGCCGCTCGAACACCTCCGCCGACCGCTGTAGGGCCGAATCCTCGAGAGCCGTCGTGTCGCCCGCGAGATAGGGCTGTGCGAACGTGAACGCGGTACCGATCACGACGAAGACGCCCGCGCCCGGAATCCACCACGCCTCGCCGAGGCGACGGGCCAGAAACATCACCACGAGGAGGGCGACGCAGAGCGAGACGAACGCGCCGCCTAGTTCGAACCAGTGGCCGGATGCCCAGTCGAGGTAGCCCGTCTCGCTCAGGTCGTGGCGGCGTGCCCACCAGAGGCCGAGTAGCCCGAAGGGGAGTTGCACGAGCCAGACGATCCCGAGCCCGAGCATGCCGAGCAGCATGCCGGTGCCGATCGGTCCCGCAGCCGACTCGCGCGCATACCGGGCCCCACGGCGGGAGTAGACCCAGAGCGTGACGAACAGTGCGATCTGCTCGAGCACCCAGATAGCGAGGTAGAACCGCTCGACGCGCACGGCGTCATGGACGAGAGCCTTGCCGAAGACGGCGTCGGCGTTCACAGGAGCCAACTTCAGGCCGGACGGCACCGCCGTGTGGAGGAGCAGCGATGCGCAACACAGCCAGGCAGCGGCAGCGACGAGGACGGCGACCGTCCGAACAGAGCGGCTCAAACCTCTAGATCCTGTCAGCAGCCATGTCGAGCTCGAGTTGCTCGTGCCTCGGCCGGTCGCGGACAGCCGGCGAGGAGTAGGGGTAGTGGTCGGTGAGCAGGAACAGGTAGGCGTTGACCTGGGCTGTGTAGCGCAGGCTGACGGCACCGAGGTTGCGCAGCCCCTCGGGCATGCGCCCCGTGAAGAGGGCGGCCCACCACCCGAGGAGCGCCGCGAGCCAGACGACGGCCGTGTAGGCACCGCCGAGCATCAACGCGGGGATGACGAGCCAGACCCTGAAAAGCGTGACAGCTCGATGTTGCCGCTCCGGCGGATCTATCGCGACGTCTACCGGATAGCTGCCCGCGGCGCCGACGAACCCCGGGAAAGGGCCGCCGATCAGGAGCAGGAACGCGCCGACGTGCATCGCGTAGCGCACCCACGCCGCGAGAAAGCGGTGTAACGCCATCGGCACGCGTCCTGTAACGAGTGCGGCGATCCACGCGACGGCGACGGCGAGGATCGCGAGCAGACTCCACAGCGCCAGCCAGATCAGGTGCGGGATGGCGAGTAGTAGCCGGAAGAAGACGGTGAGCCGTGAGCGCTCGACGTGGTCTGCGAGCTCCAGCCGGATGGGGTGCGGAGGCAGTTCCCCGAAAGGCAGCACCCGCATGGGGTCGCTCGTCGGGTAGCGGTCGGTGACGAGCAGCAGGTAGCCGAGCGCGTGCGCTGTGTACCCGATGCAGTAGGCGACCAGATCCCTGAGGCCGCGGGGCGTGCGCCCGCGTGTGAGCGACGCGAACCACGCCAGGACAGCCGCCGTCGCCGCGACGCCGCCGACGCTCCAGCCGGTCGACCACCCGGGGTCGGAGCTCCGGGAGCTGAGCCACGAGAAATCCCCGAACCACGAGCCACCGCCAAGAACGCCGACGAGGAGCAGTGCGGGGAACACGAGCACGATGCGGGTCGCGACCCGGCCCCGCGACTGGCGCGGTGAGGGATCGATCTCGAGATCGACCGGGTATCCGTCACCACCCCCGAATGGCGGATACGGCCCTGCTGCCAGGTGGACGTAGGCGCTCACCTGGACCGAATAGCGCAGGTACGAGATCACGAACGACTGCAGCGTGCGGGGCGCCCTGCCCTCGGTGAGGAGGGCGAGCCAGAGGACGATCGAGACGGCGGCCGCGGCGATACCCCAGAGCGTGACGACGACGAGGTGGGGGATCGCGAGGATGAGGCGGAAAAAGACCGTGACCCGCGTCCGCTCGAGATCGTCGGTGACGATGATGCGGATGGGGAGCCGGAGTCGCTCGTCGTCCATGGGCTCATTCTCCCGGTTACTACGGTCGACTACCATCCTGCGATGCCCGACGCACCGGTAAGCCCTGACGACGTCCGCCGCGCCGCTGACGTGATCCGGGACTCGGTGCACCGAACTCCGACGTTCAGTTCCCGCAGCCTCGGAGAAGGACAGCACCTGAAGGCCGAGCTCTTCCAGCGCACCGGCTCGTTCAAGGCGCGCGGGGCGCTCAACAGGGTGCGATCGTTGTCGCCCGAGGAGCGAGAGCGCGGCGTCATCAGCGTCTCGGCCGGGAACCATGCTCAGGCGCTCGCGTGGGCGGCCGCGAACGAGGGCGTCGACGCGCTCCTCGTCATGTGGCAGGGGGCCAGCAGCGCCAAGATCGACGCTACACGTGGCTACGGGGCCGCGATCGATCTGGAGGCGCCAGGTCCAGGCGCCGCGTTCGCCCGCCTCTACGAACTGCGGGAGCAGACAGGTCGTGTGTTCGTGCACCCGTTTGACGACCCGGTCGTGATGGCGGGCGCGGGCACGGTTGGTCTCGAGATTCTCGAGGATGTTCCCGGGGTCGACACGATCGTCGTCGCCTGTGGCGGAGGAGGACTGGTTTCGGGAATCGCAGCCGGGTGCGTGCCGGCCGGCGTGCGGGTGATCGCCGTTGAGCCGGAGGGGTCGAACGCGCTGGCGTTGGCTCTCGTCGCCGGTGAGCCGGTCCCACTGGCTCCGGAGTCGATCGCCGATGCCCTCAGTGCCCCGTTTGCAGGTGGGCGGGCGATCGAGCTCTGCAGCCTGCTCGGCGTCGAGGTCGTGCTCGTTTCCGACGACGAGATCCGCGAGGCGTTCAGATTCCTCTACAGCCGGTCGAAACTCGCCGCCGAGCCGGGCGCGGCCGCCGCCGTCGCCGCCGTACTGAGCGGCAAGGTGGAGGGGGAGAACGTGGTCTCCGTCGTCTCCGGAGGCAACGTCAGCGCCGATATCGCCTCTGCTATCCTGGCCGAACGATGAAGGCAGACATCCATCCCGAGTACGTCCTCTCGCATATCACCTGCTCCTGCGGCAACGAGTTCATGACCCGTTCCACGAAGCCGGAACTGCACGTCGAGGTCTGCTCGCACTGCCACCCGTTCTACACGGGCAAGCAGAAGCTCATGGACGCCGGCGGTCGGGTCGAGCGCTTCCAGCGCCGTCTCGAGAAGTCCGGCGGCACCCGCCGCTAATACGGGGCTTGGTGTGAGATGAGTGTCTCGTACGGCGGCCAGGCCGTGCTCGAAGGTGTGATGATGCGCGGCCCGGCAGTGTGGTCGGTCGCTGTCCGCACACCCGCCGGCGACATCGTCGAGGTGACGAAGTCCGTCAGTTCGCCGATGCAGCGCCACCGCATCTGGCGTCTACCCGTGCTCCGCGGTGTGATCGCGCTGGGCGAGTCGCTCGCGATCGGCTTTCGCGCGCTCGCCATCTCGGCGAACTACGCGATGCAGGAGGAGGGGGAGGAGGGTGCCGACGGCGAGCCCGCCGAGGTCTCGACGGAGATCTCCCGCAAGCAGATCATCTTCTCGTTCGTGATCGCAATCGGATTCGCTCTGATGCTGTTCAAGGTAGGCCCGGCTCTCCTTACGAGCTGGCTGCCGATCGACGGCACCTACTCGTTCGTGCTCGTCGAGGGGCTGATCCGCGTGACCGTGTTCATCCTTTACATCGTGCTGATCGGGCTGATGCCCGATCTCAAGCGCGTGTTCCAGTACCACGGCGCCGAGCACAAGGCGATCAACGCCCTCGAGGGTGGCTCGGAGCTCACTCCCGAGAAGGTGCAGACATTTAGTTTGATCCACCCACGTTGCGGAACGGCTTTTTTGCTCTGGGTCATGGTGATCGGCATCTTCGTTTTTGCGTTCGTCGGCAGGCCCGTCTGGTACTGGCTCGTGATCAGCCGGATTCTGCTCCTACCCGTGATCGCCGGGCTCGCCTACGAGCTGATCCGCTACGCCGGCAAGCACCAGGGGAATCGCGTCCTGATGACATTGCTCGCACCGGGCCTGTGGCTGCAGCGCCTGACGACGCGGGAGCCATCGCTCGACCAGATCGAGGTGTCGATTCGCGCGCTGCAGGAGGTCATTCGGATCGAACAGTCAGAGACCGACGACGAATTGCGCGCCGAGTCCCGGGTCGAGGTAATGGCGTAGTGCGGCCTCCCCGAACGTTTGACCTGGAACTCGTTGTCGGCGTGGGAGGCCGCACGAGCTGGATACCGTTGTAGGACACCGCGCTAGCGGCTTGCGCTTTCACGCCCTGACGACGAAAACGAGGAGACTCGATGCCAAGGATCATCCGTGAGGCCGAGGTCAACTGGGAGGGCAATGTCGCCCGCGGCATTGGCGCCATCAGCGCCGCCTCGTCAGGTGCCTTCTCGGGGCTGCCGTACACCGTGGCGTCACGCATCGCCGTGCCCGAGGGGAAGACCAGCCCGGAGGAGTTGCTCGCGGCCGCTCACGGCGGCTGTTTCACGATGTCGCTCGCAAGTGAGCTCTCGAAGGCCGGTACGCCGCCCGAGCGGCTCGACGTGCGGTGTGTGGTGACGATGGACGAGGTCGAGGGCAAGGGCCACCAGATCGTGCATTCGCAGATCGAAGCGCACGGCACCGTGCCGGGCTGTGACGAGGCCGCGTTTGCACAGGCGGCGGAGGCTGCCGACGCCAGCTGCCCGTTCTCGGCACTGATCCGCGCGAGCGCGACCGTTTCGGTTTCTGCAACGCTCTCGTAGGGATCATCTTCGACATCACCTCACCGGAGGGCTGAACGCGATGGCAACCGAGCGCACGATGAGCACGACCTGGCACGGCACCCTGATGGACGGCGCCGGAACGATCCACGAGGCGGGCAGCGGGGCGTTCGGCGCCCTCGACGTCAGCTGGGCCTCCCGCGCCGAGGAGCCGGGCGGCAAGACGAGTCCCGAGGAGCTGATCGCTGCGGCCCACTCGGCCTGCTTCGCGATGGCGCTGTCCCACGGGCTCGCACAGGCCGGCACGCCCGCTGAACGGCTCGACACGTCTGCCACTGTCACGTTCGTGCCCGGCGAAGGGATCACGAAGATCGTCCTTTCGGTTCGCGGCAGAGTCCCTGGTCTCGGCGCGGCCGCGTTCGTGGAGGCGGCAGAAGGCGCGAAAGTGGGGTGTCCCGTCTCGAAGGCGCTCGCCAGCGTGCCGGAGATAACGCTAGACGCCGCGCTCGCCTGACGGTGCCGCGCCCACGGAGACGGGCGACGCTCCGCGTCGCAAGACGACGCTTCGAATTGCCCCTACGGCGGATTCGAGATCTTGCGGGAAAGTACAGCCCAGATCTGCGAACAGCGAAGGCGATGGTAGCTCGCGGGATGCCCTTTCACCGCGAGCTACCATCGTCGCCATGGCCGGGATCGAACCACTCGTCGAGGAGCTCGAGCGCTCGTACACGGAGCTGCAGGCGCGGCTGTCCGATCCTGCGGTCTACAACGACCACCGCGAGGCGGCTGAGGTGGGGCGCCGCCTGAAGGAGCTCGAAACGCCGTACAGGCTCTCGGTCGCCTGGCAGGGCGCGCAGGCCGACCTCGCCGACGCCAGGGACGATCCCGAGCTCGCCTCGATGGCAGCAGATCTGGAGAGCGACGTTGCACGCCTCGAAGAGGAGCTCAAGGTCGCGCTCGTCGAACGCGACCCGGCTGACGCAAAGGACGTGATCGTCGAGGTACGCCAGGGCGTGGGAGGGGACGAGGCAGCGCTTTGGGCCGGCGACGTCTTCCGCATGCTGACTCGCTATGCGGAGCGGCGCGGCTTCAAGACGGAGATCATGTCGGCGAATGAAAGCGAGACGGGAGGCTTCAAGGAGGTCGTCTTTGCGGTCAAGGGTGACGGCGCGTTCTCGGTGTACAAATATGAGGGCGGTACGCACCGCGTGCAGCGCGTGCCGGAGACAGAGTCGCAGGGGAGAATTCATACCTCGACGGCCACCGTCGCCGTGATGCCCGAGGTGGAAGAAGTCGAGATCGAGATCGCGGAGAGCGACCTCAAGATCGACGTGTACCGGTCGACCGGGCCCGGCGGCCAGAGCGTCAACACGACCGACTCTGCGGTGCGGATCACACATCTCCCAACAGGCGTCGTCGTTGCGATGCAGGACGAGAAGTCGCAGCTCCAGAACAAGGCGAAGGCGATGCGCGTGCTGCGCGCGCGGCTGTACGAGCTCGAGCGTGAGAAACAGCAGGCCCGGCTCTCGGCGGCCCGCAAGTTGCAGATTGGCTCCGGTCAACGGGCCGAGAAGATCCGGACCTACAACTTTCCGGAGAATCGGCTCACCGATCACCGGATCAAGCTGACGGCGCATCGGCTCGACCAGATCCTGAACGGCGACCTCGAAGAGTTCACGGAGGCGATCCAGGCAGAGGATCGGCGGCTCTCGCTCGAGGCCGCCGGCGTATGACATCGAACAGAGGCGTCGGTACCGAGCTTCAACCTGGCTCCAACACGCTTGGCGAGGTGCTACGCCTCTCGACCGAGCACCTCGCGGCGAAGGGGTCGGAGACACCGCGGCTCGATGCGGAACGCCTGCTCGCGAAGGCGCTCGGCCTGGAGCGGATCGAGCTGTACATGGCGATTGATCGCCCGCTGGCGCCGCCCGAGCTCGCCGCTGCGCGCGCCCTCGTAGCGCGCCGCGCGCGGCATGAGCCGCTCCAGTACGTCCTCGGTGAGTGGGGCTTTCGCCGGCTGACACTTACCGTCGATAGGCGGGCCCTGATTCCGCGACCCGAGACAGAGGTGCTCGTGGAGCGTGCCCTCGCCCTTCTGGCCGAGCTTCACCGACCGAGGGTCCTCGACGTCGGCACGGGATCCGGCGCCATCGCGCTTGCGATCGCCGACGAGCATCCGGGAGCAGTTGTCACGGGAGTCGATATCTCGACAGACGCGCTGGGACTCGCTACCGAGAACGTTGCCCGTACCGGTCTCGCCGTCGAACTGACACGCCACGACCTCTTTCAGGGTCTCCCGTACGGTCCATGGGATTTGATCGTCTCGAATCCACCGTACGTCGATGCCGCCGACCTGCCGGCTTTGCAGCCGGAGGTACGCGACTGGGAGCCGCACGGGGCCCTGAGTGCCGAGGGGGCCGTCGAGGCAGTGGCGCGCGGGTCGGTTGACGTGCTCGCACCCGGGGGAGGACTCGCGCTCGAGGTCGGGGCCGGGCAGACGGGCACGACGGCGGCTCTCCTGCGGGAACTCGGGCTCGTCGAGGTGCGCGTCACCTCCGATCTACGCGGTCTCGGCCGGGTCGTCGAGGGTCGACGGCCGTGAACGAGGTCGAAGCGGTTGTTCGCGCGATCCGCGAAGGAGCGCTTGTGGTGCTCCCCACAGACACCGTCTACGGTCTCGTTTGCACGGCATTCGAGAAGCAGCCTGCCGTCGATTTGTACCTTCTCAAGGGGCGGAACGAGATCCAGCCCACCGCGTTTCTCGCCTCGAGCGTCGACGTGTTGCTCGAATGCATTCCCGAGCTCCACGGTCGCCCGGAGATGATTGCGCGTGCCCTGCTTCCAGGGCCGTTCACGCTCGTGCTGCCCAATCCCTCCCGGCGCTTCAGCTGGCTTTCGAAAGGCCGGCCGGAGACGATCGGAGTGCGCGTGCCTGCCCTCACCGGGTGCACGGCAGAGATCGTCGATCAGCTCGGTGCGATCGTTGCGACGAGCGCGAACCTCCCCGGTGGCCCCGACCCGCGCCGGCTCGACGAGGTGCCTGCGGAGATCCGCGCAGGGGTCGTTGCTGCCCTGGACGGCGGCGAGTTGCCCGGCACGCCGTCGACCGTCATCGACCTCACCGGCCGCAAGGCCGTGATCCTTCGCGCAGGAGCGGGCGATCCGGGAGAAGCGCTCGCCCGCGCCGCGGCCGCGCACACATAATCCTTACCTCCTCACGACCCCTCGCTTACGCAAGAGGAATAGGTTCGGGCCAGATGCGACGATCCCGCTCCGCCGTGATCATCTTCGCTGCGACCATCGGTGCTGTCATCGTGGTGCAGGGAGCGGCCGCGGCCGCCCCGACCGCAATCACGGGCACGGTGAGCGCCATCGGCGGCACGACCGCAACCCTGAATGGCACCGTCAACCCGGGTGGCGCCGCGACCGACTGGTGGTTCGAGTACGGCACCTCCGTGGCGTACGGCTCGAAGTCGCCGAGCCCGGCCGCCGGCGCCGGCTCCGGCTCCGTGAACGTCACCGTCTCGAAGGCGCTCAGCGGGCTGGCGCCGGCGACGACGTATCACTACCGGCTCGTTGCGAAGAATTCCTCGGCCACGGTGAACGGGAGCGACGGTCTCTTCACCACGGCCTCACCACCCGTCGCGGTGACCTCGGCGGCGACCGGGGTTGGTCCCACGACGGCGACTCTCGGCGGCACGGTGAACCCGAACGGTCAGGCCACGTCGTGGTATGTCGAGTACGGCACCTCGACGGCGTACGGCACGAAGTCGCCGAGCCCGGCTGCCGACGCCGGCTCCGGGACCTCGTCGAAGGCAGTCTCGACGGGCGTCAGCGGCCTCACGGCAGGCAAGACGTATCACTTCCGCCTCGTAGCCTCGAGCTCGGCGGGAACGGTGCTCGGCTCCGATGCGACCTTCGTCACAGCCGAGCCGCCGGCCGCCACGACCTCTGCCGCTAGCTCGATCGGATCGACGAGCGCCAGGCTGAACGGAAAAGTCGATCCGAACGGCCGCTCCACCACGTACCTGTTCGAGTACGGAACGACGACCGCATACGGGGCGAAGTCGTCGTCCTCCAGCGCCGGATCGGGCACGACCTCGACGAACGTCTCGAAGACCGTGAGCGGGCTCACGTCCGGCGTGACCTACCACTTCCGTCTCGTTGCGACGAGCGACGCGGGAACGACCGCTGGGGCAGACCAGGCGTTCACGACCCAGAGCGCACCCACGGTGATCACGGGACAGGCGACCGGAGTCGGCCCGACTGCGGCGACCCTAGGTGGTTCCGTGAACCCGAATGCGCGCTCGACGTCGTGGTACTTCGAATACGGACAGACCACGTCGTACGGGTCGAAGACCTCAACGCGAAGTGCAGGCTCGGGGACTGTGGCTCTCGTGGTCATCGACCCGGTCTCAGTGCTTACGCCCGGGGTGACGTACCACTTCCGCCTCGTCGCCACAAGCTCGCTCGGCACGACGCGTGGCGCCGATGTCACCTTTGCCACAACGGGCGCGCCGTCGGCTGCGACGGGTCCCGTCACCTTCTCAACTCTGTCGCTCTCGTCTGCAAGGGTCAACGGCACGGTCAACCCTCGCGGTCTCGCGACGACCTGGTGGTTCGAATACGGGCGCACCAGCGGCTACGGGTTTCGTACCGTTCAGATGGGAGCGGCCGGCGCTGCCGACCTTTCCGTCGGCGCACTCCTGACGGGACTCTCACCCGGCGTGCGCTGGCACTATCGCGTCGTAGCGCAGAGCGCTGCGGGAACGAGTGTCGGTGCCGACGCCTCGTTCGCCACCCCGCCACCGCCACTCGATCCGTCGGGCCGGCCCGTCCGCTGCACGATTGTGGGGACCCAGGCGGCCGACGTGTTGCGCGGAACGCGCGGCCGCGACGTGATCTGTGGGCTCGGCGGGAACGACACGATTATCGGGGGTGGCGGTGCCGACGTGATCTATGGCGGTCCCGGAGCGGACATCCTCGACGGCGGAGCTGGTAACGACGTCCTTCGCGGCGGCATCGGCAACGACACGCTCCGCGCGAGGGACGGCCGCCGCGACGTCGTAGAGGGCGGGCGGGGTATCGATCTGGCGATCGTCGACCGCAATCTCGATCGCCTCGTCTCGATCGAGCGTCGCCACTTCACGTAAGGGCGAGCGGTAGCCCTTCGCCCTCGCGACGCGGTCGCCGTGTGCGTGTCGCCCTACGGGTTCCTGGCACTCCGTTGGTGTCGTAGGGTGACGCGCAGCCTCGACCGCCGCCCGCGGCGACGAAGCCGCGCCGCACTCCCGGACGACGCATGCGCGTCGCACCCTACGGAACGGAACCGAACTCGTAGGGGCGAGGCGCACGCCTCGACCGCCGCCCGCGGCGACGAAACCGCGCCGCACTCCCGGACGACGCATGCGCGTCGCGCCCTACGACACCATGATCTCTGCGGCACTCCCGGAGGACGCTTGCGCGTCGCGCCCTACGAGACGAGCCGCGCCGAACGCACGTGCCGCCGTGGCGGTTGGGGACATCACCCGCTGGGGTCGTACGGCGAGGCTCAGCCTCGGCGTCGCGAGCGGGTCCAGTAGCATCGTTGTATGGCTGTTGCCGAGAACACGTTCGATCAACTTCGCACCGCAGGCCTCGCCGAGATCGACCCCGACGTTGCCGGACTGCTCGGTGAGGAGCTCGAGCGTCAGCGCGACCAGATCGAGCTGATCGCGTCGGAAAACTTCACGTGGCCGTCGGTGCTCGAGGCCGTCGGGTCGGTGCCGACGAACAAGTACGCCGAGGGGTATCCCGGCAAGCGGTACTACAGCGGGTGCG
>Ga0315273_10002119_pt1 | contig 23132 bp, 28 predicted proteins | sample YL17G02_0_MG_FD_205753 | JGI IMG/M metagenome (GOLD analysis project Ga0315273, IMG submission 205753) | Sediment microbial communities from Yellowstone Lake, YNP, Wyoming, USA - YL17G02_0 | ecosystem: Environmental > Aquatic > Freshwater > Lake > Sediment | place: USA: Wyoming | collected...
TGCCCTTGAGGTTTCTCTTCGCTTTTGCGGAGGGAGTCCAGGCATGAGCTATCTCGCCGACGTGAAGAAGAACCTCAAGGGCATCCTCGACGAGGCGTTCGACTTCGTGTGGGAGGAGGTCGAGAAGTCACTCAAGACCTCCTACAAGAACGGCTACGAGGCCGGGCAGAAGGACGCGAAAGAGGGCGGTGCCGCCACGGAGCAGCCGAGCACGCCCGCGCGGCGGCTGTGGCGGCGCGGGGCACGGCCGCCGGCGCAAGACGGCGCCGGAACATGAGCCCCCAGATTCGGCACCCGCCGGACCTGGTGCAGAGGGTCCAAGAGATCCCGCTCGACCACCCGGATTCGAGGTTCTTCTTCTCGAAGAGGCTCGTCGCGACGCCGGCGGCGCTCGCGGCGTTCGGTCCCGTCCTGATCGCGGACCGCTTCCTGTTCCTCCAGGAGCAGGCGCGGCGCTGCAACGGCCTCGACTACCTCCAGGTGTTCGAGGACCACGCCAACCTCGACAGCCCGCACCTCTGGTTCATCGAGGACGGGACCGTCGTCACCGCACTCCTGCCGTCCGACTACTGAAGGAGGTCCGCCATGCGGCGACCGCCCTACCGCGTCAGCGAGGCGCTCGCAACGCATCCCCGGCCCGAGGTCATCTCGATTCGTGGTCCCGAGGATGTGCTCGCGGTGTGCCGCGGCATGCAGCGACTCCGCGTCGAGGAGTTCCGCGTGCTGCTCCTCAACGCTCGTCACGAGTCCATCCGCAAGGTGACGGTGAGTCGCGGGAGCCTGAACGCTTCCATCGTCCACCCGCGGGAGGTGTTCCGTCCCGCGATCGTCGCGTCGGCCGCGTCGCTCGTCCTGGTGCACAACCACCCGAGCGGCGATGCCGAACCCAGCGAGGAGGACCTCTCGATCACCAAGCGGCTCGTCCAGGTCGGCGAGCTGCTCGGCATCTCGGTGCTCGACCACGTGATCGTGGCGAAGCACGGCTGCGTGTCCCTTCGTTCCCGCAACGCCCTCTAGGGCCGTTGCTCGCTCCTCACCCTGAGGCGGCTGGAAACCCTTCCAACCGCCTCTTACCCGTGGTCGAGCCCTCCGGGAGCGAAAACGGCCTCCTAGGATGCCCCAGGAAGCCCGATCGTGATTGCCCCCGACTCAGGAGTTGGGGGCGGACGTCAAGAAATCAAGAATCGCGGGGTGGCTTCTTCCCGGACGATGCACTAGCTGGTGTCGCCGACTAGTGCTTGCGCTCACGAGGTTCCGCGCGTGCACGGACGGCGCGCCCGTGAGCGCACACCCCACCTACTTTCGTCTGGAGGTCGGCGAGGTTAGGCCTAGTACCCCGAGCATAGCAGACACACACCAACCCAAACCCCAAGTCGAGCCCCCCCACAACAGACAGGTCAGAACGGAGTTCTGGCCGGAGATGGTCGTCGCGTTTCGCCACGGGAACCCCGTTCCGAAGGTAACCGTCGGCTCACGCCCGTGGGGATGGGCGGCGTGCTCGGGCTGATTCAGGCGGCGCCGAGGATCTGCTGCAGCAGGGCGTGACGGCGCTCGGCGACCTCGGCGGCGAAGTGCTGTTGCCAGCCGTGCGGTGTGAGCTTCTTCACATCCGTGCAGGTCGAGAGGCGCAGTAGCACATCCTTGAAGTAGTCGCCGGGGTGGATGCCGGCGGCCTTCGCCGTCATCAGCAGGCTCATCAGGATCGCCGCCGTCTTGCCGCCGCCCTCACGCTGGAAGAAAAGCCAGTTCTTACGCCCGATCGCGAACGGTCGCGGTAGCCCGAGGGGGTCGTCACCTCAAGCGTGGCCGGCGGGCTCGGCGCAGCCTCGACCAACTCGACCGCGACGAACGCTCGACCCGCCGCCTCAGCCGCGCGGGTCCGCGCGAAGCGTTTCTGCCACCAGCGCAGCTTCCAGGTCGGGTGCCCGCAGCGTCGCGACAGCTCCGCCAGGCTCCAGCCTGCTTGCCCACGCCGCGCCAGCCAGCGCGCCATCTGCTGCGGGTCCGCTCGTCTCATGCCCCGCATCTTGGGGCACGAACCCTACCCGCGATAGAATGGGCGTGAGCCAACGCTTACTTCCGAAGAACGTTTCTGAGACCCAGCTAACGCCATAGATGAAGAAGGACCATGCGCAAGACATCACGAGCGAGAGAATGCGTTGGCCTATTTCGCGTGATTCGAAGGCCAAGACGCACATCCCTACAGGGGCCAACAGCACGAGGTTTCTTGCGAGCTCCAAAATGAATCTCCGAAGTACGTCGGCCCCACGTTCGTGAGTGCTTGCGGGAACGAGAACAACAACGACACACAAGACGAACACTACCGCAAATGTGATCCCCGCCTCCGCACGCACTCGCGTAGGAGACAAGAGCGCACGAACCGAAGACCGCAGAGAGAGTGCTCTCATGACGCCAACTCCTGGACTCTGCGCCGGGGAACGGAGACCACCTGGGCCCGCCGCGCTAGGTGTACCGAGACCCACGGGACACTAGTATGCTCGCTGCTCGTGTGAGCGGCGAAGTCGATGACAGCTCCCCCACGACGGCCGACGGGTCAGGAGCCGCAGCTTGTCGTGAAGAACTCTCTAGTACTCGGTGTGGTGCCTGTGCACCACACCATCCCCCAATCCCCCACCCGGTCGGAAGGAAGGGGCGAAATCCCCGCACTCCGGGGGGGCGCTCCCGTCCGCAGGTCTTCGCAGGATATCACGGAGGCCTCAGTCGCGGTCCAAGGTCGTTCGTCCAGTGGGGCGCTCCACCTTGACCTGCTGCGCCTCGGTCGCTGTGGACGGCCGGACAAGCAGCGCCCGCCCACATGCTCGGTCGGCTTGGGCTGCGGTTGCCCGGCTCGAGCTCGTGCCGAGCCTGAGCCGCGCAGTCCTCGCCGACTCCAGCCCTCCGTGCCTGTCTGCTCCTGCCGGAGCGGACGGGTTCACGTCGCCGCCCACGCTTCACTATTCAGGCGACGCAAAGGAGGTCTTATGGACCTCAACAGAGTCACGCTCATCGGGAACCCGACCAGGGACCCGGAGCTCAAGAAGCTGCCCGCGGGGCAGTCGGTCGTGCGCTTCGCGCTCGCGACCAACTGTCGCCTGGGGGGCGGCGACGCGCGGTCGCGCGAGAGCGTCGAGTTCCACGACATCGTGGCATTCGGCAAGCTCGCCGAAATCATCGGTGAGTACGTCAAGCGCGGCAGCAAGGTCTACGTCGAGGGCCGGCTGCACAGCCGCTCGACTAAAGGGAGGGGCGGCGAGACCCAGAAGTACACCGAGGTCGTGGCCGACAACCCCATCATGCTCGGCCACCGTACGAGGCGCGAGACGCCACTGAAGGGGGCCGCATGAGGCGGCTCCTCGCGCAGGGCGCCGGCTTCCTCCTCGTCGCAGGCGTCCTCGGATTCCTGCTCGTCTACACGCTCGGGAGCCGCTAGAGGGGGCCGCTGGGGCGGGTCAGAGGGACCCGCCCCTCTCCCCTTCCTTCCTTTTTCGCCGCGCCCGACCCCCGCGGCGAACCCTCACTCGCCCCCCCAGCCATTGCGGGTGTACACTTGCATTATCAGAAGCTCCGGGGTGTGTCTTGCAGCCAAGAGGGGCCGCCATGTCGAATCGTTGGCTTGCGCTAGTAGGTGCGGTGATCCTCGCGTGTGCTTTGTGGTCAGATTCCGTCCGAGCACAGGTGCTCGACAACACACTCTGGGCAGCAAACGAAAGGGTCTACGCTTTCGCGCGGGAGGGAAACACTATCTACATCGGTGGAGCGTTCACGATGGTCGGGCCCGCAACGGGGGGAGGCGTGCCGTTGAGTCCGACCACGGGCGCCGTAGTTGCCCCCTTCCCAAGAGTGCTCGGGACCGTGTCTGCCATCGCTTCGGACGGATTGGGGGGGTGGTATATCGGTGGAGTTTTCACCGCAGTTGGTGGACAGCCGCGCAATAATCTGGCGCACATCTGGTCCGATGGCAGCGTTGCGACCTGGAATCCAACAGTGGTGGACAACGATTCCGTGTTCTCTCTCGTTGTGGTCGGAAGCACGGTCTATGTTGGCGGATACGGGTTCTGCACGGCCTTCAACGCGAGCACTGGGGAGGCTACCGGTTGGGACCCCTACACCAACGCCGGCTCCGTCTACGCCCTGACAGCCAGCGGCAACACGATCTTCGCCGGCGGAAACTTCACCTCAATCGGCGGACAGTCACGCAACCGCATCGCCGCGTTGGACGCGACCACGGGCCTCGTGACCAACTGGAACCCGAACGCGAACGCCCCGGTCTTTGCACTTGCGATCAACGGCAACACGATCTTCGCCGGTGGGGCTTTCACCTCAATTGGCGGACAGTCACGGAGCTACATCGCTGCCTTGTACGCGAACGCCGGCACTGCGACCGGTTGGGCCCCAAGTGCCAATGGATGGGTATACACGCTCTCGCTGAACGGCAGCGCGATCTACGCTGCCGGCGACTTCACCATCGTTGGCGGTCAAACGCGCAACCGTATCGCCGCGCTGGACGCGACGAGCGGCTTGTCAACCGCCTGGAACCCAAACGCGAATGCTTCGGTCTACACGCTCGCCGCGAACGGCAGCACGGTGTATGCGGGCGGGGGGTTCACCGCGATCGGTGGACAGTCACGGAACTACATCGCCGCGCTCGACGCGACCACGGGCCTCGCGACCAACTGGAACCCCAACACGAGCGCAAGCGTTCGCGCGGTGGCCGCGATCAGCAGCACGATCTATGCAGGCGGCAGATTCAACCTCGTAGGCGGACAGTCACGGAACTACATCGCCGCGTTGGACGCGATAAGCGGCGTGGCCACCGCGTGGAACCCGAACGCCAGCTCATGGGCCGCCGCGATCGCCGTCAGCGGAAACACGGTGTACGCCTCCGGCTCCTTCACCACGATCGGCGGACAGTCGCGCAACCGTATCGCCGCGCTGGACGCGACCACAGGCCTCGCGACCAATTGGAATCCCAGCACGGATGCCACTTTTGTCGGCGCTCTGGCCGTCAGCGGCACCAACGTCTACGTTGGCGGGTCGTTCTCGACCATGGGCGGACAGTCGCGCAGCAACATCGCCGCGCTGAATGCGACGAGCGGCCTGGCCACAGCGTGGAATCCCAGCGCGAACGGCAGCGTCAATGATCTGGCCTTGGGCGGGAACGCCGTCTACGCCGGTGGCAAATTCAATTTCATCGGCGGGCAGTATCACTATTACATCGCGGCGCTCGATACGACGAGCGGCCTGGCCACAGCGTGGTCGGAGGGCTCAGGTGCGAACGACGAGGTGATAACATTAGCGTTCAGCGGCAACAAGCTCTATGCCGGCGGGTGGTTCACGATGATGTGCGGAGACACGCGCAACTACATCGCTGCGCTGAACCCAATCACGGGTCACTGTTACTACGCATGGCACCCCAACGCAAGTGCCCAAGTCCGCGCCCTAGCGGTGGATGGTAGCACGCTGTATGTGGGCGGGAGCTTCCAGACAATCGGCGGACAGTCGCGCAAGTACCTCGCCGCACTGGACGCGACCACGGGGGCCGCCACGGACTGGAATCCAAACCTGTCCGGCACCGTCTACGCCCTGGCGGCGGCCGGAGGCGCCTTATATGTCGGGGGTGGTTTCACCTCGGTAGGCCTACTGCCACAATCGTGCCTTGCAGCCTACTGGACCGCGCCCCTCGATGTGCCGTGTGATGGTGCAACAGCGTTCGCGCTTGACCCTGTCCGTCCAAATCCGTCTCGTGGAAACATGCTCCACGTGTGCTTCACCCTCGACAGGCCTGCGCCGGCACGCATCGAAATGTTCGATGTCCTCGGACGCCGATTCGTCGCGAGAGAGGTGGGCTCGTTCGGTCTGGGCCGCCACACCGCCGACCTTAGCGAGGCGCGGCACTTTGCCCCCGGGCTGTACTTGGTGCGACTGTCGCAAGGTGCGAGCTCTCAGGTGAGACGCGTCGTGATTCTGGAATAAGGCCCGCCAAGCTAATCACTCCCGCCCTGCGCCGTCACGCCTGGTGAACGCGTGGCGAAGGGCCAGCGCATCGGCGGGATACGCATGCGGTCCGAGGTCCATACGTTCTTTCCGGCCACGGAGGCGATTGCTGTGGCCGTGAGTGAGGGGCAGCGGGTCCACGCCGGCGCCGACGCTCTCGCCGAGGTCCGAGAAATCCGCTAGACCGCCGCGCGCACCCAGGCCACTACCCCGACGCTAGAGACGGTTCGGATGTCCCACTTTCCCAGAAGTGGGACATCTCCCCTCGACAAGATCCCCTTTCGGGTGCTAGAAAGAGTGTATGGGGACATCTTTGTCTCGAAATCCTAGAAAAGAGACATCCGCTCCGCGGCGGCAGCTCAAGAACAGCCAGTTTGCGCTGAAACCCGCGGAGGTGCGGAAGGTCGTCTACGCCTGCACGAGTCCGCGGGACCGCTGCATGATTGCGACGTTAGCCGTGACTGGCATGCGGCGTGCAGAGGTGGCCGCCCTGGACGTGCGCGACCTCGACCTCCAGGCCCACCGCCTCACGATCCGCGCCGGCAAGGGCAACAAGCAGCGGACCGTGCCGATCACGGAGGAGCTCGCGAGCGACCTGCGGCTCCTCGTCGGAAAGCGAGCCACCGGCCCCCTGTATCTCTCGAATCGTGACGCCGCGCTCACCCCGCGCCAGGTCAATCGAATCGTTGCCCACGCCGGCGAGCTCGCCGGCGTGAAGCACCCGAATCCGTCGAGCGAAGGGCACCTGACTTGCCACCTGTTCCGGCACACGTTCGCGCGACACTGGAAGCAACGCGGGGGTGACATCGAGAGTTTGGCACAAATCCTCGGACACGCGAGCAGCTCGACAACGGTTGACCTCTACGGCACGCTCAGCATCGACGACGTGCAGGGCAACTACGACCGTCTGATGAACGCCCCCGCTTAGGGACGCTATGGCCTACGACCTCATCCACGCCGACTGCATCGAGTGGCTCGAACAACGGAAGCCTCACTCCATCCATGCCGTCGTGACTGACCCGCCCTACGCACTCAAGGAGTACGAGGAGGGCGAGCTCAAGAAGCTCCGCAACGGCAATCGTGGCGGGGTGTGGCGAATCCCACCCAAGTTTGACGGCCACGAGCGCTCTCCCCTGCCTCGGTTCACCGTCCTTACCGACCGCGAGCTGGCGGACCTGCGTGACTTCTTCGCCCGATGGGCAAAGGTCGTCGAGCGGGTGCTCGTGCCGGGCGGACACGTCTTCATCGCGTCGTCCCCGATCATGTCGCACCACCTCTATGCTTCGATTCTCTCCTCGGGACTTGAGAAGCGCGGCGAGCTCGTGCGCCTGGTGCGCACACTTCGTGGGGGGGATCGACCCAAACTGTCCGAAAGGGAGTTCCCCGACGTGTCGGTTCTTCCGCGGTCGTGTTGGGAACCCTGGGGGCTGTTCCGCAAACCGTTCGCCGGTCGTGCGAGCGAGAATCTACGTAGGTGGAAGACCGGCGCGCTTCGGCGGCCTCAGCGCGACGTGCCATTCTGTGACGTAATCCCAAGCGGCAGGACCCCTGCCCGCGAGCGCGCCATCGCCCCGCACCCATCGCTCAAGCCGCAGGAGTTCCTGCGGCAGATTGTGTGGGCGGCGCTCCCGCTCGGGGAGGGCGTCGTGCTCGATCCGTTCGCTGGCTCCGGGTCAACGCTCGCCGCGGCGGAGGCGGTCGGCTACGACTCCATCGGCGTCGAGAGCGACAAGCACTACGTCGAGCTGGCCCGCAAGGCGATTCCTCGCCTTGCCAAACTTGGCGCCGGCGGGCTTGCTGTCGTGCCTGGCGAAGGACTACCTCCCCCGCTAGAGCTCAACCTCCAGTTCGCCGTGAGAACGTCGCGTTGAGGTTGCGGTACGTCGCGACCCGATCCCCCCGACCGACAACGTACTTCGGGTCCTGGTAAATCGGGTTCGCGCGGAGCTTGTGAACGCCCGCCTCGGTGATCGAGGCTGTTATGGTCCGGCGGCTTTCGCCCTTCCGGCCGGAAAAGCTCCACTCGTCTTTCTTGATGTGGGCCGCGAGAATCTGCACGAACGTGACGGGCGTCCGCTCCTCCGGCTTCTGCTCGCCGTCGCCGAGCACGTAGCGGAAGACGATCAGATCCGAGTCCTCGGGGTTGTGTCCCTGCCATCCTCCGCGCTGCTTCGACGATTTGAGCTCGATTCCCTGGTTGCCGTGAAGCACTGAATCGCCCGGGTACTTCCCCCTGGGAATCAGGTCGGGGTGTCCACCAACCTTTTCGTTTCTCACCAGCGTCTTCGAGCAGTCCGAGAGGGATTTCACCAGCACTTCGGAGAGCATCCCCGAGAGCGCGTTGCCGAGGAGCAGGTCTTCGAGGCGATCCAGCTCCTTGCCAACGAGGAAGTTGTTGACCTCAAAGAAGAGGGCACACGCTTTTTCAACTCCCTTCACGACTTCATCGACGGTCAGCCCATACGGGAGTTTCGCGTTCCAGTTGATGAACGCGGGGTCGAGCTTCGCTCTCTTGATCCGCGGAGAGGAATCAGGCATTCACGCCTCGTTTCTCCCCCGCTCCAACGAAGAACTCCACCGGCCGCCGGTACAGCCGCGCGAACGCCGCCAGCTCAACAACATCGACGCGCCGCTCCCCCGCCTCGCACTTTGAGACGAAGGACTGCGGCCGACGGAGCCTCTTTGCGACTTCGGCCTGGGTCAGGCCGACGCGTTCCCGCGCGGCGCGGAGCCGGGCGAGGAAGCGGCGATACTCTGGGCGATTGGTTGGAGGCATAGGGGGGTCTTCACGACCTCCGTGGGCCTGCACGGCCCGGAGAGGGACAGCTTCCACGGCTGCACTTGTAGGTTAGAACCTACTCTGGAATATCCCAACAAAGGTTCGCCGGCGCAACCGCAGAGATCGCGGGCAAACCAAGAATCCTTCCTTTCTTGATTTCTTGTCTGCCACAGCAGAAGGCTGGGGGCGGTGCGCGCCCTCGCACCCCCCCCAGGAGATCCAACTACCGCCTGTGCCCACCCCACCGTTCATCCATGAACAGCAGCCCCGTCATCAGGACCATCGCCAGGGCCGCAGTTACCCACCACTCGGGGGTCATCATCACCCTGCCTCCTTCCACCCTCCGCCCGTTGCCCCCCACCAATCCCGATGTTGGAGAGATCACCACCCAGAACCGCGACCCACTCTCCCCCCTGAGCCGCAGTGCCCTCCCCCTCTCTCTCCTGCATTTCCCGCAGGCTTGAGGCGGCAGCCCACACCCCCATTCGCCACCCGCCGCCACACGCATCTAGCGCCCCACACGGTCTGTTGGGCTGCCGCAACGACCTCTATTCGCGGTCCTTCCGATTCTGCATGAAGTTGGGTTACATGCCCCCGGGGGGCTGGGCCGAGAAAGGCGACGGCCCGCACTCCTGTCGGGGCACGGGCCGAGCTGTACGTCTTAGCCTTCGGGGGGTCGCTATGCCGGCGTCACGGCGTCTTCATCTTCTCCGACATTTCCATCTTCTCCGGCATTTCCATCTTCTCCGGCATTTCCATCTTCTCCGTCGTCATCGTTGCGTGCTTCGCCGGCATCCCCTTGGAGCTCATCCGCCGCTCGGAGGCCATCCCCTTCATGGGCCGCTTCCGCCCACTCATCGGGGTCATGCTCTGATTCCGCATCTTAGATCCCTCCTCCCACACCCGAAACCAACCCACGGCACGTTCAATGTCCTCACTGCTGGTCTTCGCTAGCGCCTTCTTCACTCGTACCCGCACCGCCTCTTCAGCTCGCGCGATCCCCCCTAGAAGTTCGTCGACGCTGTCCCGGCGGCGTGGCCGAGTCGGCGCATCGGGCATAGCGTCCGCCTGTTCCTTCTGTTCATTGGATCCTCCTCGTGTCTGTTGCTCCGCCTCGAGCCCCACTTCCGTGTGCTGATGCATGTGCGTTACACCCCCCACGAGCGAGAGAAGGGGACTCCTTGCTCCTACGAGCCATGGGCCCAGTGGGCCACCGGGCCCACAACATGCGCGCCGCTACCCGTTGTTGCCCCGGTTGGGGCCCTTGCAGAAGCGCAGCGAATTGCCGTAACACGTTAACCCTGCTATAGTTACGTCTCCGCGTGTCGTTCGTTATTGGGTTGGATGCACATTTGCATAAACCCTGCTGGGGGCTGGGTGACGGCCGGGGTTCCGCCTGGCTCAAAGGCCGGGCATCCCGTGAGCGGCCGTCCTACCTAGCCCCCGCTTCCCCCTTCCCGCCTCCCCCATCCGGTCACCTCGGTGCCACCCGCCCCCAGCGGTCCCTGCCCGTGATTGCCGTCACCGGGCCGCGTGTGTCGATCGGTAACGCAAGAACACTGGTGAATGAACACGGGAATGTATCTCGGCGGAGTGTAACAGCGATGCGGCAGTTTCTACTCGACTTCGTGTTAGGGCGGTTCCTATAATTGTACAGAAGTCGACCGGGACTCTGATGCGGCTGTTGATTCCGAACCTCTCACGGGGGGATCAGGGCCATGTCCCACGACACCTATGACCGCGTATCGCCCAAAGGGACCTTGGGTGCGCCCGAACTTCTCCAGCCCACCGATTTGAGCGTTTCTCCGCTGGACAACGACGAGGTGCTCTTCTGGGCCTTCGTCGCGGCCGCGGCTCTCACGAAGCAGAAGCCCTTGTGCAACGCCGAAGCGCTCGCCGCAGCCGCCATCGGCGCGGCCCGCGCTCAGGCCGTCCTTACTCCTGCGAACTACCGAGCGGAGATCCGCCGCGCGCTCAAAGCGTTGTTGGCGGATGGGTGTGCCGCGGCGGCGCGGCTCACTCCAAGCCCCACCAGCGAGACCTTCGTTCTGTGCTGCGCAAATGCGTGTCGCGACCACTCCCGATCCGACAACATTCGCAACTGGGCAGCCGAGGCTCTCTACCGCGTTGTGATTCAAGGGCCGGACGGTGGACAATTGCCATATATGACGGTGGTTCTCGGTGCCGTATGGACGCACCTCCGCGAGTACATCCACAACAAGAGCACTGCCGAGGCCACGATCGAGGATGCGGCTCATGTGCTGTTCTTGCGCCTTCGCACGGCGAAGAAGCCCTTCGCAAATCTGAGCCACTTGTTGGGCTGGACCTGCCTTGCAGCCCACAACATTGTTCGGGAGATCATGCGGCGCGAGGGCCACGAGCTCAAGGCGCGCGTTGAGGTTGATCGAGAACACCAGCGCGTCGGCGAATGCTCTCACCTTCTGCCTCCCAGCGATCGTACGGTAGCTGGAGAGGCAGAAGGGCAATCCGAAGATGCGATCCCGGTGGTCCCGGTTGCCATGCCCGCCCGTCAGGTTCGTGTGCTCCAATGCCACTACCGTGACGGCATTTCCTATGCAGAGCTCGCAAAGCTGGGCGGCCGGAGTAAGACGGCTGTGAGGGTTGATGCGTGGCGGGGGAAGAAGGTCATTCAGAAGGCTCTTCGTGGGGTGCCGCCGGCCGCATGCCTCAAGACCCTCTCGTGGCTGCTAAACACCAAGCCATAGACGGGGGCCTTTCGGCCCACCGCTCAAGAACGAGGGCCACGCCCCTGTGGCGCGGCCCTCGTGTCGTCCTGCAGTACATCTACCGCGTCAGCTCGCGCCGGATTTCGGCCGCGAACGTCTCGCAGCACGCCCCGACGGTGTAGCCGTCCCGCGTCTTCTGAACGCTCGCCGACTTCCCGTGCTGCCGGCAGCGCCGTCCAGCCACGCGCCGTGCGCGGGATCCAAGCTCACGGTCCTTGATCTCTTCCACCTGGCGCCGGAAGTTCCGCTCGAAGTCCCCGCTGTCGAAGGTCACCTTGATGTTCATGCTCCCCTCCCCTATCCCCGCCCGCTCTTGTTCTTGGTTGGATCCACGAGCACAAACGACTGCCTGCGCTCGCGGGTCGGGGGCGCGGTCTCACCCTTTGCGAGCGTGACCTCGACCCCCGTGTGACCACCCCGCGGACCACGAATCTCGTACTGCCCCGACCGGTCGACTGTCTCTCCAGGCTTCAGCTCGGTGCTCTTGGCCATCCGCAACTCCTTTCGCCGTGAACGCGCCGCCGCGCTTCACTTCCTCACCCCGGCTCTTGAACAGCAAAAGGGAGCCGCCGGGGTCGGGGGCTCCCTCCTTGTCGTGGTTGTCGCGCTTCGATGTGGGCTCCCTGCCCAGATGTGCCACAAGATAGCGCGAACCGAACGCGGAATCAAGAAATCAAGCCACCTTGTTTTCTTCCACGAGCGCCAGCGCTGGCGCATGATGCGTAGCGTGCGTGACGAGCACTACGTTCTCGACCTCTGCGACGAGCTGCTGGGCCGGCGCGCCGCCCGACAACACCCCTTCCCTTGGCTTCGGGGGGACTCCGGGCGTCCCCTGCCGGTGGACGCGTTCTACGCGGACCTCGGCCTTGTCATCGAGTACCGCGAGAACCAACACGACCAGCCAGGCCCCCGGCACTGGAACAAGCCGACGATCAGTGGTGTCCCCCGCGATGACCAGCGGCGACACCACGACCAACTCCGGGATGTGGAGATTCCGGCCCACGGCGGCCTGCAGCTTCTCATCATCACGCCGGCGCAGCTCGACGCGACCACCCGCGACCTGGCCGATGTACGCCGGGCCCTTGGGGACATCCTTCCTCCTTCCCCGCCCTCCAGCCAGAGACAGCGACCCCAGCCGGGGCCGGAGAAGCCTTCTTGATTTCTTGACGACTTCCGCTTTTCGCGTCAGGATACAGACATGGAGACCCACATGGACGTGGCTCGCGTCATCGCCATCACGAATCAGAAGGGCGGCGTCGGGAAGAGCACGACAGCCCTGAACCTCGGCGCCGCGCTCGTCGAGGACGGTTCCCGCGCCCTCCTGATTGACCTCGATCCGCACGCGGGGCTCACCTTCTCGCTCGGCTTCGACGAGCCCGAGAAGGCGTTCGAGAAGACCGCCTACGAGGTCCTCGACCCCGACCGCCAGCTTCCGCTGTGCGAGGCCGCCGTCCCCACAAAGCTCACGGGCCTCGACCTCATCCCCTCTCACGAGGACCTGGTCGAGATCGACTATCGGCTCGCCGGCCGACCAGGCTGGCCCCAGGCGCTCAAGAAGCGTATCCGCGAGGCCGGCAACGCCTACCAGTACGTCCTCCTCGACTGCCCTCCGAGTCTCGGGATCCTCTCGCGCATGGCGCTCGTGGCCGCAGACCTCGCCCTTGTGCCCGTGCAGGCCGAATGGCTCGCTCTCCGGGGCCTCCGGCTCCTGAACCGCGTCGTTCAAGAAATCAAGAAAGAGACGGACCACGAGGACTTGGAGGTCCGCTACCTCATCACCATGCACCAGCGCACCAAGCACGCGGAGGAGATTCAGGCCGAGATCCGCGAGCACTTCGGGGCGCAGGTGTACGACACGGTGATCCGGCGCAGCGTTCGGTTCGCGGACTCAACCGTCGCGGGCCAACCACTGCTCCTGTTCGATACCGACCACCACGGGGCCCAGGCTTACCGGGACCTAGCAAAGGAGATTCACACCTATGAGCCAAGCACAGCGCGTGTCAGCTCGCGGTAGAGGTTCGTTCCTCTCGGCCGCGACCGCCGACGCAGACAAGAAATCAAGAAAGGAAGACTCCGGACCGGCTCCGTTGTCGCTCGTGAAGGTCAACTGGCAGGTCCGGCCGGACCGGCTGGAACAGATCAAGCTCCACGCCGTGAAGAACCGGCAGAAGCTCTACGAGGTCCTCGACGAGGCCCTGGCGAGCTACCTCACCACGAAGGCGTCCTGATCCAATGTCTCACCCGCTCGGCGTGATACCGGAGCCACATCTCGCCGTGATAGCCGAGCCACAGTCGGTGATACCGGAGCCACATTTTGGTGATAGCCGAGCCACAGTCGGTGATACCGGAGCCACATTTCGTGATAGTGGAGCCACCGATTACACACTCAGACCAGCGAAAACTGCGGGTTTCTCGCGCCCTAACCTTTCTAACCTTAGAAACTACAACAACAAGGGCGCAGTGCTGCTGCCTTTTCGCTTCGCAAGAGAGGCGATAAACTAAAACCATGCAACGACCTGTCAGGGATGACCAACAACCCGAAGACCTTGGAATCATCCGGGTCGAGGCGAACCTGGAAGAGCTCCCCGTGTTTTCTGCGGCCAAGCGAGCTCGCCGAGAAGAGGTCGTCACCTGGGAACGCGAGGGACGCGATCCGGCGACCGGAAAGCCCATCGAGCAGGGGATGACCCTCAGGCCGGCGGTTGGCCTGGGACTACCGGCGGAACGCGAACGCGACCTGTACTACCTGGTCCTCGCGCCGCTCATCGAGCGGGAGGGATTCGGCCCGAAGGGCCGGATCGGCCCGGTTCGCTACCAGGACGCATGCTCGGCTGTGGGCTGGCGCCGGTCCGGGCAGAACTACGACCAAATCCGCGAGGCAGTGAAAACGCTGGCCTCGATGACCGTCGAATTCAAGAACTGCATCATCGACGGCCGCAAACGCACCCTGTCCACGACCGTGGACAAGTGGTTCCGGGCCGTGTTCTTCGAGGAGCACGAGGCCGAGCGTTTGGGCGCCGACTACGTGCTCAGGCGGGGAGAGTTTTACGTGGAGGCCGCGGAGTGGTTCGTCGCCAACTGGGAGGCAAACTACCTCAAGCCGATCGACACGGGCGTCTACCGCTCGCTGCGCACGCCGCTCGCGAAGGCGCTCTACAGTTACCTGGACAAACGGGCCTACGACACGCGGAGCCGGCGCCACCGGCCCGAAGTGGTCGAGCAGCTCCTGGATCTCCGCGAGCGGTTCCGTTTAGGCGTGCGCGTGGTGCGCGACCTCCTCAAAGAGTTCCGGCACGCTCACGACGACCTGGTGCAGCATTGGCCCGCGCTCCGCGAGGCAAGGATCGAGAAGCTCAGCCCGGGGCGCTACCGCGTGGTCTACGTGTTCAGCAACCAGCTCGAGCTGCTGGCGGGGGAGACTCAAGAAACGAAGATTTCAAGAAAACGGGCCAACGGGTCTCCTGTGGGAGGCAGGGGAGAAGGAACCACGTTGGAGCTGGAGCGCGAGCTGACGAGCCGCGGCGTGACCGCGGGCGTTGCCCGGAAGCTCGTCCACAAGCACTCCGAGGAGCAGATCCGCCGGCACCTCGACGTACACGACCAGGAGGCCGCCGGCACGAAGCTGGAGAACCCTGGGGGCCGGCTCCGGCTCCGCATGGAGGAGGACTGGACCCCGTTCGCGGGCTACAGGAGCCCCGAGGACCGCGCCCGGCAGGATGCCGCCCGCCGCCGAGAAGCGGGGGAGAGGCAACGTGAGGAAGAGGCCCGAGAGCGCGAACGCGCCCGGTGGGACGCGCTGACGCCCGAGCAGAAGGCCGAAGAGCGCCTCAAGCGCTGGCTAATGGTGCAGACGGCCACGGGAAGGACCCCCAGCGAGGCCGAGATCGCCGCCAGGCGGTCGGACTACCTCCAGGAGCTTCTCGTGCCCCAGGGCGCGGATTAGGGGCTCTCAGGGCATCGTGGGCAGCGACTCCGCGAGCCGCCGTCCACTCCAGGACACAGGCGTCGAGGTCTCGACGCCGGCGACGTGCCGACCGGCACCTCGCGGGAGCAGGGAAGCGCGCGCTCGCCCTCCGACAGGGCTCAGAGCAACGCCGTGTGCCATGCCACACCTGCCACCGGCAGGTGCTTGGAAAACTCGCAAACCATCCGCATAAGGTGCTACAATGGTTTGCAGTTTTCCACATGCGCTATCGCTTGTCGCACATGGCTATGGCTCTTCGCCCGTCTCCGGGCCAAATCCGACCTCCGCACCATGTCACCCCACAACTCTCGACCTCAAAGGACAACGCGAGCTGTGGGGACCCCGGACATGGAGCGGCTTCGTCGTCGCGCTCAGGAGAGCGCGCCTCCTCGGTTCTCCGTGCCCGCCAGCCGCTCACGCGGCAAAGGAAGGGCGGGCACTACGAACAGTTCGGATTTGGCCCGGAGACGCTCAAACCGGCACGGTCGCGGGGCCCCGGAAGATCCCCGCGTCCTAGACCGTGGCGTCGGCCTGCGCCGCTCAGTCGAGCGGCTCCGGGTACTCCGCCTCGGTCAGCCGGTTTGGGTCTCGGGCGAGCGCGCGCAAAGAGGGGAGTGGCTCACGCCACACTCTCACGAGCTGAGACCAAGAGCGGGCGATCCTGGGGCCCGCCGGACGTTGCCGCCCAGGATGCCCGCGAGTAGGGAGTGGGAGCGATACGGCAGGTGCGCCTCCGGCGCGCGCCCTCAAGGTCGTTCGTCCGGTTGGGCGCTCCACCTTGACCGCGCACGCCTGGGGCCCGGAGGGCTGGAGGAATCGAGAAAGCAAGAAATCAAGAAAGCAAGGAGACAGCCTATGCCACGACTCATCCACCTCGACAAGATGCCGTCCCGGAAGACCCGCCGGTCTCCCGAGGAACTCGCGCACTGGGACCCAGGGGCGAGTGGACTGCGAATCGTAGAACTCCTCCGTGAGTACCGCTACCTCACGCCGACGCTCCTGGCGCTCGTGTACGCGAGCGAGCGGGGGAGGGGGGCAAGCCAGGTCAGGCACCACCTCCGCAAGCTCTACGACCACGAATTCGTTGAGCGGTATTACCGGCCGGCGGAGCCGCGGACGGGCAGCTACGAGATGGTCTACACGCTCGCGCTCAAAGGAGCCCACTTGATCGTGCCGACCGAGGAATGGGCGAGCGAGCGACGGCGCATCTACAACCTCGCCCGGCCGCGTGGAGACTACGAGCACCTGCTGGCGGTGTCGCTCTTGCGCGTGTTGTGGCAGCTCGGCGCTCCCGAGCATGACCAGCTCTTCCGGACCGCCGCCTATTGGGTGGACAAGGAGGGCGACCGCGAGCACGTGCGGAACAGCTTCACGGTCCGGGTGGGAGGGGGTAGGGCCACGGTGCGCCCCGACACGACGGCGGTGATCTTACGGCGGCTGCCGACCGGGAAGCTCCACTACCGGCCGGTGTTCTTCGAGATCGAGCGGACGCACAAGAACCTCGTCCGCACGCGAGAGCGGCTGCTCGCGTATCGCGCGTTGCTCACCAGTCAGCATGAGGTCGTCGCGCGGGTCGTCGAGAAGGAAGTCGGCTATGTCCCGCTCAACGGGCAGCTCGTCTTCATCACCGCTCACTACGAGCACGCCTTGAGTCTGTGGCGCACGGCCCGCGGCGTGTTTGGACTCGAAGGGCGCTCGACTAAGGTGGTCCCGGACGTCTGGTTCCTGCCGCTCACGAGCTTGTTCGAGAAGGACGCGGACGGACGGGAGCGCATCATCCCGCCGGCCGCGCTCTTCGAGCGGCCGATCCTCTTCAATCTGGAGAGCCGACGCGACCGGGACGAGCCCGCGAGGTGGGGGAGACTTATCGCCTAGTGTAACGTACCGCAAGTCATGCTAAGATGGTCATGGCATCCTACGGGAGGGAACCCATGGCCAATCATCTTCGTTCGTTCACGCTCAAGGATTCGGACCGCGAGGATCTCGAGCGGCTCCTGCGAGCCGCCACCACGCCCGCCGGACTCAGTCGTCGGGCGCGCGCTGTGTTGTTGATGGTCGAGGGAGTTTCGGGCGTGGAGATCGCCCGGCGCATCGGGTACACCGGGGTACAGGTGAGCCGGATCCGCCGCCGGTTCGCCGAGGACGGCCTCGATGGCCTTCAGGACCGCCCCCGCTCGGGCCGGCCGACCACCATCAGCGCGCGCAAACGTGCGCAGGTCGTCGCGCTGACCTTGAAGCCCCCAGCGGCAGGACATACCCATTGGAGCACGCGAGACCTGGCGCGTCGCACCGGAGTCTCGCACACGACCGTGCATCGGCTGTGGCGCGCGCACGCACTGCAACCGCATCGGGTCGAGACCTTCAAGTTCACCACCGATCCGCACGCCGAGGAGAAGATCCACGACATCGTCGGCCTGTACCTCAACCCGCCGAGCAACGCCGTCGTGCTCAGCCTCGATGAGAAGACGCAGATCCAGGCGCTCAATCGCACCCAGCCGCTCTTGCCGTTGCGCCCCGGGTTGCCCGCACGGCAGACGCATGACTACCAGCGCAACGGGCTGACCAGCCTGTATGCCGCACTCGAGGTGGCCAGTGGCCAGGTCATCGGCGAGTGCCGGGAACGACACACCGGACTGGACTTCCTGGCGTTCCTCAAGCAGGTCGAGCGAACCTATCAGCGGCGGGAGTTGCACGTGATCCTCGACAACTCCTCCACCCACTCGATCCCCGCGGTCAAGAAATGGCTGGCACGCCACCCGCTGATCCACTTCCACTTCACCCCGACCGGCGCATCGTGGATCAACATGGTCGAAGCGTGGTTCGGCATCCTGACGCGCAAGTCCATCCGCCGCGGCTCCTTCGACACCGTGCGTGCCCTGATCCGCCACATCACGCACTACATCACCCACTGGAATCAGGACTCCACACCGTTCGTTTGGACCCGACAGCCAGCCGACATCATCCGCAAGGCTGTCAGGCGTTAACATGACTTCGCGGACGGAACACTAGTTCGTGCTCTAGCCAACGGGAGCGCCGAGTGCTTGAATGATGTTGCCAGCCCGCCGTGCCTCGCATCCGCTGCGGCTCTAGGCAACGAGCCACATTGGCGGTCGGTGCGGGCCGACCTCGCTTGGGATTCGGCTACGCGCCCTGTCGCGTCCACCAGAAGCGAGGGTGCGCGCGGCCGAGCGATGACACGGCGGAGCTGGACAGGTTCGGTGCGAGCACACGTGGGGCCGCTACCATGAAGCGTCGGTCGTTCGGACTAACAATGCTCGCGCTGGTCTCCGCCGGCTGCGAGACCTACTACGGGTCGCCCGTGACCCGCGCTGGCTGGGTCTACGCCGTCGTCGGATTCCTTGTGTGGCTGCTGATTGCCCGCTGGGCGGCCCGCTGTCACATCCTGCGATGGTTCTTGCTTCCAGTTCTTGTCTGGTTTGGTCAGCGCCTTGGTGGTGGTGGCTGGTGGCTGTGGGCAGTGATTGTCGTGCTGGTGTACCTCCTGCCGAACCGCATCGCACTACGCCCAACCGCTACGTCGGCCAGGACTACCGGGGACATGACGCCCTGGTACTGGAGGCTGTCGAGCGCCCTGGTGTGGGCTGCGATCTTCTGGGCCCTCGACCGTGCGCTTGGCGAGGCGCTTCACGCGGCCGCGAGCGGGCAGGTGGACTTGGGCGCGCCCTTCACGATGATACCCGTCCCGAACATCACCGGGGGTTGGAGCCTTCTCGCATGGTTCTTCGCGTTGGTCTTCGTGCTCGTCTTGGGTGCGATCGTCCTTGTCCTGCTGCTGCTCTGGTACGCGCTGGGGTTCGTTCTGAACGCGATCCACGAGCTGCGCATTTTCCCCGTCGTCGGGCTTGCGGTGGGTTTCGGATTCGCCCCGACCGTGGAGCTCTTCGGGCGTTCCCTGGATACGCTGTTCTCGACGGTGCGGTGGATATTCGATGGCCTGGGCATAAGTGTCTTGGAGTTCTCGGAGGAGCGCCGATTCAGCAATCGACTATGGGCCCTGGTCCCGCTATTGGGGCTTTTGGGCCTGGTAGCCCTGCTTGAGCCTGTGGTGCGCCCGGTCCTCCCTGGTGCAGTGCGCAGCTTTCTCCGGCCCGCTAAGAGCGACAGCCGACCCGCCGAGTTTGTCGAGCGGCGATCCATGGCCACGGGGGCGGTTCGAACCACTCTTGTCAGGGTGGGTTCTGGGGGCGCCGGCGTGGCCGCCACCGTGCGCTGGGAGGCGCTGCAAGACGGCGGCGACGCGGTGGCGGGATTGGGAAATTGGTGTTTGCTTACCACCGAGAACGGGTCGGTCTGCGTTGCCAGCGATGACGGACGACTCCCGGTAAACAAGCCGGTGACGTTGCATAGGGGACAAAGCGCTGAGGGGACGTACTACTTCTGCGTCTCGCCGAGACTGGGCAGTCGGTGCGCGCTCCAGATCCCGGTCTGGAGCGGGGGAGAGGTCGCTGAGGTGCCGGCGCTTACCTTCGTCTTCAAGGAAGAGGCGCCCGGACCGTGAAGATCGAGGGCGCCTCAAGAGCGGGGGAAATCCCGCTACGCAGTGAGTCCGTGCCGGGCACGGGCAGCCGCGTGGTGGTGGGTGAAGGTGCGTGCGACCCTGCCGTAGAGATCGACCTGCATGTCGTGCATCGCGAGCGCGAGGGCCTCTTCGCGAGCGTCGCGCTCCCGGTTGAGCAGTCGCTCCTGAGGCGTGGGTTTGATGCGGAAAAGCTTACACCCGAGATCAACGAACAGGCACTCAAGGAAGAACATCGTGTCCTCCTGGTGGGGGTAGTAGCGCCGGCCCTTCGGGAAACGGCCGGTCCCACACCCCAACCAAGAAACGTCTAAGTATACACGCTGCAAGCAATTATGTCAAGTGGGGGTAGTTGGTGAACGATGAGCCGTGGCTTAAGCGTCTCGTGCTCGGCCCGTTTCGACGCCGGAAAATCCGGAGGCACCTCATGGACAAGCCAGAGGAAGACCTACCTGCTGCGATCGTCGCCTATGCTCGGGATCACCAACTGCCGGTGGGGACCGTCAGAGACTACGCGCTGAAGTACATCGCGAGAGAACAGGGGGGCGAGCCTTGGCTCAAGAGCTACTTCAGGACCCGGCGTCAGATACTCCTGCGGCGCTTCGACGTGCAAGAGACGGAGGCTCTCGATCGTTGGTGCAAGGCGAACGCGAGCACCTTGCGCGCCTACGCAGACCTCCAGAGAGCTGCGCATGAAGCAGACACCGTGCCGGTGAAACTCATCCGACAAGATCGCGCTGATGAGCGGGCAGAGGAGCTCTCGGAGTCCCAGCACCGGACACAAATGATCGAGGAGCGCGTCAAGCGAGTCCGCCTCCGGCAAGAAGGAAAGCAGGCGGCCGTTCCGCCAACAGCGCAGTCCGGTGTTCAGAAGCCTGACCCGCTTGAACGCTTCGAGCGTGCGGTTTCCGCGCAGTTCTCCGGGCTCAGGGGGAAGGAGAACGCCGCGGCCACGAAGATCGAGGTTGTGCAGCTCACCGCCGAGGTGCACATCAAACTGGCTGAGGCCAAGGGGGACCAGGAGCTGGCCGCTCGACTCCGTCAGGTTCGGGACGACTTGATTGCCGACCTCAGGACGGGGGAGAGCGAGCTGTGAAACCGCTGCTGCTGGGGCGGAACGCCGCCACGGGCCGCCGGCTCTTCATCACGCCCAAACAGCGCTCGACCCACATGTTCGTCCCGGGGCGGACCGGAACGGGCAAGACCACCTTCCTTGAGTTTCTAATCCGCCAGGACATCCGCGCCGGCAATGGACTCTGTTTGCTTGACCCTGACGGTGAGCTCTTCAACAACGTCCTGGCCTACTGCGCGAAGCGCGGCAACCTCGAGGACCGCGTCCTCATCGTGGATCCGAACGAGAACGACTACCGCGTCGGCCTCAACTACTTCGACCTGCCTGGGTACTCCGCCCAGAAGAAGGTCGGGATGTTCATCGAGGCGTGCTACAAGGTCCTCGGCCAGTCCCAGCAGGAGACAAAGGTGCTCTTCGAGCGCTGGGGCATGGCCGCCGCCAAGCCACTGGCCGGCTACCCCGGGGGCCCGCTCACGTTGGCCGAGCTCCACCCACTTCTCGTGGACACCGCGTTTCGCTCCGCCGTTCTCGCGACCGTGCCGGCGGGCACACACCTCGCCGGCGAGTGGCGGCACTTTGACGACGAGCTGCGGCCGCAAGAGAAGAACACGGCGCTCTTTTCCGTGCTCAACCGCTGTGCGAAGTTCGCCAGCGACGAGCGGATGGAGGAGATCTTGGGGCAGCCCAACTGCGTGGACTGGCTGGACGCCATGAACGCCGGGAAGATCGTCCTCGTCAACCTCTACGGCGGCGGCAACGTCACCGCCGACCTCGCCCGCATGCTCGGGGTCCTCACCATCCACCAAATCGTGGCGGCGGCGATGCTGCGGCCCGAGAACCCGCCCCCCAAGCCCTTCTATGTCTACGTGGACGAGTTCAGCGCGGTCGTGACGGAGGACTTCCGCACGGCGCTGAAACGGCTCCGGAAGCGCGGCGTCTCGTTTACCCTGGCGCAGCAGGACCTCAAGGATCTCCTTCTGGAGGACGACGGCAAGCTCTTCGACTCGGTCATCAACAACACCACGAACAAGGTCGCCTTCGGCATGGAGAACGCCGACGACGCCGCGGTCTTGGCGAGGCACCTGTTCGCCGGCCAGACGACCGGAACCAACGTCAAGTGGCAGGGCGTGCCCGTCACCCAGGCGGTCCCGATCGCAAAGTCTGCTGAGGTTGCTGTCGAGACCTACGGGCACTCTCGCTCGCGCTCGGGGGACTCATCGCAGACCGACTCCAGCGCTGGGAGCTACGACCCAGATGGTGACGAGCTCCTCACGACACGAGGCGTCGTCCGCGGCCATCGCGAGGCCTGGAGCGACGTCGAGAGCGGATCCACGACCTACCAGACGGCCCACTGGACGGAGTACGAGTACAACCTCGTCGAGCAGGCCCCGCAGCTCATGAGCATCGAGGAAGAGCTGCACCACTACAGCCGACGGATTCTGCGGCAGGATATTGGCGAGGCGCAGCTCAAGTACGACCCGAAGAAGCCGACGCTGGCGCTGCGCACGTTCGCCCCGGGCTCCAGGGAGTTCCCCCGCGTCTGGACGAGCCCAGAGCTCGTGGCAGAGTTCCGCAAGAAGGTCTACGGGCGCATGGGGCTGCCTCGAACGGCAGAAGTTCGACGACTAATCGCCGACCGTCGGCAACGCGTGCTCGCTGCACATCAGGTCATGCCCTTGGAGGGGGCGGTTCCCGAAGAGGCGTTCGAGCGTCTGGCGAAGCGGCCCAAGAAGCAGCCTGCGAAGCCCAAAGCGGCCCACGCCCCGCGAGTGATAACAACGAAGAAGCAAACCAAGCCTCCCCGTGCCCATTGACGACTTCCTGGCGGGATGCTAGGACAACTCCGCACTAGCTAGCACCTTCAACAACGACAAGAGGAGGGCTCTCGCCCGCGAAATCCGCGGGCGGGGGCCCTCTTCGCTTTTGCGGAGGGAGTCCAGGCATGAGCTATCTCGCCGACGTGAAGAAGAACCTCAAGGGCATCCTCGACGAGGCGTTCGACTTCGTGTGGGAGGAGGTCGAGAAGTCACTCAAGACCT
>Ga0315273_10002120_pt1 | contig 23130 bp, 24 predicted proteins | sample YL17G02_0_MG_FD_205753 | JGI IMG/M metagenome (GOLD analysis project Ga0315273, IMG submission 205753) | Sediment microbial communities from Yellowstone Lake, YNP, Wyoming, USA - YL17G02_0 | ecosystem: Environmental > Aquatic > Freshwater > Lake > Sediment | place: USA: Wyoming | collected...
GCCGCCTCGACCGGCGAGGCGCCGACGAGGCCGCCGATCACGCTCGCGGAGAGGCCGAACAGGGCGCCGCGCCGCAGCAGCTCGCCGCGATCGAGCATGCCCGCGTTCCACTCGTCGATCAGGTTGTTCTCGATCGGGCCCGCCTGCTCGCGACGGAACTCCTCGATCATCCTGCTGGTCTCCCGGTCCATTCCGTTCCTCCTTTGTCCGTGCGAGCGTGACGCCGCCGACATGGCCAGCCCGAGATGGACGGGCGTTCCAGACTACCGGCGTTATTGCACAAGCGGAGGGGGCTGGTCAAGAAATTCTGTTCCTCATCTGGATCGGTGTTCACAACCGGGGTAAAGTGCGGCGCACATGAGCGACGTCGCCGTACCGACCGGCTCCGCGTCCGGGGCTCGCCCGTCGAGCTCCGCCGGCGTCAACGCCGCGCTCGGCGTGCTGGAGCTCCTCGTCGCGCGCGGGCCGCTGACCCTCGCCGAGCTCGCACGCGAGCTCGGGCTCGCGAAGAGCACGCTGCACCGGGTCTGCTCGGTGCTCGTGCAGCGGGCCTGGGTGGTCCGCGACGAGGCCGGGCTCTACGAGCTCGGCGTGCAGGCGCTCGCAAGCGCCTCTCGGGCCGCGCAGCTCCCGATCGTCGTCGCGTTCCGCAGCATCGCCGCCGAGCTCTTGACTAAGCACGACGAGACGGTCTGCCTCGGGGCGCTCGACGGCGACGACTCGGTGTTCGTCGCGCTCGAGGAGACGTCGCAGCCGGTTCGGCTCGTCACCCACGTCGGCAGCCGCACGCCCGCGTTCGCCTCGGCGAGCGGACGCGTGATCCTCGCCGCGCGGCCGTCCGAGCACATTGCCGGCGAGTACGGCGGCCGCCCGCTCGTCACGCCCACGGGCCGCCGGCTCAACGGCCTCGCCGGGCTCCACGAGATCCTCGACCGCGTCCGCACAGACGGCTACGCCGAGAACGACGAGGACACCGCGATCGGGCTCTACGCCGTCTCGGTTCCGGTGCGCAACGACGCGGGCACGACGCTCGCGGCGCTGACGATGTGCGTCCCGACCTCGCGGATGTCGCCCGCGCGCCGGGAGCGGATCCTCGACGACCTCCGCGCGGCGGGCGAGCGCTTCTCCGGGCTCGTCCGCTGGCTGCCGGCGTTCACGGTCGGCGCCGACGTGCGCGACCGCGTGCTCTAGAGCACGCGCGCCCGCCTATGCGTCACGGGCGCAGCGGATGCCCGAGAAGATCTGGCGCCGCTGTGGGTAGTCCCAGTTGCGAGACGTCGGCCGGGCGACGAGCGGGTCGGTTGCCCACGAGCCGCCGCGCAGCACCCGGTACGCCGTTCCGAAGAAGACCTCGGAGTACTCGGCGTACGGGAACGCGCGGAAGCCGGGATAGCCGCCGAAGCAGGAGGACGTCCACTGCCAGACGGCGGCCTGGAGGTGCTCGAGCTCGTTCGCCGCCGTGCGCGCGGCCTTCTCCCACTCGGGCTCGGTCGGCAGGCGCTTCCCGGCCCAGCGGGCGTAGGCGTCGGCTTCGTGGAAGGAGACGTGCTGGACCGGCTGCCGTGCCGGCAACGGCTCGACGGCGTCGAAGCGGCGGCGCAGCCAGCGAGCTCCGCTGCGCTGCCAGAAGAGCGGTGCCTCCGCGGACTCGGCCTCCCGCCAGCCCCAGCCCTCGTCGCTCCAGGCCGAACGGTCGTGGTAGCCCCCCGCGGCGACGAACGCCCCGTACTCGGCGTTCGTGACGAGGCCGCGGTCGATGCGAAATGCGGGTACGAACACGTCGTACGCCGGCCGCTCGTTGTCGTAGGCCCATGGTTCGTCGTCACCGGCGCCGAGGGTGAACGGCCCGGCGGGGACGAGCACTTCGCCCTCCGCGGCCACCTCCGGCGGGGCGGCGGGCGCCGGTGCCGGGAAGCCTGCGAGCTGGAGCGTCTGCGTGATCGTCTCGACGTGCTGGAGCTCGTGCTGGACGATCATCCCGAACACGTACCCGCGCTCGAGCAGAGGGTCGTCTCCGTCGAGCTCGACGCTGTCGAGCAGCGCGAGTACGCGTCCGCGGACGTCGGCGACGTACGCCCAGGCTGCCGCAGGGTGGAGGATCGGCAGAGTCGCGCGTTCGCCGCGCGCGTGCGCGAAGGCGTCGTAGAGGTCGTCGTGCTCGGCCCGGAGCGGCTGCTGCCCGCCGAGCGTGCGCAGCAGCCAGAGCTCCTCGAAGTAGCCGATGTGCGCGAGGTCCCAGACGATCGGAGACTGGAGCGGCGAGAGCTGCTGCTCGAGCTGGTCGTCGGAGAGCGGCCCGAGCACGGACGCCGTCCGGGCGCGGGCCCCATCGAGCCCGGAGGCGATGTATTCGGCGGACACCCGCATCGACACGTGAACATACTCTGCGACGTGGCGCTGCTCCTCATCACCCCCGGCGCCGAGCCGCTCGTCGGCTCTTGGCGTGCCGACCACGACTGGGCGGCGACGTCGGGCATACCGGCTCACGTGACGATTCGCTTCCCATTCCTGCCTCCGGCCGAATGGGAAGCTGCGAGGGAGGGATCCGGCCTGGCGCGGTTCCTGCCGCTGCCGGTGACGCTCGCGCGGCTCGAGGATCGTCCCGGCGCGCTCGTGATCGTGGTGGCGCCCGACGTCGGGCTCCGGCGGATGACCGAGGCGGCGGGCACCGCCTGGCCGCACCTTCCACCGCACAGGGACAACCGGAGTGACCTCGCGTACCACGTCACGGTCGTTCGGACGGCCGACGCGTCCGTTCGCGCCGCCGCATGGGAGGCGATCGAGCCGCACCTCCCGCTCGAGGTTCAGGGGACCGAGTTGTGGGCGGCGGACGGGTCGCCGGAGCGTGGAGCGGTGCACACGGTCTTGACGGCTCCAAGCGCTCGCCGCCAGCTCCCCGAGCGCCCGGCCTGAGGGCCGGCCGCCCGCTGTACCTCAGCCGCTACACGAGCGGCGTGGTCGAACGATCACCAGTAGGAGGTGTTGTACGAGAGGAGCAGCAGGTCAGGGGAAGACGTCTTCACTCCGAGACGTGATTACTGCTGCTCGGCCGCGGCGAGGATCTCGCGCGCGGTCTCGAGGTCGGACGGGTGCACGATGATCTCCACCCGGCCGCCGCCGATCCCCTCGAACGCCGAGTCCTCGGCGCCCGTGGAGCGAAAGCCGCACTCGAGCCCGGCCGAGCGGAGCAGGCCGATCACCACGTCGGCCTCGAGCTCGTCGGCCACGGTCGTGACGGGAACCGGCTCGTCCATGCACCTAGCTTATTAGGGTTGGGCGACCGATGAGCATCGAGCGGGAGAAGCAGCTCGCCGCCGAGGCGGCCGCGCAGATGGTCGAGGACGGGATGACGGTCGGCCTCGGCACGGGCTCGACCGTGACCTTCCTGCTGCCGGCGCTCGCCGCGCGCGGGCTCGACCTGCGCTGCGTGGCCACGTCACTCGCCACCGAGCAGCAGGCCCGGGAGCTGGGAATCCGGGTGGAGTCGTTCGACGGGGCCGACGCTCCGGCCCGGCTGGACGTGGCGATCGACGGCGCCGATCAGGTGGCTTCGTCGGGCTGGGTCGTGAAGGGCGGCGGCGCCGCGCACACGCGTGAGAAGGCGGTCGCCGCCGCGGCCGACCGGTTCGTCGTGATCGTCTCCTCCGACAAGGTCGTGGAGCGGCTGGCGCCGCCGGTGCCGCTCGAGCTGCTCGAGTTCGGGCTCGCCGCCGCGCTGCGCCGGCTCCAGCCGGTGGCGCTGCGCGACGTTCCCCGCAGCCCGGACGGCGGCGTGATCGCCGACTACCTGGGCGCGGTCGACGACCCGGAGGCGCTGGCGGCGATGCTGTCGGCGACGGTCGGCGTCGTCGAGCACGGGCTGTTCCCGGCCTCGATGGTCTCCGAGGTGCTCGTCGGCCGCGGAGAGCTCGTCGAGCGCTTCAGCCCTGCGTAGCGGCGTCCGCGACGATCAGCTGGGCTTCGGCCGTGACACGACCGGCGGGAATCGAGCGGTCGCCGGCCCGCAGGCGGGCGAGGGCGTCGACCTTGTCGTCGCCCGTGACGAGCCAGAGCACCTGCCGCGCCCGGTCGAGCGTCGGGTAGGTGAGCGTCATGCGCCGGCGGCCCAGGTAGATCCCGGTCGGGGCGACGGCGCGGTCGGTGACCTCCAGCACGGGATCGCCCGGGACGAGCGAGGCCGTGTGGCCGTCCTGCCCGAGCCCGAGGTGGACGAGGTCGAAGCGCTCGGGCAGGGACTGCGCGTAGCGCGCCGCAGCCGCGTCGAGGTCGTCCTCCTCGACCGGCATCGCATGCACCTCGGCGTCGGCCTGCCCGGGCAGACTCGCCCGCAGGTGCGCGAGGTTGCGGTCGGGATCGCCGTCCGGCGCCACCCGCTCGTCCACCTGCCAGATCGCAGTCTGCGCCCAGGGCACGTCCTCGTGGGCCAGGTGGGCGAACATCACCCACGGCGTGTGACCGCCGCTGACGGCGAAGGTGAACCGTCCGTGCTCGGCGAGCGCGGCACGCGCCTGCCCGGCGACGAACTCCGCCCCGCGCCGGGCGACGGCGTCGGGGTCGGGCAGGATCTCGATCTCCACTAGGCGGCCGGCTTCTCGTCGTGGCCGCCGAACTGCTTGCGCATCGCCGAGAGCGCCTTGTCGGCGAAGTCGCCGAGCCCGCGCGAGCTGAAGCGCGAGTACAGCGCCGCCGTCAGCACCGGGGTGGGCACGCCCTCCTCGATCGCGGCGATCGACGTCCACCGGCCCTCGCCCGAGTCGGACACGCGGCCGGAGAACTCGTCGAGGCTCGGCGACTCGAACAGCGCCTGGGCGGTCAGGTCGAGCAGCCACGAGCCGACCACGCTGCCCCGCCGCCACACCTCGGCCACCTCGGTCGTGTCGAGCTCGTACCGGTAGTGCTCGGGGTGCTCGAGCGGGCTCGTCTCGGCGTCCTGCTCGTGCTCCTTCAGGCCCACGTCGGCGTTGCGGATGATGTTCAGGCCCTCGGCGTACGACGCCATCAGGCCGTACTCGATCCCGTTGTGCACCATCTTCACGAAGTGGCCGGCGCCGTTTCCGCCGCAGTGCAGGTACCCGTGCTCCGACGGGCTCGGCGCGCCGGTGCGGCCCGGGGTGCGCGGCGCGGAGTCGACGCCCGGGGCGATCGAGGCGAAGATCGGGCCGAGCCGCTCGACCACCTCCTGCTCGCCGCCGATCATCAGGCAGAAGCCGCGCTCGAAGCCCCAGACCCCGCCGCTCGTGCCGCAGTCGACGTGGTGGATCCCCTTCTGCTTCAGCTCTGCCGCGTGGCGGATGTCGTCGTGGTAGTGGGTGTTGCCGCCATCGATGATCGCATCGCCCGGCTCCAGCACCTCGGCCAGGGCCTGGATCGTCTTGGCGGTGATCTCGCCGGCCGGCACCATCACCCAGGCCGTGCGGGGCTTGTCGAGTGCGGCCACGAACTCCTGCAGCGTCGTCGCACCCTCGGCGCCGTCGGCGACGAGCGCCTGCACGGCGGCGGCGCTGACGTCGTAGCCGACCAGCCGGTGCCCGTCGCGCATCAGCCGCCGGGAGATGCCCGCGCCCATCCGGCCGAGCCCGACCATTCCGAGTTGCATCGGCGTGTCTGTGGCCATCGATCTCGCTCCCTTCGCCGGACTCCGTGACGCTCACACGCTAATACTTCAGTCGACGTGGCACCCGAGCAGACACACGCGGCCGTGGCCGACGCGCTCGTCGTGTTCGGGATCAGCGGCGACCTCGCCAGGAAGATGACGCTGCCCTCGCTCTACCTGCTCGAGCACCGCGGGCTGCTCCGGTGCCCCGTGGTGGGGGTGGCGGTGGACGACTGGACGGACGACGACCTGCGCACGCACGCCCGGGCGGCGGTCGAGGCGTCCAGCGCGCCCCTCGACCGGGAGGCCTTCGACCGGTTCGCCGCGCGGCTCTCCTACGTCCAGGGCGACTTCGGCGACGCGGCGACCTTCGAGCGTGTGCGCGCGGCGCTCTCCGGGGCGGCGATGCCGGTGTTCTACCTCGAGATCCCGCCCTTCCTGTTCGCAACAGTCGTCAAGGGCCTGGCCGACGTCGGCCTCACCGCTGGAGCCCGGATCGTGGTCGAGAAGCCGTTCGGGCACGACCTGGCCTCGGCGCAGGCGCTGAACGCCGACCTGCACGCGCTGATCGACGAGTCGCAATTGTTCAGGATCGACCATTTCCTCGGGAAGCTGTCGGTCGACGACATCCTCTTCCTGCGCTTCGCCAACACGATGCTGGAGCCGGTCTGGAACCGCCAGTTCATCTCGTCGGTGCAGATCACGATGGCCGAGGACTTCGACGTCGCCGACCGCGGCAGCTTCTACGACCCGGTCGGGGCGATGCGCGACGTCGTCCAGAACCACCTGCTGCAGGTGCTGAGCATGATCGCGATGGAGCCGCCGACGGGCAGCGGGCACGACACGATCAACGACCGCAAGCGCGATGTGTTCGTGGCGATGCCGGCGGCCGATCCAGCCCACTACGTGCGCGGGCAGTACGAGGGCTACCTCGACGTGAAGGGCGTCGCGCCCGCCTCGCAGACCGAGACCTATTGCGCGATGCGGCTCGAGATCGACAACTGGCGCTGGTCGGGCGTGCCGTTCTTGATCCGCACGGGCAAGGCGCTGCCGGTGACCGTGACCGAGGTGCGGATCGGCTTCAAGCACCCGCCCCGGCTCGGCTTCGCCCCCGCGCACGCGCGCCGTGCCGATCCCAACGAGCTGGTGCTTCGCATCGGCCCCAGGCCGGGGGCCAGCCTGCACCTGCAGGCGAGGCAGCCCGAGTCGGCCGCGCTGCGCTCGATCCACCTGGACATGGACTTCGCCGACGAGGGCGGCGAGGGGCCGACCCCGTACGAGGAGCTGCTCCACGCGGCGATGCTCGGCGACCGGAGCCACTTCGCCCGGGAGGACGCCGTCGAGGAGACCTGGCGGATCGTGCAGCCGCTGCTCGAGGCGGCTCCTCCGGTCGAGTCGTACGCGCCGGGCTCGTGGGGCCCCGCCGCGGCCGAGGGGCTTGCGGCCCACTACGGCGGCTGGCACGAGCCCTGGCTGCCGGGCTAGCGGAGTTCTCTATAGCGCCGGATCAGCGCGTTCGTCGAGCTGTCGTGCCCTAGCTCCGGCTCGGTCTCGCTCTCGAGCTCGGGGATGATCCGCACGGCGAGCACCTTGCCGAGCTCGACGCCCCACTGGTCGAAGGAGTCGATCCCCCAGACCGTGCCCTGCGTGAAGACGCTGTGCTCGTAGAGGGCGACGAGGGCCCCGAGTGAGTGCGGGGTCAGCTGCTCGGCCAGGATCACATTGGAGGGCCGGTTCCCCTCGAAGACCCGGTGGGGAGTGTCCGCCGCGGTCGCGCCGAACGCGAGCGCCTCCGCCTGCGCGAACACGTTCGAGATCAGGATGTCGTGGTGGTCGCCGAGCGGGTTCAGGGGCCTGGCGAACCCGATCAGGTCGACCGGGACCAGCGTCGTGCCCTGGTGGAGCAGCTGGTAGAAGCTGTGCTGGCCGTTCGTCCCGGGCTCGCCCCAGAAGACGGCCCCGGTCTGGTAGTCGACCGCCTCCCCGTCCAGGGTGACGTGCTTGCCGTTCGACTCCATCGCCAGCTGCTGGAGGTAGGCCGGGAACCGCTTCAGGTACTGCTCGTAGGGCATCACGCCCGCCGTCTGGGCGCCGAAGAAGTCGCCGTACCAGACCGAGAGCAGGCCCATCAGCACGGGCAGGTTCCGCTCGAAGGGCGTCGTGCGAAAGTGCTCGTCCATCGTGTGGAAGCCGGCGAGCAGCTCGCGGAAGCCGTCGGGCCCGATCGCGAGCATCGTCGAGAGGCCGATCGCCGAGTCGATCGAGTAGCGGCCTCCGACCCAGTCCCAGAAGCCGAACATGTTCGCGGGGTCGATCCCGAACTTCGTCACCTCGGCGGCGTTGGTGGACACGGCGACGAAGTGGCTGGCGATCGCCGCCTCGTCGCCCAGCGCGGCGACAGCCCAGTCGCGTGCCGAGCGGGCGTTCGTCATCGTCTCGAGCGTCGTGAACGTCTTCGAGCAGACGATGAAGAGCGTCTCCTCCGCGGCGAGGTCGCGGGTCGCCTCGACGAAGTCGGTCGAGTCGACGTTCGAGACGAACCGGAAGGTCAGGTCGCGGTCCGCGTAGTGGCGCAGTGCCTCGTAGGCCATCACCGGCCCGAGATCCGAGCCGCCGATCCCGATGTTGACCACGTTGCGGATCGGCTTGCCCGTGTGGCCCTGCCACGCGCCCGAGCGCACCCGCTCGGCGAACGCGCTCATCCGGTCGAGCACGCCGTGCACCTGGGCGACCACGTCGACTCCGTCGACGACGAGTGAGGCGCCCTTCGGCATCCGCAGCGCGACGTGGAGCACCGAGCGGTCCTCCGAGACGTTGATCCGGTCACCCCGGAACATCGCCTCGGTCCGCCCGGCGAGATCCGACTCCTCCGCGAGCCGGATCAGCAGGGCGAGGGTCTCGTCGGTGACCCGGTTCTTCGAGTAGTCGAGGTAGAGGCCGGCGCCCTCGGCGGCCAGGCGCTCGCCGCGCCCGGGGTCGCCCGCGAACAGGTCGCGCAGGTGCAGCTCGCGAACCTGCTCGTGGTGCTGCTCGAGCGCGGCCCAGGCCGGGCGCGCCCGCAGGGGCGTCGTGCTCATGCGGCCAGTGTCACACCCGGCCCGTCGGCTTGCCAAATCGGCAGGCGGCGGTAGGGTCCTGATCCGGATGGCAGCCACACAGGTGACCGCCGGCGTCGACCTCGGAGGGACGAAGATCCAGAGCGTCGTCCTGCGCGACCACGAGGTGGCCGGCAGCGCAAGGGTGCTGACGCCGCAGACCGGAGCCGCCGCCGACGTGATCGAGGCGATCGCGGGCACGGTCAAGGCGGCGCTCGAGCAGGCCGGGGCGGGGCCGTCGGCGCTGGCCGGAGTCGGGATCGGCGCGCCCGGCGAGATCGACCCCGCGGCCGGAGCCGTGCTGCGCGCCCCGAATGTCCCGGGCTTCGCCGAGCGGGTCGAACTGGCGTCGCTGCTGTCGGAGGCGATCGGCGGCGCGACGGTCACGCTCGACAACGACGTGCGCGTCGGCGTGCTCGGCGAGTTCCACCGCGGCGCCGGCCGCCCGTTCGGGAACGTGCTCGGCGTCTGGGTCGGCACCGGCGTCGGCGGGGGCCTGGTCCTGGACGGGAAGCTCAGGGCCGGCAACGGCTCCGCCGGCGAGATCGGCCACCTGATCGTGCAGCCCCGCGGCAGGCGCTGCTCGTGCGGGCGCCGCGGCTGCCTCGAGGCCTACGCCGGGCGGGCGTGCATGGAGCAGCGGGCCCGGCGGCTCCACGAGCGCGGCGTCAAGACCGCGCTGTTCCGGATCATGAAGGAGCGCGACCGGAAGCGGCTCAGCTCCGGGGTCTACGCCCAGGCGCTGGAGGAGGGCGACAAGCTGGCGAAGCGGCTGCTCGACCAGGCGGCCTGGGCGCTCGGGATCGCGCTCGCCTCGGCGCAGAACCTGCTCGACCTGGAGGCGATCATCGTCGGCGGAGGCCTCGGCGACCGGCTCGGCCGGCCGTTCGTCGACCGGATCGTCGAAGAGATGACACCACACCTCTTCAAGCCCGGCTCCCCACCCGTCGTGCTCACGACCGAGCTCCAGGATCTCTCCGGAGCCGTCGGCGCGGCCGTGCTCGTCGGCGGGTAGCGACGCGATGAGCCCTGCCTCGCCGTCGGGCCGCCAGATCGAGATCGCGGCGGCAGGTCACCGGGCGGTGATCGTCGAGGTCGGCGGCGGGCTGCGCTCGTACTCCGCGAACGGCCTGGAGCTCGTCGACGGCTACCCCGCCGACGCAATGGCGAGCTCGGCGCGGGGTGAGGTGCTGATCCCGTGGCCGAACCGGATCGAGGACGGGAGCTACGAGTTCGAGGGGCGACGTCTCCAGCTGCCGCTGACCGAGCCGGAAGCGCACAACGCGATCCACGGCCTCGTGCGCTGGGCCTCCTGGTCGGTCGCCGCGCACGAGCCGGACCGCGCAGTCGTCGAGCACGTGCTCCGCCCCCAGCCGGGCTATCCGTTCGCGCTCGCCCTCAGCGTCGAGTACGCGGTGTCGGCGGACGGCCTCGAGGTGCGGACGACCGCGACGAACGTCGGCGTCGATGCGTGTCCGTTCGGGAGCGGAGCCCATCCGTATCTGACCGCCGGGACGGAGCTGATCGACCCGCTCGAGCTTCGTGTGCCCGCGCGAGCCGTGATCCTCTCCGACGGACGCGGGCTCCCGGTGGAACGCACGACGGTCGAGGGGACGGACTACGACTTCCGCGAGGCGAGGCCGCTCGGCTCGACGGTGCTGAACAACGCCTACACCGACCTCGAGCGCGACGAGGACGGGCGCGCACGGATCGAGCTGCGCGACCCGGAGTCGGGCATCGGCCTCGGGCTCTGGCTCGACGAGAGCTACCCCTATGCGCAGGTCTTCACGGGCGATCCCCTCCCCGACGTCGCCCGGCGCAGCCTCGCCGTCGAGCCGATGACCTGCCCGGCGAACGCGTTCCGCACCGGCGAGGCGCTGATCCGCCTGGAGCCCGGCCAGACGTTCACGAGCGCCTGGGGGATCGGACTCCTGTGAACACGGAGCTGACCGCCGAGGAGCTTGCGCGCGCGTGCGGCGAGGCGATGCTCGCGGCCGACCGGGCGAGCCGCGCGCTCGGGATCACCGTCGACGAGGTGACGCCCGGCTGCGCGCGGACGCGGATGCGGGTCACCGACGAGATGCTGAACGGGCACGAGATCTGCCACGGCGGCTACGTGTTCCTGCTCGCGGACACCGCGTTCGCGTTCGCCTGCAACACCCACGACGCGGTCACCGTCGCCGCGGCCTGCGAGATCGTCTTCGTCGAGCCGGTACGAAGCGGCGAGGAGCTCGTCGCCGAGGCCCAGGAGCGCACCCGCTTCGGCCGCAGCGGCGTCTACGACGTGACGGTACGGCGGGCCGACGGCTCGACCGTCGCCGAGTTCCGCGGGCTCAGCCGCACCGTGGGCGGCACCATCCTCACCGACGACCCATCGAAGGGAGCAGCATGATCGACGAAGCACGCCTCGATCCGACCGACTCCGGGCTCACGCCCGCCACCGACGGCTGGTTCGTCGTCAACGCCGCCGACGCGGCCTGGGTCACCTCCGAGACCTTCGGCTCCGGGTGCCGGTTCGAGAACCGCGACGCCCTCCCCTTCACCGAGCTGGGGATCGGCATCCGCGTGCTCGCGCCGGGCCAGTCGAACGGCTACTACCACGCCGAGTCCGCCCAGGAGGACTTCCTCGTGCTCGCGGGCGAGTGCCTGCTGCTCGTCGAAGGGGAGGAGCGGCACCTGCGCGCCTGGGACTTCGTCCACTGCCCGGGCGGCACGGCGCACATCTTCGTGGGCGCCGGCGACGGTCCCTGCGCGATCCTGATGGCCGGCGCGCGTCCCGACGAAGGGTCGATCCTCTACCCGGTCTCCGAGCCGGCGCTCCGCCACAAAGCCGGCGTCGAGACCGAGACGCCCTCGCCGGACGAGGCGTACGCCGGGATCCGGCCGCCGACGAGCAAGCGGCCGGCGTCGTGGGACGAGTTGCCCTGGTCCTAGACGCCTAGCGCTTCGGCGTGAACGGGCGCAGCTCGTCCTGCCCGGCGTGCACGATCCCGATGCTCGACTCCGGCACCGCGTTCCAGGCGCCGACCATGTCGCCCAGGGGCTCGGAGACGACCGCGCGGGCGTCGTCGGAGAGGCGCTGGATCATCTCGTCCTCGGGGTGCTGGTGCTTCAGGGCGCGCGCGTCGGTGCTGTAGTAGAGCGACCGGGAGTCGCCCTCGCTCGAGTAGCGGGCCGCGACGATCTGCGTGCCGTCCGTGACGGCGACCGACATCATCAGCGGGTGCTCCACGCCGTGCCGCTCGCCGACCTCCTCGACGAGGCCCGCCATCCGCTCGAGCGCGGCGACAGGGTCGTCCTCGAGCCCGAAGGTCAGTGCGAGGTGGAACAGGACCTCGGAGTCGGCCGAGCCCTCGAGCCCCGGAAACAGCGACGGGTCGATCTCGAGCGTCAGGTCGCGCCGCACCTTGGGGAACTCCCGTACGGCGCCGTTGTGCATGAACAGCCAGCGGCCGTGCCGGAACGGGTGCGAGTTCGTCTCCTGCACCGGCGTCCCCGTCGAGGCGCGGATGTGGGCGAAGAAGAGCGGTGAGCGGATGTGGACGGCGAGATCGCGGAGGTTGCGGTCGTTCCAGGCCGGATGGACGCTGCGGTAGAGGCCGGGCTCGTCGCCGTTGCCGTACCAGCCGATCCCGAAACCGTCACCGTTCGTCGTCGTCGCGCCGAGCCGCGAGTGCAGGCTCTGGTCGATCAGGGAGTGCTTCGGCCCGAAGAGGATCCACTCGAGCGGGATCGGGTCTCCGTGGTACGCGAGCCAGCGGCACATCGCGGGCGCCTCAGGCGGAGCCGGTGAGCTGCTTGCACGAGCTCGCGTTCGAGAACGCCTGCTCGAGCTCGCCCTTCGCGTCCAGCTTCTGAAGCTCGCTGAACGTCGCACCGACCTGCTGCCCCATCGTCTGGAGCGTGGCGCTCGCAGTCGAGATCGCGCCGAGCACGCCGGCGGCGCCGGACGCATCCTTGACCGAGCTCTGGATCTTGTCGACGTCCGCGGTCAGCTCGTCGGCGAGCTGGCTGATGTCGTCCTTCGCCTGCTGCCCGGCATCCGTGTCCGGCTTGCCGAGGCCCTTGAGGCTCGAGGACAGGGTCTTCGTCGCGCTCTCCGCCTGGTCGACGGCGTCCTGCACGCCGGCCTTGGTCGGGTTCGACTTGAGGCTCGAGGCGAGCGACTTGATCGTCGTCGTCCAGGTGACGAGGGCGCCGCACACGCTGTTCGCCCAGTCCCCGGTCGGGGTCGCCTTCGGTTCGCTCTTGCCGCCGCAGCCCGCGGCGACGAGGGCGAGTGACGCGACGAGGAGCGCGGCGACGGCGAGATTTCGCACGCGCCGATCCTACACCTCTTTCTCGCTGCAGGCGTTAGAGTCGGGCGATGATGCGGGGCCTCGCAGGGAAGACGGCGATCGTCACCGGCGGCTCGACCATCATCGGCCAGGCGGTCGTCCGGGAGCTGCACGAGAACGGGGCCGCCGTCGCGATCGCCGACATCGACGCCGAACGGGGAGAGTCCCTCGCGGCCGAGCTCGGCGAGCGGGTCCTCTTCACGCAGACGGACCTCACCGACGACGCGCAGATCGAGGCGTGCGTCGCGGCCGCGCTCGAGCGGTTCGGCCGGCTGGACATCCTGGTCAACCTCGCCTGCTCGTACCTCGACGAGGGGCTCGCCTCGCCGCGGGCCGACTGGACGGCCGCGCTCGACGTCAACGTCGTCAGCGCGGCGATGATGGCCCGCGCCGTGCACCCGCACCTCGTCGCCCAGGGTGGCGCGATCGTCAACTTCACCTCGATCTCGGCCGGGGTCGCGCAGACCGGCCGCTGGCTCTACCCGGTCTCGAAGGCCGCGCTCGTCCAGCTCACGCGCAACATGGCGATGGACCTCGCCCCCGACGGGATCCGCGTCAACTCCGTCTCGCCGGGGTGGACGTGGTCGAAGGTGATGGACGAGCTCACCGGGGGCGACCGGGCCAAGACCGACCGCGTCGCCGCGCCGTTCCACCTGCTCGGCCGGGTCGGCGACCCGGAGGAGGTGGCGCAGGTCGTGGCCTTCCTCTGCTCCGACCACGCGAGCTTCGTCACCGGAGCCGACTGGGCGGTGGACGGCGGCTACTCGGCGATGGGGCCCGAGCAGGCCGTCCCTGCGATCCCGAAACTCATGGAATGACCACAAGGAGGCGTCAATGACCAGCGTTGCCATCATCGGTGCCGGCCAGTCGGGCCTCCAGGTCGCGATCGGCCTCCGGCAGGCCGGGTTCGACGTGACCGTTGTCTCGAACCGCACGGGGCAGGAGATCCACGACGGGCGCGTGATGTCGAGCCAGTGCATGTTCTCGAACGCGCTCGACACCGAGCGCGCGCTCGGGATCAACTTCTGGGACGACACGTGCCCGCCCGTCGAGGGGATCAGCCTCGCCGTCCCCAACCCGGAGGCCCCGGGGCAGAAGGCGATCGACTGGGCCTCGCGCCTCGACCGGCCGGCGCAGGCCACCGACCAGCGCCTGAAGATGCCGCGCTGGCTGGAGCACTTCGAGTCGATCGGCGGCGAGCTCGTGATCCACGAGGCGACCGTCGACGACCTCGAGCGGTACTCCGAGTCGCACGACCTCGTGCTCGTCGCCGCCGGCAAGGGCGAGATCGCGGGCCTGTTCGAGCGGGACGCCGAGCGCTCGACCTTCGACAAGCCGATGCGCGCGCTCGCGCTCACCTACGTGACCGGGATGACGCCACGGCCGGAGTTCCCCGCGGTCTGCTTCAACATCGTCCCCGGCGTCGGCGAATACTTCGTCTTCCCCTCGCTGACCACCACGGGAGCGTGCGAGATCATGGTCTTCGAGGGCGTCCCCGGCGGGCCGATGGACTGCTGGGGCGACGTGACGACGCCCGAGGAGCACCTCGCGAAGTCGAAGTGGATCCTCGAGACGTTCATGCCGTGGGAGGCCGCGCGCTGCGAGCACATCGAGCTGACCGACCCGAACGGGACCCTCGCCGGCCGCTTCCCGCCGACCGTGCGCAAGCCGGTGGGCCGGCTCCCGTCCGGCCGCCCCGTGCTCGGGGTCGGCGACGTCGTCGTCCTCAACGACCCGATCACCGGCCAGGGCTCGAACAACGCGGCCAAGTGCGCGGACGTCTACCTCGGGCGCATCCTCGCGCGGCCCGACGGGCCCTTCGACGCCGACTGGATGCAGGAGACGTTCGAGCAGTACTGGGCCTACGCGCAGTTCGTCGCCACCTGGACGAACGCGCTCCTGACCCCGCCGCCGCCGCACGTGCTGATGCTGCTCGGCGCAGGCAACGGCGAGCCCAGGCTCGCGCACCGGTTCGTGAACGGCTTCGACGATCCGCGCGACTTCTTCGAGTGGTTCATGGACCCGGCGAAGGCGGACGCCTACCTCGCGGAACTGGCCACCGCCTGAGCGATGCGGCGCGTCGCCGTCGTCGGGGCAGGACAGTCGGGCACGCAGCTAGCGCTCGGCCTGCTCGCGGCCGGGTACGAGGTCACGCTCGTCTCGAACCGCACGCCCGACGACCTGCGCGCCGGCCGCGTCCTCTCCAGCCAGTGCATGTTCGGGACGGCGCTCCAGACGGAGCGCGCACTCGGCCTCGACCGGTGGGAGCACGAGTGCCCGCCGGTCGAGGGGATCTCCTTCGCGGTCCCGGACGGGGCCGGCGGGACGCAGGTCTCGTGGGCGGCGCGCCTCGACTCCCCGGCTCAGTCGGTCGACCAGCGCGTCAAGGTGCCGGCCTGGATCGAGGAGTTCGAGCGGCAGGGCGGGCGGCTCGCGGTCGAGGAGGCCGGCGAGGCAGAGCTCGAGCGCCACGCCCGCGAGCACGAGCTCGTCGTCGTCGCGACGGGCAAGGGCGACCTCGGGCGCCTCTTCCGGCCCGACCCCGAGAAGTCGCCGTACGACCGCCCGCAGCGGGCGCTCGCGCTCACCTACGTGACCGGGATGATCCCGCGGCCCGGGTTCTCCGCGGTGTGCTTCAACCTGATCCCCGGAGTCGGCGAGTACTTCGTCTTCCCGGCCCTGACCGCGAGCGGGCCGTGCGAGATCATGGTCTTCGAGGGCATTCCCGGCGGGCCGATGGACTGCTGGGAGGACGTGCGCACGCCCGAGGAGCACCTTGCGAAGTCGAAGTGGATCCTCGACACGTTCCTGCCCTGGGAGGCCGAGCGCTGCCGCGACATCGCGCTGACCGACCCGGGCGGCGTGCTGACCGGGCGCTTCGCACCGGCGGTGCGGCATCCCGTGGGCGAGCTCCCCTCGGGCGCGAGGCTGCTCGGGATGGCCGACGCAGTCGTGCTCAACGACCCGATCACGGGCCAGGGCTCGAACAACGCCGCGAAATGCGCCGAGACCTACCTCGAGGCGATCGTCGAGCGCGGCGGCGAGCCGTACACGCCCGAGTGGATGCAGCAGACGTTCGACCGCTACTGGCGCGGCTACGCGCAGTGGGTCACCCAGTGGACGAACGCGCTGCTCGCGCCGCCGAAGCCACACGTGCTCGAGCTGCTCGGCGCCGCGGCCGAGGTGCCGTCGCTCGCGGGCACGATCGTGAACGGGTTCGACGACCCGCGCTCCTTCTACCCGTGGTGGTTCGACGCCGACGAGGCGGCGCGCCTGCTGGAGGAGAAGCGCCGCCAGGCCGAGCAGGACCGGTTCGACCGGCGCGAGCTGAGGCGCGCGCTCGGCCAGTTCGCGACCGGCGTCACGGTCGTCACGGCGCGTGCGGACGACGGCCGCCGCATCGGCGTGACCGCGAACTCGTTCACGTCGCTCTCGCTCGACCCGCCGCTCGTCCTCTGGTGCCTGGCGAAGGGCGCCCCGAGCCTGCCCGAGTTCCTCGAGTCCGGCCACTTCGCCGTGAACGTCCTGGCCGCCGACCAGCACCACCTGTCACGCCAGTTCTCGACGCCGGCCCCCGACAAGTTCGCGGGTGTGCCCGTGTCCGAGGGTCCAGGCGGGGTGCCGCTGCTCGACGGCGTGCTCGCACGCTTCACGTGCCGGCACGTGCGCAACCACGACGGCGGCGACCACGTGATCTTCATCGGAGAGGTGGAGCGCTTCGAGGAGTTCGATGGCGAGCCCCTCGTGTTCCACTCCGGCTTCTACCGCGTCGCTACCCGGCACCCCGAGCTCGACCAGCTCTAGCCGCCGCCAGCTGCGCGGCCGCGAACACCGCGAGCGCGAGCGCCCACCCCCACGCCGTGCCCGCGACCGCGTCGCTCCCCCAGTGCACCTGGAGGTACGTGCGGCTCCACGCCATCGCGGCTGCGCCGAGCGCGGCGAGCGCCCACCAGAGCGGCCGGCGCGGCCCCGGCCGCGTGTAGAGGAGGACGAGCGCGACGAGAGTCGCCGCGGCGTAGGCGGCGTGGCCGGACGGGAACGACGGCCCGAGCGGGTGCGCGAGCCCGTCCGGCGGCCGCGGCCGACCCCCGAGCGTCTTCAGCAGCTCCGTCGTGAGCGGCGTCAGCAGCTCGACCGCCGCGAACGCGCCGAGCCCGAGCCACCGCCGGCGCAGGAGGAGCGGCAGCGCGACCAGCACCACCGTGAGCGCCCGGCCGAGGCCCCTACCGGCCCAGTCGAGAACGCGCGCCGCCTGCTCCGGCGCCGAGGCGAGCCCGTCTCGCATCCAGTCCGACCAGCGCGTGTCCACGGAGAGCGGCCCGTCGGGCACGACGAGCGCCGCAACGAGCACGAGTGCGAGCACCAGGCAGGCGAGCAGAAGCGCTGGCCGCGGCCGGGCGAGGAACCGCTCGGGCAAGTCTTTACCGGAGGCCGGGGCCGCGCCGGATGAAGACCGCGGCGGCCGCCAGACCCTCGGCAAGCACCGAGATTGCTGCAAGAACCTTGAGTGAGCTCATCGAGACCTCCTGAATTCGCCGCCTCAGAGGATCGTCCTCTTTGCCACTTTCCTTGAGCCCGGCCGAGGTAGAGTCGCGCGGATGCAGGTCGAGGACGCGATCCGGGGGCGCCGCACCCACAAGAGCTTCGAGGCCGACCCCGTCCCGCGCGAGACGCTGGAGGAGCTGCTGGAGCTGGCGCGCTGGGCGCCGAACCACCGCCTCACCCAGCCGTGGCGGTTCCGCGTGCTCGGCCCCCGGGCGCTCGCACGCCTGAAGGAGGCGGCCGGCCCGGCCGAGGCGCCGAAGCTCGACCGGGCGCCGACGCTCGTCGTCGCCTCGGCGGTGCTCACGGGCGCCCAGCAGCAGGACGAGGAGGATGTCTGCGCGACGGCCTGCGCGGTCTACGCCGTCCTGCTCGGCGCGCACGCGCGCGGGCTCGCCGGCTACTGGCGCACGCCGGCGGCGCTGCTCTCCCCGGCCGGGCGCGAGGCGGTCGGGATCCCCGGCGGCGAGCGCGTGCTCGCCCTGATCCACCTCGGCGCGTCCCGCACCGGGCCGGCGCCTCGCGAGCGCCGGCCGGTGCAGCACTACGTCTCGTACCTCGACTAGGTTGCGGCCTCGGCCGAGCTGCGGCCGAGGTAGAGGAAGTTGTAGACGAGGGCGGCGATCCCGCCGCCGACGAGCGGGCCGACGTACCAGACCCAGGCGTTCGTCCAGTCGTTCTGGATCAGCTCCGGGCCGAACGCGCGGGCCGGGTTTATCGCCGCGCCCGTGAGCGGGCCGCCGAACAGGACGCCGATCGAGATCGTGAGGCCGATCGCGATGCCGGCTACGCCCTTGAAGGTGCTCCGGGAGTCGATCGCCGTGCCGAACACGACCCAGACGAGGAAGAACGTGAAGATCGCCTCGAGCACGGCTCCCGAGGCGGCGTTGACGCCGCCGCCGAGCGCCGGGGCGCCGAGGTTCACCGGGTTTGTGTCGGCCCGCGGCAGGAGCACCTTGACGAGCCCGGCCGCCGACGCGGCGCCGGCGAGCTGGGCGACCACGTAGAGGCCAGCGAGCCCCGCCGCGATCTTGCCGGTGAGGAGCGCGCCGAACGTGATCGCGGGGTTGAAGTGCGCGCCGGAGATGTATCCCATCGCGCAGACCATGACGCCGATCGCGATGCCGTTGGCGATCGCGACGCCGATCAGCGACGTGTCGTGGACGCCGGCCGCGGAGACGGCCGCGCCGCAGCCGATGAAGATGAGCGTGAATGCGCCGATGAACTCGGCTACGAGTTTGCGGGTGAGTTCCATGGCGCGAGATCCTAGGACGATCCCCGGACAACAGGCCCCTCGATCAAGGGACGCGGCGCCCCTGCCGATAGCGAGTCCGTGGCAGTCGATGCGGCCTCCAGCCCGCGCGCGCTCAGCGCTGCGCGCATCGCCGCGATCCCCGCGCGCTACGCGCTCGCGGGGATCGTCGGACTGAGCTTCCTCGTCCGGCTGGCCGCGGTGCTCGCACACGCGACGCCGCTCTACTTCCCCGACGAGTACATCTACGGCACGCTCGCCCGGAGCCTCGCCGAGACGGGGAAGCTCGCGATTCGCGGTGCGCCCGCCCACTTCCCGGCGCTGCTCGAGCCGCTGCTCGCCGCGCCGTTCTGGCTCTTCCACGACCCGATGCTCGCCTACCGGCTCACGCAGGGCCTGAACGCGCTCGCGATGTCGCTCGCGGCGGTGCCCGTCTACCTGCTGGCCCGGCGGCTCGGGCTCGGGGCCGGGCTCGCGCTCGGCGCCGCCGCGCTCACGGTCGCCTCGCCCGATCTCCTGTTCGCCTCCTTCCTGCTCGCCGACCCGATCGCCTACCCGCTCGTCCTCACCGCCGTGTACCTCGGTGTGCGCGCGCTCGAGCGGCCGACCTGGAAGCTGCAGGTCGCCTTCGTGCTCGTCTCCGGGCTCGCGGCCTTCGCGCGGATCCAGTACGCGGTGCTGCCGATCGCCTTTCTCGCGGCCGCGCTTCTCGTCGAGCGGGGTCGCGTCCGCCGCTACTGGCCCACCCTGGCGCTGCTCGCGCTGCCCGTGCTCGCGCTCGGCGCGCTCGGGCCCTCGCGGGTGCTCGGCTACTACTCGTCGATCGGACACGACCACGTGCCGGTCTTCGCGGCGCTCAAGTGGGCCGCGATCGACACGATGATGCTCGCCTACTCGGCCGGCTGGATCCTCGTGCCCGGCGCGCTCGTCGGGCTCGCGCTCGCGCTCGCCCGCCCGCGGACCCGCGTCGAGGGCGCGTTCGGCGCGCTGTCGCTCTTCCTCGCCGGCGGGGTCTTCGTCGAGGCCGCGATCTATGCCGCCCGGGGCTCGACCCGTTACCAGGAGCGCTACCTGTTCGCGCTGCTGCCGCTCGTCGCGCTCGCCTTCGGCCTGTACGTGAAGCGCGGCTGGCCCCACCGGCTCGCGGTCGCAGCCGTCTCGGCCGGGATGCTCCTCCTCTCGGTGCGCGTCCCGCTCTCGGGCTTCACGGCCGCCGACAACAAGCAGGACTCACCCTTCCTGTTCGCCGTCTTCCGGCTCGAGGGAGCGCTCTCGGTGGGGACCGGGACGCTCGCGGTGGCGATCGTCGCCGGGCTCTTCTCGATGCTCGCGGTCGTGCTCGCTCGGCGGCGACACGGGGCCGCGGTCGCGCTCGTCCTCGCCGGAGCTGCCTGCGTGCTCGCCTCGCTCGGCGCGTTCGCGTTCGACCGGCACAACGCAGCCAACGTGCGCGCCTCTTCGCTGCCTGCCGACCTCACCTGGATCGACCGTACCGGCCTCGAGGAGATCGCGTTCGTCCAGACCGTGGGCGCCCCGCGCGGGCGGGCGCTCGAGCAGCTCTTCTGGAACAGGAACGTGAGCCGCGTCGTCCTGCTCGGGCCCGCCGACGCGACCGACGCCTTCGGCGCCGCGCCGGTCAACGTCACGGGCGACGGGCGCATGGTCGCCGGCCGGGAGCCGCTCGCGGGCCCGCTCCTGTTCGAGTCGTTCGCCGCCCGCGCACAGTTCACCGGCGCGCGCTTCATCGGGCGCGGCGTGAGCCTCGACCTCTACAAGCCGGTCGGGACGCCGCGCCTCTCGCTCCTCGTCGCCGGGCTCTACACCGACGGCTGGCTCGCACACGGCGGGCGCATCACGGTCTGGCCGGACGCGAGCGGCCGCACCCGCGGCACGCTGACGCTGCGGCTCTGGCTCGAGCAGAACACGCAGCTGACCCCGATCATCTTCACCGCGCCCGGCGTCAAACGCACCGTGTCGGTCCCGTCGGGCGGGAAGCGCACCGTCGTCTTCCGCTTCGACGGCACGAAGCCGTGGGTGCTGCACTACCGCACCCCGAAGCACCCCTATCTGAGCGACGGCCGCTCGATCAGCGTCCGGCTGCGCGAGCCGCAGCTCGTGCGCGGCTAAGCTCTTGCGCGGCTAAGCTCTTCCGCGGCTAGACGCAGTCCTTCAGGCCCTGGGCCTCGGGCAGCGACTCGAGCTTCTTCAGCGTGTTGTTCTCGATCTGCCGGATCCGCTCGCGGGTGACGCCGAACGCGCGGCCGACCTCCTCGAGCGTGCACGGCTGCTCGCCCTTGAGCCCGAAGCGCAGCTCGATCACCTTGCGCTCCCGCTCGGGCAGCGAGGCGAGCGCGTTCTCGATGTCCTCACGGCGCAGCGAGACCGACGCCGTGTCGAAGGGCGACTCGGCCCCCTCGTCGGGAACGAAGTCGCCGAGCTCCGACTCCTCGTCCTCGCCGATCGGCTTCTCGAGCGAGACCGGGAGCTGCGCCATGCGCAGGATCTCGCGCACCTCGTCGGTCGTGATCTCGAGCTCCTCGGCGATCTCCTCCGGGCGCGGCTCGCGGCCGAGGCGCTGCACGAGCTGGCGCTCGATGTGCACGACCTTGTTCAGCTTCTCGACCATGTGCACCGGGATGCGGATCGTGCGCGCCTTGTCTGCGATCGCGCGGGTGACCGCCTGACGGATCCACCAGGTCGCGTACGTCGAGAACTTGTAACCCTTGCGATAGTCGAACTTCTCCACCGCGCGGATCAGCCCGAGCGAGCCCTCCTGGATCAGGTCGAGAAAGGAGAGGCCGCGGCCGAGGTAGCCCTTCGCGATCGAGACGACGAGGCGCAGGTTGGCCTCGGTCATCTGGGTCTTCGCCGTCATGTCGCCGCGCTCGATCCGTTTGGCCAGGTAGACCTCCTGGTCGGCGGTCAGCAGCGGCACCTTGCCGATCTCGCGCAGGTAGAGACGCAGCGAGTCGAGCGAGGGCTCGACGGTGAGGTCGAGCTTGGGGACGTTCTTGTCGTCCTCGGGGGCGAGGGCCGGCTGCTCGTGCGGCGGGCTCTTGTGCTGCTCGCCCTCCACCAACTCGATCGAGTGGTCGATCAGGTAGGTGTAGAAGTCTTCGATCTGCTCCTTGGTGAGCTCGATGTCGTCGAGCGCGGCGACGATCTCGTCGTAGGTGAGGAACCCTTTCTCCTGCCCGTCGGTGACGAGCTTGTGGAGTTCTTCAACGTCTGGGAGGGAGATGTCGACGGTGAGCATGGACCTCGGCTTTCTCGCGCGGGCTGACGGGACTTGAGAGACCTGCCTAACACACACAAAGAGCCGGAACGAACTTCCTCCGGCTCACCTTCGAGGGACGGATGTTACACACCTGGGGCCGGTCCGAAAACCCCCAGTTTTGGCGAGTTTTCGTCAAAGGACGGCCAGCTCGCCGACGAGCTCGCCGCGGCTGTTCCGCAGGGCCTCGGGAGCGACGCCGGGAAGGTCGACGCCGAGCGTGGCGAGGAAGGCGTGGAGCGCCTGCTCGAGCCCGCGCGGCGAGCCGTCGGCGCACTTGAGCGCGACGCCGAGCCCGCCGGCGCCGGCCGCACAGAGGAGCCCCTCGGCGCCGCCCTTCGCCGTCCAGCCCGGGAGCGTCCGCATCAGCAGCGTGTCGGCGGAGATCGGGCCGCGGATCAGCTCCGGATGGGCGCGCATCGCCGCCGCCACGCGGGCGCCGGCGTCGAGCGACTCGAGCCGCGAGAAGGCGTGGGCCATCCGCTCGAGCGTCAGCCCGAAGGTGACGACGCCGCAGCCGTCTGTCGCGGTCGGGATCGTCGCGGGGTCGACCTCGGCCGCCGCCGCAACCTCGGCGAGGCAGCCCTGCTGCACCGGGTGGCCGGGGAGGCGGTAGCCCTCGAGCGGCCAGCCACGTGCGCGGCAGAGCGCAAGCATCCCCGCGTGCTTGCCCGAGCAGTTGTGCTCGAGGCGCGTCGGCTCGTGGCCGCACTCGAGGTCGTGCTCGGTCGCCGGCGCCTTCCAGAGGAGGGCCCGCACCGCCTCGAGCTGCTCGGGCGAGGCGAGGTGCGAGGCGGAGGCGATCGCGAGGTCGCGCTCGTCGAGATCGTCGCGGGCGCGCGCAAGCGGGAGCGCCTGGAGCGGCTTGGCAGAGGAGCGGAAGTACGCGACGAGCCCGGGCTCGCCCGCCGCGGCCACGACGGCGCCGTCCCGCACGGCCACGGCGTGGACGAGGTGCACCGCCTCGGTCACGCCGCCACGCGTGGCGGCTACCCTGATCACGTCCACCTGGGAGAGCCTAGTGCCCCGTCCAGCAA
>Ga0315273_10002121_pt1 | contig 23129 bp, 17 predicted proteins | sample YL17G02_0_MG_FD_205753 | JGI IMG/M metagenome (GOLD analysis project Ga0315273, IMG submission 205753) | Sediment microbial communities from Yellowstone Lake, YNP, Wyoming, USA - YL17G02_0 | ecosystem: Environmental > Aquatic > Freshwater > Lake > Sediment | place: USA: Wyoming | collected...
GCGGTCATCGGCCCCCGGCGCGACGGCAAGACGCCGACCCGCCGTTACCACCCGCGAGGAGCGACTTTGCCTTTGCCTTGTCCGCCACGCGCACGGGACGGTCCGCGCCTTGCTATACTTAAACAATCGACTCTTTGCCGAGGGAGGCTGCCGTGTCCGTTCGCCGTGGCGTCGCGCTCGTCGTCACCGTCATCATGCTCGCGTGCCTGGTGTCGGTGACCGGCATGCTGATCCTGTACCTGCTGTTCACGCGCGAGCCGGCGGTCCCCTCGCGCGCGATGCTCGTGATCCGGATCGGCGGTGATCTCGCCGACGGCGGCCCCAACGACGGCGTGGCGCTGTTCGGGGGCGATCGACGCCAGACGGTCCGCAGGATCGTCGAGAACCTGCAGAAAGCGCGGCGCGATTCGCGCATCACCGGCGTGCTGCTGCGGCCGGCAGGCCTGCAGACGCCGTACTGGGCGAAGCTGCAGGAGATCCGCGACGCGCTGGTCGAGTTCCGGAAATCGGGCAAGCCGGCCACGGCCTTGCTCGAGTACGGCGGCCAGCAGGAGTACTTCGTCGCGACCGGCTGCAGCCGCGTGTTCCTCGTGCCCTCGAGCCCGCTCGATCTCTGCGGTCTCGCGATGTACGAGGTGTTCCTCCGCGGCACGTTCGACAGGATCGGCGCGGTACCCGACATGGTCCACATCGGGGACTACAAGACGGCAACGAACCTGTACACGCAGAAGGGGTTTACGCCGGCGCACCGCGAGATGGACGCCTCGCTGACGGCGGATCTCTACGGTCAGCTCGTGGAGGCGATCGCGCAATCGCGGAAGAAGACGGCGGAGGACGTCCGGGCGCTGCTCGATCAAGGCCCGTTCCTGCCGGAGCAGGCGCTGCACGCCGGCCTGGTGGACGACCTCGCCTACGAAGACCAGGTGGAGGCACGGCTGAAGCTCGGGCAGCGCGAGGGCCGCATCGAGCTGGACGACTACGCGCGCGTCAGCGGGAGCGCGCTCGGGCTGGGGACGAGGCCGCGCATCGCCGTCCTGTACGCGTCGGGCCTCCTCGTGTCGGGGCGCAGCGGGTACGACCCCATGTCGGGCGCCGTGACGGGCAGCGACACGCTCATCGAGTCGATCGGCCGCATCCGCGACGACGCCTCCATTCGCGCGGTGGTGCTGCGCATCGACAGTCCCGGCGGCTCGTCGGTCGCCTCCGACGTGATCTGGCGCGAACTGGTGGTGGCGCGCGACCGCAAGCGCAGCCGCCCGCTCGTGGCCTCGATGTCGGACCTGGCCGCGTCCGGCGGCTACTACATCGCCGTCGCGGCGCCGACGATCGTCGCCGAGCCGGGGACGCTCACCGGCTCCATCGGCATCTACAGCGGGAAGTTCGTCATCGGCGAGACGCTGGCGAAGCTGGGCGTCACCAACGACTCGGTGAGCGAAGGGCGCAACGCCGAGATGACGTCGCCGTTCAAGGCCTTCACGTCCGAGCAGCGCGCGAAGCTCCAGCAGCAGGTGCAGGTGTTCTACGAGCAGTTCGTCGAGAAGGTGGCGCAGTCGCGGCGCCTGACCGCCGATCGCGTGGATGCGCTGGGGCAGGGCCGCGTGTGGACCGGCCTGCAGGCGCGGAAGCTGGGGCTGGTGGACGAGCTGGGTGGCCTGGATCGAGCCATCGCGATCGCGAAGCAGGCGGCGAAGATCCCCGCGAATGCCGATGTCGAGATCGTGAGCTACCCGCCCAGGCGCTCGCTGTTCGACGTCATCGCGGGCCAGTTCCTCTCGGCGCAGCAGTCGCACACGCTGGCCGCGCTGGCCGGTGATCGGTCGATGGCCGTGCTCGCCGCGCCGGCGCTGGTCTTCAGGAGCGGGGAACCGCTGGCGCTGATGCCCGGCCGCTGGCGCTAGCGGGATGCCGCCGCCAGCGGAATTCAGAATTGCGAATTCAGAATTGCGATCTGAATTGACAATTCCGAATTCCGAATTCCGAATTCCTAGCGTCAGCTAGGTTCCGATGACGCGCTGGAGCGCCTGGCGGTTTACCGTGATCGTCATGCCCAGGCGGGCTTTGATCATGTAGGACGCGAAGAACCGGTTCTTCCGCTCGTTCAGCAGGTCCTCGCGCGTCTTGTCCTTCGCCGCGGTGAATTCCGCGGGCGTCACGTCCTTCTTCTCCAGCACCTTCACCACCACCAGGGCGTTGTCGGTCCTGATCGGCTGGCTCATGGCGCCGGCGGGCAGCGTGAAGGCCACCGCGTCCACCTGCGGGCTCACGCCGATCTCGGGCAGCGGCGCCTCGCGCGCGACCAGTTCGGTCGTCTTCGCCTCGAGGCCGGCGGCCTTGGCGGCCTTCTGCAGGTCACCCGCCCTGGTGTCGGCGACGATCTGCTGGGCTTTCTGCTGCGCGATCTCCAGCACTTTCTGCCTGACGAGATCCTCGCGCACCTTGTCCTTCACCTCGTCGAGTTTCGCCGGGTGCGGCGCGTCCTTGCCGGCCAGCGTGAGGAACGCCCAGCCGCGCTGCGTGCGGATCGGGCCGGCCACCTCGCCGTCCTTCATGCCGAAGATCTGGGTCGAGACCTCGGGCCCGGGCCCGAGGGCCATGATCGGCTCCTCGCGCGTGACGAAGCCCGAATCCTGCGCCTTGAAGCCGTTGGCCTGCGCGACGCGGTCGATGTCGGCGGGCTTCTTGATTTCCGTGCTCACCCTGTCGGCAAGTTCGTCCGCCCGGGCCTGCGCGCGCTCGTAGGTGAGCTGGTCCACGATCTGCGGCTTGACCTCCTCGAACGGCTTGACGGTTGCCGGCTTCTTGTCCACCACCTTGATGATGTGGAAGCCGAACTGCGTCTTGACCAGGTCGCTGATCTGGCCGGGCTGGGCCGTGAACGCCACCTCGTCGAACTCCGGCCCCATGGGCCCGCGCGCGAAGTAGTCGAGGTCGCCGCCGCTCTTGGCCGAGGCTTCATCTTCGGAGTTCTTCTTCGCCAGCTCGGCGAAGTCGGCGCCGCCCTTGACCTGCTTCAGCAGCGCCTCGGCCTTCGCCTTGACCGCCGATTCGTCTTTCCCCTCGCCGGTCTTGAGCAGGATGTGGCTGGCGCGCACCTGCTCGGGTGTCGAGTACAGCTCGATGTTGTCGTTGTAGGAGCGCTCGGCCTCGCGCGCGGCGACGGAGACGCGGGCGCGCATCGCCTCGGCGTCGATCGCGACGTAGTGGACCTTGCGCTTCTCGCCGATGCGGTAGTCGGTCTTGTGCGTCTCGAAGTACGCGGCGACGTCCGCGTCGGTCACCTGCACCTGATTGCGGAACTTGTCGACCAGGATGGCCACCACTTCGAGCTTCACCTTCTCGTTGCGGCGCACGAATTCCTGGCGGACCTCGTCGTCGGATACGGTCAGCCACCCGGTGAGCGCGGACTGCAGCTTCCCCCGGAGCAGGCTGCGGCGCATCTGGCCCTCGAACTCATCGGGCGTCACGGGCGGGCGGCGCAGGCCGAGCAACTGGCGGTAGCGCGCCTCGCCGATGAACTGGCCGTTCTCCCGGAAGGCGGGGAACGACATGATGTATTGCGCCACCTCGTCGTCGGTGACGGTGAGGCCGCGCTTGCGGGCCGCGCTGATCTCGGCGCGCTCCTCGACCATCTGCCCGAGGATCTGCTGGTCGATGCCCAGCTGCCTCAGCATCCGGTCGCTGACGTTGCCGTACGCCGAGCGATACATCTGCATCTGGCTCTGGTACGTCTGCCGGAACTCGTTGGCGGTGATGGGCTGGCCATCGACCATGGCGATCTCGTCACTGCTGGCCGCGTCACGGTTGTCCAGAAACGAGGGGATATAGAGGAAGATGAATGCGAGCACGACAAGGCCGAGACTCCACTTGAGCCACCCCTTGTGGCGGCGCATCCGATCGAGCATCGTCATGGTTCAGCACGCCCCTGAAAACGAGTCAGTCCTGGGTTGTACCAGAGGTCAGGGTGGGGCGGTCCAGCCCGGCCCCACGGGAAGACGGCAAAGACATATCGTAGTTGAAAACGGTTGCAAGAGGGAACCGCCGTTTTCAACTGTATGATAGTATTTCTCTTGTATTGAAGAACTTAGGGTGATTTCTGGCCTCGGTTCCGGTCTATGGGCGATCGCGGTCATTTGAAGACACAGCACCCGGCGCGCGGCGCCGGGCGGCCGGTCGCATGCGCTCTGCGCAGCGATCTGGCCGCGCGCCTGCGGGACGCTCAGCCGGCGCTGCGCAGCCTGTTGCGCCGGCGGTCGGTCCTGTCGGACCTGCTGAAGGCGGTGAACGCGACGCTGGATCCGTCCGGGGTGGCCGAGGCGATCCTGGCGCAGTTCGCCGGCTGGATCCCGGCGGCGTCGTGGGCCGCCGTCGTGACGGATGGGGCCGGACAGCCGGCGCTGGCGGCCGCGCGGAACGTGCCGGCCGCGTTCGAACCGGTCCTGCACCGCGTGGCCGCGTGGGTGATGCGCCACGGCGAGCCCTTCTCGTCGGCCGACCTCAGCGCGGATCGCCGCACGGCGCCGGCGCCGGTGCTGAGCGTGCTGGCGATCCCGTTGGCCGGCCCCCACCCCCTCGGGGCGCTGGTGGCCTTCGACGAGGCGGCCTCGTCGCGCGATCCCAGACTGGCGCCCGCCGTGGAGCGGGCGATGCTCGACCTGCTGGAACCGGCGGCGGTGGCGCTCGACAGTTCCATGCGCCTGCAGCGAGCCGAGGCGCTGTCGGTCACCGACGACCTGACGCGCCTGTACAACTCGCGCTACCTGAACGAGGCGTTGCGCCGCGAAGCGAAGCGCGCCTCGCGCAGCGCACGGCCGCTGTCGCTGCTGTTCATCGACCTGGACGGGTTCAAGGCCGTCAACGATCGCCACGGGCACCTGGCAGGCAGCCAGGCGCTGGTGGAGACGGCGGGCCTGCTGCGCGACAGCGCGCGCGAGACGGATATCGTGGCGCGGTTCGGGGGCGACGAGTTCGCTCTCGTGCTGCCAGACACGCACGCGGCCGGCGCCCTGCTGGTGGCGCGCCGCGTGCGCGAACGCATTGCCGGCCACCGCTTCCTGGCCTCGGACGGCCTCGACGTCCGGCTGACGGCCTCGGTGGGCGCGGCGACGCTCCCCGACGTTGCCGTGACGCCCGAGGGACTGCTGCACGCCGCCGACTCGGCGATGTACCGGGTGAAGGACCGCGGCAAGGACGGCATCGAGACGGCGAGGCCGCCGCCGCCCGAGGAATGACGCCGATCGCGCCGGGGCGGCCCGGCAGACCACCCCGGCAGCGTTCATCTTCGATAAGGAGCACGTCCATTGAGCTGGCGCTCGGTTTTCTCGCTCTTCTCCAGTGACCTGGCGATCGACCTCGGCACGGCCAACACGTGCGTCTACGCGCGCGGCAAGGGCATCGTCGTCAACGAGCCGTCGATCGTGGCCATCAACAAGGTGAGCGGGCGCGTCGTGGCGGTGGGCCGGGACGCCAAGGAGATGCTCGGGCGGACGCCCGGCAACATCGTGGCCATCAAGCCGATGAAGGACGGGGTCATCGCCGACTTCGAGGTCACCGAGAAGATGCTGACCTACTTCATCAAGAAGGCCCACAACCGGACGATGCTCGTACGGCCGCGCATCGTGATCGGCGTGCCCTCGGAGATCACGCAGGTCGAGAAGCGGGCGGTGAAGGACAGCGCGTTCCGCGCGAAGGCCAGCGAGGTGTACCTGGTCGAAGAGGCGATGGCGGCGGCCATCGGCGCGGGCATGCCCATCACCGAGCCGGCGGGCAACATGATCGTGGACATCGGCGGCGGCACCACGGACATCGCCGTCATCTCGCTGGCCGGCATCGTCTACAGCAAGGCCGTGCGCGTGGCGGGCAACGAGATGGACGAGGCGATCATCCAGTACATCAAGAAGCAGTACAACCTGCTCATCGGCGAACGGACGTCGGAGCGGATCAAGATGGAGATCGGGTCCGCCTTCCCGCTGGAAGAGCGGATGACGATGGAGATCAAGGGGCGGCACTTGATCGAGGGGGTGCCGAAGACGATCACGATCAGCGACGAGGAGATCCGCGAGGCGCTGGCCGAGACGGTGAACGTCATCGTGGACGCGGTGCGCGTGGCGCTGGAGCGGACGCCGCCCGAGCTGTCGGCGGACATCGTCGATCGGGGCATCGTGCTGACCGGGGGAGGGGCCCTGCTGAAGAACCTGGACAAGCGGCTGCGGGAGGAGACCGGGCTGCCGATCGCGATGGCCGAGGACCCGCTGTCGTCGGTCGTGCTCGGCGCGGGCAAGATGCTGTTGGACTTCAACCTGCTGAGGAAGATCTCGATCGACTAGGAGCGTGTCCGAGAAATGCCCGACACGCTCCCAGTATGGCCGGCTGCGCCGGCAGGGACCGTGGAATCCTTGGAACATCTCGCGCGAAGCGCGATTACCAGAAGCCCGTCGGGGAGTACTCGGACGGCCTCCCAGCGAAGCGTCGCCTCGAACCGCCGAGCAAGACGGCGGTTCACCCCGCTTCGCTGGTGCCATGTTGGCGGGCCCCGCGACGCGCGGGGCGACGACATCTTCCATGGCGGTCGCGTGAAACTTGCTTCAAGTGTCACGACTGCAGCCCTGGAAGATGCCTAGCACGTGGACTTGCATGTGGAGTGTGGGATGTTGCACATGGGGACCGCCCCCCCACATTCGATGTTCGACATTCGATGTTCGACGGCGTAAGTGGCCATGGCCCTTCCCGACATCCGCCAGCGCGCGGGGCTGCTGTTCCTGGCGGTCGCCGTCGGACACATCGTCCTGATCTCGGCGCAGGTCAACTCGCGCTCGGGCATCCCGCTGCTGCAGGCCGTGGTCTTCGGGGTCTTCAGCCAAGTGCAGCGCGCGGCGGCCGGCGCGCTCGGGGCGGGGCAGGGCGTGTGGAATGACTACGTGGATCTGCGCAACGTGCGGCGCGACAACGCGGCGCTTCGCAGTCAGCTGGCCCAGGCGCAGGTGACGCAGCAGCAGCAGCGGTCGCAGTTGCAGGAGACGGCGCGGCTGCAGCAACTGCTGGAGATGCGCGGCCGCGCGGCGTTGTCGATGACCGGTGCGGCCGTGATCGCCGGGAGCGCGGCGCCGGACTTCCGCACGGTCACGCTGGACAAGGGGCGGCGCGACGAGGTGCGCGTGGACATGGCCGTGCTGGCGCTGGGCGGCGTCGTGGGCCGGGTCGTGATGTCGAGCTTCGGCACCGCGAAGGTGCAGCTGCTGGTGGACCGCAACGCGGCCATCGCCGGCACCGTCGAGCGCTCGCGCGCGCAGGGCATCGTCTTCGGAACCGGGGACGACCTGCTGCGGATGGATTATCTTGCCGCCAGCTCTGACGTGCAGCCGGGCGATACGGTCGTCAGTTCGGGCATGGAAGGGGTGTACCCCAAGGGGTTCCCGATTGGCCGCGTCGAGCGGGTCGAGCGGTCGGGGCCGGCCATCAAGACGGTGGTCATCCGGCCGATCGTCGATTTCGGCGCGCTCGAGAACGTGCTGGTGGTGCTCGAATCCCCGCCGGGCAAGGGCGGCCGGTGAAGACCGTCAAGGTGCTGGGCGCGATCATCGTCGCGCTGGTGCTGCAAACGCTGCTGTCGCGGTATCTGGTGCACAGCCGCCTGGCCCTCGACCTGGTACTGGTCGCGGTGACGTTCGTGGCGCTCCAGGCGGGCCCGGTGGCGGGGCTCTTCGCCGGGACCCTGGGCGGCCTGGTGCAGGACGCGCTCTCGACGGGCGTCCTGGGCATCGGCGGCCTGGCCAAGACGACGGTCGGGTTCCTGGCCGGCGTCGTCGGCTCGCAGTTCATCGTCTCGGGGCCGATCCCGAGATTCGTCGTGTTCGTGGCCGCGTCGTTCGTGCAGCTGGGCGTCGTGCTGGCGCTCGAGACGCTGCTGGAACTGCGGCCGATGGCGCGCTCCGTCCCGCTGGTCCTGATGGGGGCGCTGGGCAACGCGCTGGTCGGCATCGTCGTGTCCCAGCTCGTGGACCTGTTGCCGGGCGCCGTCGAACGGCGCCGGGCCGCCCGCGAGCACGTCCGGGCGACGCGCTTGCATGAGTAGGTGGCCGTAGACGATGGCCGTTCCTGAAGATCGCCGGAAGATCTGGATTCGCCTCGCCGTCATTCGGTACGGGCTGACGGTGGCGTTCGCCTTCCTGGCGCTGGCGTTCTGGTACCTGCAGGTCGTCCAGTACAACCGCTACTACGAGGCGGCCGAGAACAACCACCAGCGGACGCTGCCCCTGCGCGCGCCGCGGGGCGTGCTGTTCGATCGGAACGACCGGGTGCTGGTCGAGAACCGCGAGTCCTACAACATCTCGATCGTCCGCGAGCACAGCAAGGACGTCGGCCAGACGCTCCGGCAGCTGGCGGCCGTCGCCGGCGTGGACGAGCCGCGCCTGCAGGAGACGGTGCGGCGGCGGTGGGCGGAGCCCAAGTACCGGCCGATTGCCGTCATCGAGGACGCCTCGCTCGCGCAGGTGGCGGCGGTCGCCGCGCACGGGCTGGACTTCCCCGACGTTGTCGTCGAGCGCGTGCCGACGCGCCAGTATCCCACCGATGAGCTGGCGGCCCACCTGTTCGGGTACGTCGGCGAGGTCGCCCAGGAGCAGCGCGGCGGCGGCGTCCACGCGGGTGACGTGGTGGGGCAGTCGGGGCTGGAGAAGGGCTACAACAACCTCCTGATGGGCGTCGACGGCGCACGCAAGGTGGTGGTCAACAGCGCCGGGCGCGAGATCCGGACGCTCGAGGAGGTCCAGCCGACCGAGGGGCGGCGCGTCCAGCTGACCATCGACTTTGACGTGCAGCGGGCGACCGAGGAGGCCTTCCGGGCGCTCGGCTATGCCGGCGCGGCGGTGGTGCTCGACCCGAGAAACGGCGAAATCCTCTCCTATGTCAGCCTGCCGGCCTACGATCCCAACGCGTTTGCCGCCCGGGGGCCGGATTTCGGTCCCACCTGGGCCGCGCTCAACACGGACAAGCTGCGTCCGCTGCAGAACCGCGCCATCCAAGGGCGCTACGCGCCCGGGTCCACCTTCAAGCTGGCCGTGGCCGCGGCGGCGCTCGAAGAAGGCGTCATCACGCCGGACTTCAAGGTGCACTGCGCCGGCCACGCCACCTTCTACGGCCGCTCGTTCAAGTGCTGGACGGACAACGCAGGCGGGCACGGCACGGTCGACCTGACGCGCGCGATCGAGCAATCGTGTGACGTGTACTTCTATACGATCGGCAACATGCTGGGCATCGACCGGATCCACAAGTGGGCGACGCTGCTCGGGCTGGGCGAGAAGAGCGGCATCGACCTGCCGAACGAGGTCCAGGGCATCATGCCCTCCCCGGAGTGGAAGCGGGCGACGACGCGCCAGAAGTGGTACGCGGGCGAGACGATCTCGGTGTCGATCGGGCAGGGGCAGGTGGCGGTGACGCCCATCTCCATGGCCGTCTACACGGCGACCATCGCCAACGGCGGCACCCGGTACGTTCCGCACCTGGTCCGCGCGATCGACGAGGGGCAGGGCTGGAAACCGCGACCGGCCCCGCCGGTCCGATCCAGGATCGAGTTCAAGCCCGAGACGCTGCAGGTGCTGCACCAGTCGGCATGGCTGGTCGTCAACGGCGCGGGCACCGGCGGCAACGCCCGCATCCCGGGCAAGGACGTGGCGGGCAAGACCGGCACCGCGCAGGTGGTGTCGCTCGAGGGCGCGAAGGCGCTGGCGGGCAGGACCGACCTGGACCTGCGCGACAACGGCTGGTTCATCTTCTTCGCGCCCCGCGACAATCCGACGATTGCCGGGGTGGTGGTCGCCGAGCACTCCGGCCACGGCACGGAGGCGGCGCGCATCGCGCACCACGTGCTCGAAACGTATTTCGCCAGGCAGGACGGCAAGCCCCTGCCGCCGTTCCGGGCGCCCAAGCCACCGGCCAACGCCGTGGCCGCGGCATCGCCTGGCGCGCCGCGGCAGTAGCGGATCTCGACGATGCTCGAACGCCGGCTGTACTTTCACATCGACTGGCTGATGCTGGGAGCCGTGCTGCTCCTGTGCGGCGTCAGCATGGCGATGGTCTACAGCACAACGTGGGATCCCGCGCGCGGCACGGCGTCGAGCCTGTACGTCAGGCAGATTTACGCGATCCTCATCGGCCTCGTCGTGCTCGCCGTCTGCCTCGGCGTGGACTACCGGACGCTGGTCGACAACTCGCACCTCCTCTACATCTTCATCCTCGCGCTGCTCATCTACGTGCTGTTCTTCGGCGCCTCGGTGGGCGGCGGGCGGCGCTGGATCCCGCTGCGGGTTTTCAACCTGCAGCCCTCGGAGTTCGCCAAGCTCGCGGTCGCGCTGGTCGTCGCCAAGTTCTTCGACGAGAGCCGCCGCGGCAGCCCCGCCGGCAACGACCTGCTCATCGGCACGGTCATCACGCTCGTGCCCTTCGTGCTCATCTACAAGGAGCCGGACCTCGGGACGGCCCTGACGCTGCTCCCGATCTTCCTGGGGGTCGCGTTTCTCGCGGGTCTCCGGCTGCGGCTCCTCGCCATCCTCGTGCTGGTCCTCGTGGTCGCCGCGCCCGTGGCCTGGAAGTTCGGCCTCAGGGACTACCAGCGCAGTCGCATCTCCACATTCCTCGACCCGTCGCAGGATCCCAGGGGCGCCGGCTACCAGCAAATCCAGGCGCGCATCACGGTCGGATCGGGGGGCCTCTGGGGCAAGGGTTTTCGAAAGGGAACGCAGGCCCAACTGCGCTACCTGCCGGCGTCGCAGAACGATTTCATCTTCTCGGTGCTCGGCGAGGAGCAGGGGCTCGTGGGCGTGCTGGTGACGCTCGGCCTCTACCTCTTCGTCATCGTGCGATCGCTCGAGACGGCCAGGCTCGCCAAGGACCGTCTCGGCACGTACCTGGTCGTGGGCGTGCTCGCCGGCTTCACGTTCCAGGTGGTCTACAACGTCACGATGTCTGCCGGGCTCGCGCCGGTGAAAGGTCTCACGCTCCCGCTGATGAGCTACGGCGGGTCGTCGATGATCGCCACGCTGGCCGGGTTCGGCCTCATCCTGAACGTCGGGATGCGACGTTTTACGAACTGAACTCGCGCGGCCGGGACGTTCGGCCGCACGGCGGACTCTCACGACCGGGCAGGGCACCATGATCGGACACACCCGGCCGACGACGGCACGCGCGGGGCGCGACGCCCGCGCCGCATCGAGCGCCGCGCTCGCCGCGCTCGTCGCCTGCCTCGCGGTGCTGTCCGGCCGGCTGGCCGGCGTCGTCCGCCATCGGAGTGGAGCGCATGATCAAGGAGATGATCGTCTCCTCCAACGGCCATCAGACGATGGTCGCCATCCTGGAAGACGACCAGGTGACGGAGGTCTTCGTCGAACGGGAGCGCCAGCGCGGCGCGGTCGGCAACGTCTACAAGGCCCGCGTCTCGAAGGTCCTCCCCGGGATGCAGTCGGCGTTTGTGGACATCGGCCTCGAGCGCGACGGCTTTCTCTACGTCTCGGACGTCGTTGACACCCTGGAGCGCTTCGAGGAGCTCGAGGGGGGTGACGACGACGAGGCCGTGCCCGGCGAGGGCCGGGGCGACTACGGGCGCGACGGCGGGGAGCGCCACGACGCCAAGATCGAGGATCTCCTCCGCGAGGGCCAGGACATCATCGTCCAGGTGGCCAAGGAGCCGCTGGGCACCAAGGGCGCCCGCCTTACCTCGCACGTGACAATGGCCGGGCGGTTCCTGGTGTTCATGCCGACGGTGGATCATGTCGGCGTGTCCCGGAAGATCGAGTCGCGCGAGGAGCGCGCCCGGCTGCGCGGCATCGTCCGCGACTTCCGCGAGCAGCACGGCTTCACCGGCGGCGTGATCATCCGCACCGCCGCGGCCGGCCGCGACGAGCAGGACATCTTCGGCGACCTCTCCTCGTTCCAGCGGATCTGGAACGAGGTGCGCGAGCGTGCCGAGAAGTCGCGCGCGCCGGCGGTCATCTACCGCGAGCAGGGACTCGTCTCCAAGCTCCTCCGCGACCTGCTGTCCGACGACTTCTCGATCATCCGCGTGGACAACGAGGAAGAGTACCAGCGGGTGCGCGACGTCGTGGAGCGCATCATGCCGCAGCTGGCCGGCCGCGTGCGCCTCTACTCGCGCGAGTTCCCCATCTTCGAGGAGTACGGCGTCCAGTCCGAGATCGACAAGGCGCTGCGCAGCAAGGTGTGGCTGAAGTCGGGCGGCTACATCGTGATCAACCAGACCGAGGCCCTGGTCGCCATCGACGTCAACACCGGGCGTTACGTCGGCAAGCGCAACGGCCGGCTCGAAGACACCATCGTCAAGACGAACCTCGAGGCGATCGCGGAGATCGTGCGGCAGATCCGGCTGCGCGACCTCGGCGGCATCATCGTCCTCGACTTCATCGACATGGAGGAGCGCAAGAACCGGCAGAAGGTGTACCAGGCGCTGGAGCTGGAACTCAAACGCGACCGGTCGCCGTCCAAGGCGCTCGAGGTGTCCGACTTCGGGCTCATCATCATCACGCGCAAGCGCGTGAAGCAGAGCCTGGAGCGCGTGATGACCGAGCCGTGCCCGTACTGCTCCGGCAGCGGCGTCATCAAGTCGAGCGCGACGATCTGCTACGAAATCCTCGAAGAGCTGCGCAAGCTGGCGCCCGAACTGAACGGCCACGGGGTGTTGCTGCGGGTGAACCCGGACATCGCGCGGGCGCTGAAGGAAGAGGAGCGGGCCGTGCTGCGCGAGCTGAAGGAGACGCTGGGCAAGGAGATCACCGTCAAGCCCGACCCACACCTGCACCACGAGCAGTTCGACGTGATGGCAATGTAAGCCTGGCCTCAAGGCCCGGCGAGCACGGCGGCGGCGAAGGGCCGCCGTGCAGGACCGGCAGGTGGCTCAGGCCCGGGCGACCCTTCAGAAGTACTTCTTGAGACCTGCCGTCAGCTGCGTGCCGGACGGGAGAACGAACCCCGGCCCCCGGCCGACGAACTGGTAGGTCGCTTCGAGCTTCACGGCGATGGTCGCGCGCGCGAAGTACTCGACCCCGGCGCCGAGGTGGATCCCCAGCCTGGTGGTCGTCGGGCCGTACCTCGTGCCGCTGTTCGTCATCAGCACGTAGGCGCCCACGCCGCCGAGCACGAACGGATGCCACGCCTGGGCTTCCCAGTTGTAGAGCACGCTGGCCGTGACCCGGGCCTGGAGGAGCGAGTCCCCGCTGCCCACCAGGTTCGGATCGGCGTAGCCGACCAGGATCCGCGCGCTGACGCGGTCCAGGATGTTGAACTCCCCGAACACGTCCACGCTGATGGTGGGGGCGAGGTCGTGTCGCGGCACGAAGACCCCGACGTTGGCCCCGGCCGAGAACGTCCCCTCCGCCGGCTGCACCCTCTGCTGGGCGTTCACCTCGCCGGCGAGCAGGAACCCCGCCAGAACCAGTCCAGCCATGTACGCACATCGACGCATCGATTGCCCCTCAGATGAGCCAGGCCGGTGCCATCCCTTCCGTGCCCGGATCGGCCGGGGGTCAAGGGAACCCGGTGGGTGTTCTCTCGTGAGTTATCGGGCAATCAGGGGTCGGCCGACATCGGGAGGGGAGCGGCGACGCCCGGATGGATCTCGGATCCCGACGCCGGGCGAATCAACAAAAAGGGCCGGGAGGAGGGCCCGGCCCTGGACGATCGGAACGCTTGAAACCCCGTCTACCGCCTGGCCAGCGTCGCGTTGCCGCTGAAGGTCGTGATCGCCACCACGGCGGAGCCGTCCCCGAACGTGCCCTTCACCACCCGGCCGAGCGAGCGGCGGGGCGACCGGCCCTGGTCGCCCGCGCGCGCGGGCGGCGTGGCGCCGAGCGTCAGCGGCAGGTCCGAGCGGATGTCCCCGCTGTACGTGTGCGCGTTCAGCTCGAAGCCCGCGTTCGACGTTACCGTCAGCTTGACGTCGCCCGAGTGGGTCTTGAACGTGTAGCGGCCGTTCGCCGCGAGCGGGCCGGTGTACCCGATGTTCCCGCTCATCGCGTTCAGGCTCGTCCGCCCGCTCGTCACGTCGGCCAACTGGACGTCGCCGCTGATCGTGGTGGACTCGAAGGACCGGACGGTGACGTTGCGCAGCGTCAGAGTGCCGCTGATCGTGTCGGCCCGGACGTCCCCGCCCGCGCCGCCGGTGACGACGACATCGCCGGAAACCGTGTTGACTGCCTGGAGCTGCTGCGGTTCCTCGATGTGGATGTTGCCGCTCACCGTGTCCACGCGCAGCACGCCCTTCACGGCGGAGACGATGACATCACCGGACACCGAGTGCAGGGTGGCGGACGCGCCGGCGGGCATCGTCACCAGGTAGTCGACCGACACGCGGGCGTAGCGCGCCGTGTACTCGGTGCGGACCTCCACACGACCCGTGCGCTCGGTCATGTCGATGCGGACGTTGGCCAGGTGGGCGCGTTCGCGCGCGCGCTTGGTCGCGTCGATGACGATGTCGTCGCCGGCGCCGGCCTTGACGGTGATGTTGCCGGAGAGGTTCTGCAGGTCGAGCGAGCCGGTGCGGCCGATCTTGAACGTCTTCGTGACGCGCTCGGTCTCGCGCGCGGCGCCCTTCTGATCCTGGTCGTGGCCGCTGAGCGCCTCGAGGGCGTTGAGGGCGTCCAGGCCGTCGAGCGCGCGCAGGCCGCGGAGGCCTTCCAACCCCTTGAGCGCCGCCAGCGAGTCGAGCGCCTTGAACGCGTGCGACAGGTCGAGCGCGGCGAGCGCTTCGAGGCCGCGCAGGCCGTCGAGGTGACCCGTCGCGTGGAGGTGGCCGAGCGCCTCCAGGCGGGCGCGCACCCGGGCTTCGACCGTCGCCGCAACCTGATCTTCCCAGGTCCGCGGGGACTGCGCGGCCGCCGGCGCTGCCAGCGCGAGCGCGAGCGAGAGCAGGAGGGCGGTGGACGTGTGCTTGGTAGTCATGATCGAACCCGCTAGGTCTTGTTCAGGTTGCCGAGGATCTTCGCCGCCTGGTCCGGGTTGCCGTTGCGCATCTCCGCGATGAGCGCCACCGTGTTCTGCAGCAGCCCGACCTTGCGACGGAACGCTTCGAACAGGCTCTCCTGGGCCAGCTCGCTGGTCGGTTGCGCCTGCAGCGCCTGGCGGCTCTCCTGGATGGCCTGGTCGATCACCGCCAGATTCCGCCGGAGCGTCGTCGCGACCTGCGGATCGAGGGCGGCCTGATCCGCGTTGGCGATCTGCTCCAGACCGACGATGGCTTTTTCGTAGTGCTGCTCGGCCATGCGCAATTCCGACTCAACCGATTGGACGAGTTCGGCGTCGCTGGCGCGCACTGGCGTCACGGTGGCGGCGGGCGTGCGCGGCGTCACCGCAGCTTGGCGCGCGGGATCCGGGCGCCACTGCGGCAGCATCACGGCGAGCACGATCGTCGTGGCCGCGGCGAGGGTGAGGCCCCCGGCCCACGCGAGGCGCGCGCGGCGCGTGTCGAACGCGCCGGCGCGCACGCTGCGCCACGCGGGACGGGTGGCGTCCGGCAGCTGCGCGGCGATCTGCGCCCAGACGCGCGCGGGCGGCCGCTGGACCGGCAGACTGGCCGCATCCGCTTTCAGGCGGCGCAGATCGTCAACCAGCGTCCGGCACGCCTCGCACGCGGCCAGGTGCCGCTCGACCTCGGCCAGGCGCGCCGCGCCCAGCCGGCCGTCCACCAGTTCGCTCAGGACCTCTTCGTCGTGTTCGCCGCTCATGGCCCAGCCTCGTTTCAGGCCCGCTGCCTCTCGCCGTCAACCGCCGGCGTGCCCCTGAGGAACGCGCGAAGGCGAAGCCGCGCCTTGTGGACCAGCGACTTCGACGTGCCTTCCGCGATGCCCAGCATGTCGCCCACCTCGTGGTGCTCGAAGCCCTCGACGTCGTGGAGCAGGAACGCCGCGCGGTAGCTTGGCGGCAGCTGGTCGATCGCTTTCTCCAGGTCCAGCTTGTGCGCCACCGAGTCCGCCGTTCGCGACTTCGGCGCGACCGCCTCGCCCCGCCCGTCGTCCAGCGACACCGTCGCGCGGCCCATCTTGCCCTGTTTGCCCCGCACGTGGTCGAGACAGAGATTGGTGCCCAGCCGGTAGAGCCACGTGCCGAGCGACGACTCGCCCTTGAACCCCGACAGCTTGCGGAACGCGAGCAGGAACACCTCCTGCAGCAGTTCCTCGGCTTCGCCGGTCGTGCCGCACATGCGGTAGGCCAGATTGTAGAGCCTGGTGGCGTGGGCGTCGTAGATGGCCTTGAACGCGTCCGTTTCGCCCGCCAAGCACCTGGTCACCAGCGCGGCCTCGGCCGCCCGGGGTTCGTTCACCCGGTTAGACGTGATCTCGGAGGGGTACCGTTGCCCAGTCATGGCGCACCCGGCCGGCATTGCCCGGCGTGACCGACAATTGCTGAGGGATACGACATCCCGCGGGCGCGGGTTCCCACAACCGCTTGTTGGAACGGATCTTGGAAAACGCCGGGCAGGAGGGAATCCTGATGGGGGATAGGAACCGGGAAACGGTCGATCGCCTCTCCCCCGGGTCTGAAGACCCTGGGGCGCCTGTTGCAGCGTTGCGCTTCCTGCCGCCTTTTTCACCTCGCTCGGCCTGCCCCGCCTGTCGGCGCCGCCGACCGCTTGGCTTCGCCGAACCCCCGTGTGCGGACCCGCATGCACGGTGGTGTGACAGGGACGGCTGGCAACCGCCTGCCTGTGTCGATCCAGGCCCGATCAGGGCGTGAATTCCGCTGTCTGCGGTGGGCAAGGGTCTTCAGCCCCGGGGTACCCACCGCCTTTCCTCCGCCTCCCTTACGCGCATCCCCACGACGATCACCCCTTCAGCCCTCAGCAGGCTCCGTTTGAGCGCGAGGTTGCCGCCGTAGCCGCCCAGGCGGCCGCCGGCCGCGATCACTCGATGGCACGGGACCTCCGGGCGCGCGCAGCCGGCCATGATGTTGCCGACGGCGCGGGCAGCGCGCGCGCGGCCGGCCAGGCGGGCGATGTCGCCGTAGGTGGCGACGCGGCCCGGCGGAATCCGGCGCACCGCCGCGAGCACGCGCGCCGTGAACGCCGAGCGCCCCGGTGTTCGCATCACCCTTCAGTGTAGCGCGCCGCGAAGGCCCGCCAGAGGCGGACTTCATCCTTGCGCGGTGGCGGCCTGGGTCGGGCGAATTCAGCCGTGTAACAAGCCGATCCGACGTCTCCGGCCGCCCAGTGCCTGATCGGCCTGAGCGCCGCGAGCCGCGCGCTGCACGAGGACGTGCAGGCCGCGGCGCGGTCCGACGCGAAGGTCCTGATCACTGGCGAGAGCGGTGTCGGCAGGAAGTCGTTGTACGGCTCATCCATCAGCAGAGCCACGGCGTCGCCGCCCCGCTCGTCCTCCTGCGCTGGCACGACTGCCACATCCCGTTCCGGCGGTTTCGGTCGGCGGCCGTCGCGCTGGCCCCTGAGGCCGGCCAGTCGGCGGACGCGGTCCGGGACGCGGACGCGGGGCCGTGGCCGATGGCCTGAGAGAGATGTGACGGGCGAGACGCCCGGCCCACGGCGCACTCCCACTCGCCCCGCCTGCCCCGGCTGCCTGCCTGCATGAGCGCAGCCAGTGGCAGGCCCTACACGTGCGCGAGCGGATCCAGGCCGAACTCCTCGGGATCGACCGGCGCGGCCACCGAGGTGGCGTGCCGGGCGTCCTCGTGGACGTCCCACAGGTCCACGTCGTACGGCCGTTCGAGCGGTACCTTCTGGTCCGACAGCAGGACGCGCACGCGCGGGCGGTGCGGTTCGGCCGCATTGGTCCTGGTCACGACCGCGATCTCCCCGGTGTTCAGCCTCACCGCGGTCCCAATCGGGTAGATGCCGAGCAGTTGCACGAACCGCCGGACCAGGTGCTGGTCGAACTGCCGGCCGTCGTTCCTGCGCAGCACCTCGAGCACGCGCTGGCTCGGAACGCCGTTCTGGTAGGCGCGCCGCGACCGCATCGCGTCGTAGACGTCGGCGATGCTCGTCAGCATGGTGGCGAGGTTGAGGACGGGCCGGGATACCCCGAACGGGTAGCCGCTGCCGTCGGTGCGCAGGTGATGTTCGAAGGAGACGAGCGGCACCAGCGGCGCCAGATCGGGCGTGCGTCGCAGGATCTCGGCGCCGTCCACGGGGTGCTGCCGCATGATGGCGAACTCCTCGTCGGTCAGCTTCTCGGGTTTCTTCAGGATCGGCGCCGGCACTCGCACCTTGCCGATGTCGTGCATCAGCCCGCCGAGGCCGAACTCGCGCAGCAGCGGCCCGTCCACGCCGAGCGCGCGCGCCTGGGCCATGGTGAGGATCGAGACGTTCACCAAGTGCGTGAACGTGTAGTTGTCGTAGTTCTTGAGCGCGGTGAGCGCCAACAGCGTTGTCCGGTTCTGCGCCACCGCCTGCGCGAGGCCGTGCACCACGCCCTGCGCGCTCCGCAGGCTGACGGTCTGTTCCTTCCGGGCGCCTTCCCAGAGGGTCTCCACGGCCAACACCGCATCGTCGTACAGGCGCTTGATGGCCGCCGCGTCGGCCGTGCTGGACTCGATGCGCTTCTCGACGCGGATGCGGCCGATCCGGATGTGCGTGAACTCCGGCTCGTTCTCGTTCTCGTCCTCGTCCCCTTCGCCCACGCCCTGGTCCCCGGAGGCGTTGACGGCGGCCAGGTGGTGCACGAGGCGCACGAGCTCATCCATCGGCACCCCGTCTTCGATGGTCAGCCGCTCGATGCCGCGCTTGCGGAGGCGCCTGGCGAACTCGGTCAGCGAGGGGCCGGGCTTCGGCACGGGCAATTCTCCGACGACGATCGTTTCGTCCACGAACCCGACGACGACCCAGGGCATCGACGGGTGCATCTGCGAAAGAACCTCCGCCAGCGCGTCGATGTTCCGCAGCACGAGCGGGTGGGTGGCGGCATAGAGCTGTGCGCCCCGGGAGGCCGAGGCCAGCCGTCGCACGAGTTCGTCCGCCAGGTGTACACGGCGCGCTTGATCCATCATGCCGTCCCCCGTTACCCTCTCGGCGCGCGCTGCGGCCGGCCCTCGACCAGGCACGGTCTCGCCGCCGCGCGCACGCCGCGCGGGCCGCGCTCGGCCGCTTCCCGCAGCACGTCCATCGCCCTGTCGGTGCCCACCTGGCGCAGCGCGCGCGCGGTCGCCGCCCGCAATGCCGCCGTCCGGAACGGCGCCCACCACTCCCCGCGGTACAGCCCCTCGCGCAGCGTGTCCACGGCCTCGTTGCCGCCCAGCCGCCCGAGCGCGCTCACAGCCTTCAGGTACGCCGGCCGCAGCCCCTTCCGGTGGTCCCCGCGCCGGACCAGGTAGAGGAAGAGCGGCGCGGCCCGGTCGTCGTCGGCCGTGTCGAGCTGGCGGAGAATGGCGTCCCGCGACCGGAGCGTGCCCGAGCTGATCGCGCGTTCCAGCACCGAGTACGCCTCGTCGGTGCCGATTGTGAGGATGGCGCGCAACGCCTCGCGCTGCACGTGCGGCTCGGCGTCGTCGAGCAGCGACTCGAGATCGGGCAGCGCCTCGATGCCGCCGAACTCGCGGAGCAGGTACACGGCGACCCGGCGCACGCTCGGGTTCAGCGACGTCTTCAGCTGCTCGGCCGACCGCCGGCCCAGGGCGCCGAACGCCAGCAGGATGTTGGTGAGGCGCTGGCGGACCCGCGCGCGCTCCTGCACGGCCAGCATCTCGGCCAGCGGCTTGATGACGCCGGCGCCGAGCGACAGCGCCAGCGTCTTTGCGTGCCCGAACTCCTCGTCGTCGATCGTCTGCAGGTGGTGGACGATGTTCACCAGGGCCTGCCCGGCGATGAGGCGATCGATCGAAGTCACGGCGGCCTGGCGCCTGGGGGCCGCTTCGCCGCCGGCTGTCGCCGCCAGCGTCTCCACCAGCCGCGCCGCGCCTGCGAACTCGCCGATCAGCAGCAGGTCGTCCACGTGCGAGACGACCACGTCGGCCATCTCGCGCCACCGCACCACGTCGGTCTCGACGTTGAGCACGTCGAGCAGCAACTGCAGGTCGAACGCGCGGATTGACGGGTCGTTCACCGTGGCCAGCCAGGCCGCCACCCGCTCCGGCGGGTCGTCGGTGATGACGTCCACCTCGATGGCCCGGGCGCGCACGGTCGCCAGATCCTGCTCGTAGCTGGCCGGCACGAACTGCTCGTCCGTGTACGACCCGAGCAGCGATTCCACGCCCTGCCAGAGCTGACCGAACTCCTGTTCCTCGCCGAGCGGCGACTTCGCCACCTCGTCGTGGGCCAGGCCGAGCACACGCCGCCGCCGATCGGGCTCGGGCACCAGCCCGAGGAACGCTTCGGCCAGCCGCGCGGTCGCGCCGCGGGCGGTCACGACGGAGTGGGCGACGAAGCCGACGACGCGCGTGTCGTTCATGCGCGCCAGGATCTGGCCGGCGATGTGAACGGTGTCGGTCTCCGCCTGCGGCTGCTGCCCGGCCGCGATCAGCTCCATCATGATCTCCGGCGAGAACGACGAGGCGGCCGCCGCCAGGTTGCCGAGCACCGGGTCGAGCCGGTCCGGCTCGGTGCGCGCGATCCGCTCGATCACCCCCTTGAGCATCGTCAGCAGCGCCGCGGCCGGGGTCCGGACCGAGCCGCCCTTCTCGGCGTGTTCCTCCAACCGGCGCGCCAGGTCCACGAGGCGGGCGGGATCGGCGAGGATGTCGTTCAGAAGCTGCATGACGCGGTCATCGACGTCGATCGAGTCGCCCTGCAGGCAGTTCTTGAGGATCAGGTCCCACGTCGCCTCGTCGCCCGATGCGCGCTCGCGCAGCACCTCGCCGTAGTCCACCTCGCGAATCTCGATGGGGCGTCCGCCGGTCGTCGCCCAGACGCGCGCGATGCCTCCCTGGCGGCGCAGGTCCTCGGGCGGGGTGGCGAGCAGGCGCAGGAACTTCAGCCAGAGGTCGCCATCCGCGCCGCCGTGGATCGCCAGTCGCCCGATGTGATGGTCGTGCAGCAGGCTCGCGAACTCGGAGACCCCGGCGTCGGGCCGCGCCAGCGAGCGGCCGTTCAGCAGCACGTCCCCGGGCGTGATGTCGAACTCCCACGTGTCGGTGGTCGAGGCGTGCGACCAGACGCCGGTCAGGCGGCCGAGTGACGCCCGGATGGCGGGATGCTCCGGAGGATAGAGGCCGACGGCGCGCGCAGCGGCCCGGCACGCTCGCGCGAAGTCCACGAGGTGGGCGCTCTCCTGGCGGCCGAGCGGCTCCGATCGCTGGTCTTCGGCCATGGTCGTACTCGTTCGTTACAGCAGCGTCAACGGATCGAGGCCCGCCTCCTCGGGGTCGATGGCCTCCGCGACCGCGTGCAGGCACTCCCCGCGCGCGTCGCGCTCCCACGTGTTTACCAGGTGCGGCTCGTCGAGGCGCGCGCCGTCGGGTTCCGTCACGATCTTCACCTGCGGCCGCAGCGGGTCCTCGGGATGCTCGTGCGTGACGACGCCGATCGCCCCCGACTCCAGCCGTACGAGGCTGCCGACGGGGAACAGGCCAACCACCGTTACGAACCGTTTCAACAGCGTCCGGTGGAAGGCGGTGCCGTTCTGCTCGGCGAGCATCGCGCGCACGCGCACGGTGGCCAGCCCCTGGCGGTACGGCCGGTTGGTGCGGAGCGCGTCGAACACGTCGGCGATGCTCACGATCATCGTGCAGAGGTTCAGGTCCCCCGCCCTGGTGCGCTCGGGGTAGCCCGTCCGGTCCTGCCGCAGGTGGTGTTCGAAGGCGACGATCGCCGACAGCGGCGGCATGTCGGACATGTCCCACAGCAGTTCGCCCCCGTCGACGACGTGTCGCTGCATCACCGGCACTTCCGACGGCGTCAGCTTGCCGGGCTTGTTCAGGATGTCCAGCGGCGTGCGCGTCTTGCCGATGTCGTGCATCAGCCCGGCGAGGCCGAACTCCCGGACGAGGCCGGCGTCCACGCCCAGCGAGCGCGCGAGCGCCATCGTCAGGACCGACACGTTCACCATGTGTGTGAACGTGTAGGCGTCGTGACGCTTCGCGACCGTGAGCGCCATGAGCGACGGGCGATCGTCGGAGACCACCTGTGCGAGGCTGCTGACGACCTTCTTCGCGGCGGCGGCGTCCGGCTGCCCGTTGGCGCGCACCGTCTCGAAGAACGTCTCGGCGGTGCGAAACGCCGAATCGTACACGCGGATGGCGGCCTGGAGCCCTGGCGGCTGCGGCTCGACGTCGTCGGCGGTGATCCGGCCGATGGTGACCGTCCAGACCCCGGCCGCCTCGAGGCGTGCGGCGACTTCGGCCTGCGGAGCGCCATCGGCCAGCGCGTGGAGGCCGGCGCGCAGGTCGTCCTTCGTAAGGCCGCGCAGGAACGAGACGCGCTCGATCTCGCGCTGCGCGAACGTCCGCGCGAGGCCGGCGAGCGCGGCGGAGGCGTGACGGACCGGGGCGCCGTCCACCACCACGTCGGCGTCGAGAAAGCCGACGACGATGGCCGGCGATTCGTGCAGGCGCGCGAGGCAGGCGTCGAACAGCGCCGATACGTTGCGCTCGACGAGTGGATGGCGCGCGGCGTACATCGACAGGGCGCGAATGGCCGCGGCCAGGCGGCGGACGAAGTCCTTGCGGAAGAGCCGTTCGCTCACGCGGCCACCTCCCGCGTGCGGACATCCCTGACGATGCGGCGCAGCGGCCGGTCGCGGCCGCTGGCCGCCTCGTCCAGCGCCTGTCCGGCGCCCCGGTCGCCGATGGCCACCAGCGCGCGCACCGCGGCGCGCTTGAGGGCACGCAGCCGCCGCCGGCGCAGCCACGCGCCGACCCGCATCACGGCGGTGATGGCCGGCACCGCGCGGCCGTCGCCCACGCGGCCCAGGGCCTCGAGCGCGTCGAGCGCCACCTGGTGATCCTGCCCCAGCGGCCGGGTGCTGTCGAGCACGCGGACGAGCATGGGCACGACGCGCCGATCGCCGGTCGCCACCAGCGCTTCGACGATGGCGCGGCGCGAGGCGCCCTCGGTGGCGCGCAGCGCCAGGTGGATGGCGCGCGCCGCCGAGGGGTCGTCGATGCTGGCGAGCGCCCGGACCGCCGCCGGCAACACCCCCGGCTCGGCGGTGCGCAGCAGCGCCTGCAGCGAGGGCACCGCGCGCGGGGAACCA
>Ga0315273_10002122_pt1 | contig 23126 bp, 23 predicted proteins | sample YL17G02_0_MG_FD_205753 | JGI IMG/M metagenome (GOLD analysis project Ga0315273, IMG submission 205753) | Sediment microbial communities from Yellowstone Lake, YNP, Wyoming, USA - YL17G02_0 | ecosystem: Environmental > Aquatic > Freshwater > Lake > Sediment | place: USA: Wyoming | collected...
GGCCTTACTATCCAGTCTACGCCGTGCCCAGTCTCACCACTGCGTACGGTGACTTCACGCGCTGCCAACAGTACGCGCTGCACCAGGCCAACTGTTTCGTGCCAGACGCGTCGAACTCGCCTAACCTGGGGTCCATACAGATGGAGCCGGGGATCCAGATCTGGGGCAACTGTTCCACCGGCCAGACCATGAACCAGTCGAAATACCAGTGTTCGAAGACGGGTGCGGGTTGGTTCCCGTTGTGAACCCTTAGCGAGGTGTGCTGGCCCACCGGGCGCCCGTAGCCATTGCCCGATTTCTACGGCGCCCGGCTTGCGCGCCTAGCTTTCATTGATAGGAAATAAAGGGCAGCTCTGTCTTCGGTGAATACGGGACCTCCCTAATCTGTGCGGCCGGCATGGGCGTCAGCTAGACTGAGAAGCCCCGCTGCGCAGATTCACCCGCACTGAGCCACGCAATGCGGATGGTGTTGCCCGAACCGCTGTGGTGCACCTGGCAGGGAGGAATGGTTGCCGGCAACGGCTGGCGAGCATCACTGAACACTCTCACAGACTGCCCAGATTTGTCGAACCGCCGGATGCGGCCTTGCATGTCAGATGGCGGGAGAAGGGGCGGTTCATCGCGGCCTCCGACTCGATGGCCTGCAAACGCATCTGTCAGAAACTCGGCCTGAGCGTCTATGGAGCAGAAGCTCGCCCATTGGCGCGGCGGGCGCGAGTTGTACCGGCGGCGGTCTGTGGTAAAATACGATCTGGCCCCACCCACGCACGTGGCTACCCAACCCCAGGAGATGCTCGATGGCAGTTAAGAAGCTGAAGTTCTGCGCCGGCGGCGAATGGCTCGAGTCGAAGACGTCCAGGTACATGGACTGTTTCGACCCATCCACCGGTGAAGTGATCGCCCAGGCGCCGCAGTGCACCACGGACGAGGTCGAAGCGGCCATATCTGCTGCCGCGGCCGCCTTCCCGGCGTGGGCCGACACCCCGCCGAACCGCCGTGTGCAGGTCCTGTTCAGGATGAAGGCCCTCCTCGACCAGCACCTCGACGAGCTGACCTACCTCTGCGCCCAGGAGCACGGCAAAGTCTGGGATGAGGCGATGGGCGACGTGCTCAAGGTAACCGAGGTCGTCGAGTTCGCCTGCGGCATACCCCAACTGATGAAGGGCCCGGCGATCATGAACGCCACCAGCGGCTACGATACCACGCAGTACCTGGAACCGTTGGGCGTCTTCGCGGGCATCGCGCCGTGGAACTTCCCGGCCATGATCCCGATGGGCTGGATGGCGCCGTTGTGCATCGCTACGGGCAACACGATGGTGCTCAAAGCCGCCAGTTTCACGCCGCAGACCTCCATGCGCATTCTCGAGCTGTGGGCCGAGGCCGGGCTGCCGGGCGGCGTGCTTAACCTCGTGACGTGCTCGCGTAACGAGGCGGAGATCTTACTGCGTCACCCCGACGTGAAGGGCATCAGCTTCGTCGGCTCGACGTCGGTCGGCCGGCACATCTACGCCACGGCGGCCGCCAACGGCAAGCGGGTTCAGGCGCTCACAGAAGCCAAGAACCACGCCCTCGTGCTGCGCGACGCCGCGCTGGAACGTTCGGCGCGCGGCATCGTGAATTCGGCATGCGGCTGCGCCGGCGAGCGCTGCATGGCACTGCCGGCCATCGTTGCCGAGGAGGCCATCGCAGACGAGCTGGTGTCGGTTCTGGCCAAGAACATGCGCGACTTGAAGATCGGCCCGGCCTACGACAAGTGCAGCCAGCTGGGGCCCCTGGTGAACGCAGAGCATCGCGAGTCGGTGATTCGGTGGATCGAAAAGGGCGTCGAGGAAGGCGCCGAGCTGGTGTTGGACGGCCGAGGCGCCACGGTTCGGGGCCACGAGCATGGCTTCTACCTGGGAGCGACGCTCTTCGACCGCGTACTCCCGGGCATGTCGGTGGGCGACCGCGAGATCTTCGGGCCGGTGTTGTGCATCAAGCGCGTGAAGGACTTCGAGGAAGGGCTGGCGTTGATGAACGCCAGCGAGTTCGCCAATGGGTCGGTGATCTACACGCAGAGCGGCTACTTCGCGCGCGAGTTCGCCCGGCGGACGCACGGCGGCATGGTCGGTATCAACGTCGGCATCCCGGTGCCGCTGGGCATCTTCGGGTTCACGGGGCACAAGAACTCTTTCTTCGGCGATCTCCATGCCATGGGCGCCGATGGCGTCCGTTTCTACACTGAGCTGAAGAGCGTGACGGCGCACTGGTTCTCCGAGGAGGAAGCGCGCGAGGGCAGGGTTCTGAACAGCTGGGATGGCATGATCTCGATGCCTGACCAGAAGAAGTAATCGCGGAGTGCTTCCCAAGGAGTGCCAGACGTGAAACATCGCGAACGGGTTGCCTTGGCCCTCGACCATGAGGAAGCCGATCGCTGTCCGATGCAAATCAGCTTCACGCCCGAGTTCGCGGACCGGCTGCGCGCTGACATGGCCATGAACCAGCGGGTGCTCAACCTGTCGCGAGGGGCGCACAATCCGCATGGCGGCGGAAATACCTACGAACTGGAGCGCGCGCTCGGCGAAGACATGCTGCTGACCTCGGTTGGTTGGGCCAACTCCTACTACCAGGAAGGGGACAAGTATACTGACGAGTGGGGCATCTCGTGGCGGTCGTTCCCCTACGAAACCCCCTTCGGTACAGGCCACTACACCGAGATCAGCGGGAACCCGCTTGCCGAGCGGTCGGCGCTGAGCAGCTACCACGCGCCGGTACCCGACCGTCCCGAGCTTTATGCCGATGCCGCCTGGACCCTGGACCAATTCCGCGACGAGTATTGGATCGGCGGGGTGACTGTCTGCACCATCTGGGAGACAGCCTGGGCCCTGCGCGGTTACGACCGGCTGATGACAGACCTGGTCACCGACCCGGAGCTAGCCGAATGCATCATGGAGATCCCTTACCGCTACCATCTGGCGGCCGCGGTGCGCCTGGTCGAGCTGGGGGTCGACATGATTTGGACCGGCGACGACGTGGGGTCGCAGCGGGCGATGATCATGTCTCCCGCAATGTGGCGTCGCTTCCTCAAGCCGAGGATGTCCCACTTCATCGCCACGCTGAAGGCGATCAATCCCCGGGTCAAAGTCGCCTATCACACCGACGGCTCGGCATGGCCAATCATCCCGGACCTGATCGACATTGGCCTCGACATATTGAATCCGATCCAGCCCGCCTGCATGGACCCCTCCGAGATCAAGCGCCGGTTCGGCAACAACCTCTGCTTCTGGGGCTCCATCGACGAGCAGCAGACTCTGCCGTTCGGCTCGGCCGGCGACGTGGCGGCGGAGGTGCGGCAGCGGCTCAAAACCATCGGCAAGGGCGGCGGCTTGATCCTCGGTCCGACGCATCACGTCCAGCTTGATACGCCGATGGAGAACTTCTGGGCGATGGTCAACACCATTGCCGGCACGCCCTATGCCGCCTTGCGAGCGAACGGAGACCTGTAGGCGGCCACCAGGGCTGCGAGCGTGCCGTACCCGGGCGGTGTACGTGATGGTGGCGGCCGAACTTCGTCGACAATGCGAGCCACACTCATCTGCAAAGATGTCAGGAACGCTTGTGAGAGGAGGCCTCGAGCCTATGCCCCGATGAACCGGCCTGCGCCGGCGGTAGAGCGTGGCGCCATGGCCGCGCCGAATTTGTCGAGGTTGCCAGCCCTGAACATAACCTTACCCAGATGCCAACTATTTGACTTGGACTCGGCTACTACCCAACCCTCAGGAGGATACTCACATGCCAAAGATCGCGATCATCGGGGCCGGGAGCATCATCTTCAGCACGACGCTGTTGAATGACATGCTCCAAACCCCCGGCCTTGAAGGCTCGACATACGCCCTGATGGGGCCGACGATGTCGAAGCTGAAGAAAGTCGAGGACTACACCAACAAGCTTATCCAGAAGAACCACCTTGATGCCAGAGTCTACTCGACCACTGACCGGCGCGATGCCGTCAAGGACGCCGACTACGTCGTCACGACATTCCAGGTGGGCGGTATGGAAGCCTACAAGTCAGACTACACCATCCCGTTGAAATACGGCGTCGACCAGTGCCTCGGCCAGTGCGTCGGGCCAGGCGGTGTTTTCCGTGCATCGCGCAGTGTCCCGGTGTTTGCCGGCCTGATGCGCGACATGGAAGAGCTCTGTCCCGACGCGGTGATCTTCAACTACGTGAACCCGATGGCGGCCTGCTCCATCGGGATCAGCATGTCGGGCGGAATCCCCTTCGTGGGGCTATGCCACGGCGTGCAGACGACCATGGATCTGATCGCGGGCTATGTCGGCTTGCAGAAGGAAGAGATCGACTTTGTCGCAGCCGGCATCAACCACATGGCGTGGTTCCTGAAGCTCGAGAAGGACGGCGTTGACCTCTACCCGAAGTTCCGCAGGGAATTCGAAAAGTCGGAGTACTACATCAACGACAAGGTCCGCGGCGAAGTCATGCGCCACTTCGGCTATTTCATGACCGAGAGCACCGGCCACCTGTCGGAGTACCTGCCGTACTTCCGCAAGAATCAGATGGCGTTGGACCTGTACTGCGATCAGCCGGGCTTCGGCGGAGCGACGGGGGCCTACTACTACTTCTGCGACATGCTGGCCAAGAAGTATGACGAAGTCGACTTCCTCTCGTTTGAGAAGGGCGACCTGACCCCTCGCAGCAAGGAGTACTGCTCGAACATCCTCCAGGCCCTCGAAACGGACAAGATCTTCCGCTTCAACGGCAATGTGATCAACGACGGCTACATCTGCAACCTGCCTGACGGGTGCTGCGTCGAAGTGCCGATGTTCGCCGACCGCAACGGGCTGCACCCGGTATCGGTCGGCAAGCTCCCACAGCAGCTGGCAATGTTGAACCAGATGAATGTGTCGGTCCAACTCCTGGCCGCCGAAGCCGCGGTCAAGGGCGATCCCGAGTTGCTCTTTGCCGCCGTCGCCGCGGACCCACTCACGTCGGCCGTGTTGACGCTGAAGGAAATCCGTGACATGGTGTCGGAGATGCTGGAAAGCCAGCTCCAATGGCTGCCCCAGTACCAGGGCAAATCCGTGCGCAAGATAAACGTGATCCCGACGCCCTCAGGGATGGTAGGCGTTGCCGTTCCGCTCGACCCGGCATTGGCGATCGTTCATCGCTTTGGCAAGCTCGCCGAGAACTAGGCCGCATGTGATGCCGTCAGGACCCTCGAGGCCAACGAGTCGTCGGAGGTCCTGACGCGCACAGCGGACCGCCTGAAATCAGCTTCGCGCTACAGCCCCCCACATCTAGCAAGGCTTGCTCCGGTCATCCAGGGAACTGACGCCAAAGCCGTGGACCGCCTCGGCACACCGCCTCGGCACGCCTCTTGACGAGGACGAGCGGGCCTGATATACTAGGTCAACATGTAGGTACAGGAGTACAGGGGTATTATGGTATAGGTTGGCCTGAGGAGGTTGGGCATGGATCCCACACCGCTACCCCTGAACCGTCACAATCCGGCGCCGCTCTACTATCAGCTGGCGCGCAGCCTCGAACTCGAAATCGAGACCGGCGCGAGGCGGCCACATGACTCCCTTCCATCCGAAGCGGAGCTGCAGGCCGTCCACGGCGTCTCGCGCAACGTGGTCCGGCAGGCGCTCGATGAGCTGGAGCGGGCAGGAGCGATCTACCGCATCAAAGGCAAGGGAGCGTTTATCCAGGAACGCAAGCTGAGCGCCTATCTGATGCAGGACGCCAGCGGCTTCGCTGCGAACATGGCCCTACAGGGGTTCGTGGTCAGCTCTCGGATCCTGCGAAAGGGTATAGTGCCCGCGCCGGCGCCAGTGGCTGAGGCGCTGAAGGTGCCCGAAGGGGCGCCGGTGCTCGAGCTTGAGCGGCTCCGCGAGGTGGGCGGCGAACCCGTCTTCCTGGGCACGACATACGTCCCCGGAGCGCTGGCCGCCTGCGTGCAGGAGGAGGATTTCACCTCCCAATCTTTCAATGCCGTCCTGGCTCGCTGCATGGGGAAGGAACCGGTGTCCGGCCAACGTATCATCGAGAGTGTGGCAGCCGGCCGGTATGAAGCGGATTTGCTCGGCGTCCGAGTTGGCTCCCCACTGTTCCGGCTCTTCGCGGTCACCTACAGCCAGGATGGCGAGCCCGTCGAATGCTCCCGGGTCTGGCTGCGCGGCGACCGGCTGGCCTTCCGGGTGGACTTGGGGCCTGCCGGTTCGGTCAAAGGAAAGAAAGCATGACAATTGGCAAACGAATCGTAGACTTGAGCCATGATATTTGGCCCGGCAAAGAGGAATACGGCCTGGGGATCGAGACGCGCTTCGTCGATGAGGTCTACCCCCAGTACCGGCGGCGGGACGATGTCTGGTATACGCTACAGAATCTGCGCATGTCGGCCCACATCGGCACACATATCGAATTCCCCAGGCACTTTGACCCAAACGGATTGGACGCCGCCGCCTATCCTCTGGAGCGGCTGATCGGACCGGCCTGCGTCCTGGATTTCCGCAGCAAGGCCGACGACGAGGCCATCACCCTGGGTGACGTGCAATCCTACGACGCGCTTATCCGGCGCGGGGACATCGTCTTCCTCCACACGGGACGCCACATCCACCACAACACGCCGCTGGCCCACCGCCGGCCCTACCTGACGCCCGACGCGACGCGCTGGCTCGTTGGGGCCAAGGACGTGCCGGTGCTGGGTATCGACGCTACAGGAATCGAAGTCAAGGGCACCGACGATCACCCCGACCACACGATCCTGCTCAAGGAGTATCAGCGGGCGCTGATCGAGGCGGTGGGCGATCTGGGCCAGCTCCACCAGCCCCACTTCCAATGCTGGATCCTACCGCTGAAGATGCATGGGCTCGAGTCGTGCCCCATACGGCTGCTGGCGGTGGAGGACGAGGAAATATGAGCAATCCAACTCCCAATCCTGCCCACCCTCTACCTTCCGACGAGGTGGTCGTAGGCATCTACCGCACCATGGTTACCATCCGAGAATTTGAAGAGCGCCTGTACAACCTGTTCCTGACCGAGACCATGCCCGGCACCATGCACCAGTACACCGGCGAGGAGGCGGTAGCGGCGGGGGTCTGCGCCGCGCTCCTGCCCGGCGACTACATCACCAGCACCCATCGCGGCCACGGCCACGCCATCGCCAAGGGGGTATCCCTGCGCAGCCTGATGGCCGAGATGTTCGCGAAGGACTCGGGTTGCTGCCGCGGGATGGGCGGCTCGATGCACCTCTCCGACCCGGCGATGGGCATGCTCGGGGCGACCGGGATTGTCGGCGGCGGGATCCCGATCGCTACGGGTGCGGCGCTATCGGCGCTGATGCGGGGCTCGGGCCAGGTGGCAGTCAGCTTCTTCGGCGACGGCGCGGCCAACGAAGGCGCGTTCCACGAAAGCCTAAACCAGGCGGGGGCGTGGAAGCTGCCGGCTATCTACGTGTGCGAGAACAACCTGTACGGCTTCTCGGTGCCGTTCAGCGCCGCCTCGGCGGTGCCAGACATCGCGGCCCGCGCGGCGGGCTACGGCTTTCCGGGCGTAGTCGTCGACGGCATGGATGCACTGGCCGTCTACTCTGCGGCGGCGTCGGCGGTGGCGCGCGCCCGGCGCGGCGACGGCCCAACGCTGCTGGAATGCAAGACCTACCGGTACCGTGGCCACTCCCGCTTCGAGAAGCCTACCTATCGCACCGACGACGAGGTGGCGGCCTGGCAGGAACGCGACGCGATCCGGTGTATGGAGACGTACCTGACGGAACGCGGCCTGCTGCCGACCGGCGAGCCAGAACGGGTGGCTGCGGAGGTGCGGGTCGCGCTGGATGATGCAGTGGCCTTTGCACGCAGCAGCCCGGAGCCGGCTGAGGACGCCGCGCTCCAGTACGTTTACTCCGATGAAAGCGATCCGCTTAGCGCCTGACGCATCGCGAAGGGGGAATGCATGCCCTACACCACCATAGCCCAGGCGCTGCGTGAGACGCTGCGCGAGCAGATGCAGCGTGACGAGCGCGTCTTCGTGCTCGGCCAGGACGTCGGCAAATTTGGCGGCGCGTACCGGGTCACCGATGGGCTCTATGCAGAGTTCGGGCCGGCTCGCGTGCGGGATACAGCTATCTCCGAGATTGCCATCGCCGGGCTGGCGATGGGCGCAGCGCTGACCGGCCTGCGCCCTGTGGCGGAATTCCAGTTCGTGGATTTCATGGCCAACGCAATGGACCAGATATGCAACCACATGGCCAAGTTCCGTGTCATGTCGGGGGGCAAACTGGACGTTCCGGTGGTGATGCGCGCTCCGTACGGCGCCACGGGCCGGGCCGCGCAGCACTCTCAGAGCCTGGAGGCCTGGTTCGCGCACGCGCCGGGGCTCAAGGTTGCCATGCCGTCCACGCCCTACGACGCGCGCGGCTTATTGCGCGCGGCGCTCCGAGAGCGCAACCCGGTGATCCTGCTCGAGCACAAGCTGCTCTACGGATCGGCGTCGCCCGGCGGTAAGGCGGCGAGCGCCGTAGGTGAGTATGCGGCCTGGATGACGCCTGCGCCGGAGGAGGATTACGTCGTGCCGTTCGGCGCCGCCAGCGTGCGCCGGCAGGGTCGCGACCTCACGGTCGTCGCCACGGGCCTGATGGTGCACCGGGCGCTGCGCCTGGCTGAGCGGCTTGAGCAGGAGCGCGTCTGCAGCCTTGAGATCATCGACCCGCGAAGCGTCTACCCGCTGGACAGCGCCACGATCTGTGCCTCCGTGCGCAAGACGCATCGCTGCCTGGTCGTGGTCGAGGAGACGGCCTTCGCCGGGGTAGGAGCAGAGATTGCCGCGCAGGTGAGCGAGCTCGCTTTCGACTACCTGGACGCGCCCGTCCAGCGTGTGGCCGCGCGGCACAGCCCGATACCCTTCAACTATGCATGTGAGGCATATACCCTGCCCAACGAAGGGCGCATCGAGGCGGCCATCAGCGCGGCATTAGCGGGAAGGAACGGGCCATGGCAGTAGCGGTGCTCATGCCGACCTTCGGCATGACAGAGGGCGAGGCGGTGATCCTGCGCTGGCTCAAGGCCGTGGGCGAGCCTGTCGCGGCCGACGAGCCGCTGTTCGAGGCCGAGACCGATAAGGCCACGCTGGAGGTGCCTGCTCCGTGCGCCGGGACGTTAGCGAAGATCGAGGCGGAGCCCGGCCAGACGGTGCCGTACCGCGCAGTGGTAGCATGGATCGCGGCTGGCGACGAGGGCGCAGCTTCGGCGGACGCTGGCGGAAGTGGCGCGGACGCGCTGCCGGCGGCCGGGGCCGTGCAAGGGGATTCGGGTGCCGGCGAGGACTGGGTCCCGGCGTCGCCTCTGGCGCGACGCGTTGCGTTCGAACGCGGTTTGGACCTGCGCGGCGTGCCAGGGAGTGGGCCGGGTGGCCGCGTCGTCGAGGCGGATGTGCAGCAGGCGCTGGCAGAGCGCGAGACCGCCTCTACGCCTAGCCAAGGGCACCAACCGGAGCGGTTAGACCTGCCGCCGCTCCCCCCGCCGGTGCCGGTGAGCGGGGGCGCGCCACCCGGTAAGCCCGCCGCAGGGCTGGGAACGCGATTGCCGCTCAGCGCGGCGCGGCTCATCACGGCGGAGCGCATGACGGCGAGCTTCAGCACCGCGCCGCACTTCTATTTGCAAGTCGAGGTGCGCGCGACCGGGTTGGTGCGGCTGCGCCTCGAACTCCTGCCTGAAATCGAACGCATCGCGAGCGCGCGGCTTTCTTACAGCGATCTACTGCTGCGCGCCATGGCTCTCCTGCTGCCTCGTCATGCGTTGATGAACGCGACGTGGGCCGGCGATGGTGTTGTGACCTACAGTCACGTCAACCTGGGAATCGCGGTTGCGGCACCGGGGGGGCTGGTGGTGCCGGTGATCCGCGACGCGGTGTCACTGAGCCTGCCTGAGCTGGCTCGAAAGCGCAGCGCTCTGGTAGGCGCCGCGCGGGCAGGATCACTGGGTCCCGCCGACATGGCGGGCGGCACGTGCACTCTGTCCAACCTGGGAAGTTACGGTATCGACGGCTTTCTACCGATCCTCAACCCGCCGCAGAGCGCGATCCTGGCGGCAGGGGCGATAGCTGATCGGCCGGCCGCCCTGAACGGGCAAATTGTGCTTCAGCCGACGATGCACCTGAGCCTGGCAGTCGACCATCGCGTCGCCGACGGCAGCCAGGCCGCAGAGTTTCTGCGCGATCTGCGCGAGTTGCTCGAAGCACCGTCGCGCATGATGCTCTAGCAACGGGGCATCAGAGCCAAGCAGCGGATTGGGGCCTACTGAGCTTCAGAGGTTGAGCTTGATCTGTTTCACCTGACCCTCGAAAACGCGGTGCTGGTGCTCGAATCCAGCACAGGGAGCGCGGAATGAGCTGGGCCTATATATTCGACTTCGACGGCGTGCTGGTCTACACCATGGAGACGCACTTCGTCTGCTACCGTCAGGCGCTGGCCGAAGCCGGCGTGCCCATCGACAGGACGGCCTTTTTCCGCCACGCCGGAATGACCGGGCGCGAGCAGATCCGCTACTTCGCGGAGCAGGCTGGTCTGGAGCTGGATGTCGAGGCGGTCTACCAACGAACGCGCGCGATCCGCGCCACGCAGCCACAGCGGACCGACGCCATCGCCTGCAATGCCGACCTGCTGCGCATGCTTCGCGGCGCAGGTGTGCCGGTCGCCATCGCGAGCGGCAGCTCCCGGCCGAGCATCCTGCCGATCATGGCCGAGCACGGCCTGGAGGTCGACGCGTTGGTGACCTCTGAGGACATCCAGCGGGGGAAGCCCTTCCCCGACCTTTTCCTGGCAGCGGCCGCGGCGCTCGGCGTGCCGCCTGGGTCGTGCATCGTGATCGAGGATTCGGAGGTCGGCATCGAGGCTGCGCACAGCGCCGGCATGAGGGCCCTGCGCTTCTTTGACCGGCGCCCGGATAGCGAGCCGGAGAACGCAGCGTAATCGAAGAGGCCAGCCTCGGTCCAGCATCGACATCTGCGGTCTGACGGGATAGCTCGCCGTCATTCTCGTCCACTCGACTTCTCCACAACTGCGAATCTTCAGGTAAGTCCAGAAATACTCAAGAAAACTCGGATATTGACAGCAAAGCTCCAGTGTAATATGCTGTGATCGCGTTCGCAAGCACAGTCGGTCCCCGCGTCGCGGCGCGCACCAACGGTTCAACAATAGGAGACTTACGCGCAATGGAAGCCTATGCTCGACGCAAGAGCATTATGTCTCTCCTGAAGGAATCCGGCGAAATCCGAATCGACGATCTTGTCCATCGATTCGGCGTTTCGGCGAACTGCATTCGCACGGATCTCGCTGCACTCGAAGGGGCCGGGCAGGTTCTGCGAATTCGCGGCGGAGCTGTCCCGGCCGAGACCTTCGTCGCCGGCGCAATTGCTGCCTCCACCTTACGAATGCCTGTCCCCCACGATCGCCAGAAGGAGCAGATAGCCTGCTGGGCTGCCGACCTGGTCAACGACGGCGAGGCGATCATCATGGACGCCAGCAGTACCGTCTTGCACATGGCAGGTTGTCTGGGCAAACGCCGTCGCCTGACGATAATCACTAACGGCTTGCTTGTGGCCCAGCTTCTGGCCAAGCAACCCACCAACAAGGTGATCCTGGCGGCATCAGTGGTGCGGTCTGACGGGAACGCGCTGGTGGGAAGTATCAACCCAGACCTTCTGACAAGCCTCCGGGCCGCCCAATGCTTCTTTTCGTGTTCCGGAGTCTCCCCGGACGAGGGAATCACCGAAGTCGACGTCGACGAAGCAGCTCTTAAGGCGCAGATGCTCAAACTGGGCCGCCGCGTAGTCCTGCTGGCTGACCACACAAAGTTCGAGAGGACCGGCGCATTCCGGCTCGCTTCCCTCCACCAGGTGCATCACCTGATTACCGATGAGCAGATCTCGCCGGAACTTCTCGCCGCGCTGCGCCGCGCCGCCGCCTTCCCGACCACGATCGCCGATTCGCACGCCGCACAGACGCTTGCCCCGCCGGTCTCCGTGGCCAATGTTCGCCGTTACCGCATCGGCTTTGCCAATATGACAGAGCGGATGGACTTCTGCCGCCAGGTGCGTGAAGGGCTCGAGAAGACCGCCCAGAGCCTTGGTAACGACGATCTGCTGGTACGCAACAACGACCTGGATCGCCAGCGCGCGCTCGACAACGCCGACGTTTTCGTGAACAATAACGTGCAGCTCGTGGTGGAGTTCCAGATCGACTCGCGCGCCGGCAACGTGATCATGGACAAGTTCAATCGAGCCGGCGTCCCGGTGATAGCGGTCGATATCCCCATGCCCGGCGCCACCTATTTCGGCGCCGACAACTACCGGGCCGGCTTCATGGCCGGTCAGGGACTGGGTCGTTGGCTGCACCAGCATTGGCCACAGCCGCCCGAACTGGTATTGAGCCTGCAAGGCCGAGCAGATCGGTCCGACGGGCGAGGCACGCCTCCAGGGGGCGCTTGAAGGTCTCGAGTCCCTGATCGGCCCGCTGGCCGGCGATCGAACGATCACCATCGAAACACCCGTCATCGTCGAAGATGCCGAGGCGATGATGGCGAACCAGGTTGCGGTGATTCCACTGGGTACTCGGGTGGCCATCCTGGCGATCAACGATGACGCGGCATTGGGCGCACTCTCAGCATTCGTGAGGGCAGGGCGACTCGCCGATGTCGCGGCGGTCGGGCATAACGCCGACCGCGTGGGTCGCGCAGCGCTGCGACGGCCGGGCTTGCCCTTTGTCGGATCGACCAGCTTCGCTCCCGAGCGCTACGGCGAGCAGCTCCTCGATCTGGCGTTGCGGATCCCTGACGGCGAGCCCGTGCCACCGGCCGTTTTCAGCCGCCACACCTTCATCACGCGCGATAACATCGACGACTATTATCCCAATTCCGGTGAAGGCCGCGGCGCCAGCTAGACCTGGGGAGATCCGCTGGCAATATGAGGAGGAGTTACAATGCCAACCTCGCGGGAGCGCTTCCTGCAGACGTGCCGGTTCGAGCCAGTCGACCGCCCCTGGTTCCGGGCCTACGCCTTTGTTTGGCCGGAGACCGAGATCGAGTGGCGCAAGCAGGGCTACACGGGGCCTGAGCTGGGCTGGCACGGCGAAGGCTTGCCGCAGCGATTTGGGCTCGACGAGATGCTGCGCGTCGACCCGTGGTACGGCCCAGTACCCGAGTTCGAATACGTCGTCCTGGAAGAGGACGACCGGACCAAGCTCTACATCAATCATGAAGGTATCCTGATGCGCGAGTTCAAGGAACACAGCGACACCAGCGTGCCGCAGTTTGTCAAGTTCCCCGTAGAATCTCCGGCGGAGTTCGAGAAGTTCGCGGCCGAGCGGTTGGCGCTGCATGCCGACCAACGGCTGAGCGCGGCCTGGCGGCAGCAGGTGGCCATGGGTCAGCTCCATGCGGTGGCTGGGGCCGCCAACGTGACCGCCATCTCCGGCCAAGCCGTCGCGGCGCCTGCCGTCGAAGAGCACCCCCGCCTTTGTTGGGCCGACCGTTGGGGCGGGTTCTTCGGGTCGCTGCGCAATATGCTTGGCGTGCAAAACCTGTGCATGGCCTTCCACGACCGACCCAAGCTGGTCGAGCGGATGATGGAGGAGCGGGCCGACCGTATCATCGAGATCACCGCCGAGGTCATGAAGTACACCGACTTCGACGTCTTCTGGTACTGGGAGGACATGGCCTACAAGGCCGGCCCGCTGGTGGGGCCGCAGATGTACCGCAAGTTCGCACTCAAGCACTACCGGCGCGTCAACGACTGGCTGCGTGGGCAGGGCGTCAAGTACATTGGGCTCGACAGTGACGGCGATATCCGGCTCTTGATCCCTATCTGGCTGGACTCTGGACTCAATATGCTCTGGCCGTTCGAGTGCCAGTCGGGCATGGACGTCGTCAAAGTGCGCCAGCAATACGGCCGCGATCTGCTCCTCATGGGCGGGATCGACAAACGTACGCTTGCGCCGGGCGGCGAGGTCATGCGCCGGGAGGTAGACCGCGTCATGCCCTTGATCGCGGACGGCGGATATTTCCCGGAGCTGGATCACAGCGTGCCGCCCGACATCTCGTGGCCCAACTTCATCGAGTTCGTCAAATACATGGACTTGCGCCTCGGCCGAGGCTGAGCCCTGCGGCCCGGCGAAAACGAAAGGAGCTGATAGGTGAGCGTACTCGAAGATCTCTCGGATGCGATTCTTGACGGCCGGCGGGCCGAAGTCGTTGGCCTCGTCCAGAAGGCGCTCGACGAGGGCATCACGCCCGCCGACATCATCGAGAAGACCCTGCGCCCGGCCATGGGCGAGGTTGGCGACCTCTTCTCGCGCGGCGAGTTCTTCCTGCCGCAGCTACTGCTGTCGGCAAGTGCCATGAAGAATGCCACCGACTACTTGCGCCCGATGCTGGCAGAAGGCGCCGAGTCGCGGCAGGAGACGGTGGTGATCGGCACTGTCGAGGGGGACGTGCACGACATCGGCAAGAACCTGGTCGCCGCCACCCTGGAAGGGGCCGGCTACCGAGTGGTCGACGTTGGGGTGGACGCGCCGGTAGCGAAGTTCGTCGATGCCGTACGCACGTATGACCCGGCGGTGGTAGGGTTCTCGGCGCTCCTCAGCACTACCATGATCAAAATCCCGGCCACGATCAAGGCGCTTGAAGGCGCCGGGCTGCGCGAGGGCCGCGTCTTCGCCGTCGGCGGCGCGCCAGTTACGCAGCGCAACGCCGACGAGTGGGGCGTCGAGGTCTATGCTGCGGACGCCGGCACTGCCGTCAAAGTGATCGGCCAGGCGTTGGCCAGGCGGCGCTCGGGAGGAGATGCCTCATGAAGCTCGAACCCTACATCGGCGAGCCTGAAGTTGCGCGGCTGGTCGCACAGATTCGCGGCGGGCGCGTGGACCGCGTGCCGAATATGGAAAACCTGGTCGACGATTCGCACGTCGAGAAGCTGCTCGGCCGCTACGCCGGGAACACGCTGGCGGTAACGCGCTGGCCGCCACAATGACCGGAATCAGCGTACGCCGGTACACGTGGTTTGCGTTCCTGCTCACCGGGCTGGTTGCCGGGATCAGCGGGATCATCTTCTGCTCGCGGCTGGCCGGGGGCTACGCGCTGGGGGCGATGGGCTGGGAGCTGGACATCGTCACCGCCGTATTCATCGGTGGCACCAGCCTGACCGGGGGGCAGGGCACGATCCTCGGCACCCTGTTGGGCGTCTTGATCATCGGTACATTGCGCAATGGCATGGCGCTGATGGGGATCGACATCACGGCGCAAAACATCGCCACCGGGGTGGTCCTGCTGCTGGCAGTGTTGTACGACCGGATCCGGCACGGCGGCACCGAGTAGGGCGACCTCCCGGGTCCGGTGCCGTCGCCTTCCATCCACAGGAGAAGCTCGCAGATGACACGAATTGGCTTCCTGATCAAGGTCAAAGAGGGGATGATCGAGGAATACAAGCGGCAGCACGAGGCGGTCTGGCCGGACATGCTGGATGCCATCCGGCGCAACGGCTGGCACAACTACTCGCTCTTCATGCGGGAGGACGGCCTGCTGTTCGGCTACTTCGAGACCCCTGACAGCCTCGAGGCGGCTCTAAGAGGCCTCGGGGCCGAAGAGGCCAACACGCGCTGGCAAGAGTATATGAAGGACTTCTTCGAGGCCGCCAGCCGGGGCAGCGGGCGCGCCGACGAGAATATGATCGAGCTCCAGGAGGTGTTTCACCTGGACTGAAAGCCTGACACGCGCAACCTTCAACCTTGCCCTCATATCCTCACTCCAACCCCGAGTGCCGGCGGAGTTCGTCGACTTTCGGGGTAGCTTTCTGCGCCTGCCCGCTCAGTCACACCACTACTCCCCGTCCCCTCTCTGACTGCTGCTGGGCGCAAGCGGTTCCGGGTTTCCCCACACGAATATCGCGTTACTTTGCGGCTGCCTGGTCGTCATGAATACAGGAGTAAGTGTCGCCAGGCGCCGGCAAGTCGGGGCGCCGGCGCGGCCCAGTTGCCCGGGAGATTCCCCTCTTCAGCGATTCTCCCAGGTGCCAGGTGTGATCGCTCAGGCCGGCGTGGATGATCGGTGTAAGAACTAGGCCAATTCATCGACGCCCTCGCGCACCCTCTGGGGAGGTAATAGGCGCCGTGCGGGGTTGCCAACCCACCGTGACTCCAAAGGCTAGTGCCGAATCCGGGCACGAGCTGCACTCAGACGCCCAAGGCAGGACGGCCAATCCCAAGGGAACAAGGTTTCTCACATGGGGGGGTGCCGGTTATGGGCAGGAGTGGAGATTCCGTTCCGGGTATTGACACGAGGCCGTTTGGGGAGTAGGCACTATGCAGCGTCCTGGTACTCCGCGCCGGCGGGCTCTTCTAACGACTGGGCCAGCAGACACGCGTCCGTCCAGCGCGGGGCTCATTCGCAATCCACACAGGAGGCGAAAATGTTGAAGAAGTACAAGGTCTTTGGCGCGGCGATGGTCGTCATGGTCGTACTCATGATTGCCGCCGTAGCTCCGGCGGCAGCCGGAACCCACGGCGGGTGGACCTACGTCGTCGTCAGAGGAGATACGCTGGCGAACATCGCCTGGCGATATCACACGACTGTCTCGGCTTTGATGTATGCTAATCCGTACATCCACAACCCAAACGTGATCTACGCCGGGCAGGCCCTAATAATCCCGGCTCCTGCCCACTACCCGCCTCCGCCGCCTCCGGTTTACTACCCGCCGCCGGCTCCGGTTTACTACCCGCCTCCGCCGCCTCCGGTTTACTACCCGCCGCCGGCTCCGGTCTACTACCCGCCGCCGGCTCAGGGTTACTACCCGCCGCCGGCTCCGGGTTACTACCCGCCGCCGCCGGCCTGTTGCGGAACTTACCTGTACAACTAGGCTAGCCCGCCGAATAGAATATGACTCCGACGCCCCACCGGCCGGCCGGTGGGGCGCCTGCGCTCCCCGGATGTGTACAGCGGGCACGCCGACGAGACCATGATCGAGCTCGAAGAGGTCTCTCACCTGGACCGAGGTCCTGACACGCGCGACCGTCAACGTTGCCCTGGCATCCTCGCTCCGACCCCGAATGCCGGCGACCTACACGGTCTCTCCGGGCAGGAAGCTGTGCCTGTCTACTGAGTCACGGCACCATGCCTTGTCTCCACGCTAGTGGACTCGACCAGCGCGGGATACCGCGCGCCCCGAGTCGAGGCAACCATTCGATCACCCGAATCCCCCCGTTGGCATCCTACGCCCCGCTCTAGTGCTCTTCAGCGCGGAAGCACTCGCGCACTTAACAGCGACATTTGTTTGGAATATGCTTCGGGTATTGACAAAAGCGCCGATGTGTTGTAAGTTAAATGTGCATTCCCGCTACCTCGCGCCGGTGGGGTCGTCGCATGATTCGGCCAATGCACAAGTTCCGCCAGCAAGGTGTGCAGAGGCACCACAAACAGGAGGCGAAGATGTTGAAGAGGTACAAAGCAATCGGCGCAGTACTTATCGCCATAGTCGTGTTCACGATCGCCGCCGTAGCTCCGGCGGCCGCCGGAACGTACGGCGGGTGGACCTACGTCGTCGTCAGAGGAGATACGCTGGCGAACATCGCCGGGCGGTATCACACGACCGTCTCGGCCCTGATGTATGCCAATCCGTACATCTACAATCCAAACGTGATCTACGCCGGACAGGCCATAATAATCCCGGCTCCGGCTTATCACCCGCCGGCTCCGCCGCCTCCGGCCTATCATCACCCGCCTCCTCCTCCGGTTTACTACCCGCCGCCGCCGCCTCCGGTTTACTACCCGCCGGCTCATGGTTACTACCCGCCGGCTCCGGGTTACTACCAGCCGGCTCCGTGTTACTACCAGCAGGCTCCGTGTTACTACCAGCCGGCTCCGGGCTATGTTCCTCCCGGCACACCCGGCTATCCCTGGTACGGATGGCCTCCCAGCACTTACCCGGCTCCCGCGCCGGCCTGGGGCGGAACCTACCTGTACAATTAGGTACTCCGCCGCGTAGAATGTGGCTACGACGCCCCACCGGGCATCCGGTGGGGCGTCTGCGTTCCCCGGCTGGGCGAGCGGGCCCTCCAATTCGAGTCCCCTCGACGCTATCTCCGGCCATCATTCGCCATCACCGGCAGTGCCTCTTCTCGCCGCCTGTCGTCCGCGACACGCGCGACGTCTGCAACTGCTATCCAACGATGAGTGCACACAGGAATCCGGGCCACATATCAGAGCGGCGAGGTGGGAGTAATATTAGGCTAGTGCCCTGATACGCCGCGCCGGCGGGACCTACTCGATATTGGGCCGGCAGACAGGCCTTGGCCAGCATCGGGCGCAGAGCAAACGCTCAATTGAGGTGAAGATGTTTAAGATACTTAAGGCCGCGGTCGCAGGGTTGGCCGCATCAATACTGCTCGCGCTGGCCTTCGTCGCCCCGGCGGCCGCCGGGGGCTATGGGAACGGCGCAGGATCGCAGTACCCATTCGGCGCGTACGGTACTTACGGATCCTCGTACGGAAATCCCTCCGCGAGCAACGCTGGGATGCTGTACATCGTCGTCCGGGGAGACACGATGTCGATGATCGCGCGGCGCTACGGAACGACCGTAGGGTGGCTGATGCAGGCCAATCCGAGCATTTACAACCCAAATGTGATTTACGCCGGGATGGTCCTGGTCATCCCGACCGGCTATCCACAGCCGTACACCCCTGGTGGCTACCATCCGCAGGCGTATCAGCCGCCCCCGCCGCCGGCACGCATGTATCGCCCTCCTGCGTACCAGCCGCCTCCGGCCTACCGACCGCCCGCTTATCGGATGCCCGGCTATCAGGCTCCGGGCTACGTTCAGCCGGGCATGCCGGGTTATTCCTGGTACGGCCATCCTCAAGGCAGCTATCCGCAGTACCAGCCACAGGGGGGCGGAACTTACATGTACAACTACGGCACTCCGCCGGGGCCTCCTCCGGCTTATGGGCACAGGTATTAAGCGTGATCTGGGGCCCGGCGGCGCGTCGCCCGCCGGGCCCCAGACCCCGCGCTGCACATTGCGCATCTCATCGCGGGGCGGAACGTGAGTCTGACGCCCCACCGGTCAGCCGGTGGGGCGTTTGCGATCTCCGGCTGGATGCAGCCGTCTCTCCAGTTAGAGGCCTCGCAACATCAAGTCCGGCTGTCGTCCGCACTACCCGGCAACACCTCTCATCGCCAACTGGCATCCCTTGCAGAAGGGACTTCAGCAACCGCAGTCCAGCGGATGGAGGCAATCAGGAATCCGGGCCGCATACTTAACGGCGAGCCGGGACTAGGCTTAAGCTGATGCGCTGATACACGCTGCCTCCGGCTCGCCAGAGGGCGAGCCGGAGGCAGCGTGTTCGGCCAGTACGGGGCGTAGAGCACAAACCCTATTGAGGTGAAAATGTTCACGCGGTCCAAGGCAGCCGTCGTCGCGATGGCTGCCACAGTAGTGTTCTCGATGACGGCAGTCGTCCCTGTTGCCGCCCAAGGCTACGGGCACGGTTCAGGGCCGATGTATCCATCCAACGGCCATGCGATGAATGGATACCCGTACGGGAGTACGACGATGCGAAGCGGCGGCAATGGCTACAGCCATAATTATGGCGGCTATAGCTACCTCTACAATGGGAATGGCAGCAAGGGCTACGGCTCTGGCATGTACCCGCGCAGTGGGCGCCAGAGCTACGGCAACAACGCATATCGCAATCAAGGCTACGGCTCAGGCACCTATCTGTACAGCGGGCATCAGGGTTACGGCAGCAACGGGTACGGTAGCGGGAGCCATGGCTCAGGCATGTACCTGTACGACGGCACTCCCAACTACGGCTACAGCCCTAACCAGTACGGCCGCAACGGTTATGGCATGGGAAGCTACAACAATGGGGGCGGAGACTATTCGGCCCCGGCCCAACCGGCCCCCGGCACTGCGATTCCGGTGCCTGCTCCAAGTCCGATGCCGGGACAGCAGGTTGCGAATGTAGACCTGACCGCGCACAATATGGCGTTCAGCACGCGGGTTATGACGGTCCAGGCAGGGACAAGGGTAGTGGTTCGATTCACCAACCAGGACGCAGTCCCGCACAACTTTGCCGTCTACACGGATAGCTCCGCCCAGCAGGTGATCTTCCGAGGTCAGACGGTCACGGGGCCAAACGCCAGCGCCACGTACCAGTTCGATGCCCCTGCTCAGCCGGGCACGTACTTCTTCCGCTGCGACGTCCACCCGGCCCAGATGACAGGCCAGTTCATCGTTCGCTAGACTTGTCGGCAGCAGGTAGCCCGCGGGTCCTCGGCGCTCGGTTACGCAGATTCGGCCGGGCGCCCTGTTGGGCAACAGGATGAGAGGATTTCCCGCCGGCCGCCTCCCCCGTCCGTCGAGCGCTCGCACGGCTCGCGCAGATCGCGACGCGAGTGCCTCGGCTCAGCCCTCTACGCCGGACTCGTCTAACTCTTCGGTGTGGTCCGAGAGACCTGAGTCCACCTCCGCGATAAGCGTCGCGTACACCTCGTCCGAGATCACGCCATCGCGGCGCAATCCCAGCAGGGCACTCCGCTGGGCTCTCCCCAGCTCACGGCGGGCATCGGCCAACTCGGCATCGGCCATGGCGGGATTGCCTTGAAGCAGCTCGCGCACCTTCACCCCCAGGTCGCCGGCACGCTCGACGAGTTCGGGGCGCACTAGCTCCCAGGCATGGGCCGAGATCAAGCCGTCACGCTGCATGCGCTCGAGGTGCGTCGCAGCCGCACGGAAGGCCACGAGGCGTGCGTGACGGGTCTGATACTCGATCTGCGCCGGGTCCGGCGCAACGATCTTGAGCCGGTGCAACAAGGGACCCATGGTCGTGCTCTGGACCAGCAGCGAGAAGAGCACGACCCCATAGGCCATCACACGAACCGTCTCGACGCCGGGACCAAGCGCAGCGGGCAGACTGAGCGCCAACGCCAGGCCGATCGCCCCCCGCAACCCGCCCCAGTTTTGCACGTGCTGCCAGCGAAGAGGAATCGGTTCGGGCAGCCAGCGCGTCGCCCAACCCAGGCCGTATACCGTGAGCGCCCGCGCCACCAGCACTGCAACAATCGCCGCGAGCACCGCCTGCCAGGAGCCCAGAAGCGTCGGAATGTCGATCTGCAGGCCGATGAGCAGGAAGACCAGGGAGTTGGCCAGGAAGGCGGCGTACTCCCAGAAGTTGAAAAGCACGATGCGCGTGGTGGGGCTCATTCCCAGGGGGCCGAGGTTGCCCGCAACCAGCCCCGCCACGACCACGGCGAGCACTCCGCTGACATGGAAGTACTCGGCCAACAGGTAGGAGCCGAAGGCCAGCACCGTCGTAAGGGTCGTTTCGATCAGGTGGTCGTCGACTTGCCCGATTACCCGCGCGGTCACCCAGCCCAGCGCAAAGCCAACCGCTGCGCCGCCGGCGGCCACACGCAAGAAGTCCAGCGCACCCTGAACCAGGTTGAGGCTCCCCGTAAGAGCCGCCGCCAGAACGATGGAGAAGGTCACAATTGCCGTGCCGTCGTTCAACAGGCTCTCGCCCTCGACGAGCAGTGCCAGGCGCCGAGGCGCGCCGAGCGCCCGGAAGAGGGCGACGACCGACACGGGATCAGTGGCGGAGATCAGAGCGCCGAAGACCATCGCCAACGGCAGGGCCAGCGGGGCCAGACGAGATACCAGCAAGCCGACGATCAACGTCGAGAGGATGACGCCCGGCACGGCCAGGAGGAGGATGCCGGCCAGGTCTCGCCGCAAGGAGTCGAAGCTGATCTGGAGAGCTGCCTCGAACACCAATGGTGGCACAAGCAGCGCCAGGATCAGCTCGGGCGTAACACGCAGCTGCAGCGGCTGGCTCGCCGTGATCATGAGCCCGGCGATGACCAGCGCTACCGTGTACGGAAGTCTCAGGCGACGAAGCCGGCGGACGCCGAGGGCGACGAGCGAGACCACCAACAGCAGCTCGACGACGACCGTCTCGGTCGCGATGAATCCGTCCACGTCTATGTCGCCCTCAAAAAGCCGGGCGGCTCACCACAGTCATGATGGGCCGCCCGGGAGCGGTTTTGGATGAGTGCACCATGCGTGGGGCACCCGGAGTGGCGCGCCCCACAGGACACGCACTGCATTCAGGATCAGACGGTCTTCCTGACTCCCGCCGCCAGTTCTGAACCGTACGGCAGATGTCAGGGCGCCTGGCTCAGTTCGGGAACCAGCCAGCGTAAGTCTTGGAGCAGCGGTACTCCTTCTGAGGCACGTTCGGGTCGCAGCTCACCGGGAAATAGGTCACTGTACCCTGAGTGCAGTTGCCCCAAACCTCAATTTTCGGTTCGGTCTCGATGGATCCCATGTTGGGCGAGTCCCACTGGCCATCAGAGACGTAACAGGCGGATTGATGCAGCCCCTGCTGGATGCAGGGCGTGTAATCGCCGTATTGCGTGCTCACGCTCGACGCGGACACCGGCTGGCAGTTGCTCGCCGGGGGCGGAGGCGGCGCGATCGGCTGGACCGGGACGGGCTGCCCGCCGCCGAACAGCCAGTTGACGTAGATGTAGGCGAGTTCGGTGTACTCGCGGTAGAGCACTTCGATACGGTGGTTGCCCTGCCACATGTTGATCTGGAAGTTGAAGGTTTTACCCGAGCTCCCTGTGCCGCGCGTATCCAGGTAGGTCACGCCGTCGACCGTTAGAGTGGCTTCGTCATCGGCCGTTAGCGTGAAGTTGTAGAGCCCGGCGTAGAAGAATGCGTCGGTTGTCATGCGGGCCGAGAAATTGTCGACGGGCACGTAGGGGCTGGGCGAGCCGTAGCCCCAGTTGTAGGAGATGTAGGTCGGGTACTCGGTAGCGACCGGATTTCCGGCCCAGTCTGGGTTGCTGTAGTAGTCGACGCGCCAGGTGTTGCCGCTCTGTGCGGTGGTCGGAGTCGTGCCGGCCAGCGTCACAAGGCAGAGCGCGAGGACTGCGGCGACGATCAGTATTCTTCTCATGGTGGCTGCTCCTCTTTTCCTCGCTACTTAGCTGCTGGCGGTAAGGCTGCGGGCGTCGTGCTGGTGCCCTCGGTGACGGTTAGCTTACCCTTGACAGGCTGCGTCGGGTTTAGGCGGCCGACC
>Ga0315273_10002125_pt1 | contig 23111 bp, 6 predicted proteins | sample YL17G02_0_MG_FD_205753 | JGI IMG/M metagenome (GOLD analysis project Ga0315273, IMG submission 205753) | Sediment microbial communities from Yellowstone Lake, YNP, Wyoming, USA - YL17G02_0 | ecosystem: Environmental > Aquatic > Freshwater > Lake > Sediment | place: USA: Wyoming | collected...
TGGGCGGGCGAGAGGGAGCGCGCGCTTGCCCCTTCATTCCCAACAGGTGCCGAAGCCAATCGAACAGACCCACAGTGCCCCTCCGGGCTATAGGAACAGTTGCAGTTCTGGGGACGCAGTACTCATCCGTCCTTGTCGCGCGTTCGCAAGTGTGCGTAGAGCGCCGCAGGATATGGCCGGTGGCGGCCGGCTCCGTCGTCGCCGTCCGCCCCTGCAGGGCTGGCTGCCTTCTCAACAACCCCGCATCTAGGCGCAATGGGCGAACATCCTCCCATCCACCGCCGCTCAGGCGCGCCAGGGGCGCTTGCGGCCGGGCAGGTCCTTGAGGACGGCGCGGGCGACGGCGGCGTCTTCGGCCACCTGGAAATCGAACATGCCCACGATACAGAAGTCCGCGCCGTTAGCGAAGGCGTGCTTGAATCCGTCGCGGGGATGGATGGCGCCGGCGGCCAGGACCTTGTAGGCCATCCACGGGCAGGCCACGTCGTGCATGGCCTTGATGGTCTCCTCGGGGTCCATGCACCAGTAGTTGTCGGCGCCGCCGTTGTCGATGACCTCCTTCTTCTGATCGGGCCGCCGCGCGGACCAGTAGTGCGTGCTATGCAGCGTTTTCATGTAGAAGTCGGGATGGATGCCCGCGGCCTCGACCACCATGGGGGTGCGCAGCTCGTGCCCGCCCACGCCGACCACGAGGCCCTGGGCCTTCGCCAGGGAGACAAACTGCTCGATCTTGTCGACGGCGTCCTCGCGGGTCCAGGCGTCGCCCTGGTTGCCCACCAGGACGGCCCCCTCCATGCCGGCGTCGACGGCCCGCTTGATGGGGGTCGCCAGATCGCTCTTGGCGGGGGCGAGCTGCGCGATGCACTGGATCTTGCCGCCGCGGGCGCGGTACTTGAGGAACGTATCGACGGACTTCCTGTCGTCGGGGATGGAAATCATGGTGTTGATGCCCTGCTCCTCGCAGCGGGCCCAGGTGTCCATGGTCTTCTCTTCGGTGAAATACGCCTTGAGCAATTGCGAGACGTACATCAGGTCGCGGCTGTGGGCCCAGCCGCTGATGAGGTTGCCGCCGCAGATGATGCGGCTCATCTTGAGCTTGCCGATGGTCCCCGTGGGGAAGGCGTCCTTGGGGGCGGGGGCGGGAGGGGCGGCCGGCCGGCCCTCCTGGGCCAGAAGGGCATACTCTTCGAGGCTCGCAACCAGCGGTGCGGCGGCGGCCGCCGCTGCTACGGAGTTCCTCAGGAAATTCCGCCGGGAATTGTGGGTGGCCACGAACTTGGCTCCTTGGATAATGCCTGTCCCCTCCGAGCAGGCTCCGAAGGATTATAGCCCAACTTTTCGGGAATCTGGCGAAAATCTGCGGAGGTCTCCCGGATTCTCCGGGAGTCTACTCCTTGGCGCTGAGCACATCGTGTCCCCGCTGACGTAAACTGCGAATCACCGTCGCGGAGACGTTCTCGTTGGCGAGAAGTCGCATCGACCGGGTCACCCTTTCAGGCCGGCGTCACGTAAACCCGCTGGGTCTTCAGCATCTCGCTTGCGTAGGCCAGGCAGGCTTGAATGTCCTCGGCCGTCAGGTGATCGTACTCCTTGAGAATCTGCTCGGTCGTCCAGCCCCGCGCCAGAAGATCGATCACAAACTCGACCGAGATTCGCGTGCCCTTGACGATGGGCTTGCCCACCAGGACATTGGGATCCACCGTGATCCGCTCCTGCCAGTTCATGGCCATCTCCTTTGGCGCCGGCACCGCTCGCAGTACAAGCCTATCCACTTAAGGGGCAACAGGTCAATATCCCTCTCGAAGCACTGAATACGCCTGCAGCCACGGCCACAGCGAAATCCCGGCTCGCTCAGAATGACAAAGCCAAACAGAAGCTGCGGCGGTGCCGCGGCCTGCGGGAGGAACGGATGCCGGGGCGGCGCCCCGGCCTACGTGTGCGGCCACCCGAGCTCACTTCGCCGGCGGCGCGAGAGGGCCGGACTCGTTCCACCAGACGTCGATCTGGCGCTCGGGGCTGTAGGGTTTGCCGACGATCGCGGGACGGCCATCGCCCTTGAGGTCGCCGACCTTGGCCTCGTGGGTGGGGAGGCCCTCGGAGATGACGTTTTCCTCGAACCGCCCGCCGCCGAGGTTCACGTACACGATGAGGCGCGGGTTCGGGTTCTGCCCCAGGCCCATCTCGCCCACGAGGATGTCGGGCAGGGAGTCGCCGTTCAAGTCGGCGATCTGGAGGGTGTGCGGGTGGAAGAGATCGTCGCGCAGGCGGTGCGGCGTCCAGGACGGCCCTTTCAGCCACACGAGGCGCCCCGGGTTGCTCTCGCCCTCCGCCAGAACGATTTCGAGGCGGCTGTCGCCGTCGAGGTCGGCCACCGCTACGCGGGTGGCCTTGAACCCCCGGGCCAGCGGCTCCGCCTGCCATTCGCCTGAGGCCGAGCGCTTGTAGATGGCGGTGCCGGCGATGATCTCGGCCTTCTTGTCGCCGTCGATGTCGACCACCCCCAGGCCCTCGACGCCCTCAAGCCCGGTGGCGACGACGTGGCAGCACTCCTTGGGCCACGGCTCGACCTTGGGGTCGGGCGGAATCTTGAAGTACGCCAACACGCCGCTCTGCTGCGAGAGGAAGACGATCTCGGGCTTTCCGTCGCCGTCCACGTCGCCGACGGCCTGGTCGTGGTACTGCTGGAAGCGGTTCTCGATAAGGTGCCGCGGCCACGGCTCGGTGGGGTCGGCCGGGCACTCGAACCAGTACAGTTCGCGGCCGCCGAGCTGCTGCCCGGCGATGATGTCGGGCCGGCCGTCGCCGTTGACGTCGAGCACCGCGCCGCCGGCATCGAGGCCGGGCGCCTTGGCCATGTCGTGCCGCCGCCAGGCGGGGCTCTCGTACCAGAAGAGGTTGTACTCGCCCTTCTTGCAGCCAATGACGACATCGAGCCGGCCGTCGTTGTTCACGTCGGCCAGGAGGGTGATGCCGTGCTCCTCGCCGGGCGGATGGGCGTCGAGAAGCTCATGGCGGAACTTCAGGGGGTAGCGCGTCGCCCGTCCCAGCCTGAGCTCGCCTTCCCTCGGCAGCGCGGCCGGCTTGGGGGGCTGGCCGATGGTGCTCGAGACCGGCGCGGTCCGGACGCGGCTCGGCATGGCAATGACGATCGGGGCAGACCAGATCGTCGGGCCGGAGGCCGGCGTGTACCGCACCGCAAACGTCACCGATGACGACGTCGGGACCTGCCGGCCCCATCCCAACTGGACGGCATACCCCCAGCCGACCATGCCGCGCACCTGCCGCGTGGCGAGCTCCTGGGAGGTGAAGGTCCAGGTGCGCTGGGGCCGGGCGGTCGGGAGGCCGTCGCGCGGCACGCGGCCCTCGTACATCAGGCACTCCAGTGTGCCCTTGACGAGGACGGTCTCCGCCCCTGCGTTGCGATTCGAATACAGGAGGATCTGGCCCCGTACGCCGTCGGGGCCGGGGTCCTCATCCCAGTTGATGGCGGCGGGAGGCACCGCCCACAGCTCGACAACGTCCGCCTGATCGACCGGCTGGGGCGGCGTGAGGCTGGGGGACGTCATGCGGCGGCCCGTGGACGGGACGGTGCAGCCGGCGGCTGCGAGCAGCAACAGACCCAGGAATATTACTCGTCTCATAAACATGCTTCTTAAAATCCACGTCGTCCTACGTCCCCTTCGGCGGGGGCGGCGCCTTCGACTTGTCGGGCTCGGCGGCAGACTCCTTGGGGTCGCCGCGGCGACCGACTTCCTTCGCGGCCCCCTGCCGGACGGTGGGCACCTTCTTCGCATCCTCGTCGCCCTCGCCGGGGGTCCCGCCGCTCAGCACCTTGAACAGGTGCTGCTGGAGCCGGTCATGCTCGGCGCCGCCCAGGAGGTTCAGCCGCTTGACCTGCCCTTCGGTCAACGTGTCGACCTCCTCGACATTCCGCAGGACCGTCGGCGTCAGGATGATCAGCAGTTCCCTCCGGTTCTTCTTCACGCTGGTGGACTTGAAGAGATACCCCAGGATCGGGATGTCGCCGAAAAACGGCACTTTGTTCTCCGTCTTGTCATCGGTGGTGGTGATGAGGCCGCCGATGACGATGGTGTGGCCGTCCTGGACCGTGACGGTAGTCTCAGCCGTGCGGTTGTCGATGACGACGGCGGGGACGTTCGGGACGATCTGCACGTCGGCCGATTTGGCGAGGCTGCTGACCTCGGGCTTGACTTCGAGCTTGACGAACCCGTCGGGGTTGATGCGCGCCGTGACGTCCAAAATAATGCCGACCTGTTGATACATGATGGTGTTGAGCGTGGTCCCGTTTTCCGTGATGCGGCTGTTGGTGATAAACGGCACGCGCTGGCCGACGTTGATCACCGCGTGCTGGTTGTCGGAGGCGAGGACCTGGGGACGGCTCAGGACTTCGACGCGGCCCTGGGCCTCGAGGGCCCGCAGGAACGCGCTGATGTCGCCGCCCGTGACCGAGACGCCGAAGCCCGTTCCCGCGGCCGCCGCCTGCATGCCGAAGTTCGTGCCGACGCGAACGTTGTTCTTGTCGAACAGGTGTGTGAAGTTCCAGTCGATGCCGAAATCGGTGCTGTCGGTCAGCGTGACCTCGGCCAGGAGCACCTGGATGAGGACCTGCGGCGGCGGCTGGTCGAGCTCCTGGATCATCGTGGCGATGACGTCGAAGTAGCGCGGGCTGGCCGACAGGAGGAGGGTGTTGGAGATCGGCTCGGCCACGATGGCCACCTCGCGCTCCAGCAGGACCTGGGCCCCGCCCGTGGTGCCGGCGCCCCCGCCCGCCTGGAGCGACTGGGTGACGTACGTCCGCTCCTGCGTCAGGAAGTTCGTGAGGGCCGTCTGGATGTCCTGGGCCTTCGCGTTGCGGAGGCGATAGACCTCGGTGAGGCGCTCGCTGGCGGTGCTGGCGTCGAGCTCCTCGATCACCTTGGTGGCCAGGTCGACGTAGTGCCTGGTGCCGCCGATCAGCATGCTGTTGGTGCGGACGTCGACGGTGACGGTCAGGGCGGCGTCCTCGGCCGAACCGATGACGGCCGTCGGCGGCGCCTTGCCGTCATCCGCGTTCGGAACGAGCGTGTACTGGATGGCCTGCTTGCCGGCGGCGCCGGCGGCCGCCACGCCGGGGGTTCCCTGCATCTTGAAGAGTTGCTGGATGACGGTGGCCATCTGGCGGGCGTCGGCGTTGACGAGCGAGATGACGCGAATCTCGGCCGTCCGCGGGAGCGTCGAGTCCATCGCCTTGACGAGGCTCTCCAGGAGGGGCATGTTCTCGACCGGGGCCGAGATGACCAGCGAGTTGGTCCGCCTGTCGGGGGTGATGAGGACGCCTTCCTGGAGGGCGCTGGAGATCAGCTCCATCCCCTCCTTCGACCGCGTGATGAACTGGAGGAGCGACTGGCGGTTCGGACTGGTGGCCGTCAGAGGCGTGGGCTTGTTGTTGAGCGCGCCGGTGAGGATCGTGGCAAGCTCCGTCGCGTCGGCGTTCTGAAGCGTAAAGACGCGGATCTCGGTGACGCGCGGCACGGTGTCGGTGTCGAGTTGCTGGACGATCTCGCCGATGCGCTTCAGGTCGGCCGGGCCGGCCGAGACGACAACGGCGTTGATCCGCTCGTCGACGCCGACGACAACGGACGGCGTGCCCGCCGCGGCAGCCCCCTGGGCCGTGTAGAGACTCCTCAGGGTGGTGGCCACCTGGGTGGCGTCGGCCTTGGCGATGGCGAAAACCTGGACCGACGTGCCGGGGCGGTCGGGCTCGGCGTCGAGCCGGTTGATCAGCGACTCGGCCACCTTCAGGTCATCCGGCGAGGCCGAGACAATCAGCGAGTTGGTCCGCGCTTCCGTGACGATGGTGACGGGCTCCTTGACGCCGCCGCGGGCCACGCGCTGCGCGAAAAGCTGCTGGAGGGTCGGGGCGATCACCGTGGCCGTGGCCTGCTTGAGGTAGAAGACGCGGAACTCGTTCGAGGCCAGGATCTGGTCGGTGTCGAGCTCGCGGACCATCGCCTCGACGGCGTTGAAGCTCTCCTTGCTGCCGGTCACCAGGAGCGTGTTGGTGCGGCCGTCGGCGAAGACGCTGACGGGGAGCATGCGTCCGGTGCCGCCGGCGGCCGTCTCGGCGGTGCGCTTGGCCGTGAAGAGCTGCTGGAGGATCGGGGCCAGGCGCGTGGCGTCGGCGTTCTTGAGGGTGAAGAGGCGGATGTCGCCGAGGAGCCCAAAGTCCTCGGTCGAGTCGATCTTCTTGATGATCTCTTCGATGACCGCGAAGTTCTCCTTGCTCGCCGAGACGATGAGGACGTTGGTGCGCACGTCGGTCGTGATCGACACCTTCTCGCGGGCCGCCAGAAGCGTGTTGCCCTGGGCCGCCACCATCCCCGGCTTGTACAGGCCCTGCTGGATGAGGCCCTGGAGCAGCGTCTGGACGCGCTGGGCGTCGGAGTTCTGGAGCGGGTACATGCGGACCACGCCTGTCACGTCCGGCGGCTCGACGTCGATCTTCTCGAGCAGGCCCTTGATGAGCGCCAGGTTTTCCTTGCTCGCGGAGATGATGAGGGCGTTGGAGAGGATGTCGTTCGTCACGTCGACGCGGTCCTGCGGCACGGGCGTCTGGCCGGGCAGCGTCATGGCCGTGAGGCGCGCCTGGAAGATCTGCTGGAGCTTCGGCGCGATGATGCCCGAGTCATTGTTCTTCAGGGGCATCACGACCAACAGCACGGAGGGGTCGGGGAGCTCGACGTCGAGCTTCTCCAGCAGGCCGGTGATGATCTTGGTGTCGTCGGCGTTGGCGGCCACGAGGAGGCAGTTGCACCGCACGTCGGACATGATGACGGGCCGCTCGCGGCTGACGTCGGGCGTGCGGGCGGCCGCGTAGCGCTGCGTGAAGAACGTGCTGAGCGTTGTCGCGACGACGGGGGCAGTCGCATGCTTCATGGAGTAGATCTGGATCTGGCCGGTCAGGCCGGGGCTGATGCCGTCGAGCTGCTCGGCCAGCGCCTTGACGAGTTGGAAGCCTTCGGCCGAGCCGCCGACCATGAGGCTGTTGGATCGCGTGTCGGGGATGATGATGACGCGGAGGGCCTCGGCGTCGGCCGGGTTCAGGACGGCCAGGCGCTGCACGCGCTGGTCCATCATCCGCTGGAGAGTGGTGCCGAGGGCCGTGGCGTCGGCGTTCTTGAGGGTCACGAGCTTGACGTCGCGCATCTCGATGGGCGTCTTGGCGTCGAGGTTCGCCAGGAGCGTGGTCAGCATGGCGAACGTCTTATCGCTGGCCGAGACGATGAGGGCGTTGGTGCGCGTGTCGATCTGGATGGTGGGCTTGTCCTCGACCCGCACGAGCGCCGCGCTCGGGCCGGTGTAGAGGCCGTCGATGACGGTCTTGAGGCGCGTGGCGTCGGCGTTGACGAGCGGGTAGATCCGCACTGTGTTCATCGACCCGGCGCCGGGCACATCCATCGTGTTGATGATGTCGGCGATGAGGGGCATCACGTCGCTGCGCGCCGCCACGATGACGATGCTGGTCGTGGGGTCGGCCTGAATCGTCAGGGCCGCGCGCGTCTTCGGAATCTCGGACACGTGGCCGGCCTGCTTATCGAGGACCGTCTTGAGCCGCGTAACCTGGGTCCGCAGGCCCTCGGTGCCCGGCGCCGAGGCGGCCGCCTCCATGAACACCGACTGGAGGAGCGGCACGAGGCGGGTCACGTCGGCGTTCTTCAGGCGGAAGAGCCGCACCTCGGTGACCACCTTGCCGGCGTCGCGGTCGAGGTCCTTGATGACCAGTTCGGCCAGGACGAGCGACTCTTCCAGGCCGCTCATCACGAGCGTGTTGGTGCGTTCGTCGGCCGAGACGTTGAACGGGTTGACGAGGGCCTTGCCGGAAGCGCTCTCGGGCTCGGCCCGGCCCGCGACGGTGGTCGTGGGCTTGCCGCCGAGGGTCTTGCCCTGCGTGAAGATGTCCTTGAGGACCGTCACGATTGAGGAGGCGTCGGCGTTCTCGAGGTGGTGGATGCGCACGCGGACGCCCTCGGCCACGGGCACGGTGTCCAGGATGCCCACGATCGCCTTCATGGCCTTGAGGTTGTCGGGCGTGGAGGTGATGACGAGGGCGTTGGAGCCCTGCTGCCCCGCCACGTTGGGGTCGGCGGTGATCTTGATCGGTTTGGTGAGGTCGAGCTCGGGCACCTGGTCGCCGCCGGCGCTGGAGACGCGCAGCAGGCGCACCTGCTCCTGGAGGGCCCGGGCCTCGGGCGTGGCCTGGGTGGCGGTGCTGGGCTGGAGCATCTCGTTGAGGACGGCGGCCAGGCGCGTGGCGTCGGCCTTCTTCAGCGGGACGATCAGGACTTCGTTCTCGGCGTAGGTGGGCTTGGTGTCGAGCGTCTTGACGATCTTCTCAATCTGCTCGAACATCGGGGCGCGGGCCGTCACGATGATCGACCGCGTCCGCTCGTCGGCCTGGGCGGTAATCGGCTCGTCGGGCCGCGTCAGCTTCAACTGCGCGAGCATCGGGGTGAGGAGGGGCATGATCTTGGTGGGCTGGGCGTTGGCGAGCGGGATGATGCGGTGCTCCAGTTGCGGGGCGAGCTCCACCTTGTCGAGCTGCTCGATGAGATGGGCGACCTCCTCCATCCGTTCCCTGGACGCCGCCACGACGACCGCGTTGGTGTCCGGCAGGGCCGTCACGGTGACGGTGTCCTCGGGCAGGCCAGGCGTGGTGGGGCGAGCCGCGGGGGCCGCGCGGTACATGTTGTTCAGGGCCAGGGCCACGCGGGTGTTGCTGGTGTTCTTGAGGCCGAAGACGCGGAACTGGCGTTTGGCATCAGCGGCGGCGGCATCGAGGGCCTCGGCCAGCTTCTGGATCGTCTCGAAGTCCTCATCGGACGCGTTGATCAGGATCGACCGCTGCTGCGGCAGCACCGAGGTCTCGACCTTGCCCCCGGCCGTCGTCGGCCCCACGGCCCCCGGCGCGCCGGGCGCGCCGCGCCGGATCGGCACCACCGACGAGCCGCCCATCCCGGCGGGGCCAAAGATCTGCTGGATGGCCTTCTGCACCTCTGCCGGGTCGGCGTTGCGGAGGCTGATGATCTTGAGGGCCCCGCGGGCCGGCTGCATGACCTCGATCTGGTTCACCCACTCGGAGACCTGCTGGAACATCGGCTCGCTGGTCGCGAGGATGAGGGCGTTGGCCCGCACGTCGGACGAGATGGCCAGCGGGTCGAGGCTCTTGCGCTCGCGCTGGGCCACCTGGACCTGCTGGTTGTAGAGGTCCTTGACCATGGCGGCCACGGTGGTGGCGTCGCCGTTCTTCAGGGCGATGATCTTCACGGTCGTCGCCGTCGTCGAGGTGGCCTGGTCGAGCTGGGTGGCCATCTTGAGGACCTTGTCAATGTCGCTGGCCGGCCCGCTGATGACGAGGCCGTTGGAGCCGGCGTCGGCCGACACGACGACCGACGGTCCGCCGCGCGCGGCGAGGCTTGAGGGCGACGACTGCGCCATGCGAGTCAGGATCGGCGCCACGTCGGCCGACTTGGCGAACTTGAGAATCATGAGTTCCGTGCGGATGCCGCCGGTTTCCTCCAGGTCCATCTGCTTGACGAGGGCCTGAATCTTCGCCAGGTTCGTCGCGTTGGCGGTGACGATGAGGCTGTTGGAGACCGGCTCGGCCGCCACCGACACGAGTTCGTCGGGGTTGATGGGCCCCCGGCCGGCCCTCGGCATGGCATAGGCCTGGCCGATGGCCGCCGCCACCGTCGTGGCCGTGGCGTACTTCAGCGCGATCAGCGTGGGCGTGGCCGTCGGGGCCACGGTGTCGAGTTGCGTGGCGAGGGCCTTGATCTTCTCGAACGTGGGATCGTCGGCGCGGACCGCCAAGACCCGCGCGCCGGCGTCGGCTTCGATGACCACCGGCCGCACCGTGCTGGCCCCGCGCGCGCCCGCCGCCTGCGGCGCCACGAAGACGCGGTTCAGGACGCCGGCGATGCTCGTGGCGTCTGCCGTGTTCAACGGGATGAGGCGGATGGCAAACTGGTCCGTCGGCGCGGTGTCCATCTCGGTGATGAGCTTGGAGATCTTCTCGTGGTCCTCGGCACTGGCGCGGACGACGAGGGTGTTCGAGGATCGGTCGGGGCTGATGCGAATCTGGCCCGTGGCCCCGATCTGGCCCCTCGGGCCGGTCGTGGCCGTGCTCCGCTCGACCGTCGGCTGAAGCGCCGCCGCCACCGTCGTCGCGTCGGCGTTCACGAGCTTGTACACCCTGACGGTCACCTGGTCCTGTCCCTGGGTGGTGTCGAGCTCGTCGATCACTTTCTTAATCAGCTCGTGCTTGTCGGTCTGCGCCGAGACGATGACCACGCGTCCGATCTCGTCGCCCGTCACGACCACCTGCCCCACGTCGGCCGTGCCCGCGGCGCGCCCGCGTGGCCCGCCCGCGGCCCCCTTCGCAAAGAGGTCCTGGAGGACCGTCACGGTGGTCCGCACGTCGGCGTTCTTGAGGGGATACATCTTGACGAGCGGCTCGCCCGTGGCCAAGTCGAGGTCGCGGGCCATCTTGACGATCTTTTCGATGTCGGCCGACGGGCCGGTGATGACGAGGCCGTTGGAGCCGACGTCGGCCGAGACGGTGACGCCCGTCATGCCGACCGCGCCCGGCGCCCCGGCTCTCGCCGCCCGCGCCCCTTGCGCGCCCTGGGCCATCTGCTGAAGGGCCGGCGCCACGTCGGCGGCCCTGGCGTTCTTGAGGAGCACCAGTTCGGTCTTGAGGCCGCCCGTCCCTTCGATGTCGATCTTCGCCAGCAAGTCCTGCACCTTCTTGAGGTTCTGGGCGTTGGCGGTGACGATGAGGCTGTTCGACATCTGCTCGGCCACCACGGTCACCAGGTCGTCGGGGTTGATCTGTGCCCCGCGGCCGACCGTGGCCCGCGAGATCGCAAAGGCCTGGGCCACGGCCGGGGCGACGGTGGCGGCTTGGGCGAACTTCAGGGGAATGAGGGTCGGTGCGGCCTGTCCGCCGGTGCTGGCGGCATCGACCTGCGTCGCGAGCGCCTTGATCTTCTCGAACGTCGGATCGTCGGCCCGGACCATGAGCATGCGGGCGTCGCGGTCGGCCTCGATGACCACGGGTCGCGGCCCCGCCGCCCCCATCGCCCCGCGGGCGCCGGCGGTCTGCGTGCTGGTGAAGACGCGCGTGAGCACCTGCGCCACGGTGGTGGCGTCGGCGTTGTTGAGAGGAATGAGGCGGACGGCGAACTGGTCCGTCGGCGTGGTGTCCATCTCGGTGATGAGCTTGGCGATCTTCTCATGGTCGTCGGCGCTGGCGCGAACGACGAGCGTGTTGCTCGACCGGTCGGCGCTGATGCGGACCTGGCCCGCGCCGCCGCCCTGGCCGCGTGGCCCGCCGCCGGCCGCGCCCGTCGACCGCTCCACCGTGGACTGGAGGGCCAGGGCCACGGTCGAGGCGTCGGCGTTCACGAGCCGGTACACCTTGACGGCGACCTTGCCGGCGTCCTGCGCCTCGTCGAGCTCGTTGATGACCTTGGCGATGAGCTCGTGCTTCTCCTTCGGCGCCGAGACGACGACCGTGCGGCCGCCTTCGTCGCCGGTCACCACCACCTGCCCTGCCTCGGAAGTGCCGCGCGCGCCGCGAGCGCCCATCGCCGCGCCCGCACTCTTGGTAAACAGATCCTGGAGGGCGGTCACGACGGACCGCACGTCGGCGTTCTTGAGCGGGTACATCTTGACGAGCGGCTCGCCTCCTTCGACGTCGAGCTTCGCCAGGAGGTCCTGCACCTTCTTGAGGTTGGTGGCGTTGGCCGTCACGATGAGGCTGTTGGACATCGGCTCGGTGACCACCGTCACGACGTCATCGGGATTGCCTGCCGCCGCCGCCCCCGCCCCCATGCCGCGCGGCCCGCGCTGGGCCTGCGGAGTCGTGAAAGCCTGGGCGATCGCCGGGCCAATCGCCGACGCCTGGGCGAACTTCAGGGGGATGAGCGTGGGCGTGGCCTGCCCGCCGGGGCTGGCCGTATCGATCTCGGCCGCCAGGGCCTTGATCTTCTCGAAGGCCTGATCGTCGGCCCGGACCATGAGCATGCGGGCATCGCGGTCGGCCTCGATGATCACCGTGGTGCGCGGCCCGGCCGCGCCCATCTGCCCGCGCCGGCCCGCCGCATCCTGGGCGGCGCTGAAAACGCGGCTGAGGACCGCGGCCACGGCCGTGGGATCGGCATTCTTGAGAGGTATGGTGCGGACGGCAAACTGCTCGGTCGGCGCGATGTCGAGTTCCTGGACGAGCTTGGCGATGCGCTCATGGTCCTCCGACGACGCCCGGACCACGAGGGAATTGCTCGAGCGGTCGGCGCTGATGCGGACCTGCCCGCCCCCTCCGCCGCCCGCAGCGCCGCCCATGCCGCGCCGGCCGCCGCCGCCCTGGCCGGCGGATGATTGTTCCAGCGTGGACTGAAGCGCCGCGCCCACGGTCGTGGCGTCGGCGTTCATCAGGTGATACACCTTCACGGCCACCTTGTCGCCGGCGGATGCCTGGTCGATCTCGTTGATGACCTTGGCGATCAGCTCGTGCTTCTCCGCCGCGGCAGACACGATGACCAGCCGCCCGGCCTCGTCGCCGGTGACGGTCACGGCCGTGTTGTCCTGGGCGGCGCCGAACATAGCGAAGCGCATGCCGCGTCCGCCCCCACCGCCGGCGGTGCCCTTGGCGAAGATTTCCTGGACCGCGTTGACCACGGTCTTCACGTCGGCGTTCTTGACGGGGTATATGCGGACGATGGGCGCGTTGGCCTGGTCCATCTCGGCGATGAGCTTGGCGATCTTCTCGTGGTCGCCGGCAGCGGCGCGGACCACAAGCGAGTTGGTCGAGCGGTCGGCGTTGATGCGGACCTGCCCCGCGGCGCCCCCGCCTCCGCCGCCGGTCATCATGGCGAACATGCCGCGCCGGCCACCTCCGCCCCCGCCCCCGCCGGCGGCGCCCTGCTCGAAGGTCTGCTGGAGGGCCATCGCCAGGCTCGACGCGTCGGCGGTCTGGAGCCGATAGACCTTCACCGTCACGTCGCCCGCAGCCTGAGCGGTGTCGATCTCCTTGATGACCTTGGCGATAAGCTCGTGTTTCTCGGCCGGGGCGGAGACGATGACCAGGCGTCCGGCCTCGTCGCCCGCGATGACCACGTTGTTATCGAGCGCCGACCTCGCCCCCTGCCCGCGCGGACCCATGCCCATCGCCGCCGGCGCCCGGGCGGCGCCCTGGACGAAGATCTCCTGGAGGGCGGTCACGAGGGTCCTCACCTCGGCATTCTTCACCGGGTACAGGCGCACCGACGCCGCGGTGCCGACGCCGGACTGGTCAAGCTCCTCAACGAGGCGCTCGACGATGGTCATGGCCTCGGCCGGGGCGGCCACCAAGACGGTGTTGGTCTGGCGGTTGGCCGAGACGGTCATCATGGTGTCGACGTCGACCTGGGCCACGCCCTCCTTGCCCTGGACCTCCATCATCTGGCGGACCATCTCGGCCCGCTGCTGCTGGGCCGTGATCCGGCCCATCTGGCCGGGCTGGCCCGGCATAGGCTGCGGCATCTGCGGCTGCGGTTGCCGCTGCTGCGCAAGCTGGAAGAGGTCCTTGATGTTGTTGGCCACTTCCTGCGCGTCGGTGTTCTTGAGGGTGAAGACGCGGATGGTCGTGACAACGGTGGGAATCTGGTCGAGCTCCTTGATGAGCGGCTCGATGATCTCGAAGTCCAGGGGCTTGGCGCGGACGATGACGCACTTGGTGCGCACGTCGGCCACCACGTTGATGACGGGCGGCGGCGCCGGCTGCTGCGCCATCATGGCCATCGCCTGCCCTTGGCCCCGCCCGCCGCCGCCCGGCGGCATCGGCATCCGCAACACCTGCGCCCGTGGGTTGAAGAGGGCTTCGAGGGTGCGGGCGATGGCCGACGGATCGGCCTGCCCGATCTTGAAGATGCGAAACTCGGCCTCGCCCCCGCCCTGGCTGGGCGAAAGCTGCTCGATGAGGTCCTCGAGATAGTCGAGGTCCTGGCGCTTGCCCGAAATGATGAGCGCGTTGGAGTTCTTGTCGATGGAGATGGACACGCCGGGCTTGCGGCCGGGTGCGGCCGCCGGCGGCGCGCCGGACGCGGGCGCGGCAGGGGCCGGGGCCGCCGCGGCCGGGGTCGGCGCCGACGGGGCCGGGGCCGACGGCGCAGGCGCGGGCGCCGGCTCCTTGGTCTTCGCGGGAGCGGGGTTGGGCTCTTCGGCCGCCGGCGCGTTGTAGAACGTGCGGACGGCCTTCTCAGCCGACGCCCTCTCTTTGCCCGCGGACGGCTTGCCCTTCGTGCCGCCGGGAGCCGGGGTCGCCGGGATCACGAGGATGCCCTTCTTCGGCATCTCGGGGATCGGCGACATGCCGTCGGGCCTCCGGATTTCCGACGGCGCTTCCTCGGTGACGATGACGTCGTTGCCGCTGAGTTGCGAGTAGACGGCCTTGAGGACGGCGGCCATCTTGTCGGCCTTGATCGCCGTCAGCGGGATGACGCGGACGCGGAAGTTGTTCTCCTTGGCCGCCTTGTCGAGCTTCTCGATGATCGGCTCCATCGCCTTGAGATCGGCGTCCTTGGCGATGATGGTGACCGCGTTGGCAAAGATGTCGGCCGAGATGGCGGGCTTGTCGGCCCCCTTGCGGTCGCGGTACATGTCGCTGAGCTTCGAGGCCACATCGCTGGCGTCGGCATTTTCGAGCCAGACGTACTGGACATCCTGGCTCGGCGCGCCCGGGGCCTGGTCGAGGGTCTTGAGGATCTGCTCGACCAGGGTGAAGTGGGCGGCCGTCGTCGAGATGACGAGGCTCTTGGTGCGCTCGTCGGCGGCGATCGCAAACGGGACCGGCTGCTGGTTCCTGGCGGCCGCGCCCTGCTGGCGGAGCATGTCCTGGAAGAGCTTGCCCATCGAGGCCGCCAACTGCGCGGGCTCGGAGTTCTGGAGCGGGTACACGCGGACCTGGGCGCCGCCGCTGGTGGACCCGTCGTCGAGGCGCTTGATCATCTCGACCACCGAGGCTGTCTCGGCGGCCGGGCCGCGCACGAGGACGCTGTTGGAGTTCGGCTCGGGCGTCACGATCACGCGATCGTTCTTCTCCGCGGCCGGCTGGCCATAACGTCGGGGCGCGGCAGGCCCGGCCTTCTCGGCGAGCGCGGCATTGACGGCCTCGCAGAGCGTTGCGGCCTGGGCGTTTTTGAGCTGGACGATGGTGATGCCCGACTGAGCCCCGGCCTCGCCCGTGTCGAACGTCTTGATGAGCTGCTCGGCCAGGGCCAGCTTCTCGGGCGGGCCCTGGACGATAATATCATTCGTCTCCGCCATGGCGGCTACACGGGTCTCGGCGGCAGGCTCCGTACGCCCTCGGTACCCTGAGCCGGAAGGCACGTCGGTCAGCATGGCCTGGAGGACCTCGACCACGTCGGTGGCCTTGGCGACCTTCAGGCGGAACGTCTTGGTCTCGCGCGCGAGGCTCGTGCCGGACTCCAGCTTCTTGATGAGGTCCTCGATGGACTGGAACTGGGTCGGGGTGGCGGCCACCATGACCTGGTTGCTGGCGGCGTCGGCCTCGAAGCGGGGCTGCGGCTCGGCGTTCGGCGTCGCCGGCTGCCCGTACCGCTGCTGCTGGGTGAAGAGGCGGCTGAGGGCGGAGGCGATCTCGGCGGCCTTCGTGTTGGCGAGGCGATACGTGCGGACCTGGATCTGCCCGGGCGAATCGGCCACGTCGAGCGAGGCCACAAGTTGCGCGATCTCCTCGACCTTGTCGTGCGGGCCGTCGACGACCAGCGTGCGGTCGCCCGGGGCGGCGGCGATAACCACGCGCTCGGCGTTCTCCGTCGACGGTGCACCATACCGGCGCGGGCCGTAGGAACTTGCGGAGGGGGCGTGCTGGTAGAGTTGGTTGAGCATCGCGGCCAGCGACGCGGCCGAGGCGCCCTTGAGGGGAATCATGCGGACCTCACGGGCTTGCGACTGGGTGGCCTTGTCGAGGCTCGCGATCATCTCTTCGAACATCTTGCGGTCGGCTTCCGGGCCGCGGATGATCACGGAGTTGGAGACCGGGTCGGCTTCGATGAGGACGGCCGGCTCCTGGCCCCGCGCGGGCGGCGGGATCATCGCCTTCAGCGTCTGGGCCAGCCTGACGGCATCGCCCGACTGGAGGCGGATGATCCGCATCGGCTCGGCGCCCTTCTCCATCGGCTTGTCGAGCTCGGCGATGAGCAGTTCGGCGGCCTGGATGTCGGCGCCCGTGCCGGCCACGATGAGGCTGTTGGTGCGCGGGTCGGCGCTGACGACAACGGGGGGCGTGCTCCCGTACCCCTCGCCGTAGCGGCGCGGGCCCGCCTCGCGCTTCGCCAGGGCGCTTTGGATCACCGGGGCGAGCTGCTGGGCATCGGCCGCCTTGAGGTGGAAGGTCTTGAAGCCGCTCTGCATGCCCGGCTGGTCGAGCTGCTGGACCATCGCCTCGATGGCCTTGAACTCGACCTCCGGCGCGCGGACGAGGATGCTGTTGCTCGCCTGGTCTCCCTGGATGAAGACTTTCTGGGGCTCGCCGCGCGCCGACGCCGGATGCAGGGTGCGCAGGGTCTCGGCGATCTTCGCGGCGTCGCCCGCTTTGAGGCGGATGATGCGGACGGCGTCGGCCGTCTCGGCGCCGGCCACGTCGAGCGACTTGACGATCTCGGCGATGGCCTGGAGGTCGTCGTCGGCGGCCGACACCAGGAGCGTGTTCGCCGCCGCCGAGGCCGTGATGACGACGGGCACCGTCTGTCGCTCGCCGCCGCCCATGCCCATCGGGCGCCACATCCGCATCGGCTGGCTGTAGAGCTGCTTGAGCGTGTCGGCGATGTCGGTCGCCTTGGCGTACTTGATCGGAATCAGGCGCGTCGACGGCGTGGCCATCGGCATGGCCGAAACCTTGAGCTCCTCGAGGATCTTCTCGATCGTGGGCCAGTCGCCCGGCGCGGCCGAAATCAGAAGGCTGTTCGTGGCGGGCTCGGCCTCGACGCGGACGTTCGTGGCCGACGGGGCGCCCTGGCCGTAGCGGTTCGGCTCCTGCTGCGTGAGCATGCGCGTCAGCGACAGGGCCAGTTGCCGCGCGTCGCCGACCTTGAGCTGGACGACGTGGATCTCGCGGGCTTCCTTGCCCTCCTCCAGCGGCTTGTCGATCTCGGCGAGAAGGGCCTCGACGGTCTGCATGTCGCTCTCGGTGCCGGCGACGATAAGGCTGTTGGTGCGTGTGTCGGCGCTGACCTGGGCGCCGCCGGCCATTCCGCCTTGGCCTCTCGCGAAGCGGCCCTCGCCGCCCTCCGGGGCCACCTTGCGCAGGGTGTTGGCGATGACGCCGACCAGTTGCTGGGCGTCGGCCACCTTGAGGCGGAAGACGCGGATGCCGCCCACGTTCTTCGTGGCCTGGTCGAGATTCTTGATGAGCTCTTCGATCCGCATCATCTGGTCGAGCGGCGCGGTGACGATGAGGCGGTTAGTATTCGGATCGGCCACGACCCTGGCCTGCATGCCCTGCTGGGTCGAGGACCGAGTCCCGCCGCCGTAGGGGCTCGCGGGCAGCGTCTGGCTCTGGATCGCCTGGCGGATGATATTGGCCACGTCCTCGGCCTTGGCGTTCTTGAGCTCGAAGATGCGCATGTCGCCGGTGGTGCCGGGGTCGATGGAGTCGAGGCTCTTGACGACCTCCTCGGCCATGGCCAGCTTGTCGCCCGCGCCGACGAGGAACAGGGTGTTGGTCCGCTCATCGGCGGTGGCCTTGACGGAGTCGGCGGCAGCCGTGGCGGCCGCGGTCGCGGCGCCCTCCGGGTTGTACTCCGGGTTCCGCACAAACTCGCCCGAACTGGGATCGCGGATGTACCGCTGCTGAGCGGTGGATGTGCCTGTGGCGCCGGTCGTCGAGAACAGGCCGTTGATGATCGTCGCGATGTCGCGGGCCGAGGCGCGCTTCAGGATGTAGGTTCTGAGCTGCCGCTCGGCCGTCGAGATGTGGTCGGAGGTGTCGATCTTGTCGAGCACGGCGCGGGCCCGCTGGATGCTGTCGACGCGGTCGGTGATGATGATGCCCTTGCCCCGCCCCAGGGCGGCGAGCATGCCGCGAGTCGACACCAGTGGCGTGAGCAGCTTCACGGCTTCCTCGGCCGAGAGGGCCTTCAGCGGGATCATCATGGTGACGATCTCGCCCGGCCGCAGGTTTTCCGTGTTGTCGGTGCCCTGGAGGATCTTGGTGGCCTCTTTTGCGTAGTCCTTGATGGGGACCACCTTGAAATATCGCTCGTTCTCAACCATCGCGAAGCCGCGCGTCGCCAGGAGGAGGTTCAGCGTGTCGAAAGCCTCGTCGAACGTGTAGGTGTGGCTGTCGAAGAACGTGAGCGTCCCCTCGATGGCGAAATCGCCGAGGATGGGTTTGCCGGCCATCTGGGCGAACCGGCGGATGACCTCGTTGTACGGGATGCCGTCGAACTGGAAGCGGACCTCGCTCGGCCTGGGCGCGGGCCCGGTGGGCACCACGGGCGGCGCCACCACGGGAGCAGGCGGCGCGGGGGCCGCCGGGGCGGGCGCCGCGGGAGTTTTCGCGGGCGCCGCGGGAGGCACCGCCGGCGTCGCGGGCTTCGGCGCCTCCGGAGCGGGGACCGCCGGGGCAGGCGCCTTGGGCGCTTCGGGCGCAGGCGCGGCCGGGGCCGCCGGCTTCGGCGCCTCGGGAGCCGGTGCGGCGGGGGCCGCCGGCTTCGGCGCTTCCGGCGCAGGCGCCGAGGGAGGCGTCGGCTTCGGCGCCTCGGGAGCGCGCGCGGCAGGCGCGACCGGGGGAGGCGCATCGGGGGCCGGAGCGGCGACCTCCACCTCGGGCCCGTGGGGGGCGTCGGGCGCAGGGATTTCGCCCGGAGGCGTTTCGGGCCCCAGGGCGGCTTCCGGCGAGGGCATGGCCGGCGCGCCGTCGATCTCGGCGCTCAGAGCCCGAGCCGCCGGCAGGCCCGTGAGGGCCGTCGCCAGCAGCGCGAGGAGCAGTAGATGTCTTGGCATAGACGATCCCCTTGAGGCCGGGGCCGGACGTCGGCCTCGGCCATCTACCTGTCTATTTAGGTTTGAGCGCCCCGGCAGGCGCCGGCCCGGTCGGCGGCGGCGCTTCAAGTTTCGGGAGCCCCGGCGGGATTTGGTCGGCCGCCAGGGGGTGCTTCTCGGCCAGGCTTGTCCCCAGCTCCACGGCGTAGTAGTCGGCGCCGATGGCGAGCACCACGCGGCTGGCCGACAAGAGCTCCGGCCTGTTCGGCAGCGGCATCGGCCGGTAGTCGACGGTGACGATCTTTCCCCCCGCCAGGTCGTCGCCCGGCTTGTACGTGGCCACCTTGCCGGTGCTGGCGTCGCGAACGAGGACGTCGGGGGTGCTGCCCCACGTGGGCAGGCCCACGAGGCGATACCGCCCCTCCGGCACGCGCGGCACGCCCGGCTCGGTCGGCGGCCGAGGCGGCTCGGCCGGCGGCGGCTTCTGGGCAGGGGCGCCGGGGATGTACGGCAGGAAGAGGTTGCGCGAAGCGATCACCTCGTACGGCAAGCGTTCGCCGGACTGGAGGATGCCCGGGGGCAGGTCCTCGGCCGTCCGATCGGTCTCGATCTTCTCGCCCTTGGCCGTCTCGAGGACCAGCGTGCCGTACTTGACCTGCAACTCCACGTCGGTGCCGCCGGCCACGGGCGCCAGCACCAGGTTGTCGAGCCGGTGCAGGTGCGGCTCGCGCGTCATCAGAAAGAGGAAGTTGACCACGTGCGACAGTTGCCCGCGGGCCCGCACGATCCACCCGATCTCCTTGTACACGCCGGGCACGCGCGAGCTGACGAGCGGCTTGAGGGAAAGGTTCTGCGCGCTGAGGCCGCTGGCGCCCAGCACCTCGGTGATCCGCGTGCGGACCTGTTCGCTGACGCGGTTCTCGTCGGTGCCGAAGGTGAGCGAGGCCAGGTCTTTCAGGCGATTCTGGTACGTGCCCTCTTTCTTCTTCTCGGCCTTCGCGTGGTTGATCTTGGCGATGATTTCCTTGGCGTCGTTCATGCGCTGGGCGGCGGGGACGTAGAAGACGCGGTTGACCGCCAGGTACATGATGGTCACGAGGGCGGCAAACGCGACCGCGGCGAGCAGGATTTTCTCGCGCTTATTCATTGGGTGTCCGCTCGACTCCACGGCGTCTCTTTCCCTCAGGCGACGGAGGCGCCGCTGGTGATGGTGCTGCCGCCGCCTCCTGCTTTCGCAGCGCTTCGCCTTCGGCGCGCAATTCGATGCGCTTGGCGCGCCAGGCGTCCAGCGCGGGGCCTTCCTGCTGGGGACGCGGCGTCTTGTTGAACTCGTCGAACCGCGCCATCCACTCCTTGTAGGCCGACGCCCCGCCCGCCGCGGCGGGTGCGCCGGTGCCCGTGGCCGACGTGGCCCCCGAGGCGGCCGCTCCCGGCGCGACGGCGCTCGGAGCGCTTCCGGCCGGGCGCCCGGTCGCCGTCGCCGGCGCCGCCGGCGCAACGGCCCGCGGCTTGCCGAACAGCGACGCCGCCGCATCGTCCTCCGGGCGCGGCACCGGCGACACGCCGGCCATGTCGATCTTCATGTCGGGCTTGACCATCACCGTGATGTTCGTCGAGTAGACGTACCCGTAGGGGTCCTGGCCGGTGGTGACCTGCCCCGGCTTGAACTCGTAGCCGGCGGCCTCGAGACGCTTGCCGAGCTCGTTGATTGCCTCGTTGCTCTTCGCCCTGACCGTGAAGCTGATCGAGGCGCTCGGGTTGGCCGTGTTGGCCATGGTCGTCTTGAGGCTGCTGATGTAGGTGTCGGTGCACGACGGGAAGACGCTGGTCAGGTAGGCCCACTGGTCGAGCCAGTCGCGGCCGAGGCGGACCCAGGCGTTGATCGTCTCGGCGCGCTTGGCGAGGGCCGAGACGCGCCGGTTCTCTTCGGTCAGGCGGCTCAGCTCCGCGGTGAGCGCGGCATAGTCCGACTCCACCCGGTACCAGTGGATCGCCCCGGCGGCAAAGACCCCCGTCACCACGAGCGCCACGGCGGCCAGCGCGCCGACGGCCGCGATCTTGCCCATGTCGCGCTTGACCGGCGGGCGCTTGGGGTGGAGGAAGTCGTACGGCAGCGCCGTGCTGTCGCCGTGGCCGGCCGCCTGCCCGAGCGGCGAGATGAACGCCGAGGTCACCGGGCCGGACTCCTCCATGCCCAGGACGCCCGACGGGTCCAGCATGTCGCACCGGATCGCAAGGCGCTTGGCCAGATCGTCGGCGACCTGCTGTTCGATGCCCGTGCCGCCGGCCAGGAGGACGGCGTCGATCGCCTGGCCGCGTTCCACGCCCATGTAGCTATGGAGACTTCGCGCCACTTCCACCACGACCGCATGGGCGGCCTCGCGCGTGGCGGCCACGTCGGTCCGGGCCGCCGGGGGCACCGTGACGGCCGCCGACCGGCTGAACGCCAGGCCCCCCGAGTCCATCACGTCGATCTCGGTCTCGTCGGCCAAAATGTGGACGATGGCGACGCGGCCCTGGGCGTGCTCGGCCGCGAAGGCCTGCACGCACCGCATGTCGGCATACGGGCGGAGGCCGAGCTTGACGAGCCGCACGTCGGCCGCCTTGGCCAGCTTCTCGTAATAATCGATGACCGGCCTCTGCACCGCCGCCACCAGGACATGCTGGCCCTGCGGGGTGTCTTCGGACGGGGCCTCCATGCCGTAGTGGCTCTCGATCGTGAAGTCGACCACGGCCTCTTCCGGGCGGAACGTGAGCTCCTTCTCCGCCTGGTACAGGACCATGTTGGCGAGTTCGCCGGCGCCGGAGACGGGCGGCAGGACCAGGGGCTTCAGGACCGCCTGGCCGCGCGACACGTTCATCACCACCGCCGGGCCGCGGATGCGCATCTCGCCGAGCGTGCGGCCGACGAACTCGCCGACGGCCTGCGCGTCGGTGATGTCGAGGTCCTCAGGAATGGCGCACGAAGCGAGCTTGAGGATGCGCGTCCGCTCGCCCGTGAACTCGGCGTGGACGATGCGCAGTTGCTCCCGGTCGAAATCCAGGGCGCAGAATCGCCCCGTCTTTCGCCCGAGGCCCAGTTTGGGCAGTCTGTCGATCAGCGATGCCAGGCTCAACGTTTGCTCTCCACGACGTCCGTGTCGAGGGCGAACGGCAGCCCCAGCCGGGTAATGTCCCGCAGGTACGCCACGCGCGGCGTGCCGCCCGACAGGTCCAACACCGCTTCCAGAACGCGGTATCGCCCGCACGGCACGCCGAAGCCAATGCATCGCGCCGCATACTGGTAACTGCGGGCCGTCAGAAACGGCGCTGCTTTCTTAAACGCTTCCGCCTCGAGCAAGTTCTGCGTATACAGCCACGCGATCGTGCTCTTGGTCTCCGGCGGAAGGTCCTTCCGCAGGTCCACGATCTGCTGGGCCAGACTGGCATCCAGGCCCGGGAGGACCGCCAGCACCTCGGCCGGGGCCGTGTTGACGTTCACGAGACCCTCGACCAGCCGCCGCGTGCCGGTGGGTTTCTTGGTGGTCAGCCGGTCCATCACCACCGGCAGTTGCTCCGCCTTGACGCCCGACTCGATCGCGGCGCCGACCTTGAGGTCCTCCGCGTCGGGGTGCGCCTGCTTGAGCGTGTACTTCATCTCCAGGAGCTGGCTCGGATCGATGAAGGTGTTCCCCTCGGCGCGGTACAGGCGGATAAACAGGAGCGTCTCGGCCGGCAGAGACACGCTGCCCGCCGCGATCTCGGTGTTCAGGTCCACGCGCCGCTTCCCGCTCATGTCGACGCCGGGCTCGCCCGTGAAGACCGTGGCCACGGCGCGCAGGCCGCGGTCGACCGTGCCGTCGCTCGACACGGTCATCGTGCGCCCCGCGCCGCTCGTCTGCCGGGCGCCGAGGACCGCGCTGATGTTCGAGTTCTCGCCGTAGATCACCTGGCCGGTGAAGCCCTTCACCAGGAGCAGCTCGTCCATCGTCGACAGCGACTGGTTCGGAATCACGTACGGGTGCGCGAGGCTGTCGTAGTACTCCTGCTCGGCCCCGTCGGGGCGCGGCTCGCTGTCGGTGTCGCGG
>Ga0315273_10002126_pt1 | contig 23111 bp, 18 predicted proteins | sample YL17G02_0_MG_FD_205753 | JGI IMG/M metagenome (GOLD analysis project Ga0315273, IMG submission 205753) | Sediment microbial communities from Yellowstone Lake, YNP, Wyoming, USA - YL17G02_0 | ecosystem: Environmental > Aquatic > Freshwater > Lake > Sediment | place: USA: Wyoming | collected...
CGCGCCGCAGCCGACCATCGGGACGCTCGTCGACGATGCGATGTCCGCCATCGAGCGCGATAACCCGTCGCTCAAGGGCGTGCTGCCGAAGGACTTCGGGCGGGCGGGCCTCGACAAGCAACGACTCGGGCAGATCATCAATCTGGTGAGCGACATCGCGCTCGGCAGCGCCGCCGACCGCGCCAAGGACACGCTGGGCCGGGTCTACGAGTACTTCCTCGCGCGTTTCGCCAGCGCGGAAGGGAAGAGCGGCGGCCAGTTCTACACGCCCTCGCGCGTGGTGCGCGTACTGGTCGAGATGCTGGCGCCCTACAAGGGCCGCGTCTACGACCCCTGCTGCGGTTCGGGCGGCATGTTTGTAAGCAGCGAGAAGTTCATCGAGGCCCACAGCGGCAAGCTCGGCGACATCTCCATCTACGGGCAGGAGTCCAACTACACCACCTGGCGTCTCGCCAAGATGAACCTCGCCATCCGCGGCATCGACGCGCAGATCGGCCACGGCGACACCTTTCACAACGACAAGCACCTCGACCTCAAGGCCGACTACGTGTTGGCCAACCCGCCGTTTAACGACAGCGACTGGCGTGGCGAGCTGCTCAAAAACGATAAGCGCTGGGCGTATGGCGTGCCGCCCGCTGGCAACGCCAACTATGCCTGGGTGCAGCACTTCATCCACCATCTCGCGCCCGGCGGGATCGCGGGATTCGTGCTCGCCAACGGCTCGATGTCGTCCAACCAGTCGGGCGAGGGCGAGATCCGCAAGTCGATCATCGAAGCCGATCTGGTGGACTGCATGGTGGCGCTGCCGGGGCAACTCTTCTACTCGACGCAGATCCCCGTCTGCCTGTGGTTTCTGACGCGTGACAAAAGCGGCAGAGCCGCGTCACGCCGTAGCCCGCAGGGCGGAGGCGGATTCCGCGACCGGCGCGGCGAGACGCTCTTCATCGATGCGCGCAAGCTGGGTTCGATGATCGATCGCGTGCACCGCGACCTCACCGACGACGACCTCGCCAAGATTGCCGGTACCTACCACGCGTGGCGAGGCGATGTTCCCGTAGGGGCAGGCCTTGTGCCTGCCCGCCTTGTGCCTGCCCGAGAGAAGGGCGACCACAAGGGTCGCCCCTACGCCGACGTTCCCGGCTTCTGCAAATCCGCCCAGCTCGACGACATCCGCAAGCATGGCCACGTCCTCACGCCGGGCCGCTATGTCGGTGCGGAGGCGCAGGAAGACGACGGCGAGCCGTTCGAGGAGAAGATGCAGCGGCTTGCTGCCCAATTGCGCGAGCAGCAGGCGGAAGCTGCGAAGCTGGACGCCGCCATCGCCGCCAACCTGAAGGAGTTGGGGTATGGCGGCTAAGAAGTTATCTGCCCTCGGCAACACGGGTCCCGCAACTGAGCGCAAGCAGCGTGGTCGCGTCGATCGCAGCGCAATGTTTCCTGTTTCCCTGCCCGCAAGCGACGCGCCTTCGGACTATGCTGCCTGGCTCGCGGCCCTCAAGGCGCGCATCCGCCAGGATCGCCTGCGCGTGGTCCTCGCGAGCAATGCTGTCGTGGTGCTGCTGTACTGGGACATCGGGCGCAGCATCCTTGACAAACAGGCCGATCAGGGCTGGGGCAGCCGCGTCATTGACCGATTGGCGACCGACCTGCGGGATGCCTTCCCGGAGATGAAGGGTTTCTCGCCGCGAAACCTCAAGTACATGCGCTCCTTCGCGGCGGCGTGGCCCGAGCGGCAAATTGTGCAAGCGCCGCTTGCACAATTGACCTGGTACCATCACATCGCGCTGCTGGAGAAGCTCGACAGTGCTGCACCGCGGCTGTGGTACGCCTCAAGAACGGTGGAATACGGCTGGTCTCGCAACATCCTTGCGCTCAAGATCGATGCGCAGGCTCACCGCCGGCACGGCAAGGCACAGACCAACTTCCCTGCCACTTTGCCACCATCCGACTCCGACATGGCGGTGCAGGCCTTCAAGGATCCCTACCTGTTCGACTTTCTTGGCACCGATGCGCCGCGCCGCGAGGCCGAGCTGGAACAAGGTCTGGTAACGCACATCCAGAAATTCCTGCTCGAACTGGGCCAGGGCTTTGCCTTCGTCGGCCGGCAGGTGCATCTGGAGATCGGCGACGACGATTTCTATCTCGACCTGCTCTTTTATCACCTCAAACTGCGCCGCTACGTGGTGATCGAGCTCAAGGCCCGCAGATTCCAACCCGGCGATGGCGCGCAACTGGGCATGTACATGACGGCGGTGGACCGCCTGCTTTGCCACCCCGATGACAGACCGACTCTGGGCCTGCTGCTGGTGCGCGAGAAGAATCGCGTGCTGGTCGAGTATGCACTCGGCGGAAACACCAAGCCGATCAGCGTGGCCGAATGGGACACCCGGCTCACGCATGCCCTGCCCGAAGAACTCCAGGCCAGCCTGCCGACGATCGAGCAGATCGAGGCGGAACTTGCGCGGGTGCCGGAGGAGGCAGATGCAGGCGCGGACGAGGACACTGGAGCCAATCGTGCGCCTCGCGCGACACGGCCGGGACGAAGGCCGAAGTCATGAATGCGACCGTGCCCCAGGTGCGGCGGCTCATCACGACGCTACGCCGGCGACAGACAGAGGCCGCGAAACTCGACGCTGCCATCGCCGCCAACCTAGAGGAGCTGGGGTATGGCAGATAGGCGGGTTGTCGAGCGCAAGATCGAACGATCTTCTGAAGACTTCATGTTCCAGTTGTCCAAAGAGGAGCACTCGATCTTGAAGTCGCATTCTGCGACCTCATGATCCTGGGGTGGTCGCCAGGTTGCGCCCTATGCCTTCACCGAACAAGGCGTGGCGATGCTGTCCAGCGTCCTGCGTAGCCCCGGCGCGGTGCAGGTGAACATCGAGATCATGCGGGCGTTCGTGCGTCTGCGGCAGATGCTCCAGACAAACGCCGACCTGGCACGCAAGCTCGCGGTCCTGGAGAAGAAGTACGACGCCCAGTTCAAGGTCGTGTTCGACGCGATTCGCGAACTCATGGCGCCCCCCGTACGGCGCGGGAGAATAGGCTTCCGGTCGGGAAACACATCATGAGGCGTCGATTGTCTGGCGCGATTCGACGGCGTGGTGATCAACCCGTCAGCTCGCGTGCCAACCTGCTTGCCCGCCGGAACTTCAGTGAAGGCGGGAAGGAGCTTGGGTATGGCGGCTAGATCGCCCTTCTCCCACTCGGATGATTGGGGAGTGGTTCGGCTTGGCGAGATCGCGACGAAGATCGGCTCAGGCGCAACACCGACTGGTGGAGAAGACTCCTACCAGTCCGCCCGCACACGATTTGCGTTGGTCAGGAGCCAGAACGTTTTCGATCGCCACTTCGACTCAGCGGGCCTTGCGTTCATTTCGGATGAACAGGCGAGCCGACTGCGAGGGGCCGAGCTTCAACCGGGTGATCTGCTGCTCAATATCACGGGCGACGGCGTCACGTTTTCTCGCGCCTGTGCCGTGCCTGCCGAGGTTCTACCGGCCTGTGTGAACCAGCATGTTGCGATCATTCGCTTCGACAAGGCGGTCGCCGATGCGGGCTACGTGCTCTCCTACCTCACGCATCCCGCAGTGAAGTCGTACATCGAATCGTTCAATGCAGGTGGTTCGCGGCGGGCGATCACGAAAGCGCATATCGAATCGTTTGAAATCCCGCTGCCTCCGATCGGAGAGCAGCGCGCCATCGCCCACATCCTCGGCACGCTGGACGATAAGATCGAGCTGAACCTGCGGATGAACGAGACGCTGGAGGCGATGGCGCGGGCGCTCTTTAAGTCGTGGTTCGTGGACTTCGATCCCGTCCGCGCCAAGGCCGAAGGCCGCGACCCCGGCCTGCCCCAGCCCTTCGCCGACCTCTTCCCGGATTCCTTCGAGGACTCGGAGCTCGGCGAGATTCCGAAAGGGTGGGACGTGAAGCCGCTTTCGGATTGCGTAGATGTTGCCCGCGGCCTCTCCTACAAGGGATCGGGTCTCTCCGAGAGCGGTGTGCCCATGCACAACCTCAATTCGATATACGAGGGGGGCGGCTACAAGGATGGCGGGCTCAAGCATTACGACGGAGACTACAAGTCACAGCACGTCGCCCGTGTTGGTGATCTCATCGTCGCAAACACCGAGCAAGGGCACGATCGCTTGCTCATCGGTTACGCGGCCATTGTGCCCGCTCGCTTCGGCCAAGGGAGCCTCTTCAGCCATCATCTCTACCGGGTCCGGCCAAAGCACGATTCGAAGCTGACGGCCGAGTACTTGTGCCATCTCCTGAACACGAACGTGATGCACGACATTGTGAGCGGTTACGCCAACGGCACCACGGTGAACATGCTGCCGATCGATGGGCTGCAATCTCCAGTGATTATCGTTCCCGATGCACGAGCTATCGCCACCTTCGACGGGGTAGCCGAAAGAGCGCGCATGCGTAACGGGGAGATGATCGAGGAGTCCCGTAACCTCGCCGCCCTGCGCGACGCGGTCCTGCCCAAGCTCATCTCCGGCGAGCTGCGGGTTGAAGATGCCGGACGGGTCATTGGAAGGATGACGGCGTGAAGGCCAAGACAGCCAAGCCAAGAAGAAAGCCTACGGAGCGGTCAGTGCTGGAGATGACCGCCAAGCAGGCTCGCTCATTCTTCCTCAAACCTGAGAGCTACTGCCGACTCGATCTCCCGCCGTACTTTGACTTCGGACTGGTCTTGAAGCGAGTGGAGACGTTTCTAGCGGCCAAACCGCTGGCTAGTCTTAACCTGAAGCCGCGAAACGTCGAAAACGTCAACTACACGATTTACTCAAACAAGGACGGCCGCTATGCGTGGCGACCGTTTCAACTCATACACCCCGTAATCTACGTTGATCTCGTGCATCTGGTGACCGATCCCAAAGCGTGGGCTGACATCCGATCGAGATTTGCGGCTTTCGCGACGGACCCGAAGATCAGGTGTCTGAGCATCCCGCAGGCGTCTCTCACAGAGCGAAAGGACCAAGGCGCCCAGATTCTCCACTGGTGGCAAGGAATCGAGCAGGCCTCCATCGAGTTGGCGCTGGACTTTAACTACGTACTCCATGCTGACATTACGGACTGTTACGGCTCCATCTACACGCATTCGATTGCATGGGCCGTCCACGGGAAGTCGACGGCGAAGGCGAAGAAGCATGATCAGTCGCTCATCGGTAACAGGATCGATCATCGTATGCAAGACATGCAGCACGGACAAACGAATGGCATTCCTCAGGGGTCTGTACTGCTGGATCTGATTGCTGAGTTAGTTCTCGGTTACGCCGACTTGGAGCTAAGCCGGCGGTTGGACAAGGACAAGATCTCGGACTTCCAGATTCTTCGGTATCGAGACGATTACCGCATCTTCGTGAACAGCTCTCAGGATGGGGAGCTGATATTGAAGACGTTGACCGAGGTCTTGATTGCTCTCGGGCTCAAGGTGAATGCGTCCAAGACCACCAACGCGCAGGCCGTCGTTGGAAGTTCACTGAAAACCGACAAGCGAGAGTGGATGCGACGCAGGCAAGGAGATCGGAATCTACAAAAGCATCTGCTGTTGATTCATTGTCATGGAACCGATTTCCCCAATGCAGGGAGCTTGATAGCCGCCCTCGATGTGTTCTACGGGCGGCTCGCCCCACTCAAGTCGGTACAGAGCCCGATGCAGCTAATGAGCATTGCAGTCGATATCGGCTACAACAGTCCGCGTTGTTTTCCGGCCTGTGCCGCAATTGTCAGCAAGCTACTGAGTACGCTGCCAACAAAGAACGACAAGCTCGTCGCCGTCGCTCGCATCCGAAAGAAGCTTGCGCAACTTCCGAACAACGGCCACCTTGAGGTATGGCTTCAACGAATCAGCTATTCCTTTAATCCGAACCTGCCGTACACAGAGAAGCTGTGCAGCCTGCTAGAAAGCAAGAAGGTGGATCTATGGAACAGTTCGTGGATTACCGATGCTGCGCTCAAAGCCAAGGTTGACCCAAGTAGCATTGTTAACAGGAGGCGGTTGAAGGCCCTTAGACCAATCGTCCCGCGTGGCGAATTCGGGATGTTCATCGCGTATTGAGTAGATCATGCCGACCTTCACCGAATCCGTCGTCGAAGACGCCGTGCTTGCCTGGCTGGAGCCTGACGATCCCGGGGGGACGGTATGACGGCTTCCTTCACCGAATCGGTCGTCGAAGACGCCGCGCTCGCGTGGCTGGAGGGGCTTGGGTACGCTGTGCTTCACGGCCCCGAGATTGCGGCGGGCATGCCGGGCGCCGAGCGCAGCGATCCGAACTACCGCGACGTGGTGCTGGAACGCCGGCTGCGCGAGGCGCTCGGGCGCCTCAACCCCGATCTCCCAAGCGAGGCGTTGGAAGACGCTTTCCGCAAGCTCACGAGAACCGATGCGCCATCGCTCGCCGAACGCAACCGCGCGGTGCACCGGATGCTGGTGGATGGCGTTACCGTGGAGTACCGCCGCCCCGATGGGGCCATCGCTGGAGCACAGGCGACGATTCTCGACTTCGACGAGCCCGACAACAACGACTGGCTGGCCGTCAACCAATTCACGGTGGCCGAGGGACAGCACACACGTCGACCCGACGTCGTGCTGTTCGTGAACGGGCTCCCGCTGGCTGTCATCGAACTCAAGAACCCCGCCGATGAGAACGCGACCATCTGGAGCGCGTACCACCAGGTCCAGACCTATCAGGCGCAAGTCCCCGCACTCTTCGCCACCAACGCCGCGCTCGTGGTGTCCGATGGTGTCCAGGCGCGCGTCGGCACACTGGGCGCAGGAAAGGAGTGGTTCAAGCCCTGGCGCACGATCACGGGGCACGAGGACGCGGCGGCGCATCTTCCAGAACTGGAGGTGGTCCTGGGAGGGGTCTTCGAGAAGCGCCGGTTCCTGAGCCTGGTCCGCCACTTCGTCGTGTTCGAGGACGCGGGCGGCGGGAAGCTCACGAAGAAGATGGCGGGCTACCACCAGTTTCACGCCGTCAACGTCGCCGTCGAGGAGACGCTGCGCGCAGCCGTTCCTCGTTCGGCAGCCGGCGACCTCCGGGACAAGGGGGAGTACTGGAGTAACCGACGGCCTGGCGGTGACGCTGGTGACCAGCGGGTTGGCGTGGTCTGGCACACGCAAGGATCGGGCAAGAGTCTGACGATGGCGTTCTACGCGGGCCGGGTGATCCTGCACCCCGCGATGGCAAACCCCACGATCGTGGTGTTGACCGACCGCAACGACCTTGACGATCAGCTCTTCGGCACGTTCTCCCGCTGCCGCGACTTGCTGCGCCAGCCGCCCGTGCAGGCCGCTGATCGTTCCGACTTGCGCCAGAAGTTGTCGGTGGCATCTGGCGGCGTGGTGTTCACCACCATCCAGAAATTCTTTTCCGAAGAGAAGGGCGGCCCGCCTTCGCCAGATCTACAACGAGCAGATCGGCACGGCGTTCTCTCGACCCGCCGCAACGTCGTCGTCATCGCAGACGAGGCGCATCGCAGCCAGTACGACTTCATCGACGGATTCGCGCGGCACATGCGCGATGCTCTGCCGAGTGCTTCCTTCATCGGATTTTCAGGGACGCCCATCGAAACGACCGACGCCAGCACGCGCGCCGTCTTCGGTGACTACATCAGCGTCTACGACATTCAGCGGGCGGTCACTGACGGGGCCACCGTCCCGATCTACTACGAGAGCCGGCTCGCCAAGATCGAGTTGAAGGAGTCCGAACGTCCGAAGATCGATCCCGAGTTCGAGGAGGCCACCGAGGGCGAAGAAGTCGAACGCAAAGAGAAGCTGAAGAGCCGCTGGGCGCAACTCGAAGCCGTGGTTGGGTCGGAGAACCGGATCAGGCTCATTGCCCGTGACCTCGTCGAGCATTTCGAGAACCGTCTCGGGGCGATGGACGGCAAGGCCATGGTGGTCTGCATGAGCCGCCGTATCGCGGTCGAACTGTACCGAGAGATCGCGGCGCTGCGGCCTGCCTGGCACCACGAAGATGACGAGCGGGGTGCGCTGAAGGTGGTCATGACGGGCTCGGCGTCAGACCCTCTGGAGTGGCAGTCGCACATCCGCAACAAGCTGCGGCGCGAAGAACTGGCGAACCGTTTCCGCGACCCCAAGGACCCGTTCAGAATTGTCATCGTGCGCGACATGTGGCTCACCGGCTTCGACGCCCCGAGCCTGCACACGATGTACGTGGACAAGCCGATGCGCGGGCACGGTCTCATGCAGTCGATCGCCCGCGTCAACCGCGTCTTCAAAGACAAGCCGGGCGGGTTGGTGGTCGACTACCTCGGCCTCGCCGACGAACTGAAACAGGCGCTCGCGACGTACACGGAGAGTGGGGGCACCGGCAAGACGGCGCTCGACCAGGCCGAGGCAGTGGCGGTGATGATGGAGAAGTACGAAGTGTGCCGCGGCCTCTTCCATGGCTTCGCGTGGTCGGCGTGGGTGACGGGTACGCCGCAGGCCCGCCTCTCGGTGCTGCCCGCCGCACAGGAACATATCCTCGCGCAGGAGGACGGCAAGAACCGGCTGCTGCGATCCGTCACGGCGCTGTCCCAGGCATTTGCGCTCGCGGTGCCTCATAAGGAGGCGCTGCGAATCCGAGACGACGTCGGGTTCTTCCAGGCCGTGCGCGCGGTGCTGGCCAAGAGCATGCCGGGCGAGCCGAAAACGGACGAAGAACTCGAACACGCGATCCGACAGATCATCTCGAAGGCGGTGGCGTCCGACGAAGTGGTGGACATTTTCGCCGCAGCCGGACTCAAGAAGCCAGACATCTCAATTCTCTCGGACCAGTTCCTCACCGAGGTCCGGGGGATGCCCCAACGGAACCTGGCCGTCGAACTGTTGCGGAAGCTCCTGACGGGCGAAATCAAGTTGCGGTCGCGACGCAATGTTGTTCAGGCACGCTCGTTCGCGGACCTGCTGGAACAGGCCGTGCGGAAGTACCAGAATCGGGCGATCGAGACTGCGCAGGTGATCGAGGAACTGATTGCGCTGGCCAGACAGATGCGCGACGCCAGCGCGCGAGGCGCGGCGCTGGGCTTGTCTGAAGACGAACTGGCGTTCTACGACGCCCTGGAGACCAACGATAGCGCAGTCAAGGTGCTCGGCGAGCCGACGCTGAAGACCATCGCTCGCGAGTTGGTGACCACCGTCCGCAGCAACGTCACCATCGACTGGACGATTCGCGAGAACGTGCGAGCGCACCTGCGAGTGGTGGTCAAGCGCATCCTCCGAAAGTACGGGTACCCGCCAGACAAACAGGAGAAGGCGACCCGGACCGTGTTGGAGCAAGCTGAATTGTTGTGCAGCGAATGGGCCGCATGATGATCGCCGGGCACGGCATGCCGTGCCCCTACGGGAGAAGGCGGGCCCACGGCATGCCGTGCCCGGCGGCGACACCCCGGCCACACCGGATGAGGTGCCCCGACAAGACATCTACACCGAAACGGGTGCGGACTCACCCGTCGCCGCTCTGCCGCGTGCTGCGCGGCTAGACGACGAGCAGTTCTTCAAGTTCCGGAATCTCGTCCTTGAGCGTGGACTCGACGCCAAAATACAGCGTCATCTGCGCACTCGGGCAGCCAACGCAGTTGCCGGTCAGCCGGACCTTGGCCTTGTTGTCGCTGACATCAATCAGTTCAATATCACCGCCGTCGCTCTGGATGAGGGGGCGGATGCGGTCGAGCACCGATTGGACACGTTCTCGGGTTACCATCTGGGGGAGCTCCTGAGGGTTAGTATACTACCTGGACATCTGCTAAGATCACCCTTCGCCCTATTCACATACACCCGAGCCCATGATCGCCTCCGCCCCTTTCACCATTGATCAGGTTGTCGTGGGCCGCAGTCCGCGCATGCGGGCGGTCTTTGATTTCGTCCGCGTCATCGCCGATAGCGACAGCAGCGTGCTGGTGACCGGCGAGACGGGCACCGGCAAGGAGATGGTCGCGAACCTGATTCATCAGTCGAGTTCGCGCCGCCACAAACCGTTCGTACCCGTCAGCTGCGCGATCCTGTCGGAAACGCTCATCGAGTCGGAATTGTTCGGCCACGAGCGCGGGGCGTTTACCGGCGCCATCAAGGACAGGCCCGGTCGGTTCGAATTGGCGCAGGGCGGCACGATCTTTCTCGACGACATCGACGATGTGCCCATGTCGATGCAGGTCAAGCTGCTGCGTGTGCTCCAGAACCGGACCATCGAGCGGCTGGGAGGGTCACGAACGATCCCGATCGACGTGCGCGTCATTACGGGCAGCAAGCGCGGTCTCAAGCAGTTGGTGGGCGACGGGAAGTTTCGCGACGACCTTTTCTATCGGTTGAACGTCATCCCGATCAATCTGCCGCCGCTGCGCGAACGCCGCGAGGATATCCCGATCCTGATGGACTATTTCATCAAGCGGTACTTCAGGGAGCGGAGCGAGGAGGCGCGGGCGATTGCACCGGCCGTGCATATGGCGTTTATGCGGTACCCGTGGCCGGGCAACGTGCGAGAGCTCGAGAACGCGTGCGAGCGGATTGCCCAGACCTGCACGTGCGACACCGTTCGAGTCGGGTGCGTGCCGGTGAGCGTCCTGTTCCACAAGTACGCCGAGGATCACGAACCCATTGTCGAGACGCACACGCACCCTTCGTCTATTTCGCTGGATGACCGGCTGAAGGAGGTCGAATCGAATCTCATCAGCTGGGCATTGAAAGTCAGCAGCGGCAACAAGTCGAAGGCTGCAGAGCTTCTCAATATCAAACGGTCGACGCTTGGGGACCGGATTAAGAAACTCGGCCTCGGCCACCTCGAAGCCTCTGATTGACGACAGCGCGTCAGGCGCGCCGAAATATCGCCACAAACGCTGACCATTCCGCTGCCGCGAATCCGACAAGTCGGTCGATTCCTCCCAAAAAAGCTCATTTCTAGAACTGGCACCCGGGTTGCTGGATAGGGTCCTATGTTGTCGGGTTTGGACCTCGCGCGCGCTGGAGCAGCGGCTCCCATGCAGTTCCGGGTCCTGGGCCCGGACTCCGGCGGACCCACCCCCACCGACGTGCGCCGATTGTTCAGGGGCCAGCGAATGACGGCCACCCGCCGTTCTCGCCTGAACCAGTCTGGTCGGATGCTGGCGATCTGCGGAACCAGAGTTGTGGGCCTGGCGGCATATGAGCGGTCGGAGCGTGAACTGCGCGTGACCGAATTGGGCCTGGACCACGACTCGGCCTGCGGCGTCGACCAGATTGCCAGTGGTCTGCTGGACTCCCTCGAACTGGCGTGTATGGCGAGCGGCGCGCGCCGCCTGGTGCTGCTGCCGCGGGCGACGCTGGCGGACGCCCTGCTCCGGCGTCGCGGCTACGTGTCCATCGCGGCGGGGACCGCCGGAAACTGGTTCGAGAAGACGTTCGTCTGAGCGTGAGCCTGGGCTACGCCCGCTCCGCGATCCGGCCCGAATCGCCCGCCAACCCGGCCGCATCTGGAATCCCGAACACTTCGCACGCCAAGCCGGCCAATCGCACCCGTTGGACGATTTCCTTCAGCCGAGCCGCAGAAACCGCCTGCAGGTACGGGAAGGCAGGCGCTCGATCCAGGGTGTAGACGTAGACCATGCTGGGCTTGATCCGTTGGAGCGCCACGACCCAGTTGATGACGGCCAGATCGCTGGTGTTATCGAGGCGGCCCGAGCGATCCTTGACGAACATGCCTTGGATGACGATGTTCTTGAGCGTGCAAAGCCCTTCGAGAATCTGCTCGAACGGCACCGAAGTGCCATTGATCTTCCGCAGCGTCGCGGCGTCGCCGGCGTCGAGCTTCATGTGGCGTTCGTCCAGATCAGCGAGTGCCTGTCGAACGTCCTGACGATCCAGCGTGCTGGAGTTTGACAGGATCGCCAGCGGCACCTTCGGCGCCAGCTGGTCTCGCGTCTTCCGCAGCGCCGCGACCACCTGCTTGAAATCCGGGTGCATGGTCGGTTCGCCGTGGCCAGCCAGCGTGATCCGGTCGATCCGATCGCCCCTGGCCGCACACGCACGCAGGGCGCCGGCGGCGGCCTTGGCGACGACCGAGGCGCTCGGCCAGTTGGCAAGGGCCGTTTGCGTCGAACTGCGCGTCATCTCCGACCAGCCGTACTGGCAATACGAACAGTTGAACGAGCACAGCTTGACGTGCGCCGGTGTCAGATTGACGCCAAGCGACCGCCCCAGACGCCGCGACTTGACCGGTCCGTAGATGATGCTCTCGTGGAGGGCCATCAGCGCCGAACTCGGTCCGGTACGCTTGATTGCCGGCGCCGCCGCCCGCCTGGGCGTGCGCGTCTTCGGTGCCGACGCGGTGCGCAGACCCGTCGCTCGGGGCGCGTCAGCGGATGGTGCCGCCGCCCGCCTGGGCGTCGGCGTCTTCGGTGCCGACGCGGTGCGCAGACCCGTCGTCCGAGGCGCGTCAGCGGATGGTGCCGCCGCCCGCCTGGGGGTGCGCACCTTCTGTGCCGACGCGGTGCGCAGACCCGTCGCTCGGGGCGCATCAGCGGATGGTGCCGTCGCCCGCCTGGGGGTGCGCACCTTCTGTGCCGACGCGGTGCGCAGACCCGTCCGAGGCGCACCCGTGGACCGCGACTTGGGTTTTGACTTCTTCAAGGGAACCTCCGACCGTCCGGCGTCCGCCGACAAGCGCCGCCGGCGCACCCGGAACCGTGCGGGGAATCCCGTCTGCGGCTTGCACGACGGGGTGGATCGGTCCACCCTCCATGGGGAGACTTTCCTCATTATGGCACGATCAGGTCAGATTCAGGGCGTCCAGTGCATCCTTGTCGAGAACGACGAATCCATCCTTCTCGGTTCGGACTATCGACTGCTTGCCCCATCGGCTCATGATGCGGATGCAGGTTTCGATCGTGGTGCCAGTCATGTCGGCCAGTTCCTGGCGCGACAGCGTCACGGGAACATAGATGCCGCCGCGTTGGGGGGTGCCCTGTTCTTCGGCGAGTTTGAGGAACAACCGCGCGAACCGCGGCTCGACGCGGCCTCCTGTCAGGTCGGCGACCCGGTTGGTCAGTTCGACAATCCGATGCGTGAGGCCCATCAACACTCCCCGCACCAGCGTCGGGTGGTGTTCGAGCAGCGAGAAGAACGCCTGTCGCGGAACTTGCAGGGTGGTCGTGTCCTCGAGTGCAAAGGCGGAGGCCGGGTAGGGATGCCCTTCGTACGCGGCCACGGCGCCAATCGGATCGCCGGCACCGAAGATCTCCAGGATCACATCTTTGCCCGCCCTGGTCATTTTGGAGACTTTGACTCTGCCCGAGACGATGATGCAGATGCTCTCGGGCGCCTCGCCTTCAAAGAAGACGGCCTCACCGCGGCGAAACGTCTGCAGTCGAGCGACGGCGGCCAGACGCTGGCGATCCTCCGGACGGAGGCCTCGAAAAATCGTCGCCAGCCTCAGAACGCCTTCGACATTGTCGGACATGCTGGTCGCATCATACAGACCGCGGGAACATCTGGTAAAGTGCGTGCGTATCTCGCTTAGTGCCACCCCCGGGGCCCCTGCAGCCATTACCATCGCCCCCCGAAGGACAGCCCGTACATGCGTCGACCTGCCGTTCTCCTGCTCGCAGCCGTCGTGCTGTTCGTCTCCGCGCCTGCCATGGCCGCCGAACGGCCAGCGCTGCAGATTCCGCGCGTCAGTGCGCCGCCGGTCCTCGAGCGCTACCTCGACGGTGGCACGGTTCCGCCAGGCGTCAAGGTGTCTGGTTTTCGGCAACGCGAGCCTGGCGACGGTGTGCCGGTTTCGCAGGATACCGTCGCCTACGTGTCGTACGACTCCCACAACCTGTACGTCGTGTTCGTCTGCAAAGATGAACCCGGAAAAGTCCGCGCGAACATGACCAGGCGCGAGGCGATCATGGGCGACGATATCGTCGCCGTGATACTGGATCCCTATCACGACGGGCGGCGGTCGTACCTGTTTCTGGCGAATCCCTTCGGCATCCAGATGGATGGCGTCACCGGCGAAGGCGAGGACGACGACTACAGCTTTGACACGCTGTGGAAGTCGGACGGGCGCCTCACCAAGGACGGGTACATCGTGGTGGTGGCTATCCCGTTCAAGAGCCTGCGATTCAAGAACGAGCGCGAACAGACCTGGGGAATAGCGCTTGGGCGCACCATCACGCGGAGCAACGAAACCACGTTCTGGCCGTTCATTACCCGCCGCATCGCGTCGTTCGGACAGCAGATGGCGACGCTCCAGGGAATCGAGGGCGTGTCGCCGGGCCGGAACATCCAGGCCATTCCGTACGGCAGTTTCGCCTCCGCGCGGATTCTGGATGACGACGGCGCGCGGGCGACCGAGACGACGGGGCGGGTTGGGCTGGACGCCAAGGCCGTCATCAAGGACGCCGTGACGGTGGACCTGACGGTCAACCCCGATTTCAGCCAGGTCGAATCGGACGAACCGCAGGTGACGGTCAACCAGCGGTTTGAGGTGTTCTTCCCGGAGAAACGGCCGTTCTTCATCGAGAACGCCAGCTTCTTCCAGACGCCGCAGAACCTGTTCTTCTCGCGTCGCATATCGGATCCGGGGATTGGCGCGCGCGTGACGGGCAAGATCGGAGGGTGGGCCATTGCCGGCCTGGCCGTCAACGACAGGCGGCCCGGATACGCGGTGGAGGTCGGGGAACCCGGGCGGGACAGGCTCACCGGGATTGGCGTGGTTCGGATTCAGCGCGAGTTCGCGCGCCAGTCGCACGTGGGGGGCATCTTCACCGACCGCGAGTTTGCCTCGACGTCGAACCGGGTCTACGGCGTGGATGGCCGATGGGGGATCGACGACAACTGGTCGCTGACGGGGCAATGGGTCGGCAGCCGCACCTCTGATGCGCGGGGCGTCGCCGACAGCGGGTCCTCGGTCTTCGGCGAGTTGCAGCGCGGAGGCCGGAGTTTCGAGTTCAGCACGAAGTACACGGCGCGCAGCCCGGAGTTCAGGACCGATCTGGGGTACATCCCGCGTGTGGACATGCGCGAACTTGAACAAGACGTGGGGTACACGTGGCACCCGAAGGACAGCCGGGTCCTGCGCGTGGGCACCGGCCTCGAGGCGACAGCCCTGTGGGACTACGCGGGCCAGCTCCAGGACTGGAAGGTCCACCCCGGCGTCGAACTGGAGCTGCCCGGCCAGACGGAACTGTTTGTCGGGTCGAATCACGCCTTCGAACGGTTCGAGGGCATCGACTTTCGCCGCAACTCCGCGTTCACGCACGTCTCCACGCAGTGGTTGTCGTGGCTCAATCTGAATGGCGAGTACTCGGTCGGCACCAGTATCAACTACTATCCCGCGTCGGGGCTCCGGCCGTTTCTCGGCAGGGAGCAGAGCGCCGAGATTGGTCTGACGTTGAAGCCATCCTCCCGGCTGCGGCTGGTGCAGACGTATCTCTACTCCAGGCTGGCGACCCGAGACGGGGAGTCGGACTGCGGGTGCACGACCCCACCGCCAGCGGGCAACATCTATTCCGACCACATTCTGCGCACCCGGTTGAACTACCAGTTCACCCGGGCGCTGTCGGTCCGCGGCATCCTTGACTACGAAGTGGTCCGGCCCAATGTCGCCCTCGTGGATCTCGATCACGAACGACAGCTGAATGTGGATGTGCTGTTCACCTACCTGGTCAATCCCTGGACCGCGGTGTACGTGGGGTACACAGACGCCTACGAGAACTGGCTCGCCCCGAGTTTGCTGGCTCGCCCCGTTTCGCGGGGCGATGCGCCACTGGCGTCGGTGGGGCGGCAGGTGTTTCTGAAGATGAGCTACCTGCTGCGGTACTGATGCCGGGCGCGATCACCCCGGCCAAGGCTACCTCGGTCCGCCGGAGCTTCACGCGGAGGCGGATGGACCACGCCCGGGACGGATCGGGCCGACACGGGGGTCGGCCCCTACGACGGATCGGGCCGACACGGGGGTCGGCCCCTGCGACGGATCGGGCCGACACGGGGGTCGGGCCCTACGACGGATCGGGCCGACACGGGGGTCGGGCCCTACGACGGATCGGGTGGGCAAGGGGGTCGGCCCCTACGACGGATCGGGTGGGCAAGGGGGTCCCGAATCCCACCCCTTGAGACATAATGGAACGTCATGCCGCTCAATGCCTGCGAACTCGAAATCGACCTGTTCTGCCGGGGGATGCGCATCCCAGACGATGTCTCGCTCGAAGGCGCGCGCGGGATCTCGCGTACTCGGGCGGGGCTTGGTTCCGGCCTGGAGATCATCGTTCCGACCGGCACGTGGATGAAGCCAGAGGTGTGGGTGAATGTGCCCGTCGTGGAAGCGTTCGCGACAACGTCGCCCTATGTGCTGACCGGTTCGCCCGAAGGCGGGTACCTGCTGAAGAACCAGCAGACCGGCGACGGGTATCCGATTCGGATCCCGCGCGAGCCGGCGTGGTACTCGCGCCAGACATCGCGGGCGATTCCGATGAATCACATCGGCGTGCTGCAGGGGACCTACCTCGGCATCTACGTCAACATGGTGTGCACCTTCTGGAATTACAACCCGCCGCTCAACTGCCGATTCTGCACGACTGGCCAGAATGTCGGCGAGAGCGAGGCGGCCGACAAGGCCGTGACCGATGTCGTCGAGACGTGCCGCGCCGCGCGCGACGAATCGAACGTGTCGTTCGTGCACTTCAACGGCGGGTTCCAGGGCACCAGAGGGATTGAGTTCACCGAGCCGTACATCACAGCGATCAAGAACGACGTTGGCATGCTGGTTGGCGTCCAGTTGGCCCCCGAACGTGACTTCGCCCGCTACGACCGGCTGATCGACCTGGGCGTCGATCATCTTTCGTTCTGCGTCGAGTTCTGGGACGCCAAGTGGTTCGGGGAGATCTGTCCCGGCAAGGAGAAGATGCTGGGGCAGAAGCTGTTCTTCGACGCGATGGCACACTGCGCGAAGCGCATGCCGCGCGGCGCGGTTTCGGGCGAGATCATCGCGGGCATCGAATCCATCGAGAACACGTTCAAGGCCATCGACTTCATCGCCGACATGGGCGCGTTCCCGACCGTGTGCGTCTTTCGCCCGACGCTCGGGGCCGACATGCAGGACTGGCCGCCACCCGCGTATGACGACATGCGTCGGGTGATGGAGCACGTGTACGAGGCGTGCCGGCGAAACTGGATTCCCATTGGTGCGGCTCCGAACATCGAAGTCAGCCTCGTGGTGAATCCGGACGATGCGGCCATGCTGGCGCCACATAACGCAGGGTTCTGGGTGTACGAGGCGTACCGGCGAGCCGCGCGGATCGTGGCGGCGCCGCTGTTCTCGTGGAGACGTCGGCCGAGACGACGAGATTCCGGCGTCGGTGGCGGAGGAGCGCCGAATCGCGCGCCAGTGGCGTGACCTGCCTAGCCGGTTCGCCTCAATGATTGTGTTGTATTGGTCCAGTAGCCGCGATCTGGCATCGAGCTTGCGTCAAACGCCCGCAGGTGACGGAAACCTGCATGATTGACCGCGAAAAAGTACTGGTTGTACTCCAGAAACGCTTCCCGGGATCCACTCCCGATCAAGTCGCCGCCGCGGCCAATGCCATCGTCGGACTCGACGACGAGTGGGTGGACGTGACGTCGAGAGAAACCGAACTTGGCTATCACTTCTCGGTCCAGTGTAGCGAAATCTGCTTCCTGGCCGACCAGGTGCAACAGGGATCTCAGTTCCGCCTCTTCATGAAGAAGGTGATCGAGGTCTAACCGTTCGACGCGGCGTCTGGGTGCCGTGCTCACGGTCAGCCCAGGGCGTCGGCCGCGAGTGGTTGCCGAAGTCGACGGCCGGATTGTCGTGATCGTGGTGAGTATTGGAGCTAACGGGATTCCGTCAAGGGTTTGACCGCTGTGGAGAGATTCTGACGGACTGGCGGTAGCAGCCAACCGAGGATCGAGCAATTCAGCCTAATAGTGCGCTGGTACCAGGCTTGCAAAGAGTCTGACTGCATGGATCAAATTACGCTGTTTTTTGGCCCGTGGTGTAGGTAACAAGGCAGTGAAGACAACCTTAACGTCGCTCGGGGGACCCGCGCATAGGAATCCTCTCATACCCACCGCGGTCGGCCAGCCCATGAAACGGTCGATCGTGACTATCCTCTCGACTGAGTCCTTCCAGACCCTTTTTCCACAGGGCGAGTCTTCCGAGCGGCGGACGGGTTGTTCACGATAGAATCGGGCCCCGGCAGAAATTCGGTGAGCCGGGGCAGTGGCGGTTACCTCCGTTGGGCCTTCGATTCAAGAGTTCGGCGACGAACGTATTCCCTCAGGACCTGGTGCTGAGCGAGGACTTTGACCGAATGGCTGACGAGGACACGCAACCGTCATAGCGAGTCGAACCACTTGGGCGGTCTGAAGGAGCGAGATGAAGACCGAACGGATGCCGTGGACGTGCCAGTGGAGCGAGTTCCGTCCAACGACGCCGTCGCCCATGTGGATGGACGCCTGGATGGCACAGTGGGCCTGCCTGGCCGAACACCAACGGGACGTGTCGACGGCACTGGATCGGTGCGCCGATTGTCAGAAGTGGGAATCGCGGGATGAGCGTGTCGGGCAGCCTCCGCGAGGTCGTGAACACCGGCCCTGAGCGACGGCCGGGCCCGCCCTGTTGGTTGATTCAGGACCGTCTCATCCATTTCCCTTTATCATCGTCGCGCGCGGCCGCCCGGGAGCCAGTCGCGCCTGTCAGGCAACCATGACTCGTGTACTCATACGACTGCTGATCTGCATCACGGCACTCATCGGGTCGGCAGCCGCAGCGGCAGCAGGCCCGTCCGGGCAAACCAAAGCGGCGCCGAAACCGCCCACCAGTGACGAGTGCCTCGCCTGTCACGGCGACGCCACGGCGGTTCGCGCCAACGGAACGTCGGTGGCCGTCAAGGCCGCCGAATTTGCGATGTCGATTCACGGGGCCGGGGGCCTCGCGTGTGTCGACTGCCACGCGGACCTGGCCAAAGGTGCCGAGTTTCCCCATGCCGACAAGCTGAAGCCCGCGCAGTGCGTCACCTGTCACGACAAGACCGTCGCGGCCTACGAGACCGGTGTGCACGCGCAGGCGAGACGGTCGGGGAAGAACCTGACGGCGGCGACCTGCACCGATTGTCATGGCACACACGACATCAAGCCATCGGCCGATCCGGATTCGCGGACGCACCATTCGAAACTGCTCGACACGTGCGGCCGGTGCCACGGCGACGAGGCGATCATCAAGCGCGGCAACATCACGATCGGCAATGTCGTCGACCTGTTCAGGGACAGCATCCACGGCAAGGCCCTGATCCGAAGCGGCCTGACCGTGGCGCCGACCTGTTCGGACTGCCATGGGAGCCACGACATACGCCGCAAGAGCGATGCCTCGAGCCGCGTGTTCCGGCGGACGGTGCCGGTGACCTGCGGCAAGTGCCACGAGGGCATTGCGCGTGACTACTGGACGAGCATTCACGGGGCGCAAGTGCAGAAGGGGAGCCCGCTGGCGCCGGTCTGCTCGAGCTGCCACACGGCGCATGAGATTTCGCGAGCCGACGTCGAGGGGTGGAAAGTCGCCGTCATCAAGGAATGCGGCACGTGCCACGAAGAGTCGATCAAGACCTACCGCGACACGTTCCACGGTCAGGTGACCGCGCTTGGTTACTCGCGCGTGGCGTCGTGCGCCGACTGCCACGGCGCCCACACGATCGTGCCCAAGGCCGATCCGCGTTCGACAGTGAGCGACGCCAATCGCGTCAAGACCTGCAAGAAATGTCATGCGGGGGCGACAGAGAGTTTCGCGCTGTACGACCCGCATGGCGATCCGTCGAACCGGGCGCGCAATCCGTTCCTGTTCTACATGTCGCAATTCATGAAGATGCTGCTGTTGGGAGTGTTCGCCTTCTTCGGCATCCATACGGGACTGTGGTTCGTCCGGGGGATGCAGCTCAAGGCGGCCGCACGGCTCCGCGGACAAGGCAAAGACGAACCCACGGAGGACGGGCGATGACCAGCAGCACGCCAACCGGCACGCCAGCAAGCGTGCCGATGACGGTGACCCACTACCGGCGGTTTGAACGGACCGACCGTCTGCTGCACGGCTTCCTGATGTTCAGCTTCCTGGGGCTGGCGTTTACGGGCATGCCGCTGCTGTTCAGCCACGAGCCCTGGGCGGCGAGCCTGGCCCGCATCTTCGGTGGGTTCCACGCGGCCGGCCTCATTCACCGCTTCTGCGCGATTGTGATGATCACGGTGTTTGTGATCCACCTGAGCCGCATTGTCGAACGCCTGTTCATCAGAAAGGACCTGGGTGTCCTGTGGGGACCGGCGTCGATGGTGCCGCAGCCGCGCGACTTCTTCGAGTTGATTGCCCACATGCGATGGTTCGTGGGGCTCGGGCCGCAGCCGCGGTTCGAACACTTCACCTACTGGGAGAAGTTCGACTACTGGGCGGTGTTCTGGGGCATGGGCATTATCGGCGGGTCGGGTCTCGTGTTGTGGTTTCCCGAACTGTTCGCGCACCTGCTGCCGGGGTGGCTCTTCAACGTCGCGATGCTCATCCACGGGGAAGAGGCGTTGCTGGCCGTGGGCTTCATCTTCACCATCCACTTCTTCAATGGGCATCTGCGGCCTGAGAAGTTTCCGATGGACTCGGTGATCTTCACCGGGCGGGTGACCGTGCACGAGATGATCGAGGAGCGCCAGGACGAGTACGAGCGTCTCGTCACGCTCGGACGCATCGATGAACTGGCCTCGACGGCGTCGCCCCGGTGGGTCTACACGCTGGGCCGGTCGGTCGGGGCCGTCGCGGTGACGCTGGGCCTCATCCTGGTCGGTTTGATTCTCTTCGCACTCCTGACAAAGTAGGCCACATGGCGACACGCACACGGTTCTCACTGCTCCGAAACGCGATCACGATCTTTGGCGTGGCGATGACCTCGTCGAGCGCGCTGCTGTTTCTGACGTTCTTCGCGCTCGATGTCTTTGGTTTCCACAGCAATCCCTACATGGGCCTGCTGTTTTTTCTGATCCTCCCGACCTTCTTCATCCTCGGCCTCGTCCAGATTCCCATCGGTATGTGGTGGGAGCATCGCCGGCGCGCGGAAGGCAAGACGTCGTGGATGCCGAGTTGGCCCCGCATCGATTTCAACGAGCCGTACCAACGCCGCGTAGGTGCGATCGTGCTGGCGTGCACCGTCGCCAACGTGCTGATCGTGTCGGTGGCCGCTTACCGGGGCATCGAGTACATGGATTCGGTCCAGTTCTGCGGACAGTTGTGCCACGAGGTGATGCAGCCCGAGTTTGCGGCGTACCAGGCTGGGCCTCATTCGCGCGTGGCCTGTATCCAGTGCCATATCGGACCCGGGGCGCCGTGGTTCGTCCAGGCAAAGATATCGGGGTTGCGGCAGGTGTACGCGGTGACGTTTAACACGCATTCGCGTCCGATTCCCTCGCCGGTCACCAACCTGCGCCCCGCCCGCGACACGTGCGAGCAGTGCCATTGGCCCGAGAAGTTCCACGGCGACAAGATCAAGACGATTCGCGAGTACGCCGACGACCAGGCCAACACCGAGTCGGTGACCACGCTTCAGATGCACATCGGCGGCGTGAGCGTGGCGAAGAACACGGCGTCCGGGATCCACTGGCACGTCGGAGCGATGAACAAGATCGAGTATGTCGCCACCGACGACAAGCGGCAGGTGATTCCGTACGTCAGGCTCGACGACGGAAAGGGGACCGTCGCGGTGTACCGATCTGACGGTGTCGCCGGCGTCGAGGCCCCCGCGGGAGAACTGCGGACGCTCGATTGCGTCGACTGCCACAACCGTCCGTCACACACTTTCGCGCGGTCGGCCGAGCGGGCGGTCGATGATGCCATTGCGGGTGGCGCTATCGATCGGAGCCTCCCCTTTGTCCGGCGCGAGGCCGTGCGAGCCTTGAATGCCAGCTATCCAACCGCTGAAGCCGCGTCGTCGGGCATCGCTGCCGCGCTCGACCAGTTCTACCGGGAACGCTATCCGTCGGCGCCGAAGGCGGCGGTCCAGCAGGCCACGGTGACGATCCAGACCCTGCATCAACGGAATGTCTTCCCGATCATGAAGGTGGGTTGGGGATCGTACCCCAACAACATCGGACATACTGCGTTCCCCGGGTGTTTCCGGTGCCACGACGAGAACCATAAGTCCAAGTCCGGCAAGACGATATCCCAGGATTGTTCGCTCTGCCATACGCTTCCGTCCTAGACGGAGCCGGGGGGGGGGCGCCAGTTCGATCCAGGGGTTTGGATGGTTCCGGTGCAAGGTCGCCGGGTTTCCGCTGGGTTCGACGACGACTCGTCACAGGCAGGTTGGTCCGCTGAAATAATCATCGAATTTCTAGGCTTCTGAACACTCATTTGCGAAATGCGAAATAATTCAACGGCTGGGCCAGGCATTCGTTTTGCATGCTTGAGATCAGGTCTCAGCTAGTGGCTGCAGTTTGCCTGCTAGTTCCGTCAGAATACCGGTGCCCCAGCGGCGGTTTCCATCTGGCGATGGCGTAACCCCACGCCGAGGTATCGCAGTGGTCGGCTGGAGACCTCGTTCGATTCCATTTCCTTAAGGAGCACGCTATGGATTCTCTCTGCAAGACCCTCATCCGCGGGGCTGTGCTGGCCGGGTTCGTGGTGGCCTGGCTGGCGACTCCGGGGACGGCGTCGGCCGCGACGCCGCAGCAGGCGGCCGCCAAGGCGCCAGCCGCTCATGCGGCGGGTGACTACGCCGGCAAGGACACCTGTCTGGGTTGCCACGAAGACAAAGGCAACGCGCTGAAGGACGGCGCCCATGCCCGAGCCTTCAATCCGAAGGCGCCGATCTCGGCCCAGGGCTGCGAGAGCTGCCATGGGGCCGGGAAGGAGCACGCCGACGCGGGTGGCGACAAGAGCAAGATCACGGTGATCGGTAAGCTGTCGCCGCAGCGGGCGAGCGAGTTGTGCACGACCTGCCACGACCGGTCCAAGCATGCCCTCTGGGGCGGCAGCCAGCACGATCAGCGCAACGTGGGCTGCACGAGCTGCCACAGCGTGCACGCGGCGAAGGGGCCGAAGCAGCTGAAGGCGGCGACCGAGATCGCGCTCTGCGCGACCTGCCACAAG
>Ga0315273_10002127_pt1 | contig 23110 bp, 20 predicted proteins | sample YL17G02_0_MG_FD_205753 | JGI IMG/M metagenome (GOLD analysis project Ga0315273, IMG submission 205753) | Sediment microbial communities from Yellowstone Lake, YNP, Wyoming, USA - YL17G02_0 | ecosystem: Environmental > Aquatic > Freshwater > Lake > Sediment | place: USA: Wyoming | collected...
GTTTGTGTTTTGACTGATTGTCAAATCTCTCTAATTAGCTACGAGGGTTGGTCAACTCTTAGTCCTGAAGAGATTCTTACCTTTCAGGTAGGAGACGTTATTCCCTGGTTCCGTCTCCTATAGCCGATTCCGCCTAATGTAGCCGGTTCCGTCTCCTATAGTTAGTATCATCTCCTATAGCCGTCATCCTTTCTCCCTGCCGTCCTTCGGCCACCTGCCGTCCAGACGGTGGTCCCGGCCCATAATCCCTTCTTCCTTTGTTAGTTAATTTCTTTTTCTCCTCCTTTATAGTAGATAAGAGAGGTTTATAGTAGAATAGAACAATATAGTATTAATCCTTGATATAAGAAAGTGTATGAGAAATGGTTTTTTTTTAAGTGTAGATTAAGGGAGAATCTATGGACGAATACCTCGAAGAACTCTATCAACTAAGAAGTTGTCTTAAGTTCTTGTTAAGGAAGGAATATTTAGAAGAACTTGTAGAGTTGGCCCAACAAATAGATCGTTCCTATGTAGATAGTTATCACTCCATCAAGGAACAAAGTGAACACGGAAAGGATTGTGGTTATGCAATAAAGGCTAAAGAACTCTTCTACGCCTTAGGAGAGAAGGACGTAACTAAGAAAATCAAAGACATATATGAAACTTTTATAAAGAATGGTTATTAGGAAGTTCCTCTAATATATGAGGTATTTATTAAGGATAAATGAACCTTGAGGATATATATGAAGTATTCATAAAGGATAAAACTATTTAGAAGAATCTATGAAAACTCTATAAAGGATAAAACTATTTAGAAAAATCTATGAAAACTCCATAAAGGATAAAGAGTTATGACAGATGTAGACGCAGATGCAGACTTTGCATTATTTGACGGGTTTTCTGTTCCCAATCTTGGATGGGATGATGATGAGGCTCCCCAGCAAGGATGGAAGAAGGAGAAGAAAGATCCAGAGGCTACCAATCAAGGTAGAGAAACTTGTTGGAAGTGTGGTGGGCGAACCAAAAAGGTAGACAGTGGTATGTTTACCATATATGATGTGTGTCCGAAATGTAAAATATAACATATGTCCCAAGTGTAAGATATGATTGTATCTTAAATGATATAAGACATAAGAAAGAAGAAGGAACTTAGATATATCTAACTACGATATAAGGAAGTGTATAAGAGATGTGGAGAATAGCAAGACCAAGTGAAGCAGTTACCCAAACGTCTGCAGTTACCCAAACGTCTGGTGGACCCCCAGGAAGAGAATTGAATCCTGGTTTTGGAGATCCTGTTTATGGAAAGGGTTATAAACGATCTACAAAAGCACCTGTTAGATTACGTTCTGGGGCAGAACAAGTGTGGGATCAAGCGCAAAAGAAAGTTTTTTCCCAGATAGATAAAAATGTAAGTCAAGCACGTCACAATCTCACTTTAGGTGAAGTAACAAAAGCATCTATGGGTTCTGTCGGTTCTGGTAAGTTGGGACCACAAGCCGTCTTGGGAGGAGTTCTTCCTTCAAATGCTGCCGTAGGTGGGGCCGCAGGTGGAGGAGCCACAGGTAGTGCGGTTGAGAGTGCTATCAGTAAAGGAGTTGGAGCCGTAGATGGTTTTGTTACCCAGACGGGTAATAAGGCGGTTAATGCGTTCAAGGGTATGGATTGGGCCGCAGCCAGAGGAAACTGGAAGCAGTTAGGTGGTCATCTTTGGAATACCAAGCCTATGCTTAGAGGTAGTGTCTACCTGGCTGGAGCGGGACTTGCTTTGGGTGCCGCCAGCGGTCTTCTTAGAAATGATAGGAGTATGATAGGAAACACCTTCGGAGCGGCTGGAAGTATGATAGGAAGCGGTCTAACCTTCGGAGCATTGGGTGCAGCGGGTGGTATGGCCTTTGGTGCCGCAAGGAGTGGAATGGCTCTGAGGAAGGCAGGACTGGCTATGGGAAGTAAGATGGGTGCAGCCACTATGGCCGCAGGCGGGATGAGAATGGTTGGTAGAGGCGGAATGTACGGAGCAATGGCGGGTATGGCCTTTGGTGCTTTGGGGAATGCATTTGGGAGTGGACGTTAAACGAGAGTAGATGACTAATAGGAGTTCCTATGAGCAACGAATCTAAACCGGAGTCAGAAGAGTCCGGTCCTTCCTTTACCGAAGAACAAAAAGCTGATAATAGGTCGGTATATAAGATAAAGGGTGCTTTAGTAAGAACTAAGGAAGGTACTCTTCTTCCTACCAAGGCATTTGCTTTTATGGATATTCCTTTGGATGATTACTCGGATCTTGAGTTCAGCTATGACCAAGTGAAGAGAGTACAAATGCACACTATGAAGATGAGGACAGGATTCCAAGCTATGGCTCCTTGTCTTTGTTCGGGTCCGGCCAAGTGTTTGTTTCGTTTTAGATGTCCCTTGGTTGATAGAACAAAGTTAACTATCAGTGGAGAGATAGATTTCCAAAATCAGAATCTAAAGGCGTGGCCTCTCCTAAGACAGTGTATTTTTGAGAGAGATTTCATGGAGTTCCAGCGAACCAGATATATGGAGGAATACGGAGTCGATCTTAGTAGTCCAACGGAAATGGCCATGGTTAGTAGATTGGCAGAACTTGATTTATACGAATACCGTTTGACCCAGGTTTTGGCAAGTGGAGACAACAAGGGAGAAGGCATAGATCTCTTGAAGGAGCAGGTTACGGGTCAATCCTTGAGTGGACAGTGGATTAAGAAGTTAGAGGTTCATCCGGCCTTTGATTTAAAGGAGAGACTACATCGTATGAGAGAAGATATCCTTAAATCTATGGTAGGAACTCGTAGAGAGAGATATAAACAAGCCCAGGCCCTAAAAGAGAAAACTACTGGAGATCCTTCGACTGTTATTAGTTCCCTCCGAGATAGACTTGAAAAGATGGAATCAGACACTATCGTAGAAGCCGAGTTCAAAGAATCTAAGTAAATAAGGTTAAATATGACGTGGTTTACCAACTTAGTAGGTTTATCAGATGATATTCCTTATTTCTTCTGGAAGACAGAGGAACTGAAGAAAAAGAGACAAGGAAGAACTGCCTCAATTAAGGGACACGATACGGATAGATGGGGTAGGAACTGGGTAACCAGTGAATTAAACAGTGATTTTGAACCTGGCAGTAGTTGGAGAAGACACAAGACTCCCTACGAAGTTCGTCAAGAAAAGACCGAAGAACAAAATATAGAATATCTATCTGCCTCTACCCAAGTTGGTAGTGCGCTTCACTCTCTGGTTGAGAAGCAAATGCTTCTTAGTGGTAGGGCCAAGGCGGTAGAAGTTCCTGTTTTTGATAAGGAAACAGGGAACAGTGGGTTTGTAGACATTATCGGAGCAGAGGGACAACCCATTGATATTAAGACACTTGATCCTACAGGGTGGGGCAAACTCCTAAGAACAGGTAAAGCGTCTCCTGAACACTGGGCTCAACTACAAGGTTATCTTCAGGCTTTAGATAAAGAGTCTGGAGAACTTATATATATGCCCAGAGATGATCCCGAAAATAGGATTGTCATAAATGTTAAGAGGGATAGGATATTTGGAAAATATGGGATTGAACCTGTAGGAGAAGAGGAACAATCATTTCGTCAGAGTCGTGCCCAAGAAGTATATAGAAATTCAGAAGAGACCCTCCGGCAACGTTATCAGGCAAAATTAGAATGGACCAAAGAACTCGAAGTACAAAGATCCAATAACCTTAAAGGACATGATGCGGGTCGATGGGGAAGAGAGTGGGTTACTACTGCTGTAGGTAGTGACTTTTCACCTGGTAGTTCTGTTGTTGGAAACTGGGTAACCAGTCATGCCGAAAGGTTATTTGGTCAAATAACACAGTCTATAAGAGGCAGGACAAAGACTGGTCGATTTATTGAAGCTATGAATGCAGCCGAGGAGACCGTTGTAACAAGAATTGTTTCCCCAATGGATGTTCCTCTTTCAATTCGTGGAGAGACTACTTTATGGGGACCAAAGACCAGGGCCGAAGAAATTATCGATACTAAGTTGGGTTCTTTAGTAAGACAGGTTGAAGGAACTGCAGGATCTACTCAAGAAGCAAGGAAGTTTCTTCAAACGGGAAGTGCACAAGAGATTCAACATGCAGCTGCTAGACATTTTGAAAAGATGGGTGGGCGTTATCAAGAAACAGAAAAAAGCGCTTTTCATCCCAGGGTTACGATAGAAGAGGGGGCAATAAATATTGTTCCTGTTATTGAACACGAAAGAGAAGTAATGTGGGCGACTACCCCAGACGCTTTGAGAACAAAGGTTCATGAACTAACAGAATCAGAACAATTTTTTCAAGCATTGTTAGGTCGAGAGAAGTCAAACTTATATTCAATGTCCGATCCCAGAGGAAAGCAAGAAATACTTAGAGATAAGTTTGGATCTGGCAGTATTATAAAAAGTTTGTTTTCATCATCAACAATTGATGCAATCCAATATGGAATCAAGGAACGTTCGTTTACAAGAGGATATGCATATATTAAAGGTATTGCTTTTAGAAACAGATTGGGGTCTGCACTCGATAAGGTTGGAGGTGCAAGAACGGGTAGTCACATGAGTGAAGCTCCCCTATATACAGAAAGTCTTATAGCAATAAAGACAGATACTCTTCATGAATTGGGAATGTTTAGACGAGCAGAAAAAACCAGAGCTTTAATGGTACATCAGGGACATCCCGAGGAACTTACTCATTATCTTAATCGTACTCCTCAAATTTTTGAAGAAACCAAAGGATGGTCGTCTGTTTTTGACGGAACCAGTATCAAGGGACATGATGCCAATAGATGGGGAAGAGATTGGGTAACCAAGGCTGTAGATAGTGACTTTAAGCCTGGACTCTCATATTTGTGTCCTGTTGGCAAGACGTTTGTTGGTTTACTTGGAACTAAGTTCGAAAATATTATAAAGTCTCCCGTATTCCAGAAAGCTTTAGAAACAGGAAGGCCATTAGAGAAACTTGGTGAGGGTGGTTTTGGTGAAGTATGGAAGATGGAAACTACCTTTGGTGGAGAAAAATTTAATTATATAAAGAAGATTCAGAAGGGAAACGTACTTAATCGTCTAGATGAAACTGAAATAGGCGGTATGCTTTATGAACATAAGGTGATGGAGGATATACGACTTGCCGAAGGTGGAAGAGCAAGAGATATTCCTCATTCATATGGGGCAAATAAAGAAGGAACAGTTCTTTATCAAGAATATCTTCATGGAAAGGTTGCCGGAGTTGAGACAACAGAAAAACAAGGACTGGGTTTTCTTGGTATAATTAAAAGATTGGCAAAAAAGGGTTTTTCACATAACGATATAAGTCCAACTAATTTGTTTATTCTCGAAACTGGACAACCTATGTTTGTTGATGTTGGATTGGCAAGTCGACTCGTGGAAAAGGGAAAAGAACAATTTGTTACAGATGTTTTGTCTGATGTTGAGAGTTTAAATTCGGTTGTTCAGAGTTCTATGAAATTTCAGGCATTTCAGACTGGTAAGTTTAATACCAGGATAAGTGCAATTGAATCCAGATCTCAAGAAATTATAACCAAAGCAATTAGTGAAGATGCCAGACAGATCCAACAAATGAGTCATGATGCAGTTTGTGTTCAGAATCTTCGTGATATGAACCCTAAACGTATAAAGAGATAGGTGAACTAATATGGGATTTTTGTGGGCGATGGGTAAAGGAATGGCGAAAGGAGTGGCAAAATCAGCACTACCTATTGGTAAAAGTTTGTGGGGCGTGGGTGGTTTTGGTATTTTGGGCTCAAGGAGTATTGCATCAAGAATCTTAGTTCCTGGTGCTATGATTGCAGCAGGGGCCGCAGTGGTTGGTGGATATGGCACAATTAATGCTCCCTATAGTATGCATTCTGATAGAGCTGCTTGGGGATATACTCCTGGAGCTGCGGGCAAATCATCCTCAAGAGGATCCACTATGGGATTTCGCGGATATGATACCGGAGGATTGGCATTTGCACTTTGGAACCTTAGAAAAGGATAGTGATATTAAATGAGTATGAAAACCGGTATAAAGAAGTTTGGTTGGCGGGGTGCGGGAAATGCCTTGTTGGAGGGTGCAGGATGGGCAGGAGGATTTCAAGGAACAAAAGAAGGAATGAGATTTCTTGGTGGAATGCCCTTGGGTCAAGCGGGAGGTAAATTACTTACTGGTGGAATAGGAGCAATAGGAGTGGGTTTAGCCACTGGTAGTGTAGGTGCAGGAATGTTAACGGGTTTTATTGCTGGTGGTCCATTGGTGATGCCTCTTATGACAGCTTATGATATGTATAATGGATACAAGCAAGGTGGGGTTGGAGGAGCATTAAAGGCGGGTCTAACAGATGTTGCCATAGGTGCGGGTTTTAATCTTGCTCTAAAAGCGGGTGGGGCCGCTCTTGGTAGTAGCGTGGCAATTACAGTTGGAGGTTCATTAGCTATAATTGGTGGGTTAGGCTATGGATCTTTGAAGGTTATGCAAGCACTTGCAGAAAAAGGACGTAGTATTGAAAGGACAAATTTCTTAGCAGATACAACTGCTTACTATACCAATGCGGCCCTCACTACAAGACAAAGAGCGATTCAGGAAATAGCCAGAGCTGGAGTCAATGCTAATATGTATTTAGGACAAGAAGCCAGTTTTATGCATGATGTTCCACGCGCTCGTATAGGAAATTGGTAATGACAGTACCTCAAAAACAGAAGAAAACATACTTTGATAATCCTACTTGTATAGAGTGTATTAAAAAGCACTTAGAGAAGTACGAGAACTTTGTTGATGATAGTGGACGCGATTTAAAGCAATTTAGAGTTCCCTGTCAAGGTATTCCTCAAGACTATGTTAGTGATTTGGCAAAAGCCTCCTTTACTACCAGTGAACAACAAGAGGTTCTGGGAATTCTTGATCCAGTTACTTGGGCCAAGGCAAATATTATTATGCCCGATGGACTTCATTTTGAACCTCGTTGGTATCAAGAAATGGTAATGCGTTGTTCGGCAAGTCGACGTGTAATGCGTATGGGCAGGCGCGTAGGTAAAACTACAGTATTAGCTGTTATGATTTTGTGGATTCTCTTTACTCAAAAGAACAAAAAGATTCTTGTAGTGTGTCCCTATAAGATTCACTCACAAGAAATTATCACTCGTATTCGTGAATTTATTAGTATGAATCCAGTTTTAGCAGCTTCAGTAGAAAGAGATGTATCGAGTCCCGTTTTTGAAATCAAATTCAAGAATGGTTCATTTGTTAGAGGGTTTGCGGCGGGAACAAAGTCTGGTGGAGGAGGAGTTGGAGTACGTGGTCAGGATGCAGACTATATTCTATTAGATGAAGCGGACTTCTTGGTTGAAGGTGATCTTACCGCTATTATGGCAATTCTCGCAACACATAGCCATGTGCATTTGTGGGCTTCATCAACTCCTACGGGTAGGCGTGCACACTTTTGGAGATGGTGTACAAAGTCTCCAATTTACAAAGAATTTCACTTTCCTTCGTCTGTATTACCACATTGGGCCGAGATTGAAGAAAATGTTAAGGCTGACTATATTGGAAATCCAGAAGGTTATGTTCGTGAATATAAAGCAGAATTTGGTGAAGAGACCGTTGCTTTGTTTCAACATCAGTATCTTGACGTTGCTATTAAGGATTATCTGTATAGCGAGCAAACAAGAAATCCACAGTGGACGTATAGCTTTGGTGTAGACTGGAATACCGATCATGGAACCGAGATTGTAGTTGTAGGTATGTCCCCGAGTAATAATCTCTTTAAGGTTGTAGAAGCGGTTAATATTCCCAGACAAGGTTGGACACAACTTGCTGGTTTAGAAATGATTATTAAGATGAATGTGGTTTGGCAACCATCTTTTGTTTATGTTGACCAAGGTGCTGGGGCCACAAATATAGAATTATTGCACAAATATGGAACAGATACATTTGGCCAAGACAGAACCAATCCTGGTGCCAGATTGAAAGATATAGTAAAAGCGTATGATTTTGGATCTAAATTAGAAATCCACGATCCCACAACTGGAGAGAAAATCAAGAAGCATGCCAAACCATTTTTAGTAGAGAATGCCGTTCGTTTCTTTGAAGAGTTTAGAATCAACATTTCAGCAAGTGATGTTGTTATGCGAGAGCAACTACAGAATTATATTATTAAAAACAAATCAGTGACTGGACTACCTCTATATGGATTAATGGAACCAAAGATCGGCGATCACAGATTAGATGCACTTATGCTTGCGCTTGTAGGATTTAAATTGGAGTTATCTTCGTTTGGAGAACCACGTTATACTACACGAGTCGCAATTGGTCCTGGTTTTGGTATATCAGTTAACTTAGAGAATAATATTGAGAAAATACAAAAGAAGATGAACGTTTTGCCCGAAGAACGTTTTCCTGATGCTCCTTTTTCAATACGTCGTATGCCTGGTATGGTTAGTGGTGAGACCCAGGAAGTAAAGACACTTCGACCCGGTTGGGATTCTGATACTGAAGAAAAACATATACTCCGGAGTAGATTGCGAAAAATGAAAAAACAGGGTAGATTATATGGAACAAGACCCAGTCGTTCAAAATTTTAGGAGGATACATGCCACTTCAAGTTTGTTCATTAGTTGACGGAAACTATATTCCCCATAGTACTGAAGGTCTATTTAGTCAGCCAATAATTACCATTCATGATGGTTCATCTATAACTGCCGTTGACCAAAAACTTTATTTAAAACGAGATGATGACCATACTTATTCAGAGATTAGAATTTCAATTATAGATAATGGTTCCAGTGGATGGACTATGAAATGTGCTGACTTTGGTGTTCTTACTCCTGTAGATAAGGATTGGGAAGCAGAAACTGATGAAACGAGTTTTGGAACTCTGGTTATAAATAATGATGCTCCAATTCTTTTTTGGATTAGGGTTGTGTCTCCTGTAGGTATTCCAGTACAGAATAAAACTGACATATCCTTAGTTGTTAATTACAAGGAAGAAGTAATATAGGAAAATTTATGGCCGACCATCTACTACATAAATTTTATGTTTCTAAGTCAAGGTCTCGGAAGACATTGAATACTATTGATTCTTCTCCGATTAATACTCAAATAGTTATTCAGAGAGACGAACCCGAATCAGTAAGTCAGCCTTTTGTTCCTCCTAAGGAACCGGCCTTTGATGATATTGCTGGCAAACAAAGAATTCAAGATGCGATAAAGAAACTACAGGACTATTTGGCTGCTGCCGAGCAAATGAAGACTCTATTGGGAGACAGAATTAAGAACCGTGTTGTTCCGTTAAATGCTCAAGAAGATCTACCTATTAAGCAAGCTATAGCAAGAATTTTTGGAGTAGATTCGGACAAGATTACCTTTGAAATGTTTAAGAAATGTTTAGAGATTCGTTCACAACTTTTTGGTGGGAATCCTACTGATATAGAAAAGAGGTAATGATGACATTCAATCTACCAAAGGTTAATATGGAAAGTATTCAAAAGATTGATATTCAACAGGAATATTATCTACTTTTTAAACATATGATGAAAGATTTTCTTACAATATCAGATTTCAAAAAAATGATTATGACTATGGTTGTTAATCATCCATTAGGACCGGGAACCCTTATGTTGACAGATCCATCAACACCCTTTGCGGAAATACAGAATACTATCTATATTGGACTTGCGAAGACGGGTGGAGCAGTCAAGGCACAAGCAATTAAGGGTGCAGAAGCAATTACGGCGGACAAATAATGACTACACTTGACCAACTTAGCTTTGACATTAGTGGTTCTCTTTCTAATCCTTATGTCTATTCGGATATAGATGTAATAATTTCTCGTTATGAAGATCCCACTGTTCCTTCTCTATCTACTCGCCAGGATGCTCTTGGGCGCGAAGTTGAGGGTCAAAAGAACGATGAAACAAGTATGTCGGACAAATATATTTTAATAGATGATAGTGTTGGGCGAGCCATTGATGGATCGAGTACTTTGACTGGAGTTATAAGTCAGATTAATGGTGCCGGGGCAGATGTAGCCGCAGCCTATGACAATTATGATAAAAAGCAGGGAGAGGCTCTTGCATGGGTAAGAAATCTTTATAATTATGGTTCTGCCGATCATCCAGAAACAACTAACATTGATCTTGGTTTTGGGGGAGAAAAAGGAACATTAAGAGGTGTAAGTATCCAGAATACAGTAAATACGATTTATGATGCCAAAGATGCAAGAGATGTAGCAAAGGCTATTTTGGCAGATTGTATTCCCTGTAAGGATAGAATCATGGCTCTTCTTGCTCTTAATCCGCTAAAGGATCTAATGGGTATTTTGGATGTTTGGTATACGGGAGCAATCAAGGGACTCATTGAGGGTTTTGATTTATTTTTTGGTGATAAATCTAACGAGGTATTTGCTGATATTTGTGAGTTACTAAAGTTCTTAAACTTTATGTGTTTGCCAGACCTATTTGGTCTTGTTTTTATGATTCAGTCATTAATACAAGAATATACGTGGGAATGGAAGGATATACGAATTACATTCTTCTCATTGTTAGGTAAGATGATGACTCCTACCCTAACGCCACTAATTGGATTAATTGATAGATATATTCAACTTGCAATAATGCCCATTGAATGTGTTTTGGATGCACTTGATGCCCAGATTCAAAAATTAGACTTAGTTCAACTCGTTGATGTTGTTAAGAATGGTAAGACTAAACGTCAACCTACTCCCAATATTATGAAGAACCTCAAGAGTGGTCTCGTGAGATTTAGGGATACTGTTTCAAAAGCCCTAAAGGTTGCAGACGAGAAAACGAAATTTCTTCATAAAAGTCTACTTGAAATTTTAAATCTTGAGGATGAAACAAACGATCATTTGTTTGACCTATCTCAACACATTCAGCAAGCAACTAAGTTTATTATGTTAATTCAAGCGGTTATTAGATTCCTGCAACGTGGTTTTATTGTTTGTGGTCCAGAAGCAACAACGGATGACAGTGTTGCTTTCTTTAATCAATTGGGTCAGGGACTTGGACAGGGTTTTGATGACAGAGATTTTGTTGTCAGAAGTGATGATGGAATAACTGGTCCTCCAGGTTCAGGTCCTTCAGGTTCGGGTCAAACGAGTTCAGGTTCTACGAATACTGGTGGAGGAGGTTTGGGCAGTAGTCCAAGTGCGAATACTGTAGTAGAGGTTAAAACAAAGATCTCTCCCGAACTTGCCAGTCTCTATAAAAGTCTTACTAACTATCTTCAGGCCACTGTTCCTCAGGCAACTGGTATGCCTCAGACAACCGTAAATCAGAAATTGCAAGGAACAGTAGTTATTCCTCTTCGTAATTGTTTATATTCGGTGAGAGATAAAGAACTCGACAACGTAAAGGATTTCCTTGGTTCTTTTGAAAAGGAAATCTAAGGAGTTGGATTTTATGAACATACTGGAACGAGCAAAGAATTGGTTCAAAAAAGAACCGACTCCTATTGTTGATAAGATTGTTGAACTACCTAATCGTTTGCAAGATGCTGAATCCGATACTGCTGTAAAAATTTCGAAGATAACAAGAGTTATCAATCCGGTTCTTTCTTATAAGAATCGTCGAGGTCTTGGAGACTTTGAAGAAGCGGAATATGATATGGCCGAGATTGGTCGTATTGAAGATGTAGAATCTATGGTCCAGCGAGCCTTTTCACTAAAAGAGGGTCTCTTTTTTAAAGAGGGTTATGAGTTAATTGGCAAAAATGCTTCAGTAATTCAGTATATTAAAGCAAGATTCGCTCAGTTTTCGCAGGCGGCAAATATTCCTTTTGATCTAACTCTACATGGTATAGGAGAGGATTTAGTTCGCTTTCACAATAGTATCCTGGTTAAAGTTAGAAATGCAAAAGCATCGGGTGGCAAACTTCGTATTCCTGCTGGCAAGAAGAGAGAAATTCAACCTGTCGCGGCATATTTCGGTGTTCCGTTTCCAACTGTAAAGTTTTGTCGAGATGATAACGGAACTATTCTTTCTTATCGTCAACAGTTGCCAAATGGTAAATATAAGGATTTTGCTCCAGACGATGTGATCCATTTTTATTTTAGACGTAAGAAGGGTTTCTTGGTTGGGACTCCCGTTCTTGTTTCGGTTAAGGATGATATTCGCGCTCTTCGTAGAATTGAAGAAAATATTGAAATGCTCATTTATCAATGTTTGTTTCCACTTTTTCAGTATAGTGTTGGAACGGTTGAAAAACCTTGTAAAGAATACTCTGATGGAACTACTGAAGTTGATGTTGTAAAGGCGAATATTGAGATTATGCCAAGTGAGGGTATGATTGTTACGCCCGAGCGACACGAAATAAAAGCAGTGGGTGCAGAGGGTCGCGCACTTAGAGCCGAAGGTTATGTTAATCACTTTAAGGAAAGAATTATTGGTGGACTTGGTATTTCTGCAATTGATCTTGGACAGGGTAATACAGCGAATAGATCGTGTTATTCAGAAGATACAGAAACCCTTACAGACAATGGTTGGAAATTCTACTGGCAAATTACCCCAGAAGACAAGATAGGAACTTATAATCCTCAGACCAATAGGATAGAATTTTATAGTCCAAACGGGGATATATTACTTCATGATTATAGTGGTCCAATGTATCACTTTAAGAATCGTAATGTTGATGTATTGGTAACCCCCGATCATGATATGTGGATGGGACGACCATTATGGAAGGATAGAACTAAGTGGGAAAAGATACATGCCGATCAAATAGATATACAAGGATTTAAATTTTTATCTGGTGGTCTTAATTGGCTTGGTATTGAACCAGAGGACTTCTTGTTACCATATGTACCTTATAAGTGTTATTCGGAGGTTCCAAACAGAGGACCTTTTAATAGAATAAATATAAGTACTTGGTTGGAATTTCTTGGATATTATGTTTCAGAGGGTTGTTTGGCGAAAGGTAAAGGAAAATGGGCAGTAACTCTTTCTCAAAATAGTCTTGTTAATTTTGACAAAACTGAGAAGATTCGTCAATGTTTACAAAAGCTTCCATTCAAATTCCTTGAGTATACCAATCCATCTGATCATACAACTCGTTTTTGGATACACTGTAAGTCTCTCTATTTGTATTTAGAAGAAAACTGTGGCGATTATAGTTATTTAAAACACTTTCCAAGTGAAGTTCTACAGTTTAATACAAAATATCTTCGTATTGCTTTTGAAGCCGCAATGACTGGAGATGGAACAAGTGATAGTCGTGAAGACAGAACAAGTCGAACCTATTACTCGACCAGTGATCAACTCCTTGATCAAATACAAGAAATTGCGTTGAAATTAGGTTATCGCGCACATATTCTTCTAGGTAGTGGTTGTAAGCGTGTATGTATAAGTGAAAGTTCAGTTAGTAATATTCGCGAGGACCAGGTTTCTATCGAAGATTATTCTGGAAAAGTTTATTGTTTTAATGTACCAAATCATCTTTTTATCACACGTCGCGAAGGACGAGTAGGTATTCATGGTAATACGGCGGATTCTATGTCTCGTAACTTAGTGGATGATGTAAAGTACTATCAACGAGTTTTAGAAATCTTTGTTAATGATTACATTATTAAAGAATTACTTTTGGAATCTACGTTTGAGAATCCACTCGATGAAGAAAATATTGTTAGACTTGAGTTTCGAGAAGTAGATCTGGATGCAAAGATTAAAGTTGAAAACCATGCTATTCAGGCTTTTGCCTCGCACGTACTCACACAAGCAGAACTTAGAAAGGCTTTTGGAAAAGAACCCTTGACGGATGAGGAATGGGAAGATACTTATTGGAAACTAATTATGGAACCAGAGAATCTTATTAGGGCGGTGGACGAACCCTATCTGGTTGCTCAGGGTGCCATAGACAATCCAAATACTTCTCTTACTCCCGAACAGTCAACCGAAGCACAAGGTAAAGCCGAACAACAAGCAGAGAAGGAAAATGACTTAGAAATCAAAAAGATAAAAGCTAAACCTAAACTTAGTTCTGGACAACGTCAGGCGGCAAGTAGAAGTAGACCAAGCAATCAACATGGACGCGCTCTTGGTCCCACTAAGAGAAAAAGCAATTTTGAACCAGGGTTTACTTTTGACGAGATAAATCCTATATTAGAAACTTATGACAATCTATTTCAAAATGCAATGTACTCTCTTACAAAAGGAACTTTTACTCATGAATGGATTCGCCATATTGCCACAACGGCGCGCCAGCAAATGACAGACAATATGACCAGACTTGTTCGTTTAGATTTCAGGAAAGGTTTGAAAAGAGCTAATTATGAAGCTGGACAATCTGAAATTGACGTTCCTATCCATTTTTTAGAAAATAGGATTTCTTCAAGCATTGCCAGACTCATGGATTCCATTCTAAAACAATTAGATAATACCAAAACAAGAGAGATAGTTCCAAGTGAATTAGAAATGTATGTATCGTCTGTATTTGATAGTTTACGTTTTAGAAGTACTTCAATTTACATATCAGAGCGTGTAAAGGCTTATAATTACGGTGTTTTGATTGGACTTCAAAAACGTGGTATTGGGAAAGCAAAAGTTATTAACAATGAAACGGGTTGTGAAGAGTGCCAAAGACACAACGAGTCAATTCCATTGTTAAATGCGACAATTAACGATATCCCGGGATTTCATCCAAATTGTAAGTGTGTGATAGAAGAGGATAAGTTATAACCACAGTCATCCGACACTAAAACAAATCTATCTTTTATAGGATTTAGATTCTTTTAGTGAAAAACCACTGGAGTGAACCAAATGACAAAGTCGTATGTTAAAATATATGACACTATAACACTTGGACCTACAAGTGTCGACTCATTGAAACACGTTAGGGATAATTTTATGTCTGCTGGGAATGTTCCCCAGTCTCTTTGTGTAGATATCGCCGCTACCCATGCTGCACGTCCAACCAGGAACAATGGTTTTTATTTGCCCCAGAAGATGCGTGATGGTGTTAGTTCAATGATGGAACCATATCCCAAACCTGTTCTATCTCATCATGATGCACATTCTGATCCTATTGGGCGAATTGTTTCTGCAAAATATATTGATACATCCAATACATTGATTCATAATAATCCTCAAGATAGACTAATTAGAGACATGAATGATCCAAGAACACCATTTTTTCGAATGGTTGATCTTGTTGATCAATTGGTTTCGTCAGACTTGCTCCATGATCCCAACTATCCTGGTCTTGGGTATATTCTGGCAACGATAGAGTTAACAAATTCTGATGCAATTCAAAAGGCAATTGATAAGAGATTTCTTACAGTTAGTACGGGCGCCTCATCGGATAAGGCCGTGTGTTCGACATGTAAACAAGACTGGATTGAAGAAGGTTTTTGTGAGCATACTCCCGGTCATATATATGATGGCAAAATTTGTCTTCTAATTGCAGGGACTTTGATATATGATGAACTTAGTTTCGTAAATGTTCCTGCGGATGCGTTGGCGAGAATCGTTACCATCCATAATGGGACAGTTCGAGATTCTATTGAAATTACAGAAAGAGACTTCTTTAAAAATCAATCTTCAAAATTTTATCTTGGCTCAGGAGGCAGACAAATGGAAGACAACGTAAATATTGACGGAAAAGGAACTGTTCCTGAGGTCGTAGTGGCTCCTGTAGTGACCCCTGTTGTAGTTCCTGTTATTACTGATGAGACTTCTACGGTTGTTGTTGTGGTTGATCCCGTTGTAGTAGAACCAGAACTAACTGATGAGGATAAACACTACGAGGCAATGATTGCTTTTGGTTTTGAACTCAGCTTGATGGATACTGGTTTTGAAGATGCCAAGTTGACTCCCGAACAACGCAAGAATATGAAAGCATCTACTTTCTGTAAACCAGGAGAACGTAAGTATCCCGTTCCTGATTGTAATCACGCCAGTGTAGCCATGGCTTATGCCAAAAAGAACAATGAATCCAGTGCAGTAGTTTCTTGTATTCGGCGCAAAGCCAAAGCACTTGGTTGTCCTTTTGATGAAGTCGAACTCGACGAAATTCTTCGTGATGATGCAGTTCGCAAGAATATCGAACTCCCGGTAGTTGCTCCCGTAGTAGTTGCTAAGGTTCCTTGTAGTTGCGAAGACTTACAAAAAGAGCTTGATGCGCTCAAGGATAAACATCTGGCTTTAACCAGTGAACTTGCGGACTTACATGTAGAACATGACAAGACAATTGAATCCCATGTTGCAGAGATGGTCCAAGTAAAAACTGTATTGGTTGATTCAGTCGTTAGATTGGAAAAGATTTCTGGTAAAAATATTACTCTCGAAGATGCAACAAAAGAAGTTATTGGTCTATCTTTGCCAGAACTTATGAAGAGAGCAGAGGGTCTCAAGGATACTTTACAACTTGATAGTATTCTCAAGAAACTCAATGATGGTATGACGAACAATCCTCAAGGTACTGTAGAAAACCCCACAATACAGGATCCTGAGGTTAATTCGAGTCTTTCAGTACAACAAGGTACTGATGGATTAGAAAACTTTAGAGATGGATATGAAACAATTCTACGCAAACAAGGACAGAAACAGGCTGATGAATATGTGAGAAAACTAAAGAGGGAGCGGCTGGTCCCACTAAGTTTTATTCCCAACAAGTAACCGAGGAGGACAATCTTAATGTCTAACAGTTATCAGGCGAATCACAAGACTTGGGATCGTGTTGGAAACATGACTCCCGATGTTGAGTTCTCTGAGACAGAACGCCCTGCTGGGGAGTTCAAGGTTGCGGACTGGCTACCAGTTCAGAGACTTGACAAACACTATGAACACTTTTTTGTTGTATCTGCGGGCAAAATTATAGCTTTTGATCGTATGGGTCGAGTGGTTCCCGCCGGTCTCAAGACTGCATTTGCAATTCCTGCGGCAACCCATGTTCTAAGTTATACCGCTTCCGATGTAACCGAAGGCGTAATGAATCTAGTTACTGGCGCTCCCTGTACTGGGGCCGTTGACTATGATCGTACCGAGATTACCAATGCTCTTCGCGCTCAGGGTTTACTTGATGCTACCGAAAATGCAGAGGATTTCATTAACTTTCCAATAGGCGTCGCTCCCTACAACTATCTCAAGTGGTGCGGTGGAGACGGAAGTAATCCTGCTGAATACACCCAGCACAACTATAATATGCAACATCAGGTTGCTATTCTTTGTGATTATTGCGTTCAGGTTCCCCTGGTTCCTGCTCTCGCGAGCACATTGAATCTTTCTGGTCTTGCTGCTATTTCAAGTTCGGCTATTGCTGATTTCGCTCCTGCGTCAGCGGCATGGTTTGATAAGACTGCACTGGGACTTACACTACGGTACGCTGGCAAAGTAAATGCTAATACCGTTGCCTTGATTCTTCCTTCGTTCAATTGTGCGAAGAACACCGCAATTACCCCTTGGGTACTGCCCGTTGGTTTTACTCGCGAAGTATCGAGTCTTCTCGAACTCACTACTGCTGGAGACTACTTTGTAGATCTGGACGTAGGCGTAATTCTAATGTTTGAAACTGGTGGAGACGCTAAGGCCATAACCACTGGTAGTTTGGTATTCTATCATTACGATGCGGCTCCTGCTTCAGTAAGTACTTTTGCTTGCGCTCTTGGCGATCTAAAGCCAGGCGACTTTGTTCGCGCTGACAAGAACTCCAACTACGTTAAGGCTAAGGTATTTGCGGCTGGGGACATTGTAACTGGTACCGATACTTCACCCACAGATGCAGAATTAGCAGCAATGTTAAATCAGGTTATGGCAGCCCAGAGTGAAATCGTTGGTCAGGTACTTGAACTCGAAGGTCATCCTCGTGATTTCCTTGAGAGAGTCCGTACTGCGTTTCCCTTTTTAGGCGTTATGGATCGTATGCCCGGAACCGCGACAGAAGGTATGCCTCTTGCAATTACCTATGCGGGCGCATCTACAAAGATGGTCCATATCCTATTAACCAAGTAACTGACAAACGGAGGTAAAACCACTATGTCAGAATATCAATTCAAAGATGAGCGCGAAGTAAGTTTCTGGTGGAACAGCTCCGGAATGCTTCCTTCGGCGGAAAAGCGCGTTGCTATTAAGGACGCTATTTCAACCCCCAACGTGTCTCCTTGGCTTCCCAAAGTCATGGAGAATATCGTCAAGGAAGCGGCGGAACCACTTTTGGTTGGTACTCAGTTGCTTCAGCGTATTGAGTTCAAGTTTGGTCAGGTTATTACCTTTCCTGCGACTGGTGCATTAGATGCGGCAGACATTCCTGAGGGCGGTTCTTATCCAGAACGTTCCCTGGGACAGGGCGGGGCAACCGTAACGGCTTCGGTTGGTAAGAGCGGCGTTGCAGTTAAGATTACTGAAGAAATGATTCGTTATAGTCAGTTCGACGTAATTAACATGCATCTTCGCGCTGCTGGTCGCGGTCTTGCTCGTCACAAGGAAAAGAAGATTTTCAATTTTATCCGCTCAATGGGTATTCCTGTGTACGACAACCTGAATCCTACTGCTTCTTCATTAGGCGTAACCCATGGTCGCGCTCTTGATGGATCGGCTAATGGTTCAGCAATTGCAGACGACATTTTCGATGCGTATGTCCAGGTTATGTACAATGGATTTATTCCTCGCGTAATGTTGGTCCATCCTCTTACTTGGGGTATGTTTGTAAAGGATCCTATCCTTCGCTATCTTGCTCTCCAGGGCGGCGGCGGAACAATGTTTGCGTCCTATACAGGTCAGCCTTCGGGTCGGGCTCCTTGGGATAATTCCAATCAGGGCAAGCAAGGAGTAAGCGCGGGACAGGATATTAATCCTGCTGGCGGTCTGAATGGTGCGGGTTCCGGTGGAGCAGCTTCTTCACTTCTATCCTATCCCCAGGATCTAACCTCGGCTCCCAAGCTTCCTGGTTACTTCCCATTCCCACTAACTGTAATTGTTAGTCCATTTGTTCCTTTTAACACCTCGACAAGACTAACAGACATCTACATCTTTGATCCTGCTGAGTTAGGCGGACTTGTTGTTGATGAGGACGTTACTATGGATGAATGGACCGATCCTTCAACTGATATCCACAAAGTTAAACTTCGCGAACGTTATGGTATCGTAATTTTTAACGAAGGTAAGGGTATCGCGACATTGAAGAATGTTAAAATCGTTCCCAACGAGATCGTATTTCCTGCTCAGGCGACTATTGATGTCAGCGGTAGTATTGCTGCAATCAATCCTTCAACTCCCGTTGTGTAATGAAGTAGAAAAGTGATAAGATAAAAGAAGGTCAGGTTTTAGTAGCCTGGCCTTCTTTTTTATCTATCTATTGTGTTGGAGGACATATGTTCGTAAGAGTTAATGAGAAACAAGTGTTTTGGGGAGATCGCGCAAGGACCATTTGGATTACTAGTGCAAATAGGGAACCCACTGAAATTGATATGGAATCTGTTAGTGAGTCTGTACGTAGTTCGATAAATCAAGCACTTGGTTGTGGAATGTTAATTCAGACTGATAAACTTGGGAATCCAATTGTTAAAGAAAAGACCCATGCTTCTCCATTTGCGGGCAAACAGGATATTCTTGCAAGTAAGCAGACATTTGAGGAAAGGACAGAACAGGGAGAACTGGGTATTGACGCAGAAACCTACCAATTAGCCAAAGGATTTGTTAAAAAAGGTTTGTCAACTATTCGCAGAGAGGTTGGAGATCTTAAGAATATTCAATTATTACGCGCATGTATTAACTTAGAAAAGAAAGTTAAACCTCGCAAAACTGTTCTTGCTCTTCTTGAAAGTCAGTTAGTTAAAACAAAAGATTTAAATAATCCTGCCAATATGAACTTTTATGAGTCTATTATAGAAGATATAGATGAAAAGATAATAATCTTGAATTCAGAAGAAGGAGAAGAACATGGCAACTCCTCAAATAGTTAGTGTTAGTCCGGATAATGGTTCGGAGGGCATAACCCTAAATAGTAAAATATCTGTAGTCTTTGATCAAGAAATTGATATAGATTCTGTTCAAATTATGGTTGAGGGTGCAGATACAGATAGATGGAGTGGACCAGATCAGGCTCACTGGGATGATCCTTCTACAACCAGAGATGATGATATTCTTTCAAGTCCTGGATATAAAGGGATTATTGCTGGAACTCTTTCGTTTGAAAAAGTAGACATTAGTGGAAATAGTGTTTCTTCATATGATTTTACGGGTGGAGGTTCCAATTGGTGTACTAAGGTAGTCTTTACTCCTTCAATGCCGTTGGCCGCCAGTCAAGGATTTAGGGTATATATTCCTGGCGACGAGAATGATACAGATGGTTTTCGTACAGGTGTTTCGTCAAGAACCGTTTTTGATACTGTTAAGGGTAGTAATCTTGGTAATGGAAATGTATATTTTACAGGTAGTTATACGGGAACTATTTCAGATGTAATTCGCGTTAGTATAAAGACAGGAAATATCTTTGAATGGCGAACAGATAGTTCGCCTTTAATTGTTCGTCAACTCCCCGTAAAACAAACTTCTCAATTACTAACTACTGGTATTTATGTTCACTTTGATGGTATTACGGCAGTTGGGGATACTTTCTCTGTAGTAATCGAGCCCGCAGTAAGAATGGTTGGTACCTATACTTGGATATTTACAACCGGTTCGGGTAATATTCGTGTAGTTCCAGAGAATGTTTCTACTTCTATTCCTATTGGTGGTTTTTCAGATACTTCAAGTTCTGCATCTGGTGCTGTGGGTGTTTTGTCTATAATTTCAACTACACCTCGCGAAAGAGCAACTAATTTGGATCCACACTCGGTTAATGAAATTAGAATTAAGTTTAATAAAACACTTGATCCTACAACTATTACAGATGAAACCATAGAGGTATATGCAGAGCCAGTAAATGGAGTGTTTGAGGGTAATCCAATTCCTTATACTGGCAATGTTCCAAAAGTTCTTACAGTTGAGGACGATACCCTCATTATTACATTTGGATAAACAAACAAGGAGTATCCTATGGCAATTGTAGTTCGTTTTGGTAGACCCGGAGCAGTTAGATTGTCAAAGTGTACTATTGACGAATCCATTGGAGATTTTGTTTATTTATTTTCGTCAGAAGTGGGATACGATATTGTAAGAAAAGCTAATCCATTGTTTATTAATCGTGTTCCTGCTGTTGGTGTAGTCATTTCGAAATCAAGTGATGAAGTGTGTAATGTTTTATGGGATGGAGAGTCGCCTCCAATTTTCTTTGATTTAATTCCCGGTAAACCATACTTTTTAGATTACAATGGATTACCAACTCGTACACCCGTAGCACCTCCAGGAAGTTCTTTTTTGCATGTTCAGGCTTTAGGAATTGCAACAGCAACCAATAAGATGTATATAAAACCTCATACACAAATGACCAAACGTATTTTTGAGTAGGAGTTTATTTTATGTCAAGAATGAAAAAACAAATAGTCGAAGAAAAACCAGAAGAGATTCTTGTTGTTGATGGTGTACAACTTGATGGAAATGAATTGTATAGACTATTATATTTTGATGCAAAGATTAAAAACTTGGAACTTTCTAAAAGACTTCGTCAAAAAGAAGTAGAAGACCAAATTCGATTAATAAAACAAACGTTTGAGGTTTTTGAGAAAGAGACTGGACGACAAAAAGATTTGGTTTATGATGAGATGAAACAAACAAAAGATGATATTGAAAAAAAGTATAACATTAAGCTTTCCGAATGTACGTTTGACGAACTAACGGGAAAGCTTAAAAAATTAACAGAGGAGGCGTAATTTTCGATGACGGATAAGAATTTCCTTTTTCTAAACGAATTTAACAACTATGAGGAAGCGGCAGCTAATTCTACATTAGCTCTTGGTGGTCTAACAATGAGTGGGACCATCGCTATGGGAACCAATAAGATTACCGGTCTGGGTAATGGCACAGAGTCTACTGATGCGGCTACTTTTGGTCAATTGCAGTCTGCTCTTGAGGGTCTATATTGGGTCGATCCTGTTGCAGTTCTTCGAATAAAATCTGGTGCGAATCAGGCTGGAACTCCTCCAACAGCAGGATCGGCTGGAGAGGCATGGTTAGTTAGTAGTTGGGGATCTGGTTATAATAATGGAGATATTGTAGAGTGGAGCGGAACCGCTTGGGTAGTTGTTGTTGCTAATAGTGGTGGAGAACCACCGAGTATGACTCGCGTTATTGTTATTGAATCTGGTGCGGGCGCTCCCTTTGCTGGAAACGAAGAAGCAATTGCTGAATATAACTCGGTACTTAATACTTGGTCTTTTACAACCGCCGTTGATGGTCTTGCCGCATTCATTATAGGTGATGGCGGATACTATGCTGACAGTGGATTTACCTTTAATGGAACCAACTGGGTTCAGTTTTCGGGTACTGGTCAGGTTATTGCTGGCAGTGGTTTAGATAAGGCTGGAAATACTTTGTCTGTTAAAACTGGTAATGGCGTTACGATTGATGACGATCACGTCGCTCTTAGTCTAACTACTGACAGTGGTTTGACCTTTAGCGGTTTAACCAATCATCTAAGAACCGTTGGCGTTTTGGCGAATACTGCCCAGGGTATTCATGTAGATAACTTAGGTATTGGCGTTAGTATTGATTCCAACTTAGGTTGTAGTGGTACTGGACTATATGTAACTGGTGTTCCTGCCAGTTTTACAATTAATGGTAGCGGAACTAATGGAACTTATGTAACTGCTGGTAATTTAGACGATCTTGTTGACGGTAGTGACGCTACTGCTTTGCACACACACCTTGGGGCGCTTGTTCTTCGTAATAGTGTAAAGGCACACGAGAACCTTCTTAAGGGTAATCCTGTCTATCAATATACCGATGTTGATGAGGTTGCCAAGGCTGATGCGGATACTGAAGCAACCGCTTCTAATGTACTTGGTGTTGCTCTCGCGGATATTTCAGCAAACGGAACTGGCCTTATAGTAACCTATGGTCTGGCTCTTGGTGTGCTTGGAACTGCTGGAGTTGCGGGAACTCGTTATTATGTAGCTTCTGGTGGCGGACTTACAACTACACCTCCAGCTTCTGGCAAGAATATCTGTTTGGTTGGTTGGGCGAAGAATACTACCGATCTTTGGGTTGAACCTCGTTGGATTGG
>Ga0315273_10002128_pt1 | contig 23108 bp, 22 predicted proteins | sample YL17G02_0_MG_FD_205753 | JGI IMG/M metagenome (GOLD analysis project Ga0315273, IMG submission 205753) | Sediment microbial communities from Yellowstone Lake, YNP, Wyoming, USA - YL17G02_0 | ecosystem: Environmental > Aquatic > Freshwater > Lake > Sediment | place: USA: Wyoming | collected...
GGCGAACGCGCACGCGAAACGCGTCGATGGCTCCCGTGAGAAGGGCTCGAATCAAGTCGTTCGCGAAGGCTTCCGCGGAGAGCATCGCGATCCGAAGTCGCGGGCGCTTCGCGAGGGATTGAGCAATCGCGGTGGCGAGATGTGTCTTGCCGAGCCCGACGCCGCCGTAGAGGAAGAGCGGGTTGTAGGTAACACCGGGGTGATTGGCAACTTCCCGCGCGCTCGCATGGGCAAGCGAATTGCTCTCCCCGATGACGAAGCTCTCGAAGCCGTAGCGACTCGTCGCCTCGGCGGCCGCAGGCCTCGGGTCCACGACAGGCTGCACCCGCAGGCGGTTGACGGAGAGCACGAGCTCCGCGCCGGAGCCGAGCAGCTCCTCCAGTACTCCGGCAATCTCCCCCTGAAGACGATTGCGGATCTGCTCGAGGTGCATCACGCTCGGCACTTCGCCGTAGAGCCGACGCTCGCGGATTTCCACGGGGTGAATGGCTTGCACCCAACATCCGAGCTCCGTCGCCGACAATCGCCCCTTCAACTGGCTCAGGGTCTGCTGCCAAATCACTTGCGGCACCGCCCCCCCTCCTGCGCGAATCCGATTATCCACACGTGGGGATAACGCATCCGCGCCCAACGTTTCTCCCCGGTTGCACGCAACGTCCACATCGACGTCCACAGGTCGGGCGGAAATTCCCCCTCGGCCCCCATTTTTCGGGGCCGTGGTTGAATTTGTGCCACCGGCATTTCTGCGTATCTCGGAGAGACGAGTTGACGCTCGAGCGCAGCGTCGTAGCGCAGCTCGAAATCGATTGCAAGAATTTTTTTCGCTCGCGTGATAGCAAGCCGTGCTGGTGATCTTCGCGTCACAGCCGCAAGTGGATTGGAGCGAGATCTTCGGCAACGCTCGTCCCGTCGAGATCGAGATCGGCTCGGGGAAAGGCGCGTTCCTGCTCGCGTACGCGCGGCAGCATCCCGAAACGAACTTGCTCGCGATCGAGAACCAGCCGCGCTGGGCGCGATGGATCGGCGAGCGCCTGGCGCGCGCACCGCAATCGAACGTACGGGTGCTCTGCGCCGACGCCGCCGTCGTGATTTCGCGATTCGTGAGCGACGGCAGCATCCACGCATACCATCTCTATTTTCCGGACCCGTGGTGGAAGCGCCGCCATCACAAGCGGCGGCTCGTGCAGAGCGACTTCGCCGGCGAGCTTTGGCGCACGCTTGCACCGGGCTGCGTGCTTCATCTCGCGACCGACGTCCGCGAGCGTTTCGCGGCGATGATCGAAGAGCTCTCCGGCGCGCCCTTCACGATCGTGAGAGGGAGCGAGCCGACACCGCTCGGGCGGCCGCTCACGAACTTCGAGCACAAGTACCGCGCCGAGGGCCGCGCTCTCTACTACGCGACGCTCACCAAGCCGGCTTCGGGCTTCAGCAAGACGCCTGGAGTCTCTTGCTGAAGCCCGAAGTCTGCTATCCGCCAGCGAGCGGGGGAAACACGTTCACCTGCTGGCCATCGCGGAGCGGCGTCTCGGGCTTCAGATAGTCGTCGCCCGACACCAGCATGCTCGCGTGCTTGGGCGGAATCCCGAGCCGCGTGATCACGTCGGCGACCGTGGCGCCGTCGGGCAGCTCGAGCACCGCGGTGTGGTCGACGGTGTTGGGCGGTAAGAACTTGCGCAGGATCGCGTGCAGCGTCACGCGAACCGTCATGCCGGCTTCGCCACTTTCGGCAGTGCCATCGGCACTCGAGCCAACATCGCGGCGTAGGAGGCCGTCGGACGCAGGCCCTGCGCGACGAACTGCTTCCAGGGCTCGCGGCGCTTGATCGCGTGGTGGATCACACCCATCTCGGCCACGCCGTTTTCGTCGCCGAGGAACATCGCCCCTACCATGACGCCTCCGGAGTCGAGCACCACCTTGCGGTAGTGCGAGCTCTGGCTCGAGCCGGAGATCTCGATCGAGTCGCCCGGCGCCTCGCGGAAGCGGCCGAGCTCGGCGAGCGTGACGTCGAACAGCTCGACCACGTTCATGCCGAGGCTTCCCGGATAGGCGACCACGCGGCCGGCCATGTTCGCTCCCGCCACCCGCCCCTCGTCGACGGCCGTCGGCCAGATCGCGTGGACGGCCGGCTCGCCGCTCACGAAGTCTCGAACCTCGGCGACATCGCCCGCCGCGTAGACGTCGGCCGCGGTCGTCTGCAACGCCGCGTCGACCACGATACCCCTGTTGGTCTTGACCGCACCATTCTTCACGCACTTAAGGTTCGGCCGTACGCCGGCGGCCACGACGAGGACGTCGGTCTCGATCTCGGAGCCGTTCTTCAGCCTGACGGAGATGGCCGCACCCTTCTTCGCGACGGAATCCGCCTGACTGCTGAGCCGAAGATCGACGCCGGAGCCGGTGACCGCACGGGCGAAAATCCTACCTCCCTCCGCGTCGAGGAGCTGGGGCATCAGCTGGTCGGCCATTTCTACGATCGCCAGCTTCATCTTGAGCTTGCGCAGCGCCTCGGCGGCGAGCATGCCGATGAAGCCGCCGCCGATCACCAGGGCCCGCTTGGCTTTCTCGGTTGCCTTCTTGAGGCCGATCGCATCGTCGAGCGTCCAGAGGTAGTGATGCGGGACGTCCTTCAAGCCCGCAATCGGCGGCGCGATCGTTTCCGATCCCGTGCCGATCAATAGCTTCTCGTATCCGACCGTTCGGCCGTCGGAGAGCTCGACCCGGTGCGCCCCGGGATCGATCGCAGCGACGTTGGCCTCTTCGACGAGCGTGACACCGAGACGGTCGTAGTCGGGCGTCTGGCGGATCATCAGGCTCTCGAGCGTGCGCTGACCCGACACGTAGTAGGGGAGCGCAACGCGCGAGTAGGCCAGGCCTTTCTCGCGGTTGAGCACGAGGATCGAACCGTCGCCGTCATGCTTGCGGATCCAGTCGATCGCGGCGAGCGACGCGGCGCTGTTACCGATCAGGACATACTTGCCCCGCATGGTACCTCCCCGGCGTCTTACTGCCCGGATGCTCCCAGCATGGCGCCGTGGGCGATCGCCGCGGCGAACTTCTGCCGCGCCGTCGCGTTTGTCTCGACCTCTTCGTAGGTGAGCGCCTGCGGCACGCAGAACTTCACACACTGCGGGTCACCGTCACAGAAGTCGCAGTTGTGGGCTACGCCCGTGCTGGGCGTGAAGCCCATCACCCCGAATGGACAGGCCAGCAGGCACATCTTGCAGCCGATGCAGCGGTCTTCGTGAACCTTGACCTGACCGCTCGCTTCACGCGTGATCGCCACGGTCGGGCAGACCGTGGCGCACGGCGCATCGGCGCAGTGCACGCAGACCATCGGCAGGTAGAACTGCTCGTCGTAGAAATCCTGGACGCGGATCCGCGACAGCGTCGGACTAAACGCCTGCTCGTGCTCGAACGAGCAGGCCATCTCGCATTCGCGGCAGGCGGTGCACTTTTCCTGGTGGACGACGATCTGTCTCATGTCGGCTCTCCTCGACGGCGGCGCGACGCCCGCCACCGGCACCCTTTATCAAACTCGGCGGGCGGATTGCCAGAAGCAAAGAGGGGACGGAATGAAGTTTCCGTCCCCTCGTGAGCGGTCAGGCATGCGTCGCTTCGCTCCCCCCGACGCGCACCGCCTCGCCGGAGCCGTTGCCGCCTCCGTTCGCCGACGGCACACCACTGCAGAAGCCCTCGTAGTCGATGAGATCGGTCACCGTCGGATGATCCCCGCAGACCACGCAGTTCGGGTCACGGCGGAGCTTCAACACCCGCACGTCCATCGACATGGTGTCGAAGTGGATCATGCGACCGATGAGCGGCTTGCCGGCGTCGAGGATCAGCTTGATCGTCTCGAGCGCCTGCACGCAGCCGATCAGACCCGGCAGTACGCCGAGCACGCCCGCTTCGGCGCACGACGGCGCCGCTCCCGGAGGCGGCGGCTCCGGGAAGAGGCAGCGGTAGCATGGGCCCTTCCCCGGATAGAAGACACTCGCCTGTCCCTCGAACTGGAAGATCGAGCCGTCGACGAGGGGCTTCTTCATGAATACGCAGGCGTCATTGACGAGATACCGCGTCGGAAAGTTGTCGCAGCCGTTGACGATGATGTCGAAGCCCTCGAAGATGCGCCGCACGTTCGCCGACGACAGCCGCTCCTGAAACTTGACGACCTTGACGTCGGGGTTGAGCGCCCGCAGCGTCACCTCCGCGGATTCGACCTTGGGCAGGCCGATGCGGTCGTTGGTGTGGAGGATCTGCCGCTGCAGGTTCGAGAGATCCACCACGTCGTGGTCGACGATGCCGATCGTGCCGACGCCGGCAGCGGCCAAGTAGAAGGCTGTCGGCGAGCCGAGCCCGCCCGCGCCGATGCACAGCACCTTCGCGTCGAGAAGCTTCGCCTGCCCCTTCTCGCCGACCTCGGGAAGCAGGAAGTGGCGGCTGTAGCGTGTTGCCTGCTCCTGGCTCCACTGGCGGTCGGTCGCGAAGGGTAGACCGGCGTTCTTCCAGCCCGTGAAGCCTCCCGACATCGAAATCACGTTTTCGTAACCCATTTCACGCAGCGTGCGGCCCGCGATTAGCGATCGGGTGCCCCCCGCGCAGTAGGCGATGATCGGCGTCGAGTGATCCGGAACCGACTCCTCGACGCGGATCTCGAGAAAGCCCCTGGGAAGCGACAGCGCACCCTCGAGATGGCCGTCGCGATATTCTTCCTTCTCGCGCACGTCGAGAAGCACGTGCTTCTCTCCGCGGTCGAGCCTTTGCTTGACCTCGGCCGGCGACAGCTCAGGCACGACCTTGCGCGCCTCCGCCATGATTTCCTTGTAGGTCTTTGTCATCGAGCTCTCCTTGAAAGAGCTATTCTACGCCCCAGGACCGTTGAATCAACCGAAAGGACGGCGCCCGGCTACCGGCTTCCGGCTACCGCAAGAGACCCCAGGAGCCTTTGCGGCAGCCCGTAGCCGGTAGCCGCTCTTTTCAGCCCGCTTTGCCGTCGAAAAGCTCGACGCGGTACTGAAGCCACACGTAGATTTCACGGGCGCGCCGCGGAGAAAATAGCGCCGCGCCCCAGGGAATGCCGCGCCAGAGTGGGCGGTTGCGCGATAGATACAGGCGAGGCGTGAAGCCCAGAAAAAAACGGAGCTTTTCGCGATCGAGCGCGCGCCAGAGGCCGGATCGTAAAAGGTAGTAGAGGAGCATCTTCTACCGGCTACCGGGAACGACTCCTGCCGTCTCTTGCGGGAGCCGGTCGTCGGCAGCCGGCAACCTGTTCACGACCGATAGCTCTTCAGCATGTCTTCCATCAGCGCGTCCCGCCCACGCTGTGCGATCACCCGCGAGCGTTCCATCAGGACTTCCTTGGTCTCGACGAAATCGAGTCGCGAATAGCCCCAGATTCGCGGATGGACGTAGGTGTCCATGCGGATCGCATCGCAGGGACAGGCCTCCACGCAGTAGCCGCAGTAGATGCAGCGCAGCGTGTCGATCTCGTAGCGGGCGGGATACTTCTCGACCTTCGGATCCGGGCTCTCCGCGGCTTCGATGTAGATGCAATTCGCCGGACAGGCGGTCGCACAGAGGAAGCAGGAAGTGCAACGCACCGATCCGTCTTCCTTGAGCGTCAGGCGATGGCTCCCGCGATAGTGGTCGCCGTAGCGCTTGCGTTCCTCTGGATACTGCACGGTCACCATCGAGCGGCGGTTCTTCAGCAAACCGACTTGGTGCGCGACGTTGAGAAAAAGATTTCGCCAGAACCGGTATCCGGTGACGACGAGCCCGCGGAAGATCTCCGGCAAGTAGATCCTCTCCCAAAACGTCATTTGCTCGAGGCGCTTCATCGATCCTCTCGCCCGCGATGATATCGAGACATCTGGGAACTATATCGGCCGTCGAAAATGCGTCAAGCGGAGGAGGAGGCTACAGGCTACAGGCTACAGGCTACAGGGAATGCGCCGCGGAGTCTTTTCCCGTAGCCTGTAGCCCGTAGCCATCTCCTACTGCACCCGCAGCTTCGCGACTTCGCCGCCCGGGAAGAATTCCCGCTCGAGGGTGTGAAATTCCAGAGTCTCGATCAGCCTCGCGGCGCGTTTGGCGCCGCTCTCGATCTCCAGCAGGCTCTGCTTCTCGGCGACCGGAAAATCGAGGGCGAAGGCGAAGAGGTTGACGAGCATCTCGTCGCTCAGTGTGGGATCGGCGAGGATTCGCAAATCCCTTTCGTGCTCCTTGCCCGCGAAGCGCCGAATGCACTTCCGGAGGGAGGTTCTGGTGGCGCTGTCGAGACGAAAATCCCGCTCGGGGGCCGCCCGCCAATCGACCGCGGCCGTGCGGTAGGGACGATCCCAGTATTGCTCGTGCGGCACAAACTCGCGGACGCCCTGGAGGAGGATGTTGGAGCGCCCGTCGGCAAGCTCGACCTTGCGAATCACCCGCCCCGCGCAGCCGACGGAGTAGACGTCCCGCCCCGGCCCGCCACCGCCCTCTTCACTGCGGAGAAGAATCATGCCGATCAGCTCATCCGCTTCCGCGGCCTCCTTCACCATCAGACGATATCGTGGCTCGAAGATGTGCAGCGGCAGGAGCACCTGCGGGAAGAGCACGACGTTCGGCAGCGGGAAGAGCGGGATGTTGCGTGGTAACGGCACCAATTGCCCCCGAAAGTCCCTCCCATAGCACAAGGAGCGGCCCGGAGAGTAGGCGGAGACGGGCCTTGACCCGGTGGAACGATGCGATTACTTGCAGAAGCACTCGCGGTTCACCGAACCGGTTGTCGCGAGAGGAGGGTTGGCCATGGATGTGATGAACCTGTTCGAATCGCTCTTCCGCTGGATTCACGTCGTCGCCGGAATCATCTGGATCGGTCACCTCTATTTCTTCAACTGGGTTCAATCTCAGTTCGAACCAACGCTCGACGCCGAGACCAAGAAGAAGGTCATTCCCGAGCTCCGTCCCCGCGCGCTCTACTGGTTTCGCTGGGGTGCGGCGTTCACCTGGGTCACCGGCGTGCTGCTGCTCCTCCTGGTCTACTACCACGGTGGAATCCTGCTCGCGAATCCGAGCGAGGGATGGGGAATCGGCACGATTCTCATGGTCATCGTCACGTTCACCGCCGTGTTCCTCTACGATTATCTCGCTGCGGTGATCACCGACCCGCAGATGCAATTCTGGGCGGGTGTCGTCGCGGCGGGCGTATTCGTCTTCCTCGCGGACTTCCTGGGCGGCTTCAGCTACCGCGGTTACGCCATCCATCTCGGCAGCATGTTCGGCACCACCATGGCCTTCAACGTCTGGTTCCGCATCTGGCCGAACCAGCAGAAGATCATCACCGCGATCAAGAACGGCCAAGCGCCCGAGCCCGCGACGGTCGCGCTCGCCGGGTCACGATCGAAGCACAATACCTACATGTCCGTGCCGCTCGTCTTCACGATGATCAGCCAGCACCAGCGCCTGATTTGGGCGGCGAATCCGCTGGCACTGACGCTGACCGTGCTTGTCGGCTTCTTCGGTACGTATCACCTCTTCAACCACGCGCCGAAGGTGAAGGGGTTCTAGTCTAACACCTCCAACGTCCCTTCACGGTCGGCTGCCTTGATCGGCGGTCCTTGCTCCAGTCAGGGCACGTACGAGGCACTACACGAGCGAACGTTCGAGCCGGACACAGTCGGAACGAAGAGGTCTCAGCCGCCGAAGCGGAACTCGGCGCTAGTCGTTTGCTGGGCGCGGACGACCACTCTTGTGTCCCGCTTCCCGAACCGCTCGTGCCAGACGGCCACCGTGTACTCGCCTGCCGGAACGTTCCCGAGGCGGAACGCTCCATCTTTCCCCGTGACGGTGAAGTACGGGTGATCGAGGACGCCGACGTAGGCGCGCATCCACGGATGCACGTCGCAGCGCACGCGGACCATGACTTCGGGCTCGTCGATGTGGATCGAACGCCGGGCGTCTTGCACTGCCATCCCGAAATTCGTACCCGAGGAACGCTCGGGCTGCGTGTGCACGTTGTGCAGCGTCGGGTCGCTGTTGAGGAACTCGATCGACTGCCCGGTCTCGGCGCCGGTGACGCGTGGGGCGTAGAGACAGCCGCGCTGATCGATTCGGGAAGGCTCCTTCGGCCGCTCGAAGACGCGGCCCTCGAGCCCCCTCTCGATGTAGACGAAGGCGTTCTCGACGCGACCGTCGCGAACGAGAACGTCGCCGGCGTCGGCCTTGGCCGGGTGCGCCGCGGTGCAGGCAGGATCGCCGGCGAACTCGATCTCGGCCGCCGACGGCGGCGTGCCGAGGTAGATTGCTCTGCCTTCGATCGTCCCGGCCGTCTCCGGATCAAGCGGCGTTGCCGGAGCGCGCACCGGCGGGCCGGTGTCCGGATGAGAGCAGGCGGCGAGCAGCAGAAGCGAGGCGAGCGCCAACCTTGAAGGGAAAATACTTGGACCCGTCGAGCTCGCATCCCACTTGGCCACCACGAGCTTCTTCCCAGTCACGTCTCGCGCCTCCAAAGCCGGCGCCGCGACTCATCTGGCGCTCGCGACGCGTCCCAGTCGGGTGCGGGCCCGGCACGCTTCTTGGCTGAAATTATTTTCGCTTCAAGGCCTAGGAGCGTGCGCCACGGATCGCTCCCGTTGGGCGCGATCAATGGGGATGCAACATCCTGCCGAGCTAGCGCTCGCGCACTCACCTCGTTCCCCGGCGCGCCGAAGCGCACCGCGGACAGAGGCCGTAGACGGCGAGGGTGTGCAAGGTCACCTGGAAGCCCTTCCGCTCGAGGGCTCCGAGATCGACCGCGGCCGTGCGATCGCGCGCCACGTCGTAGATCCGCTTGCATCCCTGGCAGACGAAGTGGTCGTGCGGGCGCGTCTCGGGATCGAAGCGGGCGCTCCGTCCCGAATCGTCCTGGACCGGAGCCAGCGACATGCGGCCCTCGGCGACCATGCGCTGGAGGTTACGGTAAACCGTCCCGAGGCTGACCCGCGGCAGCTCACGGCGCACCGTGGCGTAGATCGTGTCGGCGGTCGGATGGTCGCCCGAGGCGAGCGCGGCGCGTAGGATCGCCTCCTTCTGCCGGGTGACGCGCGTCGTCTGCTTCATGGCCTCGGCTCGCGCAGGTCCTCGGCGAGCGACCGGCGCACGTCCGCGGAGAGCGTCTCGCTCGCGCGGTAATTCGGGTGATCGATCACCAAGCGCACTTCCTTTGCCGCCGAGACGAGCGGCGCCTTGTCGCCGAGCGGAAAGCGAACGTACTGAACGGCGCTCACCTTGTCTTCGCGCGCACGGCCGCCTTCGAAGACGCCGTCAACCCGCGCCCCGTCGAGCTCGAGCCGAGTCGCCTCGTCGAGGCCGTAGAACTTCGGCAGCTCCTCACGAACCCGGGTGGAGTCCTGGAGCTCGATCAGCAGCGTGGCGGAGAGCTCTCCGGGGCCGGGGATCAGCTCGTTGTACACGTCGATCTCGTCGCGCACGCGGTCGAGATCGACGATGCGCTCGGCGCGGATCATCTCCTGGATCTGGAAGAGCACGGTCTGGTGGTTCTCGAACACGAGCGTGATGCGGTCGCCGACGCTCACGCGGCGGTGTGTCTTGATCTCGATGATGCGGCGGCGAAGCTCGTCGCGCATGCTCTCGTAGCGTTCGAGACCGACGACGTCGTTCAACGTGACCGGGCGGACCATCGCCGTCAGCGCTCCGGCGCGAGGCCGTAACCGCGCCGCACGATCTCGATCGGATGCTCGGGCTTCTTCCCCGTCTTCAGCTCGATCTGCAGGCCGGCAAGCGGACAGTCGGTCGCCACCGTTGCCGCCTCCGCGTTCTCGATGCCGCGGAACAAGCCTCGCGCCACTTTGAGGGAGAGATCGAAGTAGTCCTTCTTGAAGCCCCAGGTGCCGTCGACGCCCGAGCAGCTCTCGATCAGCTCGATCTGCGTGTCGGGAAGGAGTCGCAAGAGATCGCGCGACTTGAAGCCGATGTTCTGAACGCGCAGGTGGCACGGCACGTGATAGGCGACGCGTCCCGCGCCGGTCGTGAAGCCCGTGTCGAGCTTGCCCGCCTTGTGAAGCTTCATCAGATACTCGCAGAGATCGTAGGTGTGCTGAGCCACCTCCTCGGCCTCAGCAGTCTTCACCAGCAGCGGGTACTCTTTCTTCAACATGTAGCTGCAGGTCGGACCGGGGACGACGACGTCGCAGCCCGCGCGCACCGCACCCGTCAGCGCCGCGACGTTTTTCTTGGCGCGCGAACGCGCTCCTTCGATGTCCCCGCCATCGAGCGCCGGCATGCCGCAGCATTGCTGGGGAGGACACCAGACGGCGACCTTGTTCCGCTCGAGCACCTGCACGGCCGCTTTCCCCGTCTCGGTCTCGTTGAAGTTCACCGTGCACGTATAGAAAAGCGCGGCTTTGGCGTTCTCCCCCGCCGAGCGGGTGCCGCGCTTGGCGAACCACTTCTCGAAGGTTTGCGGCGCATAATTCGGCAGATTGCGATCGCGATGGATGCCGAGCGTCTTCTCCATCACCGCGCGGAAAAAACGGTTGCCATTGGCGCGGTTGGCAAGTTTGGCCGACAGCGTGCCGAGGCGTCCCATGCCCTCGGGATTGGCGAGGACACGATCGACGATCGGCATGCCCTCGGTCTTGGCGCGCGCTGCCTTCGAACGCAGCATCAGTCGCGGAAAATCGATCTGCCAACGGTGCGGCGGCGTGTACGGACAGTGCGGAACACAGAGCTTACACTGGAAGCACTGGTCGACCACCGTGTCGACGGTCTTCCGTTCGAGCAGCGACGACACCTCGCCCGCCGCGTCCTTTCCCTCCATCGCCGCGTCGATGCCGTCGAGCAGCGTAGTAAAAGACGGGCAAAGGTTGTAGCAGCGCCGGCAATCGTGACAGACGTCGAAGACGCGGTGCTGTTCACCCTCGACTTCTTTGCGATCGAGAAACTGGGGGGAATCGGGATCGAAGTTGTAGGCCATTGGCGGAGGCTACGGGCTACGGGAAAGAAACACTGGAGTCTTTGCCCGTAGCCTGTAGCCCGTAGCCTACCCTTTCAAACTCTCCAGCCCCTTGCCGAACCGTCCCGCGTGCGACTTCTCGGCGCGCGCGAGGGTTTCGAACCACTCGGCGACCTCCTGGAAGCCCTCCTGCCGCGCGGTCTTGGCGAAGCCCGGGTACATCTCCGTGTACTCGTAGGTCTCGCCCTCGACGGCCGACTTGAGATTCTTCTCGGTATCGCCGATCGGCACGTTGGTCACCGGATCGCCGACCTCCTTCAGGAAATCGAGATGACCGAAGGCATGGCCGGTCTCGGCTTCGGACGTGTCGCGGAAGAGGCCGCCGATATCCGGATAGCCTTCGATGTCGGCGCGACGAGCGAAATAGAGATAGCGCCGATTCGCCTGGGACTCGCCCGCGAATGCCTCCTTCAAATTCCCGTGCGTCTTGGTTCCTTCGAGCTTTGCCATCTCGCTTGACCTCCCATGGTTTAATAGTAACTGTTTTTATTAGTACTGAAGACAATCGCTATCAAGCCAGGAAAGAGTGCCTCTTCGAGGCTTACCGCCAGCCTTCGAGGCCTTCGAGCTTCTGCAGGCTCAGCCGCTCCGCGAGCCTGTGGATCCAGCGCTTGAGCGGCTCCCACTGGGGATTCAGCTCGATGCCCACGGCCCGCAGCACCATCATGCGAGGCGCAAAGGCGGCGTCGGCCACGGAGAACTCCCCTGCCAGAAACTGTTGCTCGCCGAGCATGGAATTCACGTGCGCGAGCGCTCGCTCGATCTCTTCGCGACTCCGTCGCATGCGTTCCGCATCGCGCTCGGCGTCGACTTTGCGCACTTCGTTCATCAGCACGCCCACGGGCAAGATGAAGGCGAGATCGGCGTAGTCCTCGAGGGAACGCGCGCGGGCGCGGCCCTGGGAATCTTCGGGCAGCAGCCGCGGGTGCGGGTACTCGTCTTCGAGGTACTCGTTGATGATCGTGGAATCGTAGACGACGACCTCGTCGTCGATCAGGACCGGGACCTTACCGAGCGGATTCAGCTTGAGAAATTCCGGCCGCTTCTGTTCGCCGCGACGGAGATCGACGTTGACGAACTCGTAGGACAGCTCCTTCTCGGCTAGCACGATTCGTACCTTCTGACCGAACGGGCACTGCGGGTAGTCGTAGAGCTTCATCGTCACTATATCACCTCTCCAGGCAGTCGACTGAGTAGCCGACTTCTATGGGATTTCCTCCGCTTCCGCAATTCACGAGCCGTTCGCGGAGGCGGTTGCGGTCCGTCGAGGGAGCACTAGTGAAGGTAGCGGAGAAGCAGGGTTGCGAGACCGAGAAACGAGAGAAATCCGCAGACGTCCGTGAACGTGGTGACGATCACTCCCGAGCCAAGCGCCGGGTCTTGGCGCAACGCCCTGAGGAGCAAGGGAATCGCCGCGCCCGAGAGGCCCGCGATCACCATGTTGGTGATCATGGCGATAAGCAGCACGGCGCCGAGCATGGGAGAACCGCGCCAGAGGTAGGCGCCGACGGCAGTGAGCAGGCCCGTAACCATGCCGATGGCCGTGCCGATGATCCCCTCCCGGAGCATCGCCCTGAGGCCCGCATCGCGGTGGATCTCTCCGAGCGCAATCCCGCGTGTGATCACCGTCAGGGTCTGCGTGCCGCCATTTCCCCCCATGCCAGCGACGATCGGCATGAATACCGCGAGAACCGACACCTTGTGGATCGACGATTCGAACAGTCCGACGACCCAAGCGGCGAGGAACGCGGTGGCCAGGTTGATCACCATCCACGGAAGCCGGCGCTGGATGACCGTGGGGAGAGGCGTGTAGATGTGCTCCTCCTCGGTCAGACCGGCCATCCGGTACATGTCCTCGGTCGCCTCTTCCTTGATGACGTCGATGACATCATCGACCGTGATCACTCCGAGCAGCCGCCGCGCATCGTCGACGACCGGCACCGCCAGCAAGCTGTATTTGCCGACGACCTGCGCCACCTCTTCCTGGTCGGCCGTCGCCAGAACGGAGACCGGGTCTTCGATCATCACCTCGCCGATCGGCTTCGTCGGCGGGCAGGTCACGAGCTTGCGGATGGGCACGACGCCGCGCAGCCGTCGGTCTTCGTCGGTGACGTAGAGATAGAAGACCTGCTCGACCTCCTCCTCGGTATGGCGCCGGATCGCATCGATCGCTTCTTGCGCCGTCGTCGACGGCGACACCGCGAGGAACCGCGTCGTCATGCGGTTGCCCGCGGTCGACTCCGGATACGCGAGCAGGCCCTCGAGCTCGCTGCGGCGATCGCCGGGGAGCTGCGCGGTCACCCGGACGCGCCGCTCCTCGGGAAGCACCCCGAGGAAGAACACGGCATCGTCGGGAGGTAGCCGACCGAGCATCCCCTCGATCTCGATATCGTCGAGCATCTCGAGGATCCCCCGCAGGACCTCGGCCGGAAGCTCCCGCAACGTCCGCGCCGCGCGCTGCGCCGAGAACAGGATGTCGACGACCGCACGCGTCTCGCCCGGGCCGAGCTCGGGAAGCATCTCGGCGATGTCGGGCGGATGGAGACGATCGATCAGCCGCTCGATGCGAGCCTTCGCACCGGCCCGGAGCAGCTTGCGCAAGACCTCTGCGCGAACCTTCGCGGTGGCCAACAGTCCTCCCGGGAACGCTCGATGACCGGGAGGACCCGCGTCAGGGAGCTAGCATCTCCAGACCCGCCCGGTGGACGGATCATCTTGGTCGCTCGGCGACATCACAGACCGGTGACTTATGGCTCCGATCTCACGACCTTTCAAGGCGCGTCCGTGGCCATTTTTGCCGCGGACGAAACTTTCTGACAGACGTCTCGATCCGCCACCGTAGGAGGACACGCGCATGGAGACGGAGCAGGTCCTTCAGCGCTCACTCAAAGCGTCGACGCACATCGCCGACCTGCTGCTCAGCCTGCACGAGCAGCTCCTCACTTGGCTGCTCACGCCCGGCGTGCGGATGCTCATCATCTTCGTGCTCGCCTGGACGGCGGTGAGGCTGCTCCGCGGCCTCACCACGCGCCTTCACAAGGCGATGGTCGGCTCGGCGATTTCGCTCGAGCGCATCAAGCGAGCAGATGCAGAAGGATTCGGAATTCGCGGCCGACATCCTGCAGCCGATCGAGATCCTCGGCGTGGATGCGGTCGGCGCGGCCACCATCACGGTCAAGGCTCGTCTCACGACCCGTGCGATGAAGCAGTGGCGCGTCAGCCGCGAGATCAACCGGCGAATGAAGAAACGGTTCGACGAGCTCGGGATCCCGGGGGCGTAGGAGAAGACGGCTACGGGCTACAGGCTACAGGCTACGGGAAAGGATTCGCGGCGCTTTGCCCGTAGCCCGTAGCCTATCGTTCATCGCGCTCGACATGGGACCACGCGTGGTAGCTCGAGCGCACGAGCGGAGCCGCTTCGACGTGATGGAAGCCCATCGCCCGGGCCCGCTCGCGCAGGCGCGCAAATTCCTCGGGGCTGACGAAGCGGCGGACCGGCAGGTGCTCCTTCGACGGCCGCAGGTACTGGCCGAGGGTCAGGATGTCGCAGCCCGCCTCGCGCAAATCCCGGAACACCGCCACGAGCTCCTCGTCGGTCTCACCAAGGCCGGCCATCAGGCCGCTCTTCACCAGCAGGTCGCTTCGCAAGCGCTTTGCCCGACCGAGTAACTCGAGCGAGCGCTCGTACCGCGACCCCGGTCGAACCGTCGCATAGAGGCGCGGAACGGTTTCGGTATTGTGATCGAGCACGTCGACCGGCGAATCGACAACGACGCGCAGCGCCCCCTCGTCTCCCCGAAAGTCGGGGACCAGCAGCTCCACGGCGCAATCGGGTAGCCGCTGCTTGATGGCGCGCGCCGACGCGGCGAAGTGGCTCGCGCCGCCGTCGGCAAGGTCATCGCGATTGACGGACGTCACCACCACGTGTCGGAGGCCGAGGCGGGCGACGGCAGCCGCGACGCGCAGGGGCTCGAGCGGATCGAGCCCCTGCGGGGCACCGTGCTTGACGGCGCAGAAGCCGCAACTTCGCGTGCACGACTCGCCCATCAGCATGAACGTCGCGGTCGAGTGCGCCCAGCACTCGCCGATGTTCGGGCAGAGCGCCTCCTGGCAGACGGTCGTGAGGTTCAGCTCGCCGAGAATTCGGCGGGTGCGAAAGTACTGCTCGCCGACGGGAGCGCGGGCTCTGAGCCACGGCGGCTTGCGATCCCCGCTCACGCCGGGATCGTTCTCGGAGATCCGCGCCGCGTATCGTCGCCCGCGTCTGGGCGCGGCGCCCCGCGCCGCCGGCTGGATGGTCGTCCCGAACACGGCGGCGAACTCCTCGATCAACCGCGCGCGCACCTCGGCGACGCTCACGTCTTGACCGATCTCCTCGACGATCGAGGTCATCTCGACGCGCTCGATCGCGCAGGGAACGATCGCTCGGAAGTAGTCGAGATCCGTCGAGACGTTCAGAGCCAGACCATGATAGGTCACCCAACGCCGGACGCCGATGCCGATCGAAGCGATCTTTCGCCGACCCACCCAAACGCCCGTGCAGCCTTCGATCCGCCCGCCGGCGATGCCGAAGACCGCGAGCGCGCGAATGACGACGTCTTCGAGGCGGCGCAGATAGCGATGCAGGTCGCGCCCCTCCCGATCGAGCAAGAGAATCGGATAGGCGACGATCTGTCCCGGCCCGTGGAAGGTCGCATCACCGCCTCGACTGATGCGGAAGAGTGGCACGCCGAGCCGTTCGGGAGCGCCGCGCAGGTTGGTCTCGTCGCCACCGCGGCCGATCGTGTAGACCGGCGGGTGCTCGACGAGGAGAAGCTTTTCCGCGGCGCCCCGGCGCACCGCTTCGACCTCGCGCTCCTGGCGCTCGAGAGCGCGCGCGTATTCCAGCCGGCCGAGGTCGATGACCTCGAGCGAGCGCTCGGCACCCTCTGTCGCGGCGAGCGTCATCACAGGAGCACGAGCCGGAGCGGAGCCTCCAGCATCTCCTTCAGCGTCTTCAGGAATTGCGCGGCCTCCGCGCCGTCGATCACACGATGATCGGAGGAAAGCGTCACGCGCATCGTCGGGCTCGCGGCGAGCTTGCCATTTCGCACCACTGCGCGCTCGGCGACGGCGCCGATCGCGAGCACCGCCGCCTGGGGCGGATTGATCACCGCGGCGAACTCCTCGATCGGATACATGCCGAGGTTCGAGACCGTGAAGGTGCCGCCCGAGAGATCGCCGCCTTCGGCCTTGCCCGTGCGCACCCGCTCGACGAGCGCGCGCGCCTCCTCGGCGATCGTGAAGACGTCCTTCGATTCGCAGTCGTGGAGCACGGGCACGATCAAGCCCTCGTCCAGCGCCACGGCAACGCCGAGGTGAATCCCGTCCGAGAACTCGACGGCGTCTTCGGCCGCAAAGCGCGCATTGATCCGCGGGTGCTCGCCGAGCGCGAGCGCGACGGCGCGAAGCAAGAGGTGCGTGTAGCTCACGCCCACGTCGGGACGAGCCGCGGTGAGGCTCGCCTTCAAGCGCGCGCACTCGCTCATGTCGATTTCGGCCGTCATGTAGAAGTGGGGGACCTCCCGCTTGCTCTCCGCCATGCGCCGGGCGACGGTCCGGCGGATCTTCGAGAGCTCTTCGCGCCCGCTCCGCGTGGCGGCCCGTGCCGGCGCCGGCGCAGAGCGCGCGGGCGCGGCCGCCGGTCGCTCTGCTCGTGGCGCGGGAGGTCGGGGCGCGGGCGCGCGACGTGCGTCGGGGCTCGGCGGCACGATCGCTCGCGGGCCGCGCCGTTCGGGCTGCGGCGGTCGGGCCACGGTCGGTCGGCGGCTTTCGACTTCCGGCTTGGGCGGCTCGGGGGCAAACTCGCCGCGTTCGGGCTTCGCCGCCGCCCCCTCCCCTGCGCCGTTGCCGAGAAGAGCGATCGCCTGTCCGACCGTCGCCGATCCGCCTTCCTCGATGAGGATCTTCGCCAGCACGCCTTCGACCTCGGCCTCGAGCTCCATGTCCGCCTTGTCGGTCTCGACCTCGGCGAGGACGTCGCCGACCGCCACGTGGTCGCCGGGCTTCTTCAACCAACGGAGGATCTTCCCCTCCTCCATCGTATCGCTGAGCTTAGGCATGACGACGTCCACGGGCATGGCCACCTCCGATTGCGGCGATCGGGCGTCGGTTTTCTGCGACCGGCAAGACGACCCGCTGAAAGCCGAAGACCGAAGGCCGAAAGCCTTCCCCGGAACAATATCGAAGTCCGGGCAGGATCGAAACAGCGAGTCCGGGACGTTGCGGCAACGTCCCCTAGAGCAGGGCGAACGAGCGCCGATGCGCGGCGCAGGGCCCGAGACGGCGGATCGCTTCGCGATGCTCCGCAGTGGCGTAGCCCGCGTGGCCGGCGAAGCCGTAGCCTGGATACTCGCGCTCGAGCTCGGACATCAGCCGGTCGCGGTGCACCTTGGCGACAATCGACGCCGCGGCGATCGAGTAGACCGTCGAGTCCCCCCTGACGAACGACGTCTGCGGAACCGCGAGACCGGGAATGGTGCGAGCGTCGACGAACACGTGGCGTGGTGCGAGCGACAACGCCTCCACCGCTCGGCGCATCGCCGCGAGGCCCGCGTGGTAGATGTTGAGCGAATCGATCTCCGCAACGGTCGCCATACCGACGCCGATGGCGACCGCGACGCGGCGAATCTCGGCTTCGACGCGCTCGCGCGCTGGCCGCGTCATGCTCTTCGAGTCGTCGACGTCCTCGACGAGAGGATCGCCGGGTAAGATGACCGCCGCCGCGACCACAGGCCCGGCGAGCGGCCCCATCCCGACCTCGTCGACGCCGGCGACCAGCCCGATCCCGACCTGCTCGAGCAGCCGCTCGTGCGAGCGCAGTTTCTCGAGGCGGCGCCTCTCGAGCGCCGCGATCTCGCGTTTGCCGTTGCCTGCGCCGGACACTACAGGGACGGTGAGGCCGCGCGCGCGGCCATGCGCTCTCGCCCCGCGCGGCGCGGCTCGTGGACCCGGTCGCGGTCATGGCTCGTGGCGGCGCGGAAGGCAAGGCCGAACTCACACGCGCCGGGCATGCGTCGCTCCCGGCCTGCTTCGTCGACCCCGCAAACCCGCGGCGGGTTCGATTCCGGCAGGAACACGCGGAACACCGGGGCCGGGAGCCGCTCGCCCGTGACAAGGGCTTTCGCCGCCCCCGGCGCTGGTTTCTCTTGACCCGTTCCCCGGATCCGCAGGCCTCGAATCGGTCCGTTCATCGCGGCGCCGTCCCTGGCTACCATCGCCTTGAGCCGTCGGAACGCTAGCACAGGTCTTCGAGGACACAAATCAAACGTCGAGTCGGCCGCAATCGGCAACCGATCCCTGCGCCGCGGCCCTGGAAGCGTCGCCGGCGCTACCTGCGCCTCGCTGCTCTAGCGACGATCAAGTGAGATTTTCGAGCTGAGGCCTTGCTCTCGGTCGGCTCGGAGCTCAACCCGTCGCGCTCACCAGACCCGAGTACGTCCGAATCCGCGCGAGGCGAACCCAATCTTCCAGAAGCGGGCGCAGAACTCCGTCGCTCGCGAAGCTGTCGAAGGCCCGATCGATCGATGCCAGCCGCGCCCGACGCCATCGCTCATCGGACCAAGCCACGGTTTCCTCGAGCATCGTGCTCGCCTCGTCGTCGGCATCGTAGAGCGCACCCGCTTCCCCAAGGTACGTCGCGGATCCCGGGCAGCGGCGGGCGATCACGAAACAGCCAGTCGCCATGGCCTCGGCGATCGAGATCGGCATTCCATACGGTTCCGCCAGCGTGGGCGTATGCAGGTAGATCGCGGCCTCGCGAACCACCGGCTCGACCTCCTCGTACGGGCGATCGACACGTAGATCCACGGGATCGCCGAGCGACCGATTGAGCTCCCGGAGCTCCTCCAGATGATGCGGATAGCCGATCGACCAACAGGCGAACAGCACGAAACGATGGGAACGGTGGCGAGCGCCGAGGCGCAGGAAGGTCATGAGGCCCTTTGCCGGCGCGGCGAGCGAGGCCCGCACGACCAGTCGCGGATCCTTTTGCTGCGAGGGGAAATAGCGGTCCGGGTCGAACGCCACGGACATCGTGCGAAGCTTCCCATCGGCTCGGCCAAGAACCTCGGCCTGATGCGGAAATACGTACACGGCGTCGACGTTCGTGCTCGACAGCAGCTCATGCAGGCGGCCAGGGTCGAACTCGACCCCATGCCCGCGGACGGTCATGCGAAGGCCTGCCGCCGCTACCTCGGGCAAGTAGCGGAGCGCGCGGTGAAGGTGATGCGCGTGGACCACGTCTGGGCGCACCTTTGCGATCGCATCGGCGAGGGTTCCACGGTGGAGGGGCACCCCCGTCTCGCACGGAGCGGGTGGATCGTGCTCGGCCCAGAGCTCGATCTCCACGCCCCAGCGCCGCATGCAGGCGATCTCCGCCTGGATGTACGATTCGGAAAGCGTCGGCGCGTACTCCAGAGCGTAGAGAACCCGCGGCGGCGCGTCGGGAAGACGCGCGTGCTTGCGTCGAATCTTCCAGGTGTTGAATCCACGACTCTCGTGGTTGCTGATTCTTCGCCAGAATCCGAAGCGGTATTCGCCGGCTACGACGGGGATTCGCACGGGCTCGGACTCGGCCGTGTAGCGCAGGATCAGGTCCCAGTCGATTAGGCGGGTCACGGCCTCGTCGAAGCCTCCGTACCGCTCGAAGAGACGACGGCGATGCGCAAAGGCCGTCATGGGAATGAAGTTGCCTTCGAGCAGAGATTCGCGGTCGAACGGGGCGCCACGCAAGAACGTCTCCGCCGGATCGGGATGGGAGACCAGCAGAGCAGCGTATACGGCGTCACGGCTCGGGTGTTCCTCGAGGGCTTGAACGACGGCGGCCAGAAACGTCGGATACCAAACGTCGTCAGAGTCGAGGTACGCGACGATTTCACCGCGGCTCTCCGCGAGCGCGTGGTTCCGCGCCGCCGCGGCGCCCCGGTGCGCTTGAAGGACGAGCCGGATCCGGGGATCGGCGAGAAGACCGCGGATGACGTCGCGCGTGCCGTCGGTGCTGCCGTCATCCACGACGAGGAGTTCCCAATGATCGTAGCTCTGCGCGAGGATGCTCTCGATCGCCTCGAGAACCTGCTGCCGACGGTTCCAGACCGGGAGAACGACCGAGACGAGCGGCCGCGATCCGCTCATCGGCGCGACCGTCGGTGTGGCGTGATTCTGCGCAAGCCAACGAAGCGAGTCTCCCTGCCGCGCGAGCTGATCACGCGCAGCTCGAAGCGCCCGCTCGGTTTCGCCGTGCCGCTCCCCGATCGCGTTCGCCTCAGCCCGCGCCGCCGCCGCCTCCGCTCTCGCGGCCGCGATCTCGGCCAGCAGCGCCGCGGTCTCTTCGGGACCCGCGAGGCCGCTCCGGCGCCCAAGATAGCGAACCTTCTCGACGAACGCTTCCCGCACGCCGAGAGCGCGCGCGGTGCGGAGGAACGAGACGCCGTGACGAAGCAAGGGAGAGCCCATGAATGAAACGCCCTGATACCACGCGCCGCCGCGGGAAGTCCAAACCGCTTCGGCGACCCCGATTCCATTCGCGGCCGCGGCTGTTATAGTTCGCCGTCTCATGATCGAGGTCCGCGGCGCTCGCGAGCACAACCTGAAGGGAATCGACGTCGCGATCCCGCATCGATCGCTCACCGTCGTAACCGGCGTTTCGGGGTCTGGAAAGTCGAGCCTCGCCTTCGACGTCCTCTACGCGGAGGGCCAGCGACGCTACGTCGAGACCTTTTCGGCGTACGCGCGCCAATTTCTCGACCGCATGAACAAGCCGCACGTCGACTCGATCCGCGGCATCCTGCCGGCGATCTCGATCGATCAGCGTCGGCGGGTGGCCACCTCGCGCTCGACGGTGGGGACGATGACCGAGCTGCACGATCATTTGAAGCTGCTGTTCGCGAAGGTCGCGACGCTTCACTGCCGCGGCTGCGGCCGCCCGATCGAGCGCGACAGCCCGGAATCGGTCTACCGACGCCTGCGCGAGGGCTCCCGCTTCCTCGTGCTCTTCTCGGTGTCGGCTCCGGCGCGACTCCCCTGGATGGAGATTCGCGGCGGCCTCGAGCGTGCCGGCTTCACGCGCGTGCTCCTCGGCGGCCAGATCGTTCCGCTCGAGACGCTCGACAAGAAGCCGCGCGAAGCCTTCGAGGTCGTGGTCGATCGTCTGGTCGCGAGCGCCGCGCAGCGCAGGCGGATCGTCGACTCGCTCGAGCAGGCCTTCCATTTCGGCAAAGGGCACGCGAGCCTCTTCTTCCCCGACGAAGGCGCTTCGACGGGGGTCGGCGCGGGCCGGCGGGAGAGCTTCTCCACCGAGCTCGAATGTCCCGCCTGCCAGATCCGCTACCGCGAGCCGTCGCCGAACCTGTTCTCGTTCAACAGCCCGCTCGGCGCCTGCGCCAAGTGCCGCGGCTTCGGCCGCACGATCGGCATCGACATGGGACTCGTCGTCCCCGATCCGCGGAAATCGATCCGCGAGGGGGCGATCAAGCCCTGGGCGATCAAGGCGGCGGAGTGGGAGCGAAACGAGTGCCTGAAGTTTTGCCGCCAGAAAAAGATCCCGACCGATCTGCCATGGTCCGATCTCGCCGCCGAGCAGCGGCGAATGCTGCTCGAGGGCGACGGCAAGTACAACGGCGTTCGTGGCTGGTTCCAGTGGCTCGAGACCAAGACGTACAAGATGCACGTCCGTGTCTTTCTCTCGCGCTACCGAAGCTACGATCTCTGCCCCGATTGCAACGGCGCGCGGGTGCGGCCGGAGGCGCTCGACTGGAAGATCGTCGCGTCCGGACGTCCGGCGGCGGTCCGGACGCGACCGACGGGAGCTGGGACCACGATCGAGGAAGGGCGAGGCAGCTGGAAGAACATCGGGGAAATCCACGCGATGAGCGTCGCCGAGGCGCGCGACTTCTTCCAGCGGCTCGAGCTCGGCCGAGCGCAAGCGGAGGTCGCGAAGCTCGTGCTCGACGAGATCCGCTCTCGGCTCGGTTATCTCGTGGACGTCGGTCTCGGCTATCTGACGCTCGACCGGCAGTCGCGCACGCTTTCCGGCGGCGAGCTCGAGCGCGTCGACCTGACGACGGCGATCGGCTCGTCCCTGGTGAACACGCTCTACATCCTCGACGAGCCGTCGATTGGGCTCCACGCGCGGGACTCGAGCCGGCTCGTCGGCATCCTCAAGAAGCTGCGTGACAACGGCAATACGGTGGTCGTCGTCGAGCACGACGCGGAGGTCATCCGCTCGAGCGACCACGTGATCGACCTCGGCCCCGGCGCCGGCGAGCACGGCGGGCAGCTGCAGTTCGCGGGACCGACCGCCGAGCTGCTCGACTGCCGCGAGTCGCTGACCGCCGACTACCTCTCCGGCCGCAAGCAGATCCCACTGCCCGCCACGCGGCGGCCGGGCATGCAGGGTCGGCTGCGAGTGCGCGGCGCGCGTGCCAACAACCTGAAGTCGATCGACTGCGAGGTCCCGCTCGGCACCCTCACCTGCGTCACGGGAGTCTCGGGCTCGGGGAAATCGACGCTCGTCGAGGAGATCCTCTACCGAGGTCTCAAGCGCCTGCTCGGCGAGCCGGCCGGCATCCCCGGTGAGCACGACGCGATCGAAGGTTGGCAGCCGATCGCCCGCGTCGTACTGGTCGATCAAACCCCGATCGGCACGACGCCGCGCGCAAACCTGCTCACCTACATGGGCGCCTACGACGCCGTACGGCGGCTCTTCGCCGCGTCCGACCTCTCACGGTTACGCGGCTACACCGCCTCGACGTTCTCGTTCAACGTCGAGGGCGGGCGGTGCGATTCCTGCCGGGGCGAGGGCTACGAGAAGGTCGAGATGCAGTTCCTCTCGGACGTTTACGTGCCATGCCCGGAATGCCAGGGCGCTCGTTTCCGCCCGGAAGTGTTGGAGGCCAAGGTACGCGACCGCTCGATCCGCGACGTTTTCGAGACGACGGTCGCCGAGGCCGCGGCGTTCTTCGCCGAGAGCGCGGAGATCGTCGCGGCACTCGAGCCGCTCGTCGCCGTTGGTCTCGACTACGCGCGGCTCGGTCAGGCGCTCACCACCCTCTCGGGAGGCGAGGCGCAGCGTCTGAAGCTG
>Ga0315273_10002129_pt1 | contig 23105 bp, 23 predicted proteins | sample YL17G02_0_MG_FD_205753 | JGI IMG/M metagenome (GOLD analysis project Ga0315273, IMG submission 205753) | Sediment microbial communities from Yellowstone Lake, YNP, Wyoming, USA - YL17G02_0 | ecosystem: Environmental > Aquatic > Freshwater > Lake > Sediment | place: USA: Wyoming | collected...
CAGGATCGGTGCGAACAACCTCCTGCGTTTCTTCCGGGACGACGCCAATCGTGAGGAGTCCGCGGGCTCCGTGGCCCGCATCCGCCTCTGGGACGGGCCCCTGACCCCCGCCCAGGTGGCCGCCCTCTAGTTCCGCCGTGGGTCGGTAGCGTTGCCGGCGTGGGCCTCGTCGTGCAGAAGTTCGGGGGCACGTCGGTGGCCGACGCCGAGCGCATGCGCGCCGTGGCCGACCACGTCGCCCTGACCCGCAAGCGGGGGGACCAGGTCGTGCTCGTGGTGAGCGCCATGGGCAAGGAGACCGACGACCTGCTGCGCCTGGCCTCCGAGGTCTCCTCGGACCGCGCGGGTCGCGAGATGGACATGCTCATCACCGCCGGCGAGCGCAAGGCCACCGCCCTGATGTGCATGGCCCTGCACGAGAAGGGCGTCCCCGCCGAGTCCTACACGGGCAGCCAGGCCGGCTTCATCACCGATACCACCCACACCAACGCCAAGATCGTCGAGATCCGCCCGGACCGCCTGCGCAAGGCGTTGGACGCCGACGTCGTCCCCGTCGTCGGGGGCGCCCAGGGGGTGTCCACCGACCACGACGTGACCTTCCTCGGCCGGGGTGGCTCTGACACCACCGCCGTGGCGCTGGCCCAGGCCCTCGGGGCCGACGCCTGTGAGCTCTACACCGACGTGTCCGGCGTGTTCACCGCGGATCCCCGCCTGGTGGCCGCGGCCCGCCGCATCCCCCACGTCACCTTCGACGAGATGCTCGAGATGTGCGCCACGGGCTGTCCCAAGCCCGCCATGCGCTCGGTCGAGTTCGCCCGCACCCACGGGGTGCGCCTGCACGTCCGCTCCGCCTTCACCTGGGAGCCGGGCACCTGGATCACCGAGGAGGACCCCATGGAACAGGCCATCGTCTCCGGCGTCGTCGACGACGACAGCGAGGCCAAGGTCACCGTCACGGGCGTGCCCGACCGCCCCGGCATCGCCGCCCGGCTCTTCCGCACGCTGGCCGACGCGGACATCAACGTCGACATGATCGTGCAGAACGTGTCCGAGGACGGCGTGACCGACATCTCCTTCACCCTTCCCCGCGGGGACCTGGACGAGGGCACCGGCATCACCGGCACCATCGCCGAGGAGATCGGCGCGGTCGGGGTGACCACCGACGACCGCATCGCCCGGGTCAGCCTCGTCGGCGCGGGCATGAAGTCGAACCCCGGTGTGGCCGCCACCATGTTCGAGGTGCTGGCCCGCGAGGGGGTCAACATCGAGATGATCTCGACCTCGGCCATCCGCATCAGCTGTGTGGTCCCCGAGGACGACCTCGAGCGGGCCGTGGTGGCCCTCCACGACGCCTTCGACCTGGCGACGGCGCCCGGCGGGCAACGGTAGGGCGTCGCCCGGTTCGTAATCCGGCGTGGGCGCGGAGAGGCTCTCGTAGCCTGAACGCCATGGATGTCGGAATCGTCGGAGCCACGGGTCAGGTCGGAGCGGTGATGCGCCAGATCCTGGCCGAACGGGACTTCCCGGTCGGCCGCCTGCGCCTGTTCGCCTCCTCCCGTTCCGTGGGCCGGACGCTGGACTGGCGGGGTGTGGCCGTACCGGTCGAGGACGCCGCCAACGCGGACTGGTCGGGCCTGGACCTTGCCCTGTTCTCGGCCGGAGCGACCGCCAGCCGGGCCCTGGCGCCTGTGGTCGCCGCCGCGGGCGTGACCGTCATCGACAACTCCTCGGCCTGGCGCATGGACCCCGAGGTCCCCCTCGTCGTCCCCGAGGTCAACGCCCACACGCTGGCCGACCTGCCCAAGGGCATCGTGGCCAACCCCAACTGCACGACCATGGTGGCCATGGCCCCGCTGGCCGCCCTCGACGCCGAGGCCGGCCTGCGCCGCCTCGTCATCAGCACCTATCAGGCCGCCGGTGGCGCCGGCCTGGCCGGGACGGCCGAGCTGGAGGACCAGATCCGCAAGGGGGCCGACCGCTCGGCCGCCCTCGTGCTCGACGGCTCGGCCATCGACTTCCCGCCCGCCGAACAGTTCCCGACGATCCTGGCCTTCAACGTCATCCCCCAGGCCGGGGACTACGTCGACGATGGGTCCGGCGAGACCATCGAGGAGGTCAAGCTCCGCAACGAGAGTCGCAAGATCCTCGGCCTGCCCGACCTCCCGGTGTTCGCCACCTGCGTCCGGGTCCCGGTCTTCACCGGCCACTCGCTGTCCATCAACGCCGAGTTCGCCCGGCCGCTCTCGGCCGAGCGGGCGACCGAGCTATTGGCCGAGACCCCCGGCGTGGTGCTCGCCGACCTCCCCAACCCGCTGGCGGCTGCGGGCACCGATCCGACCATGGTCGGCCGCATCCGGATCGACCCGACGGTCGAGAACGGGCTGGCCCTCTTTCTCACGGGGGACAACCTGCGCAAGGGAGCGGCCCTCAACGCGGTGCAGATCGCCGAGGCCCTGCTCGAGGCCCGGGCCCAGCATCGGCCGGTGGCGAGGTCGTGATCCCGATGCTGGCCCTCAACCTGGCCGGGTGACGGCCCGGACCGGGTCCGGGTACGCTCGTCGGTCCACCGGGAAGTGGCGCAGCTTGGCAGCGCGCGTCGTTCGGGACGACGAGGTCGCGGGTTCAAATCCCGCCTTCCCGACTCGTTACATCTGCGTGGCTTCACTGCGTTCAGCCGCGCCGGAGGTCAGGCCCCCGTGCCCTCGTGGTAGTCGCCCCCGCCCAGCAGGGCCTCGGCCGCTCGCCGGAGGCGGAAGGCGTCGAGGGGCTTGATCAGCCAGCCGTCGGCGTCGGAGCGGCGGGCCAGGAAGACATCGGCGGTGCGGTCCAGCAGCATCAGCACGGGCCGAGGCTCGAGACGGCCGGCTCCTTCCTCGGAGCGCAGGGACAGGCAGGTGGCCATGCCCCCCATGTTCCCGATCTGCAGGTCGAGGACCACGAGCTCGGGCTGGAGCTCCTTCACCGCGGGGATGACCTCGCGGCCGGTCCGTACCCGGTGTACGGCGACGGTGTCGTCGCCCAAGGCGGCGTCCACCTCGTCGTGGAGGCGGTCGGCATCGGTGGCCAGGAGCACGACGGGCACGGCCGCGGAGCGTACCGGCGCGGGGGTGACACGATGAAGCCCGGGTGGCCGGTCGGGCCCCCCTGGCTACCATCGACGATTGCCCACGGCCCACGTACCGGAGGACCGTTTGCTCTCCATCACCGTCGAAGCGGGCGACGGCTACACGCTCTGTCGCCCTGAGGGTGAGCTCGACGCGTACACCGTCGGGACCTTCCGCGAGGCGCTCGCCGAGCTCGCCGACACCCGCCATCTCCTCATCGACCTCTCCGAGGTCCCGTTCATGGACTCGGCCGGGCTCGGCGCGCTCATCGGCGGTATCCGTCGCACCCGGGAGGCCGGCGGTGACGTGGCTGTTGCCTGCGGCCGCCCCACCCTGACCCGCCTCCTGCACACCACCGGCTTCGACCGCATCGTGGCCGTCACCGAGACCGTGGCCGAGGCCGCCACCGCCCTGGCCACCGCCCGCGGCCCCGCCGACCCCGTCTGAGCTCGCTCAGTCGGCGAAGACGTACGCGGCGAGCTCGTCGAGGCCGGCCAGGTCGTGGACGTCGCTGCGCAGGATGGGGGCCCGGACGACCACCGCGTCGCCCACCTTGTCCACGAGGCCGTTCAGGTGGTCCTCCTCCCGGCTGGCAATGAGCTGGAAGTCGGCCAGGTTGGCGTAATGGTCGCCGATGGCCGTGCCGGCCAGGGTCTCGGCTCGTTCCCGGGCGGCCTCGGCCAGGCTCGGGGCGAAGCGAGGGTGCATCCGGTTGACGATGAGGGCGCTGATGGCGATGTCGGCCTCGGACAACGCTTCGGCGAAGAAGACGGCCTCCTCCAGGGTGTCCCGACGGGGTGAGGCGACGAGCACGAACTGGGTCACGGCGTCGCTGAGCAGGGCGTCGACGTGATGGGCCCGGTTGCGGAAGCCCTCCTCCATGCCCTGGAAGGCCTGGAAGAAGGCGATGGCGTCCTCGATGACCTCGGAGCCGACCACCCTGGCCACGGTGCGCAGGAAGGCCTGGGCGGCGAAGCCGGCCGCCCTCATGATCCCCCGCGTCGGGGCCATCACCACCTTGTAGAGCGGGTGGTCGAGGAAGCGGGTCAGCGTGCCCGGGGCGTCGAGGAAGTCGAGGGCGTTGCGGGTCGGGGGCGTGTCCACGACGACGAGATCGAAGTCGGACTCGACGTGGAGCTCGTAGAGCTTCTCCATCGCCATGAACTCCTGGGTGGCCGACAGGGCCGAGGAGATGTTCTTGTAGAAGCGGTTCTCCAGGATGCGCTCGACCTGTTCGGGGGTCTCGGCGTACTTGGTGACCAGGTCGTCGAACGTGCTCTTGGTGTCCAGCATCAGGGCGTAGAGCTCGCCCGGCCAGTCCCCCTCGATGCGTCCGGGCTCGTTGGTCAGGCCCTCCAGGCCGAGGGCATCGGCCAGCCGCTTGGCCGGGTCGATGGTGACCACCGCCGTCCTCCGCCCCTGACGGGCCCCCTCCATGGCCAACACCGCGGCCACCGTGGTCTTGCCCACCCCACCCGAGCCGGTGCAGAGAATGACCTCGGCTGACCCGACGAGCTCCCGGAGGGAGCTCACGCCGCCCCCTCGAGTGCGGCCAACTGGTCGGTCAGCGCCGTGGCCAGGAGGTCCAGCTCGGCCGGGCCCAGCTCGGCGCCGAAGAGGAAGGGCAGGCGGAGTTGGGGCAGTGGGAGCAGGTCGGCCAGGCGGGCGACCTGCTCGTTCTGGAGCTGCACCCGGTGACGGCGGAAGTCGGCGGCGGCGGCCAAGGCCTCGGCCTCGCCCTCCCGCAGGGTCACACCGGCGTCGGCCGCCGCCTTCCCGGGGTCGACGGCCAGACCCGGTCGGTCCGGGTAGAGGCCGTTGACCACCACCGGGCCGAGGGCCACCCCGACCTGGTCCTCCAGGTTGTAGGCCGTCTCGACCAGTTCGTTGACCGGCGTCTCCTCGGGCAGGGTGACCAGGACGACCTGGCAGCGCTCGGCGTCGGTCAGCAGCTCCATGACCTCGGCCGCCTGGTTGTGGATGGGACCGACCCGCACGGCGTCGAGCAGGCCCCGGGCGGCTCGGAGGAACGTGATGGCGTGCCCGGCGGCCGGCGCGTCGAGGACGATGAGGGCCCCGTCGATCTCCCGCTCCAACGCCTTGACCTTTCCCAAAACGAGGATGTCCTTGATGCCGGGCGCCGCCGTGGCCAGCGTGTCGATGGCCCCGGAGGACACCAAGCGCTTGGCCACCCGGCTCAGGCCGTGGCTCTCGAGGTACTCGAGCATGGCCTCGTCGGAGGTCAGGGTGCGGGCCCGGATGTCGGCTGCCCCCTCGGGATCGCCGGCCTCGGCCAGGGTGATCTCGTCGTACCCGAGATCCTCGGCGCCGTACATGTTGGCCAGGCCCGACTTACCCTCCACCTCGACGATCAGGGCGCGACGACCATGCCGGGCGGCCGCACGGGCCAACGCGGCAGTGACGGTCGTCTTGCCCACGCCACCCTTCCCCGCCACGATGACGACGCGGGAAGCGGCGAAGAACGTCGCTGGATCCAAACCCCAGTCCTCCCGGAGGCTCGCGTGCGCAGGCTAGCGATGACGGTTCTCGGCGCTGTGTTGCTGCTCGCGGGCCTCGCGTCGGGGGCCCTGGCCCAGGACCAGGCACCCGACGCCGGTCAGGTCGATGTTCTGGAGGTGGCCGGGTACCTCGATCCGGTGCTGGTCGACTTCATCTCCTCCTCGATAACCGAGGCCGAGGACCAGGACGCCGTCGCCGTCGTGCTCCAGCTCAACAGCCCCGGATCGGCGGTGACCACGACGGAGCTGTCGGCGTTGGCCGATCAGATCCGGGACGCCGAGGTCCCCGTGACGGTCTGGGTCGGGCCCAGCGGCGCCCGGGCCTACGGCGGCGCGGCCGGCATCGCCTCCGTGGTCGACGAGATCGGCATGGCCCCGGGCACCCGCATCGGCGACACCGGTGACCAGGAGCTTCCGGCCGATTCGTTCGGGGACGTCTTCGACGGCGCCCTCGTCAACCGGACCGTGGGTGACGAGGCGGCCGTCGAGCTGGGTATCGCCGACCGCCTGGCCCCCACGGTCGGCCTGTTCGTGAACGACCTCCCCGGCTTCGAGACCGAGTTGACGGGCGGTGACGTGGTCCCCGTGACCGAGACCCGCTTCCGCCAGCTCCCCCTCGGGTCGCAGATCTTCCACACCGCCGCCAGCCCGGCGGTGGCCTACCTCTTCTTCCTGCTCGGGATGGGCCTGATCCTCTTCGAGTTCTTCACCGCGGGGGTCGGCGTGGCGGGGGTCATCGCCGCCGGGCTCTTCGTCTTCGGCGCCTACGGCCTGGCGGTGCTCCCGGCCCGGGGCTGGGCGGTCGGCCTGCTGGTCCTCGCCATGCTCGCCTTCAGCGTGGACGTGCAGACCGGCGTGCCCCGGTTCTGGACCGGGGTCGGCTTCATCAGCTTCGCCGTCGGCACCTTCTTCCTCTACGACGGCCCGACGTTGTCGTGGATCACGCTGCTGGGGGTGTTCCTGGCGCTGGCCGTCGCCGTGCTGGCGGGCATGCCCGCGATGGTCCGCACCCGCTTCTCGACCCCGACGATCGGTCGCGAGTGGATGATCGGTGAGGCGGGGGAGGCGGTCACCGCCGTCGCCCCGGACGGCACGGTGCGGGTGCAGGAGGCCCTGTGGCGGGCCCGGACCAACCGGGCGACGCCCCTCGAGGCGGGCGAGGCGGTGGTGGTGGCCGGCCTGGACGGCCTGGTCCTGGAGGTGGAGTCGGCCGACCCCGAGCGCCGCCCCAAGGAGCACCGGCGCCAGTAGCCCGGAGTCGACCGTCGTCGGGTTGAACCGCCGTTCACCATTCGGGGGAAATCGGCCCTGACCCCTTTACGGGAAAAAATGCTGCGTCTACGGTCGGGGTCCCTGGAAGGGGGTCCAGCGTGACGGCTCAACTGGTAGACGTCGGATGGCAGATGAAGGCAGCTTGTAGGGGACCACAGGCGGCCGTCTTCTTCCCGCCACCCCAGTTCGAACGCAAGGACGAGAAGGTCGAGCGGGAGCGGCGGGCCAAGGAGATCTGTGCCAGCTGCCCCGTGCAGCAACCGTGCCTGCAGTACGCCCTGGGGATCCGTGAGCCCCACGGCATCTGGGGTGGCCGCAACGAGGCCGAGCGCAAGGACCTGCTCACCCGCTAGACGTTCTGTTCACGGCCGGGGCTCCCGGGGCAGGCCCAGCACCCGCTCGCCGAGGATGTTGCGCATGATCGCCGAGGTGCCGCCCATGATCGTGTACGCCGGGGCGTAGGCGATGGCCCGGGACAGGCCGTCGTCGGCGACCGCCCGCGGGCCGAGGACCCGGGCGGCGAAGTCGGCGACCCGCTGCTCGTGCTCGGTGCAGAAGCACTTGGTGGCGGCGCTGAAGCCGTCGGGGGCCTGGCCGAGGGCCTCGCGGTAGACGAGCAGCCGCCCCAGCCGGTAGCCGGTCTCGACCGCGGCGATGGCCTGGCGCACGAGGGGGTCGGTGCGATCGGCGACGGCCAGCGCCTCCTCGTAGAGGGCCCGGTTGGACACGAGCCGGTCGATGCCCCCGCGCTCGTGCTCGAGCTGGCGCATGGTCTGCTTGAAGGCGTCCCCCTCGGTCCCGACCAGGTTCCCGACCGGCACCCGCACGCCCTCGAAGCGGACTTCGCAGAAGTGCCGGTTGGTGGTCATGTCGGTGATCGGCGCCACCTCCACGCCGGGGGTGTCCATCGGGACGATGATCTCGCTGATCCCCCGGTGGGGCGGGCCCTCCGCCGTCGTCCGGCAGATCACGTAGCAGTAGTCGGCCACGGCGGCGAAGCTGGTCCAGACCTTCTGGCCGTCGATGACCCAGTCGTCGCCGTCCCGGGCGGCGACGGTGCGGAGGGAGGCCAGGTCCGACCCGGCGTCGGGCTCGCTCATGCCGATGCACCAGGTGTGCTCGCCCGACAGGATCCCCGGCAGGAAGCGCTCCTGCTGCTCCGGCGTGCCGTAGGCGATGAGGCTGGGGCCCATCTGGCGGTCGGCGAACCAGCTGGCGGCGATCGGGGCGCCGGCGCTGATCATCTCCTCGGCCATCACCACCCGCTCGATGGCGGGCCGCCCGCCACCGCCGAAGGCCGTGGGCCAGGTCATCCCGATCCAGCCCTCGTCGGCCAGCACGGCCGAGAACGCCTTGGAGAACCCGTTGATCCAGGCGTCCCGGTGGCGGCCGTGCTCGGCCACCCCCTTCTCGGCCACGGCGCGGGCACGCGCCCGCAGGGCCTCCAGTTCCGGTCCGAGGTCGAAGTCGAGCACAGGGCAGCCTCTCAGGTCTGGGGCAGGCGGGGGCCGGCGATGCGGATGTCCTCGCGGCGGCGGGTGACGCCCCGGGCGTCGAGGAGGGTGGCCAGGGGGACGGCGTACTTGCGGGAGGTGCCGAGGGCCTCCCGGAAGTCGCTCATCGAGAAGCCGGTGGCCCGGTCGGCCAGGAGCCGGGCGGCGACCCCGGCCGCCGCGGCCACGGTGGACTCGGCGAACCAGATCCCGTCCTCCTGGACGGTCAGGCGCCGGCGGGCCAGCTCCCGCAACTCGTCGGGGGCGACCCCGTCGGGCGCCGGCGGGGCGAAGGGCATCGCCTCCAGGGCGGCGAGGAAGGGGTGGTCGGCCAGAAGGTCGGCGGCCCCCACAGCTCGTGCCCGGCCCCCGGCGACGGTCACCCCCTCCAGGCCGGCGAGCACCGCCCGCTCCTGGTCGTCGAGGCGGGCCACGTCCAGGCCCAACTCACCGCCGACCGCGACCCGCTCGGCCAGCGCCGCCCGGGCGGAGGCCAGCACCTCGGGGGCCACCACCCACGATCCGACGTCGGCGGGACGGCGTTCGCCGGTGAGCCGCTCGAGGTCGTCGGCGGTCACCCAGCCCCGCTCGGCCACCACCCGCTCCACCGACCGGTCCGGCCGCGCCCGGGTGGCGGGCAGGATCGGGGCCACGTCGAGGATCTCCCCACCCCCCACGGTCTCGCCCCGCCCCGACTCCCGGAGGACGTAGCGGTCGCCCGGCACCAGCGGTAGCGCCGCGGCCAGGTGGAGGCGGACGAGGCCGGATGCGCCAGGCTCGAGCGAGTCCGGGCCCAGCACCCGGAGGCGGACGGGCTGCTCGGCCGTGCCGAGGTGGGCGACGTAGGCGCCGCGGCGGGACACCCGGTGGCCCAGTGAGCCGAGCACCAGCAGCCCGGCGTCGACCATCGTCGTCTCGTGCCACTGCCCGGGCCGGACGACCACCTGGCCCCGGTGGACCCGGTCGTGCTCGACGCCGACGAGGTTCAGGGCGGCGCGGCTGCCCGGCGGGAGCCGGTCGACTGATTCGTGGTGGGCCTGGATGGCCCGGACCCGCACCTCGGGGCCGCCGGGACGGACGGCCAGGCGGTCGTCCACGGCCACGGCCCCGCCGAGGAGGGTCCCGGTCACGATGGTGCCCGCCCCTTTGGCGGCGAAGGCCCGGTCCACCCAGAGGCGGGGTCGCCCGGTGTCGGCCACGGCGGGGGTGGCCCGCAGGGTCCGACCCAGGGCCGAGCGCAGCGCCTCCAGGCCGAGGCCTGCGGGCGCCGCCACCTCCACCACCTCGGCGTCGGCCAGGAACGTGCCGGCCAGCCGTTCGGCCAGCTCGAGGCGGGCCACGGCCACCAGGTCGGGCTCGGCCCGGTCCACCTTGGTCAGCGCGACCACCCCGTGGTCGACCCCGACCAGCTCGAGGATGCGCAGGTGCTCCTCGGACTGGGGCTTCCACCCCTCGAGGGCGTCGACCACGAACAGGCAGGCCACCACGCCGCCCACGCCGGCCAGCATGTTGGCCAGGAAGCGGACGTGGCCGGGCACGTCCACGAACGACACGACCAGGTCGTCGACCTCGGTGTGGGCGAAGCCGAGGTCGATGGTCAGGCCCCGGGCCTTCTCCTCGGCCCAGCGGTCGGGGTCGGTCCCGGTGAGGGCCTCCACCAGCGTCGACTTCCCGTGGTCGACGTGGCCCGCGGTGGCGACGACGTACAGGGCCCGTTCACCCCCCGCCGGACAGCCCGGCGACGACGGCCGCGACCAGCGCGTCCTGGACCGGCTCGACGGTGCGCAGGTCGAGCAGCGTGCGGTCGTCGGCGACCCGGGCGATGACCGGAACCGCGGCGGCCCGCAGCGCTGTGCGCTGGTCGCCGTCGAGGGCGACGCCCGCCGACGCGATCTCGGTGCCCGGCAGGGTCCCGCCCCCGGCCACCGCGAAGGTGTCCACAACGGTGCCCACGCCGAGGGCCTCGGCCCGCCCCCGCAGGTCGGCGACGGAACGGGCGGCCAGGCGCCAGAAGGGGATGTCGTCGCCCCGGCGGTCGAGGTAGGCCAGGGCGGTCGTCTGCAGGGCGGCCAGCACGAGCCCCCCGGGGCGCAGGGCCCGGGCCAGGGGATGGCGGGCACAAGCGGCGACCAGGTCGGCCCGACCGGCGATGATCCCGGCCTGGGGACCCCCCAGGAGCTTGTCGCCGGAGAAGGTGACCAGGCCCGCGCCGGCCTCCAGGGCCTGGCGGACCCCGGGCTCGTCCCCGAGCCAGTCCGGGGGCCCATCGGCCAGCCAGGGGCAGGCGGCGTCGAGCAGCCCGGAACCCAGGTCGACGGCCACCGTCGGCCCCAGGGCGGCGAGGGCGGCGACGTCGACCGCCTCGGTGAACCCGGTGATCCGGTAGTTGGACTGGTGGACCTTGAGCAGCACGCCGGTGTCCGCGGTCACGGCCTGCTCGTAGTCGGCCACCCGTGTCCGGTTGGTGGTCCCGACCTCGACCAGGCGGGCGCCGGACGTGGCCAGGATCTCCGGGATCCGAAAACCGCCACCGATCTCCACCATCTCGCCCCGGGACACGACCACGTCCCGGTCCCGGGCCAGGGCGGCGAGGGCCAGGAGGACGGCGGCGGCGCCGTTGTTGACCACGGTGGCCGCCTCGGCCCCACACGCCCGGGCCAGCAGCCCGGCGGCGTGGGCGCCCCGAGAGCCCCGCTCGCCTGTGGTCAGGTCCAGCTCGAGGTTCGTGTAGGTGGCGCCCTGCTCGTGGGCCACCGGCGCCCGGCCCAGGTTCGTGTGCAGAAGCACCCCCGTGGCGTTGACGACCGGGCGCAGGAGGGCGGCGGCGACGGCTTCGGCCTCGGCCCGGGCCCCGTCGGGCTCGCCCCGGGCGATGGCGGCCCTGGCGGCGTCCACCAGCAGGGGGTGGGGCAGGCCCGTGTCGGCCAGGCTACGGGCCAGGGCGTCGACAGACGGCGGCCGCACGTCGCGAGGATAGGCCCCGTCCCCACCGCTTGGGACCGGGCCGGGAGCGCCCGGGGGGCCACACCCCTAGCCTGGAGGGCGTGTTCGGCCTCCTCCTGGTGCTCTTCGTCGCGGTTCCGGCGGCCGAGCTCTATGCGATCCTGCAGGTCGCGGACGACGGGCCCCACGGCCCGACCGCGTTGGGCCCGTGACCACTCCCGTCCTCACCCCCCGGCCGGCGGCCACGACCATGGTCCTGCGCGACGGCGACGCCGGTCTCGAAGTCCTGCTCCTGCGCCGGAGCCCGCACTCGGTGTTCGTGCCCGGGGCCCACGTGTTCCCCGGCGGCGCCGTCGAGGCGATCGACCACGCGACCCACCCGACGACCGCCGGTGCCCCCACCGACGACGAGGCGTCGATCCGCCTCGGCCTCGACGCCGGGGGCCTGGCGTTCTGGGTGGCCGCGGTGCGAGAGACCTTCGAGGAGTCGGGCCTGCTCTTCGCCGATGGGCCGGTCGACCGGGCCGCACCCGAGCGGGAGGCCGTCGACCGGGGCGAGCGTCCGCTGGCCGACGTCTGCACCGACCACGGCCTGACCCTGCGCCTCGGCGACCTGCGCTACTTCGGCCACTGGGTGACCCCGCCCGGCGCGCCCCGCCGCTACACGACCCGCTTCTTCATCGCCCCCGCCCCCGCCGGCCAGCAGCCGGACCATGACGACGCCGAAGCCGTGGCCAGCGAGTGGGTGCGTCCCCGGGTGGCCCTGGACCGCTTCGCCGCCGGGGACTGGGAGCTGATCCTGCCCACCGAGCGCAGCCTGCACGCCCTCGACCGGTTCGCCGACGTGGCCGCCGTACTGGCCCACCTCGACGACCGACCACCCTTGACCGACGACCACGGTGGTCGACGCGTCACCCTCCCCCAGGAGCTGGTGACCGCCGCCCGCCAGGAGATCCCCACGTGAGCATCGACGAAGCCCCCGAACCCATCCCCATCATCCCCGACGTGCCCCGGGCCCTTTCCCCGCTGGTGCGGCGCATCTGTGCCGACAACCCCGGTGTCATGACCGGTCCCGGCACCAACACGTACCTGATCGGCGTGGACGAGATCGCCGTCATCGACCCCGGCCCGGCCGACGAGGCCCACCTCGACGCGGTGGCCGGCTGCGGTGGGGACCGGATCCGCTGGATCCTGCTCACCCACACCCACCCCGACCACGGCCCGGGCGCCATCGGCCTGAAGGAGCGCACCGGCGCCAAGATCATGGCCTTCGAGTCCCGCGACGGCATCGAGGTCGACGGCACCCTGGCCGACGGCGACATGGTCGAAGGCACCGAATGGCGCCTCACCGCGTTGCACACGCCGGGTCACGCCTCGAACCACCTCTGTTTCATGCTGGAGGAGGAGCGCTGCCTCTTCACCGGCGACCACATGATGGACGGCTCGACCGTGGTCATCAAGCCGCCGGACGGGGACATGGCGGCCTACCTGGCCTCACTCGAGCGGATCCGGGCCATGCGCCTGTCGGTGATCGCCCCGGCCCACGGCCACCCCATCGAGGATCCCAAGGCCCGCATCGACTGGTACCTGAAGCACCGCATCGAGCGGGAGGCGGCCATCGCCGCCGCCCTGAAGGAGGCGGGCACCGCGTCCATCGACGACCTCGTGGCCACCGTCTACACCGATGTCGACCCCGAGCGGCACCCCATCGCCCGCCACAGCGCCTTCGCCCACCTGCTCAAGCTCCGGGACGAGGGCACGGTGAAGGGTGACGATCTCGACGGGAAGTGGACCACCGTCTGAGCGGTTAGGACGCTTTCACATGGGCGAAACACGGTTGCCACACCCCCCTGTCACCGTGGACGAGACCATGGGGACCCTGACCGAAGCGCCCTCGGGCCTGCTCGCCGGCTATGACACCGGCGGCTTCTACGACGAAGCCGTGGACGACGACGGCGAGCTGCGCCCGGAGTACGAGGTCCTGTTCGACCGCCTGCGGTCCATGAGCCACGAGGAGCTGGCCCGGCGCGCCGCCATGAGCGACGACACCATGCGCAAGCGGGGCGTCACCTTCACCCTCAGCGCCGATCCCGACGCCGAGGGCGACGAGGACCTCGAGCGCACCCTGCCCCTGGACGTCCTGCCCCGGGTCCTCGGGGGCGCGGCCTGGCGGGACCTGGAGGCCGGGCTCATCCAGCGGGTGTCGGCCCTGAACGCCTTCCTCGAGGATCTCTACGTGGGTGAGCGGGCCGCGGTGCGGGACGGCGTCGTGCCCTGGTGGCTGATCACGTCCTCGGACGGCTTCGTGCGGGAGGCCATGGGGGTGCCGGCCCCGTCCGGGGTGCGCTGCCTGGTCGCCGGCCTCGACCTGGTGCGGGGGGCCGACGGGCAGCTGCGGGTCCTCGAGGACAACCTGCGCAACCCCAGCGGCATCTCCTATGTGCTGGAGAACCGGGATCTCATGACCCGCCTCTTCCCGTCGATCGTGCGCGCCCATCGGGTCCGCCCGGTCGGCAACTACGGCGAGCGCCTGTTGCGGGCGCTGCGCAGCGTCGCCCCGGCCGGCGTGGCCGATCCCTGCGTGGTGGTCATGACCCCGGGCATCCACAACGCCGCCTACTTCGAGCACGCCTTCCTGGCCCACCAGATGGGGGTGGAGCTGGTGGAGGGCAACGACCTGCTCGTCGACGGCCAGCGGGTGTTCATGCGCACCACCGAGGGGCCCCGCCCGGTCCACGTCATCTACCGGCGCCTCGACGACCGCTTTCTCGACCCGGTCGGCTTCCGGAGCGGAAGCTACATCGGTGTCCCCGGCCTGCTCAGCGCGGCCCGGGCCGGCACGGTCACGCTGGCCAACGCCATGGGCAACGGGGTGGCCGACGACAAAGCCGTCTACCCCTTCGTCCCGGACCTGGTCCGCTATTACCTGAACGAGGAGCCGCTGCTGCCCAACGTGGGCACCTACTGCCTGTGGGACCCCGATCAGCGGGCCGCCGTCCTGGACCGCCTCGACGAGCTGGTCACCAAGCCGGTGGACGGGGCCGGCGGCTACGGGCTGGTCATCGGGCCCAGGGCCAGCGACGAGCAGTTGGCCGTCCTGCGAGCCAAGATCGAGGCCGACCCCCGGGGCTGGATCTCCCAGGAGGTGGTGCAGCTCTCGCGGGTGCCGACGGTGGCCGAGGACGGTCTGGCCGGCCGCCACGTCGACCTGCGCCCGTTCATCATCTCGTCGGCCGACGGCATCGAGGTCGTCCCCGGTGGCCTCACCCGCGTGGCCCTGGAGAAGGGCTCCCTGATCGTCAACTCCTCCCAGGGCGGCGGGTCGAAGGACACCTGGGTGCTCCGATGAGGACGGCCCGGCCATGATGCTCGCCCGGCACGCCGAGAACCTGTTCTGGGCCGGTCGCTACGTGGAGCGGGCCCAGGACACGGCCCGGATGCTGGACAGCACCTACCACCACAGCGCCGGCCTGGCCCCCGAGCAGAGCGCTCAGGCCTGGGCCAACCTGCTGCGCTCCCTCGGCCTGGACCACGAGTTCGCGGCGTCGGGCCGGGAGTTGGACGTGGCCACGGTCAACACCTTCCTCATGGGTGACGCCACCCGACCCGGCGTCATCGGCAAGTCGGTGCGGCGGGCCCGGGAGAACGCCCGCAGCGTCCGCGAGCTGTTGTCCTCGGAGCTCTTCGAGGCCTTCAACCGGTCGTACCTGGAGCTGCGGGCCTCCCAGCGCCGGGGCCTGCGGGCCGGCCTCGAGGAGCACCCGGCCGACCTCTACGCCGCGGTACGCCTGCGCTGCCAGTCCATCCTCGGGGTGGCCACCGAGACCATGCCCCGGGACGACCCCTGGCGCTTCCTGATGCTGGGGATGCTGCTGGAGCGGGCCGAGATCATGAGCCGCATGCTCTCGGTGCACCTGGCCGCCGACCACGAGGACCCCCAGCCCGATTCGCTGGCCTCCTGGGCCGAGCTCCTCGACGCCAGCGCCGCCCTCGAGGCCTTCGTGCGTTGGCAGCGCGGGACCGCCCCCCGCCTGACCGACGTCACCGCCTTCCTCCTGCTGTCCCGCACCTTCCCCCGTAGCGTCCTGCGCTCGCTGCGGTCGGCGGAGGACCAGCTGGCCCGCCTCGAGTCCGACGACAGCCGTTCGGTGTGCCGCCGTCTGCTCGGGGGCGTGTGGTCCGAGCTGGAGTACCTGGACGGCCACGAGCTGACGCCGGCCACCCTCACCGATCTGCTCGGCCGGGTCCGCAGCCGGTTGCCCGCGGTCGGCGACGCCCTGGGCGACCGGTTCTTCAGCCCCGGGGAGACGGCCGGCCTCTACCTGCACGAGCTGCGGGGCGGGGACCCGGAGTCGGGCGGCCCGGACGGGTCGGGGGCCGCCCCGGCCGAGACCTCGGGGCGGCCCCGATGAGGCTCGACATCCGCTACGAGACGCGGTTCCGTTACGACACGCCCGTGCGGGAGTCGCACAACGAGTTGCGGGCCTGCCCCGTCGACGACGACCGCCAGCGGGTCCTGGACTTCCGGCTCCGGATCGACCCCGCCACCCCCGTGCAGTCCTTCCGGGACTACTGGGGCACCCGGGTCGAGGCCTTCGGGGTCATCCCCCGCCATGACCGCCTCGACGTCGTCGCCGAGATCAGCGTGGAGACCCACGCCTCCACCGAGGAGCCGCCGCCGCCGACCTCGATCGCCGAGCTGGCCCGGCACGAGGCCTTCCACGAGTACACCGTGCCCAGTCGCCACACCGGAGGGGGCAAGGACCTGGCCGAGCTGGGCCGCACGGTGATGAACGGGGCCGAGACGGCGGAGGAGACGGGCCGGGCCATCGCCGACTGGGTCGGCCGGTCGCTGACCTACTCACCCGGGGCCACCAAGGTCGACACCACCCTGGACGAGGTCGTCGAACGCCGGGTCGGGGTGTGCCAGGACTACGCCCACCTGACCGTGGCCCTCTGCCGGGCGTTGACCCTCCCCGCCCGCTACGTGTCCGGCTACCTGTTCGCCCGACGCGACGATGCCCGTTCCGGGGCCAACGCCGATGGTTCCCACAGGCCGAAGACGGGCGAGGCCGACGCCGTCCGGGTCCAGACCCACGCCTGGGTGGAGGTGGCGGTGGCGCCCGGGCGCTGGCAGCCCCTCGACCCGACCAACGGCCGGGACGTCGGGGAGCGCCACGTGAAGATCGGCCACGGCCGGGACTACTTCGACGTCACCCCGTTCCACGGCAGCTTCTCGGGCCGCGCCGATCCCACCCTGGTCTCGTCGGTGGACATCCGCCGCCGCTCGGGCGACGACGACCGCCCGAGCATCCTCTCCGCCGCCGACCGCGGCCTACTCCGCCGCCCGGTCCCCCAGACCCCCCGCCGCATCCTCGCCCAACAGCAGGAACAGCAACAGCAGTAGGGAGACGACAACGAGGCATGTAGGGGGTGCTGCGGGCAGCTGGTCCCCCGACGGGGTCACTCGACGGTGAGGGTCCCCTCCATGCCGGCGTCGAAGTGGCCCTCGAGGCCACAGATGACCTGGTATTCGCCGGCTTCGTCCACGGTGAACGTCGCCGTGACCGTCTCGCCCGCCCCGGTCTCGACCTCGTCGAGGACCCCCTCCTCGGTGAACTCGGCTTCCTCGGTGATCGGCTCCTTCATGATGACCCACTCGTGGTCGGTCGAGCCGTCGTTGGTGAACTCCAGGTCGAAGTCACCGGCCGCGACCGTCCATTCGTTGGGCGCGAACTCGAACTCGGTCGCCGTCGCCTCGAGCCCACCAGAGGCATCGTCCCCGTCGTCGTCGCCACAGCCGGTCACGGCCACCACCATCAGCGCGGCGGCCCCGATCAGGACGCTCTTCGGTACTCGCATCCGTCCCCCTCTCCCGGGCGCGACCACGGCGGCCGTCCGGTCTGCCCATCGTTCTGGGCCAAGATGAAGCGTCGGTGAAGACGACCGATGGGGGTGGGGGATGAAGCTGCTCGTGGTCGAGGACGACGTGCGCACCGCGGCGTTGCTGGCTCGCGGCCTGCGTGAGGCCTCCCACCGGGTCGACGTGGTGGCTTCGGGGGAGGCGGCGTGCGCCTCGGCCACGGCCCAGCCCTACGAGGCGGTGCTGCTCGATGTCATGTTGCCGGGCATCGACGGCCTGGAGACGTGCCGTCGCCTGCGTGCGCTCTCGGTACCGACACCGATCCTCCTGCTGAGCGCCCGGGGGGAGCTCGCCGATCGCGTGACCGGCCTCGACGCCGGAGCCGACGACTACGTCACCAAGCCCTTCTTCCTGGACGAGGTCCTGGCCCGACTGCGGGCCTTCGACCGGCGACCCCCTGCCTGCTCCGACGGGCTCCTGCGGGCCGGTGCCCTCTGGTGGGACCCGGCCCGGCTGTGCGCCGGGATCGCCTCGACCGAGGTGCAGCTCACGGTCCGCCAGGGCGCGGTCTTCGAGGTGTTCATGCGCCACCCGGGCCAGGTCCTCACCCGAGGGGCCATCGCCGAGGCCGCCTGGGACGGGGCGCTCGACCTCGCCTCGAACGTCATCGACGTGCACGTCGGGGCACTGCGGCGCAAGCTGTCCGGCGCGGGGGTCACGGTCATCCGCACCGTGCGCGGCCTCGGTTACCGGCTCGACCCGGTCGACCCGTGACGCGGGCCCTCGGTCGGGTCCGTGGGGCGGTCGCCCGGCTGCCCGTCCGTTGGCGCCTCACCCTGGGTGTCGCGCTCACGGCGCTGATGGTCCTCGTCGTCATCGGTATCGCCGTCGAGCAGCGGACGGAACACCACCTGGTCGGTCTCCTCGACGACTCTCTGCGTGAAGAGGCGGGAGAGATGGTGCCCCTGATCATCGCGGGTCGCCCGTTCGCCGATCTCTCGCCGCTCGTGCACGACGACGACGAGCCGGTCAGCCTCCTCCTCCAGGCCCTCGACGGCGAGGGGCGGATCGTCGGCGCCACGCCCGTGGCCCGCAGCCTGAGGCTGCTGCCCGATGGGCCGGAGGGGGCCACGGGGGACCCCGGGTTCTCGACTGTCCCGGGGGTCGGCCGGGTCCGGATGCTGGCGATTCCCGCCACCATCCAGGACACGCCGTACACGTTGGTCTCGGCCGTGCCGTACGCCACCACCGCCGGGACCCTGATGGATCTGCGTCGGCGTCTGGCGGGCTGGGCGACGCTCGGTGTGGCCCTGAGCGCCACCCTGGCGTACGGCCTGGCGGCGGCCGCGCTCCGTCCGATCGAGCGGATGCGGCAGCGGGCCCTCGAGATCCGCTCGTCGTCGGCCGGCGTGCGGCTCCCGCTCCCGGCGGCCGACGACGAGGTCCGGCGGTTGGGCGAGACGCTCAACCACACGCTGGATGAACTCGAGGCCGCGGCGGCCCGGCGCCGCCTGTTCGTGGCCCACGCCAGCCACGAGTTGCGGACGCCCCTCGCCCGGATGCGGACGAATCTGGAGCTGGCCCGTCGGCCCCAGAGGACGAAGGACGAGCTCCGCGCCGCGATAGCCGACGCCGCCGTGGACACCGAGGAGCTCATCGCGCTGGCCGAGGGCCTGCTCGACCTCGGTTCCCTCGAGACCGATCCCGCCGGTCCGTCGCCACGGTGTGACGTGTCCCGCCTGGTCGCGGAGATCGCCGACTCGACGCCGGGCCTGACGGCATCGGTGTCCGGGCCGACCTGGGTGGCGATCGATGCCTTGGCGATGCGGCGAGCGGTGCAGAACCTGGTGGACAACGCCGCGGCCCACGGCCGCCCGCCCATCGCCGTCGAGGTCGAGGTCGGGCCCGATCGGGTGGGGGTGGTGGTCTGGGACCACGGTCCCGGGATGCCGGCGGACCTGGAGCCTGCGGCCTTCGAGCCGTTCACCCGGGCGGCCGAAGCGGCGAACCGGCCGGGTTCGGGCCTGGGGTTGGCGATCGTGGCGGCCATCGCCGATCGTCACGGCGGGACCTGTTCGGTCGTGCGGGAGGACGGCCGCTTCGGCGTGCGGGTCGACCTGCCGGTGGCGTCGGCGCCGGCCAAGACGGCGGCTCAGCCTCGCAGGCGGAACGCGGGGACCGGTTCGGGGAAGCCCTTGACCTCGACGGGGCCGAGGGGCTCGACGGTGGCGGGGTCGGCGACGTCAGCCGCCGCTTCGGACAGGAGGACTTCGCCGGGCTCGGCCAGGGCGACCAGGCGGGCGGCCAGGTTCACCACCGAGCCGTAGTAGTCGCCGTCCCGGTTGAGCACCTCGCCGGTGGCCAGTCCGACCCGCACGGACGGCAGGTCCTCGGCCCCGGGGAGACCGGCGGCCAGGGCCCGGGCGATCCGTACGCCGTGGGCCGGGTCGTCGGCCACGAACATGACCTCGTCGCCGATCAGCTTCACGACCTGCCCGCCGTGGGTCAGCACCAGGTCGCCGACGTGCTCGTCGAAGGCGTCCACGATCCCGGCCAGCTCCGTGGTGCTGAGCCGGCCGGCCAGCGAGGTGAACCCGGCCAGGTCGGCGAAGCCCACGGCCACGGTCGCCAGCGTGGCGCCGCTGGCCTCGTCCACCGCCCAGCTCCGTCGCGAGGAGCGGGCCAGATGGAGGCGGTGCAGGCCGGCGAAGACGCCCTCGACCTCGGGCAGCATCATGGCGCTGAGCCGCTCGTAGCCGTCGGTGATGTCGAGGTCCGAGCCCCCGGCCTCGATGTAGGGGACCTCGAAGGCGAGGCGGAGGACGGCCACCTCGGCCTCGGCGATGCGCACGAAGGCGCTGCCGATCACCCGCAGAGCCTGGAGGACGGCGGTCGCCCCGAAGAGCTCGCGGCCCGCGGCGTAGAAGGCCAGGACCTGGATCTCGGCCGGGGCGAAGGCGGGGTCGTCATCGTCGCCCACCGCCACCCCGACGGTGTGCCACACGCGCCGGGCCTCGTCCGGCTCCAGGCCGGCCTCGGCCGCCGCCTCGAGGAGGGTCAGCCGCTCGATCCCCCGGATGTTGATGTCGGCGGCCAGCCCCGTGAGGTCGGTCTCGCGGTCGATCATCGCCTCGGGCACACCCCGTTCCCGGAGCCGGGCAGCCAGGGCGGCGAGCTGCTCGTCGGCGATGTGGCGGTCGAAGTCCCGCCTCCCCACCGAGCTCATGGCCCGAGTCTGGCCCAGGTCAGGAGACCTCGGCGCCCTCGTTGCCGGCCTGCTCCGCGTCACGGGCGTCCAGGGCGGCGACGGCGGCCTCCAGGACCCGGGCACTGCAGCCGGCCATCTCGACGGGAGGCACGGCTTCTTCGACGATGCGGACGGCCAGGGCCCGGAAGGCCTCGGCGGCGGGGCCGTGGCCCAGGGCGATGGGGCGGCCGACGTCGCCGCCGGCGGCCACCGCGGGCTCCAACGGGATCGACCCCAGCAGGGGGACGCCGGCCTCGTGGGCGAGGTCCTCGCCGCCACCCTCACCGAACAGGGGGTAGGACTCGCCGTGCTCGCAGACGAAGGCGCTCATGTTCTCGATGACCCCGGCGATGCGCAGGTACGACTTGCGGGCCATGTCCGCGGCCCGCACCGCCACCTTCTGGGCGCTGCGGGACGGTGTGGTCACGATCAGGATCTCGGTGCGGGGCAGCATCCGGGCCAGGCCCATCTGGACGTCACCGGTGCCGGGGGGCATGTCGATGAACAGATAGTCGAGGTCACCCCAGCGGACGTCCTCCAGGAAGTGCTGCACGGCCCGGTTGAGCATGAGGCCCCGCCACATGAGGGCCGACTCCTCCTTGTCCACGAGGAAGCCCATGGAGACGACCTCGAGGACCCCGTCGCCCATCGAGGTCATGTGGGGGACGATCTTCTTGTCCTCGGTGGAGCCCTCCAGCCGGCCTTCGAGGCCGAGCATGCGGGGGATCGAGAAGCCCCAGATGTCGGCGTCGAGCACGCCGACCCGCCGACCCTGCGCGGCCAGGGCCGCGGCCAGGTTCACGGTCACTGAGGACTTGCCCACGCCGCCCTTGCCCGAGGCCACGGCGATGACGCGGGTGGTGGCGGGCACGGCGGTGTCGGGGGCGGCCTCCTTGACGTTCCAGCGGGCCCGGGCCATGGCGTGGGCCTTCTCCTCCGCGTCCATCTCGGTCCAGTCCAGCTTCACGCCGGTCACCCCGGGGAACGACTCGACCCGGGCCACGACGTCCTTCTTGATCTGGGCCCGGAGCGGACAACCCGCCGTGGTCAGGGCCAGAGTGACGGTGACCAGGCCGTCGTCGGCCACCACGACCGCCTTGGCCATGCCCAAGTCGACGATGTCGCTGCCCAACTCGGGGTCGATGACCCCACGGAGCAGGCCGAAGACCGCCTCGCTGGTGGGCAGGGTCGTCAGGGCCATGGAAGTGATTTTACCGGTCTAGCCCGTGTAATCTTGTTCCCCATGGCCGAGGCGCAGACGACCACCCCCTCTCGGCTCGAGATCCTCAAGGCCCTCGGCGAGAACACCCGCTACGCCATCTACCTGGAACTGGCCCGCTCGCCCCGTCCCCTGGCCACCGCCGAGATCGCCGCCACCCTGGACCTGCACGCCAACACGGTGCGCCCCCACCTGGAGCGGATGCGCGAGGTCGGCCTGCTCGACCAGCGCATCGACAACCATGGCGGCGTGGGCCGACCCCAGCACCTCTACTCCCTGGCCCCCGACGCCCCGTCGCTGGGACTGGAGCCGCCGGCCATGCCCGCACTGGCCCGGATGCTGCTCACGGTGGCGGCCGAGGCCGGCCTCGACGGCAACGACGCCGAGGTCGCCGGCCGTGACCAGGGCGCCCGGGACGCCGCGAGCTTCCCCGCGGACAGTCCCTGCATCGAGGCCCTCATGACCCAGCTCGAGTACCTGGGCTTCGATCCGGAGGCCACGGGCGGCACCGAGGGCGTCACCATCGCCTTCACCCACTGCCCCTTCCGGGAGCTGGCCGAGGCCAACCCCGACCTCGTGTGCGGACTGCACCGGGGCATGGTCGAGGGCTTCGTCGACGGCCTGGGGACCGGGGAGATGGGCGCGTTCCGCACCCTCGTCGACCGGGTGCCCTGTCAGACCGATGTGGTCGAAGTCCGGGTTCGGTAGATTCATGGTCGAGACAAGCACGGGAGGACCGCCAGTGATCACCGTCACCGACAGTGCCGCAGCGAAGGTGAAGGAGCTCCTCGAGCAGGAGGACGACGCCGACCTGGCCCTGCGCGTCGCCGTGCGTCCCGGCGGTTGTTCCGGCATGAGCTACGAGATGTTCTTCGACAGCGACGTCGCCGACGACGACACCAAAGCCACCTTCGGCCAGGTCGAGGTCATCGTCGACGCCTCCAGCGCCATGCTGCTCGAGGGGGCGACCCTCGACTACAAGGACGGTTTGAACCAGGCGGGGTTCGCCATCGACAACCCCAACGCCCAGCGCACCTGCGGCTGCGGCCAGTCCTTCAGCTAGTCGTCAACTCGTCCAACCGCGGTTCAGGCGATCTGATCGAGCGCTTCTCTGAGTTCGGCGCGGTCGTAGACACTGTCGAGGCGGGTCACGACCGTGCCCGTGGCGTCCATGAGGTAGAGCGTCGGCTCGAAGGTGAGGCCGAAGGCCTCGGTGATCGGGGCCAGCCCGCCGGCGGTGGGGTCGTCGTTGCCCCGGGGGTCGGCATACACCTCGGTGTGGATGGCCGTGACGGTGGGGTAGTCGGCCATGGCCTCGATGACCAGGTCCAGCACCGGCCCGCAGATGGCCGTCTGGCAGAACTCGGGCGTGGCGATCACCAGGGCGACCGGCCCTGACCCCAGGGCGTCGCTCAGGTCGACCTCGTGCAGGGCGCAGGTCGGTG
>Ga0315273_10002130_pt1 | contig 23104 bp, 21 predicted proteins | sample YL17G02_0_MG_FD_205753 | JGI IMG/M metagenome (GOLD analysis project Ga0315273, IMG submission 205753) | Sediment microbial communities from Yellowstone Lake, YNP, Wyoming, USA - YL17G02_0 | ecosystem: Environmental > Aquatic > Freshwater > Lake > Sediment | place: USA: Wyoming | collected...
CGCGAGACCACGCCCTTGTTGCCGTGGCGCCCGGCCATCTTGTCGCCCACCGCCAGCTTGCGCTTGATGGCGACGTACACCTTCACCATCTTGATGACGCCGGGGGGCAGCTCGTCGCCCTTCTTGAGGCGGCCGATCTTCTCCCCGAAGAGCAGCTTCACCAGCTCGCGCTGCTCCTCGAAGTTCTCGACGATCTTGCGGACCTTCTCCTGCACGTCCTGGGTGCCGGCCACCGCGATCTCGCCCCAGTAGCGCTGCGGGACGGTGTCGAGAACCTCGTCGGAGAGGGTGTCGCCCTTCTTGAGGAGCTGCTCGCCCTTGTCGTCGACCAGGCGGGCGGCCACCTCCTTGCCGGAGAGCAGCTTCCGGATCTTCTGGTACGCCGAGTCCTGGATGATGCGGATCTCGTCGTTCTGGTCCTTGAGGAGCTTGGCCTCCTCGGCCTCCTCGATGGCCTTGGCGCGGTCGTCCTTCTCCACGCCCTTCCGGCTGAAGACCTTGGCGTTGATCACCGTGCCGGAGACTCCCGGGGGCACGCGCAGCGAGCTGTCGCGGACGTCGCCGGCCTTCTCGCCGAAGATGGCGCGAAGAAGCTTCTCCTCGGGGGAGAGCTGGGTCTCGCCCTTGGGGGTGATCTTGCCGACCAGCACGTCGCCCGACTTGACCTCGGCGCCGATGCGGATGATGCCCGACTCGTCGAGGTCCTTGAGGGCCTCCTCGCCGACGTTGGGGATGTCCCGGGTGATCTCTTCCTTGCCGAGCTTGGTGTCGCGGGCGACGGCCTCGAACTCCTCGATGTGGACGGAGGTGTAGACGTCCTCCTTGAGGAGCCGCTCGGAGAGGAGGATCGAGTCCTCGAAGTTGTAGCCCTGCCAGGGCATGAAGGCGACCACCACGTTCTGGCCGAGCGCCAGCTCGCCCATCTCGGTGGCCGGGCCGTCGCCGATGACGTCCCCCTTCTTGACGCGCTCGCCCGGCTTCACGATGGGCTTCTGGTTGATGCAGGTGTTCTGGTTGGAGCGCTGGAACTTGATGAGGTTGTAGATGTCCACCTCGTTGGCCACGTCGGTGACGGACGTGGGCACGTCGGCCTTGACGACGATGCGGCCGGCGTCGACCGACTGCACCACGCCATCCCGGCGGGCCACCACCGTGACACCCGAGTCGCGGGCCACGATGGCCTCCATGCCGGTTCCGACCAGCGGCGCCTCGGTGCGGATGAGCGGCACCGCCTGGCGCTGCATGTTGGACCCCATCAGGGCGCGGTTGGCGTCGTCGTTCTCCAGGAAGGGGACGAGCGCCGCGGCCACCGACACCAGCTGGTTGGGCGACACGTCCATCAGCCCGACCTCCTCCGGCTTCACCTGGACGTACTCGGCGCCCCGGCGGCAGGAGATGGCACTGCTCGTGAAGGTGCCCTTCTTGTCCAGCGCCGAGTTGGCCTGGCCGATGGTGTGCTTCTCCTCCTCGAGAGCCGAGTAGAAGTGCACCTCGCCGGTGACCCGGCCCTCCTCCACCTTGCGGTAGGGGGTCTCGACGAAGCCGTACTCGTTGACCCGGGCGTAGGTGGACAGCGAGGCGATGAGGCCGATGTTCGGGCCTTCCGGCGTCTCGATGGGGCAGATGCGGCCGTAGTGGGTCGGGTGCACGTCGCGCACCTCGAAGCCGGCCCGCTCGCGGGTGAGGCCCCCGGGCCCCAGCGCCGAGAGGCGCCGCTTGTGGGTGACCTCGGAGAGCGGGTTCGTCTGGTCCATGAACTGCGAGAGCTGCGAGGAACCGAAGAACTCCTTGATCACCGCCGTGACCGGCTTGGCGTTGATCAGGTCGTGCGGCATGAGCGTCTCGATCTCCTGCAAGCTCATGCGCTCCTTGATGGCGCGCTCCATCCGGACCAGGCCGATGCGGTACTGGTTCTCGAGCAGCTCGCCCACCGCCCGGACGCGGCGGTTGCCGAGGTGGTCGATGTCGTCGATGTCCCGGTCCTTGGTGCCGTTCTTCAGGTCGATGAGGAAGCGGACCACCTCGAGCACGTCGCGCTTGGTGAGCACCGAGTTGTCGAGCGGCTCCTCGACCCCGAACTTGTAGTTGAGCTTGAGCCGGCCGACCTTGGAGAGGTCGTAGCGCTCCGGGTTGAAGAAGAGGTTGTGGAAGAGCGAGGCCGCGGTGTCCGGCGTGGGCGGATCGCCCGGGCGGAGCCGGCGGTAGATCTCCATCACCGCCTCCTCCGGCGACGACACCTTGTCCTGCACGAGGGTGTCGCGCAGGGAGGGCAGGACGTTCAGCCCGTCGATGAAGAGCACCTTGAAGGACGCGATGCCGCGCTTGCGCAGCTCCTCGACCTTCTCCTCGGTGACCTGCTCGTTCACCTCGAGGATGACCTCGCCGGTGGACTCGTCGACCACGTCCTCGGCGGAGTACTTCTGGGTCACCTCCTCCGGCTCGATGGGGAGCGTCTTGACCTTGGCGGCCACCAGCTTCTTGATGGCGCCGTCGGAGAACTTGCGGTTCTTCTTGACCACCACCTCGCCGGTGCGGGGATCCTTGATGTCCCGGGTGGCGCGCTGCCCCTTCAGCAGATCGGGGGCGACGTCGCGCTCGTACTTGCCCTTGCCCTCGATGCGGATGGTCTCGGTGTCGTAGTAGTACTTGAGGATCTCCTCCGACGACCCGTGGAAGTCGATGGGGTCCTTCTTGGCGGTGTCGGGGACCGAGCCGATGGCCCGGAGCAGCACCGTGGCCGGCAGCTTGCGGCGCCGATCGATGCGCACGTACAGCATGTCCTTGTGATCGAACTCGAAGTCGATCCAGGAGCCGCGGTACGGGATGATGCGGGCGTTGTAGAGGATCTTGCCCGAGGAGTGGCTCTTGCCCTTGTCGTGGTCGAAGAAGGCGCCCGGGCTGCGGTGCAGCTGGCTGACGACGACGCGCTCGGTCCCGTTGATGATGAAGGTGCCGTTGTCCGTCATCAGCGGGATCTCGCCGAAGTAGACCTCCTGCTCCTTCACGTCGCGGATGGACTGGGCGCCGGTCTCCTCGTCCTTGTCCCAGACCACCAGCCGGACGACCACCTTGATGGGGGCGGAGAAGGTCATGCCCCGCTGGTGGCACTCGTCGACGTCGTACTTGGGCTTCTCGAGGTGGTAGCTCACGAACTCGAGCGAGCTCGTCTCGTTGAAGTCCTTGATGGGAAAGACCGACTTGAAGACCCCCTGGAGTCCGGTGTCGTCGCGCTTCTCGGGCGGGACCTCGGCCTGCAGGAACTTGTCGTAGGAACTCTTCTGGATGGCGATCAGGTTGGGGATGTCCGCAACCTTCTGGATCTTCCCGAAATTCTTGCGGGCCCGGAAATTGGTCTGGATCGTCGGCGCCATCGAGCGTGGTCCTCTTTCCCCGGAAGGAGTCGTTACAAGCACTACGAGCCGACGCGAGGCCGGCTCATGACTTCATGCCCGGCCGCGAGGCCGGGGGACGGGGATGGTCATGGGGGGTGGAAGCGTATTAACCACTCCAGCCCTCCGTGTCAAAAGTCCCGTCCTGGAGGCTGAGGCGGGACGGCCTCCACGGCCGCCCCGCCCCCTCCGGATGCTCTCGACTACTTGATCTCGACCTTGGCTCCCGCGGCCTCGAGCTTCTTCTTGATCTCCTCGGCCTCGGCCTTGGGGATCGCCGTCTTGACGTCCTTGGGGGCCCCCTCGACCAGGTCCTTGGCCTCCTTCAGGCCCAGGCCGGTGATGGCGCGGACTTCCTTGATCGTGTTGATCTTGTTGGCGCCGGCCTCGAGGAGGACGACGTTGAACTCCGTCTTCTCCTCGACCGGGGCGGCTGCTGCCGCGGCGGCGACCATCACCGGAGCTGCGGCGGCGCTGACGCCCCACTTCTCCTCGAGGCTCTTCACGAGCTCGGCGGCCTCGAGGATGGTGAGGCCGGAGAGCTGCTCCACGATTGCGTTCAAGTCTGCCATGACTTCGTCTTTCCTTTTCTGCTCGGGCGCCTTCGAAGGCGCCCTGCGTTCGTGCCCGCGCTCCCGCGCAGGCGAGTTCACGTACCGGTCAGGCCTGCTTCTCCAGCTGATCCCTGCGCGCGCCGAGGACCTGGGCCAACTGCTGGCCCGGGGCGGCGAGCATCCGCACGAGCTTCGTCGCGGGTTGAGCGACGACGCCCGCGATCCTCGACCGCAGTTCGGGGAGAGAGGGCAACTTCGAGAGGGCCACGATGCCCTTCACGTCGATGACCTTCCCCTGCACCACGGCGATCCGAAGTGCGAAGTTCGCGCGGTCCTTGGCGAAATCCGCGAGGATCTTCGCCGGAGCGACCACGTCGTCGTACGACAGGACCAGCGCCGTCGGTCCAACGAACTTCTCCGACAGTTGCTCGAGATCCGTGCCCTTGGCGGCACGGATGGCCAGGGTGTTCTTCACGATCCGGTACTCCACCTTGGCTTCGCGGCACTTCCTGCGAAGTTCGGTGACCGTCGCCACGCTGAGCCCCCTGGGCTCGGCCAGGATGGCAGCCTTGGCCTTGGCCATCTTGGCGTGCAGCAGGCCGATGGCAGCTTCTTTTTCCGTCCGGTTCAAACGTTCTCACCTTCTTCCCGGCCGGCCGCGATGCGGCTCGGCGTTGTGTGGGTCACGGACCAGACGACCGGTACGTAAACCCCCTGGCCAAGCAGGGGACGCTGCAAGTGCAACTTCCCGTCTCGGCGGGTCGGGCTCCCTTCGCCCGCTTGGCCGCCTCCCCCCTTCCGCTTCTCGCACCCGGGGAGAGGTGGGCCCGCTGTCTTGGACCAGGAAACACCCGGCGGCGACGTGCCGCAGGGCAAACCTGGAATATCGCTCTCCTACGCCGCGTGATGGGCGGTGAGTTCGGCCGGGTCGAGCTTGATGCCCGGCCCCATGGTGGTGCTCACGGTCACGCCCTTCAGATACACCCCCTTGGCCGTCTGGGGACGAGCCTTGAAGATGACCTCCATGATGGCGTTGAAGTTGTCCTTCAGCTTCTCGGGCGGGAAGGAGGCCTTGCCGAACGGCACGTGGACGATGCCCGCCTTCTCGACGCGGAACTCGACCTTGCCGGCCTTCTGCTCCCTCACCGCGCGGGCCACGTCGGCGCTGACCGTCCCCACCTTGGGGTTCGGCATCAGGCCGCGGGGGCCGAGCACCTTTCCGAGCCGCCCCACCACGCCCATCATGTCGGGGGTGGCGATGACCTTGTCGAAGTCCATGAAGCCGCCCTGGATCCTCTCCGCCAGATCCTCGGCGCCCACGATGTCGGCGCCGGCCTCGGTGGCCTCCCGGGCCTTGTCGCCCTTGGCGAACACCGCCAGGCGGATGGTCTTGCCCATGCCGTGCGGCAGGACCACCGCGCCGCGGACGACCTGGTCGGCGTGCTTGGGGTCGACCCCCAGGTTGATGGCCGCGTCCACCGACTCGTCGAACTTGCGGACGGAGGTCTTCTTCACCATCGCCAGCGCGTCGTCGAGCTTGTAACGCTTGGCGGGGTCCACGTGGGCGGCGGCCTGCTTGAACTTCTTTCCGATGTGAGCCATTTGGCGTGCCTCCCGGCGCTAACCGACGATCTCGATGCCCATGGACCGGGCGGTGCCCTCGACGGTCCGCATCGCGGCCTCGAGGCTTCCCGCCGTCATGTCCTGCATCTTCATCTTGGCGATCTGCTCGAGCTGCGTGCGCGACACCTTCCCGACCTGTTCCTTGCCGGGCTGGTGCGCGCCGCTGCCCTTCTTCTTCTCGGTGTGCAGTCCGGCGGCCTTCTTCAGCAGGACCGACGCCGGCGGCGTCTTCAGGATGAAGCTGAAGGAGCGATCCTGGTAGACCGTGATGATCACCGGGATGATGAGCGCTTCCTTGGCCTGTGCCTGGGTGGCCGCGTTGAACTGCTTGCAGAACTCCATGATGTTCACGCCGTGCTGGCCGAGCGCCGGGCCCACCGGGGGCGCCGGGTTGGCCTTGCCAGCCGGGATCTGCAGCTTGATCTGACCGGTGATCTTCTTCATGCCTCGTCATCCTTCCGGGCCTGTGCGGCTGGCCCTGCGTGGTTTTCCGGGCGGCGAGCCCTTCCACGCTCTGTGAACTGCGGGTGATGCGTTACCTGCGGCTTCGTACTGCGCCCGGGGATTCGTCGGGCGGACCGGTTCCGAGGTTTGGTTCTTGCGCCGGCTGAAGCCGGCGCTAGGTTTTCTCCACTTGCATGAAATCGAGCTCGACCGGGGTGGCCCGGCCGAAGATGGACACCAGCACGCGTACCTTGCCCTTCTCGGGCTTCACCTCTTCCACCGTGCCGTTGAAGTTCGAGAACGGGCCGTCGGTCACGCGGACCGGGTCGCCCTCCTCGAACTGCACCTTGGGCTTGGGCTTGAGGGTGCCCTCGGAGATCTGGCTGGTCAGGCGCGCCACCTCCTTGTCGGAGATGGCCGGCACGTCCTTGGGGATCTTGGCGGCGCCCACGAAGCCGGTGACCTTGGCGGTGCCCTTGACCAGGTGCCAGGTGCTGTCGTCCATCTCCATCTGGACCAGCACGTAGCCCGGGAAGAACTTCCGCTTGGAGGTCTTCTTCTCGCCCTTCACCATCTCCACGACCTGCTCCATGGGAATGAGGATCTCCCCGAACAGGTCCTGAAGGCTTGCCTGGCGCACGCGCTCCTCGAGCGACTTCTTCACCTTGTTCTCGAACCCCGAGTAGGTGTGCACCGCGTACCACTTCTTGGCCATCCCGATTCTCCCGACCTCGAGGCACCGCGCCCGGCCTGCTGCTAGTACACAAGCGCGGAGAGCCGCGACCAGACCAGGTCGAAGATCCCCAGCGTGAAGGCGGCCACGAAGGTGAAGACCACCACCGCCACCGTCGAGGCCCGCGTCTCGCGCAGGTTCGGCCAGGAGACCAGCTCCAGCTCCTGCGCGACCTGCATCGAGACCGCGTTCACCCTCGGTGAACGCCAGGCCAGCACCGCCAGCACCCCGGCGATGCCGTACCCGAGCACGGTCGTGACCGTCCACTCGTCGCCGAGCAACGCCGTGTCGTTGAGCCGGGCGTACGAGAAGACGATGCCCAGGATCTTCTCGAGGAAGATCCCGACCACGATCGCCGCGAAGAAATAGAAGATCGCGACGATCCGCTTCGGTTCGACGCCGGGTCCCTTTTCCATGCTGCCCTTCCACTGGACTGGCAGGCCAGGAGGGATTCGAACCCCCAACCCGCGGTTTTGGAGACCGCTGCTCTACCGTTCGAGCTACTGGCCTTCGAGATCCCGGTACAGGACTACTTCGTTTCCTTGTGCGCCGAGTGCTTGCGGCAACGCGGGCAGTACTTGGAACGCGCGAGCTTGTCCTGGGTCTTCTTCTTGTTCCTGGTGGTGCTGTAATTCCGCTCCTTGCAGGTCGTGCACTCGAGCGTGACGATGGTTCTGTTCCCGGCCATGGTTCGGCGCCCTCACTGGATGACCAACTGCATTTCCTCACTCCATCGAGATGCTGGAGCCCTCTTCCAGGATTGAACTGGAGACCTCGTCCTTACCAAGGACGCGCTCTACCGACTGAGCTAAGAGGGCCTTTCTTCCTTTCGTGCGGGATGGAGCGGGAAACGGGATTCGAACCCGCGACATTCAGCTTGGAAGGCTGACGCTCTACCAGCTGAGCTATTCCCGCGAACCTCTCTTCTCCGGGTGTGGAGGGGGGTGGATTTGAACCACCGAAGGCGTAAGCCGGCAGATTTACAGTCTGCTCCCTTTGGCCGCTCGGGAACCCCTCCATGACATCTCTCGACCTCGAACGACGACGACCGGCGCAACGAGCCAGTTGGAGCTGGCGGTGGGATTCGAACCCGCGACCTGCTGCTTACAAGGCAGCTGCTCTGCCAACTGAGCTACGCCAGCGAATCCCCAGAAGTTTCGGCTCTGGCCTTCCGGCGCATGGAACCCCTGTCCCTGTCGTCGGAGCGGGTGCTTGTACCGGACGTCCCTGGGCTTGTCAAGTCAAGGTCTTGCCAACGGTTTCGGCGCGCTGACGCGTCGCTTCGTAGATGGCGATGGCCGCCGCGGCGGACGCGTTGAGGCTTCCGACTCGCCCCGCCATGGGGATGCGGGCGGCGTGGTCGCAGCTCTTCCGGACGAGAGGACGAACCCCCTGCCCCTCCCCGCCGATGACCAGGGCCGTGGGACCCCGGAGGTCGACCGCGGCCAGGTCTTGATCGCCGTCCGGGACGGCTGCGACGGTCCAGACGCCCGCCTCTCTGAGCTCCTCGATGGTGCGAACGAGGTTGGTCACCCGGGCGATGGCCATGTGCTCGACCGCTCCGGCCGACGCCTTCGCGGCGGCGGGCGTCACCGATGCCGCGCGGTCGCGGGGGATCACCACCCCGTGGGCGCCGAGCGCGTGCGCCGAGCGGACCACGGCGCCGAGGTTGTGCGGGTCCTCCACCCCGTCGAGGAGCACGAGGAGCGGCGGCTTCCCGGCCTCGCGGGCCGCGCCCAGGATGTCGTCGAGCTCCCGATATCGATAATCGGCCACCACGGCGACGATGCCCTGGTGCTGGGTCACGCCGGCCAGGCGGTCGAGCCGCGGCCGCGGCGCCGCGCGAACCTTGGCCCCGTGGTCGCGGGCGATGCGTTCCAGGTCGGCGAAGGCGCGCGGACGTTCGCCTCCCTCGACGAGCCAGAGCTCGCTGAGTCCCTCCGCGCCGGCCCGGAGCAGCTCGCGGACCGGGTTCATGCCGTAGACGACGCGCACGGGATCCTCACTTCACGTCGATGGCGACGGTGACGGTCTTCGTCTGCGGCACGCACCACGAGTCGCTGCAGATGGCGAAGCGCATCAGCACGGCCACCTGCTGCGCCCCCTTCGCGGAGGCCACCACCGGGATCTCGAAGCGCGGGTTCTCGGCGCTCGGATCGACGGCGTCGCCCCGTTTCCACTCCCTCTTCTCCACCTGGAGGCCCGCCGAGGGCTCCACCTTGTACTTGAGCGGGAAGTCGCGGTTCACGTGGATTCCCTTCTCGAGAGGATCGACCACCACCACGACCTTGCCCTTCTCCCCCACCCGGAGTGTGCGGGACGAGCCGTCGGTCACGACCTTGTAGGTGCTGGCGGCGCTGGCGCCGTCGACGGCCAGGGACGGGACGGCCGCGGCCAGGGCCAGGGCGGCGAGCGCGATGCGGATCATGGGCGATCCCTCCATTCCGGGGGCGATATACCAGGGACTGGCGCCGCCGCCCCGGGATTCAATCTCGCTTGCGAGCCGGACGCCTGGCCTGGCGACGCTTCCCGGCAACCGGGGGAAGGCCGGCCAGCTCGGCGGCGCGATCCACGATGGCCCCCGCCACGTCGGCGCCGCAGGCCTCCTCGGCCTCCCGGATGCCCGGCGAGCTGTGCACCTCGAAGACCCGCGGCCCCCCCGGCGCGTCGAGCATGTCGACCGCGCAGACCTCGAGCCCGACGACGCGCGCGGCGGCGACGGCGGCCCGCTCGGCCTCGCCTCCGAGCCGGACGCCCTCGAATCGGGCGCCCTGTCCCAGGTTGCGCGACAGGCGCCCCACCCGGGGACGGCGCCGCAGGGCCGCCACGGCACGGCCGCCGACCACGAACACTCGAAGATCCCCGCCCAGGCGTCCCTTCAGATACTGCTGCACCATGGTGTTCTGCCCGAGGCGCAGGATGGCCTCGAGCGCCGACTCGAGGGCCTGCCGGGTCTCGCAGACGATGACGCCGGTCTTCTCGTTGCCCCGGAGCAGCTTCACCAGGACGGGCAGCCCGCCCACGTGGCGCACCATGTCCCGCAGCCCCGAGGGCTCGGACGCCATGACCGTCCGCGGGACCTTCACGCCGCTAGCCGAGAGCAGTTGCAGCACCCGCATCTTGTTCCGGGCCAGGCCGATGGCCGGGGCGCCGTTCATCACCGGCAGCCCGAGAAGCTGGAGGTGGTTCACCACCGCCAGTCCGTACTGGCTGATCGACGGGGCGATGCGCGGCACCACCACGTCGGTGGCCGGAAAGTCGCGCCCGCGGTGGAAGATCTCGGGTCCGTCCCTGCCGAGGCGCATCTCGACCTGCAACGGGTCGACGATCCGGGCCACGTGACCGCGGGCCCGGGCCGCGTCGACGATGCGACGCGTGGTGAAGATGGCCGCGGAGCGGGAGAGGACGGTGAGGTGCATTGCGTCGAGGCGGGGGGGCGCTCCTAGACCTGCTTGAACTCGGCGTCGACGACGTCGTCGCGTTCCTTCTTCTCCGGCTGCGACGGCGGGGGCGCGCCTCCCGGGGTGGAGCCCGCGTCGGGCGGGGTGCCGGCGGCCTTGTAGAGTTCCTCGGCGGCCCTGTGGCTGGCCTTCTCGAGCTTCTCGAGGGCGGCCTTCACCTCCTCGGGGCTCCCGCGCTCGCGAACCCGGTGGGCCTCCTGCACCAGCCCCTCGAGCTCGGTCACGGTGGCGGCCGAGAGCTTCTCCTTGTTCTCCTTGATCAGCTTCTCCGTCTGATAGGCGAGATTCTCGACGCGGTTCTTCACCTCGACCTCCTCGCGCCGCTGCTTGTCCTCCGCCTCGTGGGAACGAGCGTCGGTGACCATCTTGTCGACCTCCTCCTTGGAGAGGCCGGACGACTGGGTGATGATGACCTTCTGTTCCTTGCCGGTGGCCTTGTCCTTGGCGGCGACGTTCAGGATGCCGTTCGCGTCGATGTCGAAGGTGACCTCGACCTGGGGAACGCCGCGCGCCGCCGGCGGGATCCCCTCGAGGTGGAAGCGCCCCAGCGTGCGGTTGTCCTTGGCCATCTCCCGCTCGCCCTGCAGCACGTGCACTTCCACCGACGTCTGCCCGTCGGAGGCGGTGGAGAAGGTCTCGGACTTCCTGGCCGGGATGGTGGTGTTGCGTTCGATGAGCCGCGTCATCACGCCGCCGAGCGTCTCCACGCCGAGCGACAGCGGGGTGACGTCGAGAAGCAGGATGTCCTTCACGTCGCCGGAGAGCACACCCCCCTGCACCGCTGCGCCCACGCTCACCACCTCGTCGGGGTTGACGGTCTTGTTCGGCTCCTTCCCGAAGAACTTCTTCACCGCCTCGACGATGAGGGGCATGCGGGTCTGGCCGCCGACCATCACCACCTCGTCGATCTTGTCGGGCCCGAGCCCCGCATCGGCGAGGGCCTTCTTCACCGGCTCGATGGAGCGTTCGACGAGCGGCCCGACCAGCTGCTCCAGCTTGGCGCGGGTGAGCTTCACCGCGAGATGCTTGGGCCCGGTCTGGTCGGCGGTGAGGAACGGCAGGTTGACCTCGGTCTCCATGGTGGAGGAGAGCTCGATCTTGGCCTTCTCGGCCGCGTCCTTGAGCCGCTGCAGGACCATCTTGTCCTTGGACACGTCGATGCCGGTGTCCTTCTTGAACTCGGCGATGAGCCAGTCGATGATCACCTGGTCGATGTTGTCGCCACCGAGGTGGGTGTCCCCGTTCGTGGCCAGCACCTCGACGACCTTGTCGCCCACCTCGAGGATGGAGATGTCGAAGGTGCCGCCGCCGAAGTCGTAGACGGCGATCTTCTCGTTGGACTTCTTGTCGAGGCCGTAGGCCAGTGCCGCGGCGGTGGGCTCGTTGATGATGCGCCGGACGTTCAGGCCGGCGATCTCGCCGGCGTCCTTGGTGGCCTGGCGCTGGGCGTCGTTGAAGTAGGCCGGGACGGTGATGACGGCGTCGGTGACCTTCTCGCCCAGGTAGTTCTCGGCGGCCCGCTTCAGCTTGAGGAGGATCTGCGCGCTCATCTCCTGCGGGCTGAGGGCCTTGCCGTCGATGTCGATGCGAGCGTCCCCGTTGGGGCCGGCCACGACCTTGTAGGGGACCCGCCTGGTCTCGTCCTGGACCTCGTCGAAGTGGCGTCCCATGAAGCGCTTGATGCTGTAGATGGTCCGCTCGGGGTTGGTGATGGCCTGGCGCTTGGCCACTTGCCCGACCAGACGCTCCCCTTCCTTCAGGTATGCAACGACCGAGGGGGTGATGCGGGAACCCTCCTCGTTCGTGATGACGACGGGGTCCTTGCCCTCCATCACCGAGACCACGGAGTTCGTGGTGCCCAGGTCGATGCCGATGATCTTTCCCATGGTGTGAAATCCTCCCGTGTGCCGAAAAAGCTAAGTCCTCCAGGGAACGAGTCAAACCGAGGTCCGGACTTCGGCACCTGCCCTCGGCCAGGCTCCGGGACCGGCGATGGTGCGTAGACTCCTTCGCGGCGTGCCACCGCCGCTACCCGATCCCGACCGGGTCGAACAGACTCCACCGGGACAGGACCGTTGATATTTCGAAACTTTCTGGACGACGCACCGTGGCATCCGGATTGCTATCTCTTAGGTGCGACTGCGCTGTCATACCCTCGCACAGGGAACTCGATGCTCCAGAGCGACATCTCGCGCCATCTTCCCGAGCAGACCGCCGTCCTTCTGAACGCCAACGCCAGGCAGGTGAGTCCGCGCGTTCGCGCCGCGCTCTCCGGCCTCGTCCCCGCCGAAAACCTCTTCTTCTCGCGCGACCACGACGACGCCCATCGCATCGCCGACGCCGTGATGTCCCGGGGCTTCGACACCGTCTTCACGGGCGGGGGCGACGGCACCTTCGTCTCCTGGGTGAATCACATCCTCGACCGGGCCGAGACCCACGGCGCGTCGGCTCCCCGATTCGGCGTGCTGGCGCTGGGGACCGGCAATGCCGTCGCCGAGATGGTGGGCGCCGGCCGCCCGGTCGACGACCTCCGGCGCCACCTCTCCGGCGAGGTCCTCCCGGGACGCCGGCTCGACCTCGTCACCTGCGACGGGCGTCGCACCCCGTTCGCCGGGGTGGGCATCGATGCCGCGGTCCTGAACGACTACGACTGGCTGAAGGAGCGCCTGGGCGGACGCGCCGGGCAGCTGGCCTCCGGCCTGCTTGGCTACGGCCTCGCCATCGCGCTCCGGTCTGCCCCCCGCCAGGTTCTCCAGCGCAAGCCTGCCTACTGCGAGATCCTCAACATCGGCTCTCCGGCCTGGCGCCTCGACCCGGGCGGCGAGCGCGTCGGGAGGGCCATCGACCACGGCGAGCTTCTCTACGCCGGGCCGTGCATGATGGCCGGCGGCAGCACCGCGCCCTACTACGGCTTCAAGCTGCGCGCCTTCCCCTTCGCCGGACGCCGGCGCGGGACGATGCAGGTCCGCGTGATCACGCGCATCCCGGTGCCCTCCCTGATTCTCAACGCCCGCAAGATCTTCAGCGGCGAGTTCGCCCACCCCGGCCTCCTCGACTTCGAGGCCGACCGCGTGGAGATGTCCTTCGATCGGCCCGTGCCGTACCAGGTGGGAGGCGACGCCGAGGGGCACCGCGAGAAGCTCACGCTGGGGATCGCGCCGCGGAGCGTGGAACTCCTCGACTACGCCGCCCGGGCTCGCATGGCGTCGAGGCTCTAGAGCAGGTTCGCAGCCAGCTCGGCCAGTGGCGAGCGCTCGCCCTTCGACAGGGTGACGTGGCCGGCGAGCTTCTCCTGTTGAAATCGGTTCACCACGTGGACGAGACCGTTGTTGGTCTGGTCCACGTACGGGTTGTCGATCTGGTACGGGTCGCCGGTGAGCACGATCTTCGTTCCGTCGCCAACGCGGGTGATGATGGTCTTCACCTCGTGAGGGGTGAGGTTCTGGGCCTCGTCGACGATCATGAACTGGTTGGGGATGGATCGGCCTCGGATGTAGGTCAAGGGCTCGATCTCCAGGATTCCAAGGTCGATGAGCTCGTGGTAGCCGCGCCCGAGCTTCTTCTCCGAGCGCGACAGGTTCATGAGGTACTCCACGTTGTCGAAGATGGGCTGCATCCAGGGGTTCAGCTTCTCCTCGACGCTGCCCGGCAGGTAGCCGATGTCGCGACCCAGCGGGAAGATGGGGCGGGAGACGAGCAGCTTCTGGTAGGCCGACTCCTCCATGGTCTTGTGCAGGCCGGCCGCGATGGCGAGCAGCGTCTTCCCCGTGCCCGCCTTGCCCACGATGGTGACCAGCCGGATCTCGTCGTTGAGCAGCAGGTCGAGCGCGAACGACTGCTCCTTGTTGCGGGGCCGGATGCCCCAGGTCCCTTCCTTGGGGAGCTTGATGAGTGGCACGTAGGCCTGGCGCGGAGCGCTGAACTTGCCGACGGCGCTGTGCTGCGGGTTGTCCCGGTCGCGCAGCACCACGAACTCGTTGGGCGGCGGCGCCGGAGCGCCGGCCGGGACCGGCACCACCCCCTGTGCGTAGAACTGGTTCACCGCCTCGGCCTCGACCTCCACGTCGGCCACGCCGCCCCAGAGCTCGTCGAGGTCGACGCCCTCTGCGTCGTAGTCCTCGGCGGTGAGCCCCATGGCGTCGGCGCGAATGCGCAGGTTCGTGTCCTTGGACACGAAGACCGCCGGAAGGTCTCGCTCCCGTTGCGAGACGTCGAGCGCCACGGCCAGGATGCGGTCGTCGGTGGTGGAGTGGCCGTTGCGAAGCTCCGGGGGCAGTTGCCGGTCGGTGAAGAGGACGCGGATGGTCCCCTTCCCCGCCCCGAGCGGCACGCCCTCCTTCAACCGCCCCTGGGCCCGGAAGTCGTCGAGGAACCTCGCCACCGCGCGGGCGTTTCGCCCCAGGCTGGAGAGGTCGCGCTTGAAGTTGTCGATCTCCTCGATCACGTAGATCGGCACGACCACGTTGTTGTCGTCGAAGGCGAGGATCGAGCGCGGGTCGTGAAGCAGGACGTTGGTGTCGAGGATGAAGTTCTTCTTCAAGGTCCCACCGCCCCGGCGAGTGATCGCTGCCTGGCCCCGGGTGGAGGCGATTCTAGCAGGGGGTCCGGCCGGCGGACAGGTCCGACGAGCGAGCCGATCGGTTCCGGCCCGATCGCTTGGCGTGGTAGAGGCAGGCGTCCGCCACCTCGACCAGCCGGGCCTTGTCCTTCCCGTCGCCAGGGAAGGTCGCCACGCCCAGGGACAGGGTCACGCGCACGGGCCCGAGTTCGGTGGGGAAGGTCGCTCCCTCCAGGCGGGTGCGGATCCGCTCGGCGATGACCAGCGCTCCTGCGCCGTCGGTCTCGGGCATGACCACCGCGAACTCCTCGCCCCCGTAGCGGGCGACGACGTCCGTGACGCGCGCCTCCGTGGAGATGATCCGGGCCACGCCCCGGAGCACCAGGTCTCCGACCGGGTGGCCGTGGGTGTCGTTGACCGACTTGAACCGGTCCACGTCGCAGAGCACGACCGAGAGCGGCTTCCCGTAGCGCTGGGCGAACGCCAGTTGCTCGTCGAGGCGGGCCTGGAAGGTGCGATGGTTCTGCACGCCGGTCAGGCCGTCGGTGCTGGCGAGTCGCTCGGTCTGCTCGAAGAGTCTCGCGCGCAGGAGCGCGTCGGCCACCTGCATGGCGATCACCTCGAGCTGGCGGGCCGCCTCGCCCCCGAAGGCGTCGCGCCGGCGCGACCCGACCACCAGCGTGCCCAGGGTCTGCTCGCCCGACTTGAGCGGGAAGACCCGGATCGCGCCCAGTCCCTTGAGGCGGGTGCCCTCGTCGAAGACCCGCGCGCGGTCCACCCGATCGCTCGGGCTTGGCAGGGACGAGCCGTGGCGCACCGCCCAGGCCACCAGACCGGTCCGCGCCGAGAAGCGGCGCCCCTGGAGCTCGGACGGCTGCCATCCATCTGGAGAAGGGGTCACCGCCTTCACGATCCGGTGGGGGCGGCGCGGCTCGTCCGGTTCGAAGAGCGTCACGGCGCCGAAGTCCAGCTGGACGATCCTGGCCGCCACGTCGATGGCCGCGTCGAGGACCTCCTGGGTCTTGGACTTGCGGTTGAGCTGCTCGATGGCGCCGTAGAAGAGCTCCTTCTCGTCCCGCTCGGCCTGCATCCCGAGGAAGATGCGCTCCGACTCGACGGCGCGAATGAGCTCTCCGGCCACCCGGACGAGCAGATGCTCGTCGGCCTCGTCGAAGGGCTGGTCGTCGAGCCGATCGGCGACCAGCACGCCACGGATGTGCCCCCCGCGTCGATCCATCAGCGGCGCGGCGACCAGCGCCCGCGGGCGGGTGCCGTCCTCGTAGTAGGTGGCCGCCCGGAGATCGCCTTGGAGGCGGACCGGTGCCCGCCGGGAGACGACGCTTCCGAGCACCCCCTCGCCAGCCGGAAGGGGCCGGCGAGCCACGTGGTCGCTGCGCGACCGGCAGTCGCGGAGCTGGAGGAGCGCATCGTCTCCGGAGAGGAGGAAGAGCGCGCAGGTGTGGCTGCGAAGCGCCACCTCGGCCACCTCGAGCGCGCCGTCCATGGCCGTCTCGACCTCGACGGCCGCCGAGCGACCGCGCTCCAGGGCTCGGTTCTCGTCCCCGACGGGACCACGGTCTCGCCCTCCCGGGGACAGCAGTCGAAGCTCCCGGGCCCTCTCATCGAGCTCCCGCAAGCGCCGATCCACGGCCTCCCGCTCGTTTCGCTGCGCCGCGGCCAGCCGGGCCCAGAGAACGGCGTGGTAGAGCACCGCGAAGAGGAAGATGAACCCCACCCGCGCGAGCACGTCGGGGATCTCGTCGGGCGACGCGCCGTGCGACCACCAGACCCCGAACTGGAGCGCCGCGGCGAGCGCCACGAGCGCGAGCCCCACCCCGAGCGAGAGGAAGGAGACCGCCACGGCGGCGGTCAGGTAGACGAGCGGAAAGAGCGGCCCCTCGCCCCCGCCCGAGGCGGCGAGCTGGGCCAGCGCCGCCGCCCCGACCACGAAGAGGGCCCCCAGCTCCAGTTGCTGGCCGGTGCGGGCCGGGCGCCCCTCGCCGGAGCGCCGGATGGCCTGGACCGCGGAGATCGAGGCGGCCGCGCCCAGGAACGCAAGGACCGCCCATTCGCCTGGTCGGACAGCTGGCCGGGAGAAGCCGCCCCGGGCCACGTCGGCCGCGGCCAGCACCGCCACCGCCCCGGGTGCGAGCCCGACGACGGCACGCGTGGCGCGCCGCCGGACGGGGGGGCCCAGCAATCCATCGTCGCGGTACCAGACGTCGGCCAGCCAGCGCCGCGCGCGGCCCCCCTCGGCCGTCTGCCGCCGTCTCCGGGCTCCGGGAGGAGCGGCGTCGGCGCGCGCCGGGCTCACCGCGATCCTCCGGCGGGGCGCAATTCGTAGACGCGCTCCCCGGGTCGGACGTAGCCGAGTTCCTCGCGGGCGGCCCGCTCGAGCGCCGCCGAGTCGCCGGCCAGCGCCCGGGCCTCCCGGCGCAAGCTCGAGTTCTTCTCGCGGAGGTTCTCGTTCTCCTCGGCGACGCGGCGCACGTCGACCGCAAGCGCTCGGTGCTTGCGCAGACCGGCGGGATGCAGCGCCGAGGCGGTGAGCAGCACCGCGATGGCACCGAGGTAGGCAAACAGCCATGGTTTCGCGAGCTTCACGAGCCAAGGCCAACCTACCAGGGGGGCCTCCACCGTCCAGAAATCGGCCGATAGCCGGGGCGCCCGGTCGGCCGGGTCACCTCTTCTCGACCCGCTTCACGAAGATCTCGCCAGCGATCTCCGGGTCGATGGCCACCGTGGTCTCGCCGATCTCGAGCACGAAGGCCGGCGATCGCTGGTGGAGCCGGACCTCGCTCCCCGGGACGACGCCGAGGGCGGCCAGGCGATCCATGCGGTCGTGGAACTTCGGGGCGATGAAGACGATGCGGCCGGTCGCCCCCAGCGGGAAATGGGGCAGCCCGGTCACCAGCGGGCGAACGGTGCTGTGGAAGGCGCCGCAGCAGTCGCCTGGAGGGATCGACTTCCCGTGGGGGCAGGTCGGCGGATGGCCGAGCAGCGTGCACACCGAGTCGGTGGCCTCGGAGGAGAGGATGTGCTCGAACTCGCAGGCCTGGCTCTCGGCCGCGCCCTCGGAGAGATCGAGCAGGTCGCGGAAGAGCCGCTCGGCGAGCCGGTGGCGCCGGATCACCCCCCGGGCTCGAACCTCGCCGGCCTCGGTCAGGGCCACCCGTTCGCCGTCAAAGCGGACGAGCCCCATCACAGCCAGCTCCCGGAAGTCGCCGGCGCCCGGACCCGGGGCGTGATCCCCCAGGCGGAGCACCACCTGCCCGACCTCGCTCCGGCCTGACTCGCCCTCGGCGAAGATCGCCTCGAGCAATTCCTCGGACCTCCGTCCGTCCATGACACTCACCGTTGATTCTCCTTGCGCCGTTCCAGCCAGCCCTTGAGCCGGCCCGCCCACCCGCCCTCCTGCGGGAAGGAGTACCCGCAGGACGGGCAGCAGACCACCCGGCATCCCCGGGCCAGCGGGCAGCTGGGGCGGCACCCCTGCCCCACGGCCTCGAAGGCCTTCCCGCACAGCGGGCACCGCTCCTCGCCTGGGATCAGGGCCGGCACGTTCACTCCTAGAAGAACCTGCGCATGAGGAGGTTCACCCCGGCCCCCACGCCGACCGAGAAGGGCAGCACGAAGGCCGCGATGGCCAGGCCGGTCTTCCAGCCCCGCTCCTTCAGGATCATGAGGAAGTTGGCGATGCATGGGATGAAGAGGGTCACGGTGACGAGCGCCACGGTCACCTGGATCTCCATCACCCGGGTCATGGTGCCGGTGGTCATGTAGGGCTGGTAGATCTGGAAGAGCCCGGCCGCGGCGTAGTCGCGCCGCAGGAAGCCCAGGATGAAGGCGCTGGCCGCCTGCTCGGGAAGTTCCAGCAGGCCGACCACCACCGGCGCGGCCGCGCGCTCCACCAGGCCGAGCATGTGGGTCCGGTCGAGCCCCCAGAGGAGCAGCGTCCCCAGCACGAAGAGCGGCAGTGCCTCGCGCAGGTACCACTCCATCCGGGCCAGCGTCTTCACGAGCACGTTGCCGAACTGCGGGATCCGGAGCGGCGGGAGCTCGAGCACGAAATCGGAGCCGCGCCCGGGGATGACCCGGGCGGCGAGCCAGCCCACCAGGAAGAGCACGAGGAGGATGACGCCGGTGAACCAGAGGGAGGCCGCGATCGAGAGGCTCCCGAGCATGGCGAAGATGACGGCGATCTGGGCGCTGCAGGGGACGCCGAGCGCCAGCAGCAGCGTGACGATGACCCGTTCCTTGCGGGTCTCCATGATCCGGGCGGTCATGGTGGCCATGGTGTCGCAGCCCAGCCCGAGCACCATGGGCAGCACGGCCTTGCCGTTCAGCCCCATCCACTTGAAGACCTTGTTCACCATCACCGCGAGTCGCGGCAGGTAGCCCGAGTCCTCGAGCACGCTGAAGGCGAGGAAGAAGGTGGCCACGATGGGGAGCACGATGGCCATGCCGTAGGCCAGCCCCATCGAGACCAGGCCGTACTTCCCGATGATGAACCCGTTGGTGTCGCGGAAGGAGCGGCCCGGGGGACCGACCAGGAACTCCTGGACCGGGCCGGCCGGCACGAGCCAGCGCAGGAGCGCCTCGGTCCAGGGCACCACACGGTCGTAGAAGACCGTGTTCTCGAGGAAGTCGACGGCGGTCTTCGCCCCGAAAACCCCGACGAAGAGGTAGGCGACGACGAGCACGAGCAGCAGGATGGGGATCCCGTAGATCGGATCGGTGGACCAGGCGCCGATGCGCCGCGCCACCGTGCTGCCCGCCGAGATCTTTCCCCTCGTCACCACCTGGTCGTGAAGCCGGTCGGCCGCCGCGAGCCGCTGGCGGGCCACGACGTAGCGGAGCGACTCGGGGTAGCGCGCGGCGAGCCGGCGCCGGCTTTCGTCGAGCCTGACCAGGTTGGCCTCGGAGACCCGGGAGGCCAGCCAGGGCCGGAGCGACTCGTCGCCGGCCAGCACCATGAGCGCGAGAGAGCGCCGGGAGAGCCGCTCCTCGGGCAGGAGGGGCTCGATCTCGGCAACGGCCGCCTCGATGGCGTCGTCGTACCGGGGGCGGAACTTCGAGGGGCGAGCCTCGGGAATGCGTTCGAGGAGGTGGGGCAGACCGGTGCGCTGCACCGCGACGGTCTGGACCGCGTCGATGCCCAGCTCGGCGCTCAGCCGCTCCACGTCGATTCGAAACCCGCGCGCTGCCGCCTCGTCGGCCATGTTGAGGGCCAGCGCGAAAGGCACGCCGGCCTCGGCAAGCTGCGCGACCAGCAGCAAACCCCGGCGCAGGTTCTTGGCGTCGCAAACTTGAAGACACACGTACTCCGGCTCCCGCAGGAGGATGTCGCGCGTGACCTGCTCGTCCTCCGACATGGGGAGCAGGTTGTTCGTGCCCGGGGTGTCGAGGACGTGCCAGCGCCCCCCGCCGATCTCGGCCGAGCCCCGGGTGACCTCCACCGTGGTTCCCGGATAATTCGAGACGGTGACGTACTTCCCGGTCAGGGCGCCGAAGAGGACGCTCTTGCCCACGTTGGGATTGCCCACCAGCACCAGCGTCCGGGGAGCGGCCACGATCTCCTTGTGGTCGAGGGGCTGGCTGCGGGCGGCGCTCGTGGACGGCGGGGTCACGGACGCGCGTCCTTCGAGCCGGCGTCCCCGCCGCGGCGACACCGGTCGCAGCGTCCGTAGAGTTCCAGCTTGTGGCTGTCGACCTCGAAGCCCTGGCCGTGGGCCACCCGGATCTGGAGTTCCTCGATCTTCTCGTTCTCGAACTCGACGATGCGGCCGCACCCGGTGCAGATGAGGTGATCGTGGTGGGCGCGCCCACTGGCCGGCTCGTAGCGGGTCTGGCCGTCGTCGAACCTACGGGGCACGGCGATGCCGCATTCCGCCAGCAGCTTCATGGTCCGGTACACGGTGGCCACGCTCACCCGGGCGTCGAGTGCGCGCACCCGTGCGACCAGCCCGTCCACCGGGACGTGGCCGCCCATGGCGTAGAAGGTCTCGACGATCACGTCGCGCTGCCGGGAGTGCTTGAGCCCCCTCTCCTCCAGCCAGTCCCCCAGCCGGCTGAGCGCGACCGCCGCGGCGGCCTGGCGGGTCTCCTCGTCGCTCGGGCGGCCGGTCTTCCGTCGGGCAGGCATAATGATAACGATTCTCATTATCCGAGTACGGGCCAGAAGGCAAGCGCCAACTTCGCGCCCCCCCCTCCGTGCCGGCCGCGGACGGGATCAGGGCGGGAAGGCCACGCCCCGCTCGGCCCAGTAGGCGCGCCAGCGCTGCGCCGCCTCGGGCCCCTCGCCTGCTGCGTCCCGCCCTGCCAGCGCCACCAGCGAGGCGCCGGCCTGACGGCGCACCTCGGCCGAAGGATCGTCGAGCAGGACGACCAGGCGCGGCACGTAGCGACGGGCGTCGTCCGGCGACCGGTGGCGGACCAGCTCGGCGGCCATGGCTCGCGCCTCGGGGTCGGCGGCGCGCAACTGCCGGGTGAGGTCCACTGGCGGCGTTGCTCCGGAGGCCTGCCAGCGCTCCACGGATCCAGGAATGAACAGCACCAGCACGAGCCCGAGCAGGCCGATCTGAACGAAGGCCTTCCCGGCGTGGTAGTGGCCGGCTCGGACCAGGGTGTACCGGTAGGCGGTGAACCCGATCGCGAACGCCCCCAGCATGAGCGGCGCGAGGAGAAGCTCGGGGCGACGCCCAGGGCCTGCACCGAAGTCGGTTCCCGGAGGGACGAGCAGGGCAGCCCCGGCCGCACCGAGGAGCAGGAGGTAGAGCACCATTCGCGCGGTGCGGGCCGCCGGGGAGAGCTCCGGGTCGCGGGGGTCGGGGGGCATCGGGACTCATCTTACCAATCGCCGCGCCCCTCTTCACGATTCTGCGCGGCGAGAGCCTCGGCCCGTAGGGTCGTCCCCCGGGTTCGCGCTACTTGACTGGGGCGTCTCCCCGTCGCACCTTGCCCCGCGATGCCGGAGATCGACCGCGAGATCCTCGACCGGGCCGTGCGCTGGTGTGCCGAGTCCGGGCGCCCGACACGCGAGGAGCACCTGCGCGCGGTCCTCGAACCGCTCGGCTGGGACGAGTTGCTGGCGGTGAAGGCGACGCTCGCCGACCCGCCGCCGGGCCGCGACCTCTCCCCCGCCGACCTCGTCGCCCTTTCCCGCGCCGCAGCCCCCCCGTCCCGTCCCGCCGCTCGAGCCTCCGGCGCTCCGGCGGCCCGGGCCAGCCGTCGGAAGCCAAGCGGCGCCCCCAGACCGGCGTCCGCCCCGCGCATCCGCCGGGCGCACGACCTCCTGGCCGCTCCGTCGCCGAGCCCCGCCTCCCTCCCCCACCTCGACGGGCTTTATCGCGAGTCAGGGAGGGCGGAGATCGGCCGCCTGGTCCGCCGCCTGGGCGCGAACCGGATCGCCATCCTCTCGGACCTGGCCTCCCGCTGGTCGGACAGGGGTGGGAGTCCTCCCGGCTCCGCCGATCTGGACCGGCTCCTCGAGCACCACGGCCTCGCGCGCGGATTCGCCGAGCGGGAGCGGGCGCTCATGCTTCACATGATGGGCAAGCACGGCGGCGTGGGGATCCGGATGGCTCGCGAGCTCGGCATGGCGCCGGAGGACGTGCGAGGCGCGATCGACCGGCTCGAGCTTCGTCCCGCCGTCGAGTCGATCCGCGAGGCGCGCCAGCGCCGACTGGAGCGGAAGGCCACGCTCTCCGAGAGGGCCCGCCTGCTCGACGAGGAGGCGGACGCCCTCGCCGACCTGGGCCTCCTCGCGGGGTTCGAGGCGGACCTTCGTCGGCGCCTCCCTGATCACCTGCGCGCGCTGGCCGTGGGCGGACGAAGCCCCTCCGCCGCCGACCTGGGACGCAGCCTCTCCTTGTCGCGCAGCGCCGTGGACCGGCTCGTCACCCATTTCGGCCTCCGGCTCCGCGCTTCCCCCGCCGGGCGCCCGGATCGCCCGGAGCGATCAGGGCGTGGATCGGCGCCACGGCGACCCGGAGCACGCGGCACGGCGCCCCGGCGCCCGCCGGGCTCGCGACCCCCTCCTCGCGGCGGTCGCCGTCCGCTTTGAATCGCGCCGCCTCGCCTCCTATGATCGGCCCATGCCGATCTACGAGTACCTCTGCGAGGGCTGCGGGAAGGTCAACGAGAAGCTCCAGAAAGTCTACGACCCGCCGCCGGGGCGCTGCGACGAGTGCGGAAGCCGGAAACTCGCCAAGCTGGTCTCGCGCAGCGCCTTCCAGTTGAAGGGGGGCGGCTGGTACTCCGACCTGTACGCCTCGAAGAAGAAGGAGAAGACCGAGGTGTCGAAGGACGGGAAGGACGGGGCGACGCCCACGCCCACGCCC
>Ga0315273_10002131_pt1 | contig 23103 bp, 19 predicted proteins | sample YL17G02_0_MG_FD_205753 | JGI IMG/M metagenome (GOLD analysis project Ga0315273, IMG submission 205753) | Sediment microbial communities from Yellowstone Lake, YNP, Wyoming, USA - YL17G02_0 | ecosystem: Environmental > Aquatic > Freshwater > Lake > Sediment | place: USA: Wyoming | collected...
TATTGATGCGACAGAGTTATCACGTCCACGAAAAGCCGACGGAAGTTTGCCAGACATTAATTTTTTGCATCTTGTTGCAGGATCGGATCTAATAGACGCAGGCGTAAATGTTGGCATCCCATATAATGGAAATGCTCCCGATCTTGGAGCATTCGAAATGCTGACTGGTTCAACTGTTACTATTCCTGTGTATGTCTCTTCTGCAGTTGAAAACGCAACTCCATCTCTACTGGAAATGACTTATAATACTACTCTTGCTGGCACTGTTCCTGCTGCTTCATCTTTTTCGGTCCTTGTCAATTCAGTGGTAAGGACTGTTAATAAAATCACTATTTCAGGAACTAAGATCCAATTAACTTTAGCCAGTGCGATAAAATTGGGAGATATTATTACCGTTTCTTACGCAAAACCTGCAAATAATCCATTACAGTCTGCCTCTGGAGGACAGGCAATAAGCATTCCGGCCCAGTCAGTGATTAATAATTTAATTAATCCGGCAAAAGATGCAATACCAATCACAATCAAAATGACCATCTCTCCAGCTTACATACACAGAACTGCAAATGTGCTATTTGTGTACTCCAGCACTCCGTCGACAGCCCTGTCACCTGAGATTCTAAGAATCTTTGATCTTTCAGGGAAACTTTTTATAGAGAAGTTATTGGTCACAGGAGTTACAAGCATAAAGATACCATTGAACCTTAAATCTGGAGTATATACTGTTTTGATGTTAGCAAACGGTTTAGAAATGGCTTCTCAGAAGATGATAGTTTATTAGTTATTTAGTGGAGACAACACCTTTCTTAATCTTGCCGGTTTTAAAATCCGATGTGTTATGAAAAGTTATTGACGGGAAATTTTCTCTCGCAAGCTTAAGCATCCATTCACTCTCCGCAAAAAAGACAGGGTTATTCTCTTTATCGTATGCAATAGCTCCTGATTTTCTTTTCAAAAATTCTTCCAGCTCTTTTTTACTGTCGGTTGTAACCCAGCATGCTTTGACAAAAGGGAGATGTGAAAAACTGCATCTGGCACCATACTCATGTTCCAGCCTGAATTTTATAACCTCATACTGAAGTTCTCCAACGGTGCCTATTATCTTTCTGTTACCGGGTTGCTGCATGAACAGCTGGGCCACGCCTTCATCAGTCATCTGTCTTACACCTTTGTCAAGCTGCTTGGTCTTTAAAGGATCAAGGTTATTGACTTCGCGCAGTATTTCCGGTGAAAAACTGGGCACACCCTTAAAATGTAATGATTCACCTTCAGTGAGCGTGTCCCCGATTTTAAAATTACCGCTATCATAGAGGCCGACAACATCTCCCGGATAAGCCTCTTCCACTATGCTTTTGTTATTTGCCATAAAACTTGTTGGCGAAGAAAACCGGATCTTTTTTTTTGACCGCGTGTGAAAATAAAACTTGTTCCTCTCAAATTTACCGGAACTAATACGCATAAAAGCTATTCTGTCGTGGTGTTTGGGGTCGAGATTAGCATGGATTTTAAATATAAAACCGGTCAATTGTTCTTCATCAGGCTCTACTGGACGCTCTGATGCCCGAATAGTACCAGGGCAGGGAGCTATTTCCAGAAAGGTCTCAAGTAATTCCAACACTCCGAAATTATTCAACGCACTTCCGAAAAACAATGGGGCCAGATAACCTTCGCGATAGAATTGCATATTAAAGGACTCGAACATATCATTTACAAAGGCTATCTCTTCCCATAACTTGTTTATGCTTTCAATTCCGACATATTCCCTCAGTTTTGGATCTTTGATATCCTTTGTGCTGATAAGGTTTTCTGAAATAGTGGTTTTTTCAGGGGCAAAGATCTGGACCTCTTTTTTATGCAGATTATAAACACCCTTAAATTGTTTACCATTGCCAATGGGCCAGGTATATGGACAAACTGTAATTTTAAGTTCCTGCTCAAGTTCATCAAGCAAATCATAAGGATAATTACCCTCTCTGTCCATCTTGTTAACAAAGATCATTACAGGGGTATTTCGCATCCGGCATACCTCCATTAGTTTACGGGTTTGTTCTTCCACTCCTTTTACAGAATCAACTACAAGGATGACGCTGTCTACAGCTGAAAGTGTGCGATATGTATCCTCTGCAAAATCTTTATGCCCGGGAGTATCAAGAATATTAATCCTGATATTATTATAATCGAATGCCATTACCGATGTAGAAACAGAGATCCCTCTTTGCTTTTCAATCTCCATGAAATCAGAAGTAGTTGTTTTCCGGATCTTATTGCTCCGTACTGCACCTGCCGTCTGTATTGCGCCGCCAAACAGAAGCAATTTTTCAGTGAGTGTTGTTTTGCCTGCATCCGGGTGACTGATAATTGCAAATGTTCTTCTTTTTTGTATTTCGCTTTTTAAATCCATAATAATAATATTGGCAGATGCTCATGTTTTGTCAATAAATTAGACTCTAATCGTTAGGGATTTTTTTCACATGATGGCACAAAAATAGTAAAAAAACTTTTCTTTGGCCTATTTTACTAATTTTGCATCGATTACACATTCAGGAATTCCAAACAGATTTTCATTTATGCAATATTAAAAAAACAATTTTTTAACCAGATACATAAAAATTCCAAAATGAATAAACTAATTATTTCTTTTACAGTATTACTGGCATTTTCTTCATGCAAAGGGCCCGGATCCGGTCCATTGGTCAGAGATTCTTTCAGTAAGTCAGACGAAAAACAAAATACTGAAGATCAGAACAATAAATCCAAAGTTAACATAGAGAAAATGAATGTTGTCGTGGAGCCATGCGATGGATGTATAACAATTTCCAACCTCTTAGCCAACAAAAAATCATATGCAGGAAAGGTTATTAAAGTCAAAGGTAAAGTTACAAAGTATAACCCTGAAATTATGGGAAAAAACTGGGTACATATTCAGGATGGTACAGAATTCGAGGGAGGATTCGATCTTGCAATTACTACAGATAAAAAGGTAACAGTCGGTGAAACTTTAACGTTCGAAGGAAAAATAATTCTGGATAAAGATTTTGGATATGGCTATTTTTATAGTGTATTAATGGAGGGAGGGAAACCAACCATCTAAAGTGTCAGTAACAATCTAAATGCTTTACTGAAACAATTGTTTTGCAGGATAACTGACTGGGTTATATAAAGGACATGCGGGCTTGTGGGTATGAGGCACAAGAAAACTTTAATTAACTTTGATCATACGAAAATCTCAGGTATGAAAAACTTAAGATTCCTTTTCCCTGCATTTCTTATAATATTATTTAGCTGCCGGACAGCTTCTGATCTCAACCAGGTTTTAGAGGATATCGAGGAAAACCTTGATTTCGGAAATTTTAGTTCCGTAATCAAGATTGTGGATTCTTTAAAGAAATACAGCACGGAGAATAATGAAATAGTTCACATTGCAGATTCGCTTAAACAGGTTGCTGAAAGAATCGGTCTGGATTTTTCACTCACGGAAAGCGAAGTAAATATTCAGATTGAAAAGTTAAATGGCCATTTTGATTCTGAAGAAAAGACTGTTTGGGAAAAGAAAGGCTGGCTTGAATGCAGAATGATTGACGGCGAAAAAAGATATTTCAACAGGGCTGCATCGAATCTTATACTGATAAAAGAGTTCTACGAGCAAAAAGATAAAAGACTGCGTGAAATCGCGAACGATCCCAACATGATCTTCCGGTTGAAACATACTGAACAGGTAGTCAAAACTACCGATAAACAAAGTGATCCTGTCGTTCGTGTAGACCTGAAGATAACATATACAATCACAATTCATCCCGACGCTGTACTTGAAGGAGAGAAAATCCAATGCTGGTTGCCATGGCCAAAAAGGAATCATCCACGGCAGGGAGAAATAAGACTGCTGAGTACTTCAAATCCGGAATATACTCTTGCACCTGATACAGCAATTCATAGTACAATATATATGGAAGAAATCTCGAAAAAGGGAGTTCCGACGATTTTTCAGATTTCCTTTGCCTGCAAATCATACGCCCAGTATTTTAATCTGTCAGGAATAGAAATTCAACCATATGACAAATCTTCAAAAGCTTATCTGAAATATACTTCAGAACAGCTTCCTCATATCTGCTTTACCGATGATATTAAACAACTTGCTGACAGCATTGCCGGTAATGATGATAACCCTGCTTCGGTTGTAAGAAAGATCTATTTCTGGTTTAAGGAAAACATACCATGGACGGGTGCCGTCGAATACTCTATAATTCCAAATATTCCTGAATTTGTATATAAGAACCGCAGAGGCGATTGTGGCATGCAGACATTTTTATTTGTTTCTATGCTCAGGTATAAAGGGATACCTGTCAGGTGGCAAAGTGGATGGATGGTACCACCAGGTGATAAAGACATGCATGACTGGTGTGAGGTTTATTTTGAAGGGACCGGCTGGGTACCGGTAGATGTTTCATATGACCTTCAGAAATCAGAAAATACTTTAATTAAGGATTTTTATCTCTCAGGAATCGATTCATACAGGCTCATCCTGAATGACGGTGTAGCCGGTCCACTTCATCCCGAAAAGCATTTCCTGAGGAGCGAGCCTTACGATTTCCAGAGAGGTGAGGTTGAGTGGAAGGGAGGAAACCTCTATTTCGATAAATGGGATCATGATATGAAGATTGAATATATTAAGTAATTAGTTCCATCTGAAATACTATTACATATAATGATTATTTGAAATCCTAACTCCAAATATATTCTTTCTCCGGGTTTGTAAAGAAGATCTGTCGAAATATGCAACATTAGACACTGGATAATCGTATAATATTACGAAAGCGATGGATAACTAGTTTATCTAGAAGTCAGTTTATCCGGATAAGAATAAAAATGAAGATTTTCTTTATTTCATTATTTCTAATATTATTCTCATTAATTCTTCGTGGGCAGGATTGTAGTATATTGTCCAAGGCTAATATTATTGTCCCTGACAAGCTATGTTCTCCTCTTTCAGTCAACTGGAAAGTAAGTTATACCGGAGTAAATAATTCAGGGACGAGTGTGCAGATCAGATATGACTGGGACGATGGTTCAATAGATACAGAAGCTGCAACAAGTAGCGGAGCCGGTGTGTTTCAGACAACAGCGAATCACACCTATGTATCTACAGGTGATAAATGCAACTACAGACCAAAAGCGACCCTGGTTGTCAATGGTGTTATATGTTCTTCATCTACACAGGAACAGATAGTCACTGTATGGGATAATGACGATCACAATGGTGGTCATATGCATATCAGCCCGACTGTTTATCCGGTTTGCTTTGGCAACAGCGCAAATGTTCGGTTTCAGGATCTGACCCAGTTTAACTGTGTGCCACCACAGGAAAAGGATGTACCAAATCTTTATACACGATGGGTTCAATGGATTTATGGAACTGATATTACAATGACGGGACTTCCCGTTACAATAAACGGGACTCTGAGATCTTTTCCGTTTTCGGGACCCATAATTACACTTCCCGGACCAGTTACCGGTTCAGGGATATATTCAGATATGATGAATGTTTCCAATGATAAATTAATTGGACAGTATTTTCAGGTGACATTGCGAAACTGGAATTATTGTAACCCGTATGATGATCCAAATATTCCGGGAACTCCCGCTGATGCTCTGAACGGGGATCATCCTCCTGTAGTTACAACTGCAATAATACTTATAGTGCCAGATCCCGACGCCACAATTACACCGGTGGATACATTATGTTTAGAAAGCAGTCCGGTTACTTTAAGGGCACATGATGAAGGTGGAAAATGGTCGGGGGATGGGGTTACTCATAATTCATTTGATCCGGGATCAGCAGGAGTTGGAAATCATATAGTAAGGTACGAAATTACTGACCAAAACGGATGCAGCGATTTCGATCAGATAACGATTACGGTAATGCCTTCCCCAAATGCAAATATTAATCCGGTAGAAACTCTTTTTATTAATGACCCCCCTGTTGAAATGACAGCATCTCCTGCAGGAGGAACCTGGAAAGGAAATGGATTAATTAATAATTTGTTCTATCCAGATTCTGCAGGAATAGGAATACATATAATTACCTATCAGACTCCACCGGATAAGTACGGATGCAAAGGAGAAGATACCATTCATATAAAAGTCATAATGCCTCAGGAACCTGTTGCAGATTTTGAACCTGATACGGCCGGGTGTACACCACTGGTTGTTCAGTTCAGGAATATGAGCGAAAACGCAGGATCGTATTTGTGGGATTTTGGAGATAAAACATTCTCATCAGAAAAAAATCCTACTCACATTTATGATTTCCCCGGAGATTACATAGTTAAACTAACTGCTAAAAATATTGCCGGACAATCATCTCATAACAGGTTGATCACAGTTTTTCAGAAGCCTGCTGCGGTATTTAATGTCTATCCTACTGAAGTCGTTAATAATTCGCAGGTCGTTGTTTTCACTAATCTTTCATTTAATGGAGTCTCCTGGCTCTGGGATTTTGGAGATGGCAATACTTCAATTGAAGAAAGCCCATGGCACAAATATGAATCTGAAGGAATCTATAAGATAACCTTAGTAGTGACTTCAAAAGATGGATGCAGAGATTCTTTAATGTACAAATCTTCCGTAGTAGTGGATTATAAAACGGGTAATATCAGATTTCCGAATGTGTTTAAATGGAACGGATCGGGGCCAACAGGAGGATATTGGGAAGAAAATCAATTAAATGATAACATTTTCAGACCATTTGTAACCAATGTAATAGAATATAAATTGCAAATATTTAACCGTTGGGGAGTATTACTTTTTGAAAGCTCCGAACTCCAAAAAGGATGGGATGGATATTTTGGAAATGAAAACCTGGCACTTCAGGGAGTCTATGTATGGAAAGCCGTTGGACGATACGCCGATGGAAATTATTTTAATAAAATAGGTGATGTGTCCTTTTTACATTAACCGATGAGCAATCCCCCAATCTGATAAACAGCAAAAGATAATAACCATGCTATACCAGTTGTATAGAATACAGTGAATGCAGCCCATTTCCAGCTTCCTGATTCTCTCCTGATAGCAGCAACAACTCCTATGCAGGGGAAGTATATCAATATAAATAACATAAATGTGAAAGCTATGAGAGGGGTAAATATTGTTTTGCCTGTAGAATCTTTTTGAGACTGAATCTTTTCAACTAATGATCCATTACCGGAAGTACCATCAGCCTGAAAAATAACACCTAATGTACTTACAACAACCTCTTTGGCAGCCAATCCGGAAAGTATACTGACACTGAGATGCCAGTCAAATCCTAGTGGTTTCATTACAGGATCTATTGTATGGCCTATAATTCCCATAAAAGATTTACTGTGTTTTTCGCCCTTTTGTTCCAACAGTAGTCTGTTTACAGATTCAATTTTTTCTTTTACAGTTAATTTGGAATTTTCAACCAGTGAAATTTCATGCTGATAATCCCCTGTACTGGTAACTGACAAAGGAAAATTGCTTAATACCCATACTATGATCGATGCAAGAAGGATAACCCCTCCGATCTTCTTAAAGTAGAGACCTGTTCTGAACCATACATGTTTAAAAACACTACGGATTGTAGGAACACGGTAGGGAGGCAGTTCCATAACGAATGGTATCTCTGCCGATCTGAAAAACACTCTCTTTAAGAACAATGCAGATAATATTGCAAACAGAACACCAAGAACATACAGCAGAAACAGAACCGAACCCTGATTTTTCGGGAAAAATGCACTGATAAATAGTATATAAACAGGCAATCTTGCACTGCACGACATAAAAGGTGTTATCAGCATTGTGATCAAACGATCCCTGCGGCTTTCGATGATCCTTGTTGCCATTATTGCGGGTACATTACATCCAAATCCCATGAAAAGCGGAATAAATGATTTGCCATGTAAACCGATCTTATGCATCAGTTTATCCATAATGAACACTGCTCTGGCCATATAACCGGTATCTTCCATGAATGAAATGAAAAGAAAAAGGATAATAATATTGGGGAGGAAAACAATTACTCCGCCGACACCGCCAATGATAGCTTCGATGAAAAAATCCCTGACTATTCCCGGTGCGAGATTATTTGAGATCATTTCGGAAAGTTTGCCGGTTCCAAGCTCCATCCAGTGTTTCGGATAACCTCCCAGCTTAAATGTGGTGAAAAATGTGAGCCACATAAAAAGAACAAAAATCGGTATCCCCAGATACTTATTTGTCAGATAATTATCTATAATTTTTGTTTTCCTCAGCTTTTCAACCTTGTTAATCTTAAGTGTCTCTTTTAATGCTCCAGAGATGAAGCCATATCGAAGATCAGTAATAACGGTTTCTAAAGGGTCAGAGAAGAGCTTCTCCAGTCTGCTGTATTCCTTCCTGCCCACATCAATAATCTCCTTTGAATTAATGCATCGGGTTATGCTTTTTGAATACTCTTTATCATTCTCGAGTAATTCAATAGCAAGATAACGCGCTGATACTATGTTTGTGAAGGCCCTGTTCTCCTCAATTTTTATTCTTGATTGTATTGCACAAATGGAATTTTCTATTTCGGTTCCATAGTTTATATGGATATGACGAACTACAGGTTCCCTGACCTCATAAACCTCGATTATCTTATCAAAGAGATCCTTAATCCCTTTCCCTTTTGAGCTGACTGTCGGAACCACAGGGACACCCAATAATTTCCCGAGGGAAGCATAATCCAGAATATCTCCTTTCTTCTCCAATTCATCATACATATTGAGCGCAATGATAATCTGTACCCCCATATCAATTAGCTGAGATGTCAGATACAGATTCCTCTCCAGGTTTGAAGCATCGACAATATTTACAACAATATCAGGCTTATTATCAAAAATATAATTCCTCAGATAGATCTCTTCTGGAGAATAGCTCTTAATTGAGTACGTACCGGGAAGATCAACAATAGAAAAAGTATAACCCGAGTGTTTATATGTAGCCTCTTTGGAGTCGACAGTTACACCGGCATAGTTGCCAACTTTTCCCCTGGAACCTGATGCAAAATTAAATAGTGTTGTTTTTCCTGAATTCGGGTTCCCGACAAGAGCCACCTGTATTTGCCTTGTTTTCTCTAACCACGAACCGTTTTCATTTTCACTGATAAGGACCCCGTTAGATGATTGGAATTCTTTAGATATGTTTCCCCTGGCGACCTCTATAAGCTGCGCTTCGCTGTTCCTCAGCGAGATATGATATCCCATGATCTTATACTCAATAGGATCCCTCAGCGGAGCCTTTTTAATTACTGTCACTTTTTTCCCGACAACAAATCCCATTTCAGAAAGCCGCTGTCGGAACTGACCTCTCCCTTTGATCTTTAGAATTATCCCCTCTTCTCCCTCATTGAGATCATATAGTGTCGTCATCGAATAATTTCAATTCTAAAATATAACCGTGAAATGCTCCTATTGTTCAAAGGTTTTTAATTAACCTTCACCTTTATAACGACTTTCCGTACCCGTGAGTTCACTCCAAACTTCAATCCCGGACGATGAACATCGTCTGGGAAGAAAATAAAGAAATTTGAGGGAGAAGCTTCGTAATTTACTACTTTGCAGACAGTTATAAATTCGATATCCCTCATCGCATCATATGCTGAAAGAACTTCTTTGACTGTCTCCAATGGAGCAATATTCATTATCTCATTCCCGCTAACTACATATTGGATATCTATGTATTTCCTGTGAGCTTCAAATTTTGCTGTCTCTTCATTTTTACTGATATATTCACTTACCGTAGCAAAAAGATTATCTCCATCAATGTCATAGCGTTTCAGCTCAAGTTTTGATAAATCATTGTCTTTAAGAAATTTAAAAGCTTTTCCCCATCTCTCTCTGTTTTTATTATACGAAATGGCAAACTCCCTTTTGTTTATTGAGGCATCGGGCGACACATTCCAACCGCCTGACCATTCGTCTTTTGCAAACCACTTATTGATTTTTTTATTGCTCCAGGTTGAGGGATCTGAAGGGCTTTTGCCTCCCATTAAGCCAAATAAACTCATCTGTACCATAATGCTTACAATTAATTTTTTCATATAGATTACATGATTTGAAACCAATATTCAAAACAATTAATTCCAAAGATCGCAAAGTTTTTGCTCAAACATTATACGTCTGTTGAACAAAGATTTGTTCATGGTTGCTACGATGAAATCTGAGTTTTATAAATTTGGATAATAGGTTGAAAACTTCTAAATTTACTTTGCATTTAATTCAGAAAATCATGAAAAAGAATTGTCTTATCCTTAGCGCTTTGATTCTTTTGCTGATCTGTTCAGCAAACTTATATTCACAAGATTGGCCTCAGTGGCGCGGAGTAAACCGCGACAGTAAAGTAACAGGATTTAAAGCTCCTGCTGCCTGGCCGGCAGAGATTAAACAGGAATGGAAAGTTATTGTAGGTTTTGGCGATGCAACGCCGATCCTTTCAGAAAATAAAATATATCTGAATACCCGTCAGGGCGATCAGGAGGTAGTTCTTTGCCTCGATGCTGCAACAGGCAAAGAATTGTGGAAAATCCAGTATCCTTCAACAGCAGTTACAGGACCTGCCGGCTCCCACCCTGGCCCAAGAAGTACACCTGCGATTGCAAATGGAAAGATCGTTACTTTTGGGGCATCGGCTATCCTTTCATGCCTCGATGCAAACACAGGCAAACTTGTATGGCGAAAAGAAAATCCCGAAAACGCAGTACCTGTGTTTTTTACAGGGATGTCTCCACTTATAGTTGATAATGCATGCATTGCGCACGTTGGTAAAAAAGATTATGGTGAGATACTTGCCCTTGACCTGAATACAGGAAGTGAAAAATGGAAATGGGCCGGTGACGGACCTGCTTATGCATCTCCTTCTATAATGACAATTGACGGCAAAAAACATCTGATTGTACAGACTGAAAAAAACCTTTTAGCTCTGAATTTTACAGACGGGAAGCTGCTATGGCAGATTCCAACTCCTGTACAACAACGGTTTTATAATTGCGTCAGTCCATATATTGATGGCCAAACAATTTACTTAACAGGCCAGGGTACCGGGATAAAAGCTATTAAAGTAGAGAAATCAGGTAATGATTTCGTTACAAAAGAACTCTGGAGCAATACTTCAGTCGGTGCAAAATGGAATACACCCATTCTGAAAGATGGGTTCCTTTATGGATTTACCGACCAGAAAAGGATCTACTGTCTTAATGCTGCCACGGGTCAGACTGCCTGGATAGATAATGATGTCAACAACGACTTTGCAACTATCGTCGATTGTGGCACATTAATTATAGGATTACCAAGTACCGCCAACCTGATAATATTCAAACCTGGGTCATCTGCTTATTCGGAGGTCGCAAAATACAAGGTCTCGGAAACAGCTGTTTATTCCTACCCCATAGTTGCAGGAAATAAGATATATATTAAGGATGCTGAAACGCTGATGATGTACAGGATTAATTAGTTTCTCCTCTCATGAATTCCCCCTTGGAGTTCGTAAGAAGGTTCTTGGTCAGGTAAGATACTCCCGAACCTATAGCTGCAATAACTACAGGTTTAATTGTTATCCAGTTAATAACACCTCCGTTTGCAATCAGCTGATAAAATCCTGTTATGAAAGTGCAAAACATTACCACTATCAGCCCTTTAATAAAATCACGGCTGTTAAGTCTCAGGAATTTAGATCTCATTGTTGTACTTTTTTTAATATATAAATTTATACCAGATTTACCAGAACTATATCTATCATATCAGGTAATGTTATATGAAACGGCATAGAACTAAAAACTAAAAGAGTTTTTAATTTTAGTAATCAACTGTATGGTCTGTACTGCCTCTTTTACGTCATGTACCCTGAGTATATCAGCACCGTTAGTCAAAGCAACAGAATTCAGAGCTGTTGTTCCGTTAAGAGCCTCATCAGCATTTATTCCAAGTGTTTTCCATATCATTGATTTTCTCGATACTCCAATAAGAACCGGCAAGCCGGCTATCGCAAAATCGCCAAGTCTGCGGAGAAGTTCGAAGTTATGATCAACAGTTTTACCAAATCCGAATCCCGGATCAATTATAATATCCCTCACTCCTGCTGACTTAAGTCTGAAGATCCTTTCGCTAAACCATTTCAGAATATCAGCCACAACATCTTCATAAACAGGGTTATCCTGCATAGTACGTGGATCGCCCCTCATATGCATCATTATATACGGCACATTCAGATTCTCAACAACGAAAAACATTTTGTCATCTGAATCGCCTCCTGAAATATCATTTATCATGTGAGCTCCGCATTCAATGACAGCCTCCCTGGCGACATCAGCGCGGAAAGTATCAACCGATATTATTGCGTCAGGGTGTTCCCTGCTGATCAGCCTCACAGCTTTTAAAACACGGCTACTCTCTTCCTCTCTGGAAACGACTTTTGCCCCCGGACGCGAAGAATATCCTCCTACATCAATAATATCTGCTCCCTCCTCCAGCATCCTTGTTGCTGCTTTCAGAATCTGTTGATCAGTAGTATAACGGCTGCCTTTGTAAAAAGAGTCGGGTGTAATATTAATTATGCCCATCACTTTCGGTATCTCAAGATCAAGTAGCTTGCCACCTGTATTAATATATCTTGGCTTTTCCGGAAACATAGTTTATAATAATGTCCGAAATTAGCGAAATTATTAATTATACCCTCCATACATTTCCATCTTTGCCCTGGGGTTATTACATTTGTAATGAATGAAATCTGTTAAATGATGAAGCTTTTTGTTATCGAAGGCGTTGATGGTGCCGGTAAATCAACACAAATTAAATTATTAAGAGATTTTTTTTCAAAGAAGGGATATAGTTGTGAATATATGCACTTTCCAAGAACAGAAACTCCATATTTCGGCGAGCTTATTTCCAGGTTTTTAAGAGGTGAATTTGGCACTTTGAATGATGTCGATCCATACCTGGCTGCAATGCTGTATGCGGGCGACAGAAAAGATGCTTCAACCATGATAAGCAAATGGTTAACAGATGGAAAGATAGTCTTTCTCGACAGATATACTTATTCAAACATCGCTTATCAATGTGCCAAGCTTGAGGAAAGATCAGCACAGGATAAGCTTATGAACTGGATCTTCTCACTTGAGTTCGGTCATTTTGCCATACCTAAACCAGACCTTAATATTTTCCTTGATGTTCCATTTGACTTTGCTGAAAAAAACTTAACAAAAATCAGAACCGGCAGTGACCGGAATTACCTTAATGGCACAAAAGATATACACGAAGAGAGCATGGCATTTCAGAAAAAGGTCAGGGATATCTATCTGAGAGTTTCAGAATCGGATGACCTTCTTGCCGTTGTTGACTGCTGTAGCAGTGACGGTACGATGCTTAGTCCTGCTGAAATATTTGAACTTATTATAAATATTTTCAAAGAGAGAAGCCTCATCTGAAATGAAGATATTAAGGACTGCAAGCAGAATAATTCTTGGCCTGGTTTTTATCTTTTCCGGAGCTGTAAAAGCAATAGACCCTCTTGGATCAGCATACAAATTTCATGATTATTTTCAGGCATTTAATATCGGTTTTCTAAACAACCTGAGTCTTCCTATGGCAATATTATTATGCACTGCTGAATTTATTTCAGGCTTTTCTGTTCTATCAGGACTGAGGCAGAAAACAGGCATATGGGGTATCCTCATTCTTCTGGCTTTCTTTACTCCGCTCACCTTTATTCTGGCATTGACAAATCCGGTTTCAGATTGCGGATGTTTCGGAGATGCTATACATCTTACCAACTGGCAGACCTTTGGAAAAAATTTAATACTGATTTTCTTATTGATAATCCTCTATACAAGGAGATATAAAGTTAAGCAGCTCTTTAATAAGACAGCTGAATGGATTGCATTATTAAGTGTTGCAGTTCTTTTCATTCTTTTTTCAATCGCAAACCTGAGGTATCTCCCTGTTATAGATTTTCTTCCCTATAAAACCGGAGTAAAAATTGCAGACAAAATGGTTGTACCTGAAGGAGTACCTGTTGATGTGTACAACACAACTTTCGTCTATGAAAAAGACGGGGTCAAAAAGGATTTCAATCTCAATAACTATCCGGCTAATGATTCGACCTGGAAATTTGTTGATCAGAAATCTGTTCTGATAAAAAGAGGTTATAAACCTCCAATCCACGACTTTATAATTTCCACATCGGGAGGCGAGGATATTACTCAAAAGGTATTATCCTACCATGGTTATACCGTTCTGATGATTTCAAAAAAACTCGCTGAAGCTGGAAACAGACGTTTATCAGATGGATTTAACTTAGGCACTTATTGTATGACAAACGGAATTAACTTTTATATCCTTACCTCTTCAGGAACTGAGGAGGTAAAAAGCTATATTAACGGGCTGATGTTCTGTTCTTGCGATGAGACTGCATTGAAAACAATGGTAAGAGCAAATCCCGGATACATTTTACTTAAAGATGGTACAATTCTTGGAAAATGGTCCTGGGCAACTGTTCCTGGTGAAGAGTGGTTCAGTAAATTATTAGTTGCAAATAAATAATTTAAGTTTCAACTTTAGGCACTCCAAACTTTAGATCACTTTAAGTACTTGTTTTTTGTACCTTTAAATATTATTACAATTTAAAATTTTGATTTATATGAGAAAGAATATTGTCGCAGGTAACTGGAAGATGAATATGGATCTGGCTGAAGGCCTGAAATTTGCAGGGTCGATGGAAAAACATTTTAAGGATAATCCTTCGGGAAAGGCGCTGGTTATTTTATGCCCGCCATTTATACATCTGGCTGCTATATCTGAAATTCTTAAACACGGCAAGGTTGCACTTGGTGCCCAGAATTGTGCTGCGGAAGCATCCGGTGCATATACAGGTGAGGTTTCAGCCTGGATGGTTAGAAGTACCGGAGCTCAATATGTCATAATCGGACATTCTGAAAGAAGAACCTCCTATCATGAAGACGATAAGCTTCTGAATAAAAAGACATTACTCGCAATTAACAGTGGACTTAAAGTTATTTTCTGCTGCGGTGAAGTATTAAAGGAAAGGAAGGCCGGGCAACATTTTCTTATTGTCAGAAGACAACTGGAGGAAGGATTATTCAGTCTGGCTGAGGAACAGATGGATATGATTATTATTGCTTACGAACCGGTATGGGCTATCGGAACAGGGTTGACGGCAACACCCGATCAGGCTCAGGAGATGCATAAGTATATCCGCGACCTTGTCAAAGAGAAATATGGCAATGATTGTGCAAAAAAACTACCGATTCTTTACGGTGGCAGTTGCAAACCTTCTAATGCCTCTGAAATCTTCTCGAAACCTGATGTTGATGGTGGACTTATAGGAGGCGCCTCTCTTAAAAAAGAGGACTTCACAGCAATTGTGGAAGCAATACAGTAAGGTTGAATAAAGAGTATTTTCATGTTAAAAAAGCTGACATTTCTGAGTCTCTTAATACAGTTATTGAATCCTGTAGCTCTTTTTCCCCAAACCAAATCAGCATTTTCAGGAGATCAGACAAAGTTCAGGAGCGAACTGACAGCTTTTATGGGACCAAACCTTAATCTCGAACAACTTACCAACCTTAATAAATTCCTTTCAAGATGGGACAGTGCAGCTTTCAGCTCTGAAATTATGGATAAAATAATTAATATTTCGAGCCAGTTCTCATCAAGACAAATGAGACCTGTTCCACATTTTAATGATTTTCTTGTAGCATTGAATTCTTTCTTAGAATATAAACATGACCTCTCTTATTTCGACAACTGGCTTAAAGGCTTAAGTGAAATAGCATTCAGTCAGATGTTTACTAATGATAATATCGACAAATATTTAAAAAACAGCAGTCTGTTGATTAAGGAGAATGTCCTGTATGAATCGGGAAGTGTCAGATGGAAGGTGAAAAACAGTACACTCAAATTCTTACATGATACTGCTATTTATGTTACAATTTCGAATGCTACACTAACATGTTATTCACAAAAAGACAGTACTGAACTATATAATGCTACAGGAAAATACTTCCCTGAGTCACAGATATTCAGAGGTACTAAAGGAATTGTTACCTGGGAAAAGGCAGGATATTCCCGGAATGATGTTTTTGCAGAACTCACTGATTATTCAATCAATATGACAAAGGCAAGTTTCACTGTTGATTCTGCCAGTATCACCCACAAAACATATTTCAAAGAGCCGGTATCAGGATCACTTATTGACAGGGCAATCAGCTTTGCCAACAAGGATAAAGCTAACTATCCTCGCTTTGAAACTTATGCAAAAGAATTCAGGATTAAAAACATGTACAAAGGCGTTAATTACGAAGGGGGACTCACATTTGAGGGAGCCATTGTAAAAGGAACAGGAAAAAATGTTGCCCCCGCCATAATCACTCTGTTCAGAAGTGATACTCTCTACCTTAGAATACGCTCAAAAGATTTTCTCTTTTCAAAAGCCGGCTTAAGCAGCCAGGAAGTTGCCATTTCGCTTTACCTGGATAAAGATTCAATCTATCATTCAAACCTGGGCTTTTCATATTTTGCTGCAAGCAGACAGGTAAACCTCTTCCGTACAAATAATCCTATATCGAAGAGCCCCTACTTCGATTCATTTCACAATCTCGACATGTATTTTGAATATCTGTCGTGGAAAATGAACGAATCGAAAATTATTCTTTCACGTGCGCGGGGAGCCTCTCTGGGCCGGGCTCAATTTGAATCAACCTCTTCCTTCAATTCAGACTATTTTTTACAAATGATGGGACTCGACGATTACCATCCTCTAAACAGACTCATTAAATTTTCAGAATGGTTTTATTCAGAAACATTCCCTGTATCTGAATTTGCAACCTGGCTTGACAAACCGGTGGAAGCGGTTACAGGATTGTGTATAGATCTGGCCAATAAGGGTTTTATTTTTTATGACCGTACAAATAACGAGGTTACTATAAAGAAAAAAACCAAGGATTTTCTCAATTCATTTGCCAAAAAGAAGGACTATGATATCATAAATATAATCAGTGAAACTAAAGCTCCTACAGATAACGCGATTCTTGACATGAAAAAATACGGTATTACCGTAAATGGAGTGACCGGCGTCCTTCTGAGTGATTCCCAGAAGATTGCAATTTATCCTTATAATAAACAATTGGTAATAGGGAAAAACAGAAATCTTAGTTTTGACGGCATTGTTGAAGCAGGTCTCTTCACAGTATTCGGTCATAAATTCTTGTTCAGTTATGATTCATTTAATATAAGGCTCGAAAAAATAGATTCCATTAAAATTTCTGTGGAAACAGAAAAGAAAGACAAACTGGGCAATCCATTAATTGTAGAAGTAAACAATATAATACAGCTTGGCACTGCAGAACTTTATATCGATAATCCGGACAATAAATCGGGATTAAAAAGCTTTAAGCAGTATCCCATTATAAATGCAATGACCTACTCGTACATTTTCTATGATAAAGTACCCGGTCTTGAAGGTGCTTATAAACAAAAGGATTTCTATTTCAGGGTTGATCCTTTCACTTATGAAAATATAGATCATTATACTCATCAGGATATGAAACTATTAGGAGATTTTGTAGGAGGAAATATTCTGAAGCCAATGCGTCAATACCTTGTTATACAGGAAAATAACTCATTGGGTTTTAATATGACCATACCACCTGAGGGAATCGAGGTATATGGTGCCAGAGCCAAATTATATGATAACCTGAGCATGAGCAACAGGGGGCTGGTCGGAAGCGGATCTTTAACACATCTGACCTCAACCACAAAGTCGGATGAATTCAAATTCTTCCCTGATTCTATGATCACACATGCTTCCACCTTCAGTACTGAAAAAGATGTCTCCGGCTTATTCCCCATTCTTAACAGCCAGGATGTTGCAATTAAATGGCTGACCCAAAAAGATGAATGGATTGCGACCAATGCGACCGGAAAGACCTTTAATATGTTCGATAACGGTACTACCCTTGATGGCAGCTTGAAACTGTCACCTGCAAAACTGTATGGATCAGGAATAATTAATTTCACCGATTCAAGGATCACATCAAATCTTTTCAGCTTTGCGTCGAATGCCATTAAAGCTGATACAGCTGATTATACGCTGAAATCGCTGACAACAAACGGATATTCATTTATTGCTGAAAATGCCAATACTGATATCAATTTTGACCTTAAAATGACACATTTCAGGCTGAATACTGATTCTTCAGTTGTAAAATTTCCTGAGATTCAGTATATCTGTACTATGACAGATTTTACATTCAATATGGAAAACAGGGTGCTCAACATGGAGCAAAAGGGGAAGTCGACTACTTCACTCTTAACTTCTGATAAGCTCCTTAAGCTGGACTTTAAAAAACTTGATAAGCCGACTTTCTTTGCAACAAATAATCTTTCCGACACAGTTGCCTTTTCATCATGGAAAGGAAGCTATCACCTTGACCAGGAATATATCGAAGCTGAAAACATTAACTATATTCATATTGCTGATGCTCTTATTCAGCCTGAAAAGGGTAAGATAGTAATTAACAGGAGAGCAAAAATCCAGCAGATGCAGGATGCCACCATTGCTCTGAATCACAGGCATATACTGCATTCCGCAAAGATTGACATTGAATCAACCAAACGATATACCGGCAGTGCTGTTTACGATTACGTTGATGAAAATAAAGAGATCCAGCATATTAATTTTCCGGAATTGGAGGTAGATACTGCAACAACTTATGCGAGAGGCTATATACCTGTAAATCAAAAATTCATGTTAAATGCTGCATTCTCCTTCACTGGTGACGTTGCACTCTCAGCCAGGGCTGATAATCTTACCTTCACGGGAGCAGCTGGTGTTTTGCACAACTGTAAGACAATAGAAAGCTATACAATTAAATTCAAATCCCAGATCGATCCAAAAAATGTTATGATCCCGGTCAGTGATAAACCAAGGGACATGAATGATAATCTTGTTTTTTCGGGATCATTCATCAACATTGATTCTACCCATATCTATCCGGCTTTCCTTTCTGTACAAAAATCCTGGACTGATGTTGCTATTGTAAATTCCAATGGATGGCTTTACTTTGAAAGAGCTAAAGGAAGGTACCTGATCGCTTCACGCGAAAAGCTTATCGACCATACTCTTCCTGGCAATATGATAGCGTTTGATAAAAACTATTGTGTACTGTCGGGCGAGGGAAATATTAATCTCGGGGCAAAACTTGACCTGGTTAAATTTGCTGGCGCAGGCAAAGTAATCCAGGCAGTTGATTCGGGGAAAGTTAACATTGAAGCTATTCTTGCCCTCGACTTTCATTTCTCGACAGAGGCCTTAAAGGTTATGGCAGATGAGATAAGAATGATGCCTTCCCTTAAAGCGGTCAATCTGAATACCGATCTGAATAACAAGGGGATGAAGGATCTTTTGGGAGAGAATGTTGCAACACAATTAAAGACGGAGATGGATCTGTTTGGCGCAACAAAGAATCTGCCAAAAGAATTTACGTATGAACTTCTTCTCAACGATGTAAAACTATTCTGGAATGAATCAACATCATCCTTCCGCTCGAGTGGCAAGATTGGTATCGGATTCATAGGGCCTCAACCTGTAAATGTTTATGTAGACGGCAATATTGAGATTCAGCGAAGAAGATCGGGCGATATGATCGATATCTACCTTAAAGCAGATCAATCAACATGGTACTATTTCTCATATTTCAAAGGTGTGATGATGACTCATTCGGGAAATAACAACTACAATACTATTATAGCCAAAACCAAGCTGAATGACAGGAAACATCCCGATTCATCAATAAAAGTACCTTATACATATATGATTGCAGTTGAAGACAGGCTGGGCAGGTTCCTCCAAAGAATATCGGATAATAAAGCTGAAGATAATTCCGGAGATCTTAATGGTCTTATAAAATGACCTTGATCCTCTCTCCCAACTCAATAAGTTCGAGATCGTGTATGCTTTTTCCATCTATCTGAAAACGGATTGCTGTCATATATCTATGAAAACCATTATAACCTGCAGCGCCGGGATTTACATATAAAAATCCGGCTTTTTTATCATACACAACCTTTGCTATATGCGAATGGCCACAGATGAAAAGATCAGGAGGATTATCATATAATGCCGGTAACACTTTCCTGTTATAATGACCCGGCGTGCCGCCGATATGGGTGAGCCATACCTTTACTTCATCAGCCATAAAAATCAGATTCTCTTTGTAAATAGTCCTGATAAACGCATTGTCGATATTGCCATAAACTGCTTTAAATGATCTGAAGCCGGCCAGTTTATCAGCTGTTTCAATATTACCTATATCTCCTGCATGCCAGATTTCATCGCATTCTGCAAAATGATCAAAAAGCCTCGGGTGAATCCAGCCATGTGTATCCGAAAGAAGCCCAATCTTCATAACTGCTAAGAAACACAAAGGAATTCAATATTAAATATTAATGTTAAATCAAATTCTATAATTTTACAAAAAATGACTGACATGCAGATATTTTATGCACCTGATATTTCCGGTGATAACTACACACTTGACGAAAAGGAGTCGAAACATCTGATCAGAGTGTTAAGGATGAAAAGAGGAGCTGACGTCAGGTTGATAGACGGCAAAGGGAATCTGTATGAGGGGAACATAAACGACCCGGATCAAAATAGATGTACCATCAACATAACAGGAAAAATTTATGATTTTGAAAAAAGAAATTATCGTCTCCATATTGCAGTTTCACCACTTAAGAATCCCGAGCGGTTTGAATGGTTTATTGAAAAGAGTGTTGAGATTGGGATAGATGAAATTACTCCGTTGATTTGCAGGAATACGGAAAAGCCCGGAATTAAACCCGAAAGAGTCAATAATCTGATAATTTCCGCAATGAAACAATCGCTTAAAGCAAAGAAAACAGTCCTGAATAATCCATGCAACTTCAAAGATTTTATAAACATGGATTTAGAAGGAATCCGGATGATTGCACATTGTGATAATTCGATTACCAGAAGCCGAATCTCAGATGTATATTCAAAAAATGAAAATTCAATTATTCTGATCGGACCTGAAGGTGATTTCACCAGCGAAGAGATTGGTGCAGCGGTCTCCATGAATTTTTTTCCGGTTCACCTGGGACAGAGCAGACTGAGAACAGAAACGGCAGGCATTGCTGCCTGCCATTCCATTTACTTTATCAATCAGTGAAAAACCTTCTTATCTGGGCATGAAGTTGATTAATTCACCTATTTTTTTCATGGGAATTTTGTATAACTCCGTGAACCTGCATTTCTTACATGAAACGAAGGTGAATCTCCTGTTATGAACTTCGAACATTCTTGTCCAAATGCTTCCGATTGTCCACATTTCCCCAATATCATACTCTTTATTGCCGCATTTGGGGCAGGCGTATTTTAATATCTGGTTCATGATTCCTCCTTTTTAATATTTTCCGACCTTGATTTCCATCTGCCCGATTTCCTAAGAGCCTGGTCGAGAATATATTCAATCTGACCATTTGTGCTGCGGAATTCATCTGCAGCCCATTTCTCCAGAGCTTTCAGTTTCTCCAGGTCTATCCTGAGAACAAATGGTTTTTTCTCACTCATATTATGAATGCAAAGTCCCTGTGTTTACGATAGGCGTAGCATCTTTGTCGCCGCAAAGAACAACCATCAGGTTGCTTACCATGGCAGCTTTCTTCTCCTCATCGAGCTCCACAATTTTTTTAACTGAGAGTTGCTCAAGTGCCATCTCTACCATCGATACTGCTCCTTCCACAATTTTAAATCGTGCTGAAACAACTGCAGAAGCCTGCTGTCTCCTGAGCATTGCATTTGCAATCTCTTCAGCATAGGCAATGTAATTGATCCTGGCTTCAATGACCTCAATACCGCATATCTGCAATCTTTCCCTGATCTCTTTCTCAAGCTCGTTGTTTACCTCCTCACCCCCGCTACGGAGAGCGATAACGGCCTCATGGTCCTCAAAATTATCATAGGGGTATAAGCCAGCAAGTTTGCGAAGGGCTGCATCACTCTGAACCAATACAAAATGCTGATAATCATCTACATCAAAGACAGCATTATATGTCTCAGATACCCTCCAAACCAGCACCAGACCAATTTTGATAGGATTACCAATCTTGTCATTAACCTTTATTGGTTCGCTGTTAAAGTTACGGGCCCTTAGAGAAATTCTTCTCTTAATATAAAAAGGGTTTACCCAGAAGAACCCGTTTTCTCTGATTGTTCCCTTATAGGCACCAAATAGAACCATTACGCACGATCCGTTGGGATACACTACTGTGAATCCAATGACTGTGAAGACAAACAGAAGTGTCAGAATTACACCGCACCAGATTATCTCGTAAGCGAATCCGGCAATTGCGCCGCCGATGAATAAAATTGCCATCAGAGCGGCTAAATAACCCGAAATGGGTTTAACAATAAATTCTTTTTTCATGAAATATGATATTATATTAATATCACAAAGATATTATCTTAAATTCATATTTCCAAAAAAAACACAGGATTTATTCCTGTGTTCTATAAAATTATTAAACTATTTTCCTGATTCTTTTTATCAGGTTCAATGTCAAACTTCTTTCCGGAACAGGTTTTACCTGCCGGAGAAGGTCAATCACATCATAGAATTCATAGTTTAAACCCCACGCATCTTCAATAAGATCTATCTCTTTAACTTTGATATTCCGGTATGTAATAAATTGAGTAGAAATTGATACCATAGGCTTCATATTTTCATTTATGTGAAAACGGCCCGGAATAACTCTTATTGTTTTACAATACCGATTTAATTTAAAGTAAGACTTATTTTTTTCTCAACCATTATTCTTCTCATATTAATGAGAGCATATCTCATACGTCCAAGAGCTGTATTTATGCTTACATCGGTAATATCGGCTATTTCTTTAAAGCTCAAACCTGCGTAATGCCGAAGGATCACTACTTCCCTCTGATCATCAGGCAGATGACTGATCATTTTTCTGACATCTTTCTGAATCTGTCTCTTGATCATATCATCTTCGATGTTATCTTCAGCAAACGATTTAGAAT